>JGI1652J44930_10000333_pt1 | contig 18778 bp, 17 predicted proteins | sample NewIslsDNAsample_FD_44930 | JGI IMG/M metagenome (IMG submission 44930)
ATTATCCCTCCTTCTTTTCTGAAACAACGATGGTGATATGGCTTGTGCGTTTATTAATCGCGCTTGCACGTCCCATTGCGCGCGGGCGGAAACGTTTCAGCGTTGGACCTTCGTCCACATATGCTTCCGTAATAACCAGTTTGTTCACGTCCATGTCATAGTTATGTTCAGCNTTTGCTACCGCAGATTTTAACACTTTTTCAATAATCGGAGAAGCAGCTTTTGGCGTGTGGCGAAGAATGGCTACTGCCTCACCAACTTCTTTTCCTCGAATTAAATCAATCACTAAACGTGCTTTACGAGGAGCAATNCGGACTGTTCTTGCAACAGCTTTAGCTTGCATGTGTTTAACCTCCTCTCATTAACGTTTTGTTTTCTTATCGTCGCCAGCGTGGCCTCTGAACGTACGTGTTGGCGCGAACTCGCCAAGTTTGTGTCCGACCATGTCTTCCGTAATATAAACCGGTACATGTTTGCGTCCATCATATACGGCAATCGTATGACCAACAAATTGCGGGAAAATTGTCGAACGACGAGACCATGTTTTAATTACTTGTTTTTGTCCTGTCTCATTTAATTTTTCAATTTTTTTCATTAAATGCTCATCACAGAACGGACCTTTTTTTAAGCTGCGACCCATAAATGAACCTCCCTTCGTGATTGTGCTACGGTTCTTAAGAACCGTAGTTCAACCCCGTTATTTTTTACGACGGCGGATAATAAATTTATCCGATTTATTTTTCTTTTTACGAGTTTTAAATCCAAGTGTCGGTTTGCCCCAAGGAGTCATTGGCGATTTACGTCCGATTGGCGCTTTACCTTCACCACCACCGTGCGGGTGATCGACAGGGTTCATAACCGAACCACGAACTGTTGGGCGAATACCTAACCAACGAGCACGACCTGCTTTACCGATGTTGACCAGTTCATGCTGTTCGTTACCTACTTCACCAACTGTCGCCCGGCAAGCACCTAAAATCATGCGCACTTCGCCAGATGCAAGACGAACAATGACATATTTTCCTTCTTTCCCAAGAACTTGTGCGGATGTGCCAGCTGCGCGAACTAACTGTCCGCCTCTTCCTGGTTTCAGCTCGATATTGTGCACAAGCGTACCAACTGGGATATTTTCAAGCGGCAATGCGTTGCCGACTTTGATGTCTGCATTTGGTCCAGACATAATTTCCATGCCTACTTTAAGGTTTTTCGGCGCAATAATATAACGTTTTTCACCGTCTGCATAATGAATTAATGCAATGTTTGCGGAACGGTTTGGATCGTACTCGATTGTAGCAACGCGGCCTGGAATTCCATCTTTGTCGCGTTTAAAATCAATGATACGGTATTGACGTTTATGACCGCCACCTTGATGGCGTACTGTAATTTTCCCTTGGTTGTTGCGACCCGCTTTTTTCTTTAATGGCGCGAGCAACGATTTTTCCGGCTGATCGGTTGTGATTTCTGAGAAATCAAGCACTGTCATGCCACGACGACCGTTGGATGTCGGTTTATATTTTTTAATCGCCATGTTGGTTTCCCTCCTTCGCTTTTAAACTTTATACTTCGAACAGTTCGATCTCTTTGCTGTCTGGCGTTAGCGTTACAATCGCTTTGCGGCGACGGTTTGTATAACCGCTGTAACGGCCAACGCGTTTAAATTTCCCTTTATAGTTCATAATGTTGACTTTCGCTACTTTTACGCCAAAGATNTTTTCAACAGCATCTTTTACTTCGGTTTTATTGGCTTTTACATCTACCTCAAACGTGTATTTTTTTTGCGCTGTTAAATTCATGGTATTTTCCGTGATGATGGGGCGCTTAATAATATCGCGAGGATCTTTCATTATGCAAGCACCTCCTCTACTTTCTCCACGGCCGCTTTCGTGATTACAAGCTTATCATGGTTTAACACATCAAGAACGTTAATGCCGTTCGCTGTAANCACAGTAACGCCTGGAATATTGCGCGCAGATAGTGCAACATTTTCATTGACGTCATCTGTTACAATCAGCGCTTTGCGATCAACTGAGAGATTGTTTAAGATTTTTNCCATTTCTTTTGTTTTTGGCGCTTCTAATGTTAAGCTGTCTAAAACAACAATGTTGTTTTCAAGAACTTTAGAAGATAATGCCGATTTAATTGCTAAGCGACGGACTTTTTTCGGCAGCTTATAGCTGTAGCTGCGCGGAACCGGGCCGAATACTGTACCACCACCACGCCATTGTGGAGCGCGAATCGAACCTTGACGAGCGCGACCTGTTCCTTTTTGGCGCCATGGTTTGCGGCCGCCGCCACTTACTTCCGAACGATTTTTTGTTTTATGCGTTCCTTGACGCAGCGAAGCGCGTTGCATAATGACCGCTTCGAATAACACATATTTATTTGGCTCAATACCAAAAACGGAATCGTTCAGTTCAATTTCACCGATTGTTTCTCCGTTCTGGTTATACAATGCTACTTTTGGCATTGGATAGTTCCTCCTTTCCTAGCAAAATGTTATTTTGCTTTCGCTTTTACTGCGCTTTTTACGATCACTAAACCTTTTCTTGGACCAGGTACGTTTCCTTTGATAAGAAGAAGGTTGCGTTCTGGATCCACTTTCACGATTTTCAAGTTTTGGATCGTTACACGTTGTCCACCCATGCGGCCTGGCAATTCTTTCGATTTAAATACGCGGTTTGGAGCAATCGCACCCATCGAACCAGGACGACGATGATAGCGAGAACCGTGTGCCATTGGTCCGCGCGATTGACCATGCCGTTTGATCGCGCCTTGGAATCCTTTCCCTTTTGAAATTCCAGTCACATCGACAATATCGCCTTCAGAAAAAATATCTACTTTGACTTCCTGACCAACTTCGTATTCATCGACATTTGCGCCGCGGATTTCGCGGATGAAGCGCTTAGGTGCAGTATTCGCTTTCGCAGCGTGGCCGATTTGNGGCTTATTGGCGCGTTTTTCGCTTAAATCNTCAAAACCTAATTGGATCGCCTCATAACCGTCCTTTTCAATCGTTTTCTTTTGCAATACCACGTTTGGAGTTGCTTCAATGACGGTTACAGGAATTAAATCGCCATTTTCTGCGAATACTTGCGTCATACCGATTTTTCTCCCTAAGATTCCTTTGGTCATTCGTCACACCTCCTGCTTAATTAAAGTTTAATTTCAATATCAACGCCAGATGGCAAATCAAGGCGCATTAATGAATCTACTGTTTGTGGAGTAGGGTTTACGATATCGATCAAGCGTTTATGTGTACGCATTTCGAATTGTTCACGAGAATCTTTGTACTTGTGAACAGCGCGTAAAATCGTATAAACAGTTCTTTCCGTTGGCAACGGAATCGGACCGGATACTTTTGCGCCGGAACGTTTTGCTGTTTCTACGATTTTCTCCGCAGATTGATCAAGAATTCGATGATCGTAAGCTTTTAAACGGATACGAATTTTTTCTTTTGCCATTGTTTTCCCTCCTTCTTCGCCTATTTTCAAAATAGACATTCTCCATGGAAATTTCCTGCACACTCGCCATGGCAAAGCGACCGGGTGTGTCAGCAACCTTCCACTTCATCGCAGTCAAAGACCAACATTTGATATTATACAGATATGTAAACGGGATTGCAAGCTATTTCTTCGTTTTTCTGCGCACTTCTTAATTATACATAGCTAAATGTCCATTTTCAACCTGTCGAAAAATTGCATAAAAAAACAAGCAGGTTTGCACAAGGCAAACCTGCTTGTTTTTCTGCCACAGAAGCGCAAGTATATTACTCAATGATTTCAGATACAGAACCTGCGCCTACTGTACGTCCACCTTCACGGATTGAGAATTTTGTACCTTCTTCGATCGCGATTGGCGCGATTAATTCTACTGTCATTTCAACGTTGTCGCCAGGCATAACCATTTCTACGCCTTCTGGAAGCGTGATGATGCCTGTTACGTCTGTTGTGCGGAAGTAGAATTGTGGACGATAGTTAGAGAAGAATGGAGTATGACGTCCACCTTCTTCTTTTGTTAAAACGTAAACTTGCGCTTTAAATTTTGTATGTGGTGTGATAGAGCCTGGTTTCGCAAGTACTTGACCGCGTTCTACTTCGTCACGGGAAATACCGCGAAGAAGCGCACCGATGTTGTCACCAGCTTCTGCTTGGTCAAGAAGTTTGCGGAACATTTCTACACCAGTAACTGTTGTAGATTTTGGCTCGTCAGAAAGACCAACGATTTCTACTGCGTCACCAACTTTTAGCGTACCGCGTTCTACACGGCCAGTTGCTACCGTACCACGACCAGTGATCGAGAATACGTCTTCAATTGGCATCATGAATGGTTTGTCAATTTCACGTTGTGGAGTTGGAATGTATTCGTCAACTGCATTCATCAATTCAACAATTTTTTCTTCCCATTGCGGATCGCCTTCAAGCGCTTTTAATGCAGAACCTTTGATAACAGGCACTTCATCGCCAGGGAAGTCATATTCAGATAATAGATCACGAACTTCCATTTCAACTAGTTCTAATAATTCTTCGTCGTCTACCATGTCGCATTTGTTCAAGAATACGACGATGTATGGTACACCTACTTGGCGAGAAAGAAGAATGTGTTCGCGAGTTTGTGGCATTGGACCGTCAGCTGCAGATACAACAAGGATCGCGCCGTCCATTTGCGCTGCACCTGTGATCATGTTTTTCACGTAGTCCGCGTGTCCAGGGCAGTCAACGTGTGCATAGTGGCGTTTGTCAGTTTCATACTCAACGTGTGCAGTAGAGATTGTGATACCGCGTTCACGTTCTTCTGGAGCTGCGTCGATTTGGTCATACGCTTTTGCTTCTGCTTTACCTTGTTTAGCGAGAACCGTTGTAATCGCAGCAGTTAACGTCGTTTTACCGTGGTCAACGTGGCCGATAGTACCAATGTTGACGTGTGGTTTCGTACGTTCGAATTTCGCTTTAGCCATGAGAAATATCCTCCTTAAAATTAGAATATAATTTTAATGGTTTATATAAATATAGGATGCCTGGGAACCAATACAGATTGTATTGATTCCCAAGTCTTACATAAGTATTTATAGCGAAACTATGCAGAGAAATCAATTATTCACCTTTATTTTTTTTGATGATTTCGTCTGCAATGTTTTTCGGAACTTCTTCATAGTGGTCAAATACCATCGTGAACGTTCCGCGTCCTTGTGTATTAGAACGCAACGAAGTAGCGTATCCAAACATTTCCGCAAGCGGAACCATCGCGCGGACGACTTGTGCATTACCGCGGGCTTCCATTCCTTCGACGCGTCCGCGGCGGGAAGTGATGTCGCCCATAATATCGCCAAGATATTCTTCTGGAATAATTACTTCGACTTTCATGATTGGCTCAAGCAACACAGGGTCACATTTAGTCGCAGCGTTTTTCAATGCTAAAGAAGCTGCGATTTTNAACGCCATTTCACTCGAGTCGACATCATGGTAAGAACCATCAAATAGTTTCGCTTTNATGTCGACCACTGGATATCCGGCAAGAACCCCGTTTTGCATTGCTTCTTCAAGACCTGCTTGGACTGCCGGTATATATTCTTTCGGAACAACCCCACCGACAATCGCGTTTTCGAATTCGAACCCTTTTCCGCGTTCGTTTGGCGAGAATTCNATCCAAACGTGACCGTATTGACCGCGACCACCGGATTGACGGATGAATTTCCCTTCCACTTGCGCCGATTTGCGGAATGTTTCGCGGTATGCAACTTGTGGAGCGCCAACATTCGCTTCCACTTTAAATTCACGGCGCATACGGTCAACGATGATGTCTAGGTGAAGCTCACCCATACCAGCAATGATCGTTTGGCCAGTTTCCGGATCTGTCCAAGCACGGAATGTTGGGTCTTCTTCTTGTAACTTTTGCAATGCTTGGCTCATTTTATCTTGGTCTGCTTTTGATTTTGGCTCAATGGCTACGTTAATAACTGGTTCAGGGAATTCCATTGATTCTAATACAACAAGGTTCTTTTCATCACATAGAGTATCGCCTGTTGTTGTATCTTTTAAACCTACAGCTGCCGCGATGTCACCGGCATATACTTTCGAAATTTCCTGACGGTGGTTCGCATGCATTTGTAGGAGACGACCGATACGTTCGCGTTTGCGTTTTGTCGAGTTCATGACATATGAACCAGAATCAAGCGTACCAGAGTACACGCGGAAGAACGTTAATTTACCAACATAAGGGTCTGTCATAATTTTAAATGCTAACGCTGCGAATGGAGCATCGTCTCTTGCTTCACGAACAACTTCTTCTTCCGTATCCGGTACAACCCCTTTGATTGGCGGAATATCAACTGGAGATGGCAAATAATCTACGACTCCATCTAACAGCAATTGAACACCTTTGTTTTTAAATGCGGAGCCGCAGAATACAGGGAAGAATTCTACGCTGATCGTTGCTTTGCGAATCGCTGCTTTCAATTCTTCTGTTGTAATTTCTTCCCCTTCTAAATATTTCATCATCAGTTCTTCATCTAATTCCGCAACTGCTTCAATAAGCTTGTTGTGGTATTCTTCCGCCATATCACGGTATTCTTCCGGAATTTCAATGCGTTCAATATTTTTGCCAAGTTCATCATGGTAATGGTACGCGCACATTTCGACAAGGTCAATAATGCCGGAGAATTGGTCTTCCGCACCGATTGGCAATTGCACTGGATGCGCGTTTGCTTGCAAGCGGTCATGAAGCGTTTTTACAGAATATAGGAAATCTGCGCCAATTTTGTCCATTTTGTTGACGAATACAATACGTGGAACCCCGTATGTAGTCGCTTGGCGCCAGACTGTTTCCGTTTGCGGTTCTACACCGGATTGCGCGTCAAGAACAGTAATCGCACCGTCAAGCACGCGAAGGGAACGCTCTACCTCTACCGTAAAGTCTACGTGCCCTGGCGTGTCGATAATATTGATGCGATGACCTTTCCATTGCGCTGTTGTCGCCGCAGACGTAATCGTAATCCCGCGCTCTTGCTCTTGTTCCATCCAGTCCATTGTGGCCGCGCCTTCATGGACTTCACCAATCTTATGAACGCGTCCTGTGTAGAACAAGATACGCTCTGTTGTTGTTGTCTTACCGGCGTCAATGTGCGCCATAATCCCAATGTTACGAGTGTTTTCCAAGGAGAACTCTCTTGCCATGGTGGTTATTTTCTCCTTCCTTCAAATAAGTATCATGTATAATAATCACGCTCATATAAAACAATTAAAACAATACAAAATCATAGGAATATAGGTATAGGCGGCAAGCTGATTTTGCCACCATCACCTATTTCCCTAATAAAGATCTTTAACTGATCATTACCAACGATAATGTGCAAACGCTTTGTTTGCTTCCGCCATTTTGTGCGTATCTTCGCGTTTTTTCACCGCTGCACCGGTGTTGTTGGCCGCATCCATAATTTCATTCGCAAGGCGCTCTTCCATCGTTTTTTCGCCGCGGAGACGAGCATATTGCACTAACCAGCGAAGCCCCAACGACACACGGCGATCCGGGCGAACCTCAACAGGAACTTGGTAGTTTGCCCCACCGACGCGGCGTGCGCGAACCTCCAAAACAGGCATAACATTTTTTAATGCTTGTTCAAATACTTCCATAGGATCTTTACCCGTACGTTCACGGATAATATCAAATGCCGTGTAAAGAATTTTTTGTGCTTTTGATTTTTTTCCGTCCACCATAATTTTATTGATTAGACGGGTTACTAGTTTCGAATTGTAAATTGGGTCTGGTAGTACGTCTCGTTTTGCAACTGGACCTCTACGTGGCATAGTTTTTCCTCCTTTCAGTAAAAAATCCGATTTACTTTATTATTTTTTCGATTCTTTTGGTTTTTTCGCACCGTATTTCGAACGCCCTTGCATGCGGTTTGCCACACCTGCTGTATCTAGGGCGCCACGAATGATGTGATAACGTACCCCTGGCAAGTCTTTTACACGTCCGCCACGAATTAATACGACGCTGTGTTCTTGTAAGTTATGGCCGATACCAGGGATGTAAGCTGTTACCTCGATACCGTTCGATAAACGAACACGCGCATATTTACGAAGCGCAGAGTTTGGCTTTTTCGGAGTCATCGTACCAACACGTGTACAAACACCNCGTTTTTGTGGTGAAGGAACGTTTGTTTGCACTTTTTTAAAGCTGTTGTATCCTTTATTTAACGCAGGAGATTTGGATTTTACTACTTTTTTCTCGCGCCCTTTACGGACTAATTGGTTAATTGTAGGCATGTTAAATTGTCCTCCTTTCACATATAAACTTAAGCCCACATATCCAGGTGGTTCATTATTTATACAAACAANGTTTTTAAGATAAAAACCGAAATGGTTTTTACCGAAGAATCGCGACAGCAGCTGCTCCTACTTGAATTTTGCACGCTTTGCCAAGCTTTTTCATCGAATCTACTTTCGTAACGGGAACATTAGCCTCTTTTGCTGCTTCCATCACCTTATCAACAATGGATGGATCAGCATCTTCGGCAACGATGACTTCGAGCGCTTTTCCTTCTTTCAGAGCTCTTACTGTTTGTTTCGTTCCAACGACAATCTTTCCAGCCTGTAATACTTTTTCATAAGACATGTAACATATCCTCCAAAGTACCAGGTTTTTGGAACACCTTTGATATACTATCATTTTTGCAAGACATTGTCAACTATATTTTCAATCCATTTAATTTATTGCCAGCAAAGGAGGGTTCTCCTTTGCTGGCACCGAGAGATTTATTTGGATGTAACAGCATCGCTTTCCGTTTCTTTCTTCACTACCGGCTTGACTTTACGATAACGAGCCATTCCTGTTCCGGCTGGAACAAGCTTACCGATAATGACGTTTTCTTTTAAGCCGAGCAATTCATCGCGTTTTCCTTTAATCGCCGCATCGGTCAACACGCGCGTTGTTTCTTGGAACGATGCAGCCGATAAGAACGAATCTGTTTCAAGCGATGCTTTTGTAATACCAAGCAGCACCGGACGTGCGGTCGCCGGGCGTTTTCCTTCCAGAAGCGCTTTTTCATTGACGTCTGTAAATTGATGCACATCCAGCAGCGTTCCTGGAAGCACGTCCGTGTCCCCTGCATCAATGACACGCACTTTGCGCAGCATTTGCCGAACCATCACTTCAATATGTTTGTCGCTAATTTCTACCCCTTGCATCCGGTATACTTTCTGTACTTCACGCAGCAAGTATTCTTGAACCGATGTAATGTCGCGGACTCTTAACAGCTGTTTTGGATCGATCGANCCTTCGGTCAGCTCTTGACCTCTCNCTACTTGCTGNCCTTCTTCGACTTTTAGTCTTGCGTTGTAAGGGGCAACATATGAACGCGTTTCAACCTCACCTTTGACAACAATTTCATATTGATGATCACGCGTTTCGCTAATGGAAACAACAACGCCGTCAATTTCCGAAATGACAGCTTGCCCTTTCGGATTACGCGCTTCAAACAGCTCTTGTACCCGTGGCAAACCTTGGGTGATGTCGTCGCCGGCAACACCGCCTGTATGGAACGTACGCATCGTCAGCTGCGTACCAGGCTCCCCGATCGACTGGGCCGCGATAATACCGACCGCTTCGCCGACTTCGACATCGGCGCCTGTCGCCAAGTTGCGGCCATAGCATTTTTTACATACGCCATGCCGCGTATTGCATGTAAAGGCAGAACGAATCCATACCTCTGTAATCCCCGCTTTAATGATCTCGTTCGCAATATCTTCGGTGATCATTTCATCTTTACGAACGAGTATTTCGCCTGTTTCCGGATGTTTCACCGTTTTTTGCGCATAGCGGCCGACAAGGCGCTCTTCTAATTTGACGATCACTTCTGTGCCGTCTGTTAACGCTCTTGCAAGAATACCGCGGTCTGTACCACAATCTTCTTCACGCACAATCACATCTTGCGCCACGTCGACAAGACGTCTTGTGAGATAACCAGAGTCCGCTGTTTTTAGAGCCGTATCCGCCAGTCCTTTGCGCGCCCCGTGCGTAGAAATAAAGTATTCCAATACCGTTAAGCCTTCACGGAACGACGACTTGATCGGCAACTCAATAATGCGTCCTGCCGGGTTGGCCATGAGACCGCGCATTCCGGCAAGCTGCGTAAAGTTCGAAGCGTTACCGCGCGCTCCAGAATCACTCATCATAAAGATCGGGTTGCGTTTATCCAACGATTTCATTAGTCTGTCTTGAATTTTGTCTTTCGCCGCGCTCCAAATCGAAATGACACGTTCATAGCGCTCTTCATCGGTAATTAAACCGCGGCGGAACTGTTTCAATACGGTATCGACTTTCGCTTGCGCTTCGTCAAGAATTTCTTGTTTTTCCGGCAATACTACGATATCAGCGACGCCGATCGTAATGCCGGCTTTCGTCGAATATTGGAAACCTAAATCTTTCATGCGGTCAAGCATCTTCGACGTTTCCGTAATTTTAAACCGCTTGAATACTTCCGCGATAATTTGTCCAAGCACTTTTTTCTTAAACGGCGGCACAAGTTCGCGTTTGCGAATCTCTTCTTTCACATTTACGCCTTTATCAAGGAAATATTTATCCGGCGTCCGTCCCTCAATGTTTTCTGTTGTCGGCTCATTAATGTAAGGGAACGAGTTTGGCAAAATTTCGTTGAAAATCAATTTGCCAACGGTAGTGAGCAATAATTTGTTGTTTTGCTCTTCGGTGAACGTTTCGTTTTTCAATGAGCCGGCATGAACAGCGATGCGCGAATGTAAATGAACATATCCATTATGATAGGCAAGCAACGCCTCATCCGTATCTTTAAATACCATGCCTTCACCGATGGCCCCTTCGCGTTCCATCGTTAAATAATAGTTTCCTAAAACCATGTCTTGCGAAGGCGTAACAACTGGCTTTCCGTCTTTCGGGTTCAAAATATTTTGCGCAGCCAGCATGAGCAAGCGCGCTTCCGCCTGTGCTTCCGCCGAGAGCGGAACGTGAACCGCCATTTGGTCTCCGTCAAAGTCCGCGTTATACGCGGTACATACAAGCGGATGCAAGCGAATCGCGCGGCCTTCGACAAGCGTTGGTTCAAANGCTTGAATGCCTAAACGGTGAAGCGTCGGAGCACGGTTCAAAAGCACTGGATGCTCTTTAATGACATCTTCTAATACGTCCCATACTTCTGGATGCACGCGCTCAATTTTCCGTTTCGCGCTTTTAATATTATGCGCCAATCCGCGTTCTACCAGTTCTTTCATAACAAACGGCTTAAAGAGTTCGAGCGCCATTTCTTTTGGCAAGCCGCATTGATACATTTTTAAGTTTGGACCGACAACAATAACAGAACGGCCGGAATAGTCGACGCGCTTACCGAGCAAGTTTTGCCGGAAACGTCCTTGTTTCCCTTTTAACATATGGGACAATGATTTTAATGGGCGGTTGCCAGGTCCTGTTACCGGGCGGCCGCGGCGACCATTGTCAATCAGCGCATCAACGGCTTCTTGCAACATCCGTTTTTCGTTTTGCACGATAATATTTGGTGCGCCAAGATCCAATAAACGTTTTAAGCGGTTATTTCGGTTAATTACGCGGCGGTACAAATCGTTCAAGTCCGATGTCGCAAAGCGTCCGCCGTCTAATTGCACCATTGGCCGCAATTCAGGCGGGATAACCGGCAGCACATCAAGCACCATCCAAGCAGGATCGTTGCCTGAGTTGCGGAACGCCTCTAGCACTTCCAAGCGCTTGATAATACGAGCACGACGCTGTCCTTGCGCCGTTTTCAGCTCTTCTTTTAACGTCGCTACTTCTTTATCTAAATCAATATCTTGGAGAAGCTTTTTAATGGCTTCCGCCCCCATGGAAGCTTGGAACGATTGCCCGTATTTTTCGCGATAGGCGCGATATTCTTTCTCGGAAAGCAACTGTTTTTTCTCTAAAGGTGTATCGCCTGGGTCCGTCACCACGTAGGAAGCGAAATAAATCACTTCCTCTAACGCACGCGGCGACATATCCAACACAAGCCCCATACGGCTTGGGATGCCTTTAAAATACCAAATATGTGAAACAGGAGCGGCTAGTTCAATATGACCCATCCGTTCACGGCGGACTTTCGAGCGAGTAACTTCGACACCGCAGCGGTCGCAGACAACACCTTTATAACGTACGCGCTTATATTTTCCGCAATGGCATTCCCAGTCTTTAGTCGGCCCGAAAATGCGCTCGCAAAACAATCCGTCTTTTTCCGGCTTCAATGTACGATAGTTAATCGTTTCCGGTTTTTTTACTTCACCATACGACCAGGAGCGGATTTTCTCCGGTGAAGCGAGCCCGATTTTCATGTACTCAAATTTATTTACATCTAGCAAGGGGTATACCTCCCTCTTTATCCATCGGTTTTGCCTCAATTGCTTGTTTGTTTGTTGGATAACACCTTGATAGTGATGGAGGAATATTCCCCCATCACTATCGGTTAAGCTTATTCTTTCGTGACGGCGTCTTTTTCAGCTGCTTTTTCCTTTTCTGCCGGTTTCACTTCCGAAACAATCGCATCGGCAGCATGGTCTTCGTCCTCATCGAAGTTTTCCATATTAACTTCTTGTTCATCGCTCGTTAAAATCGTCACATCCATGCCTAAGCTTTGCAGCTCTTTAATTAAAACTTTAAACGACTCCGGCACACCTGGCTCCGGTATGTTTTCCCCTTTGACAATTGCTTCGTATGTCTTCACGCGACCAACCACATCGTCCGATTTGACGGTAAGTATTTCTTGCAATGTATACGCAGCACCGTAAGCTTCGAGCGCCCATACTTCCATTTCGCCGAAACGTTGTCCGCCAAATTGCGCTTTCCCACCGAGCGGTTGCTGCGTAACAAGCGAGTACGGTCCCGTTGAGCGAGCATGAAGCTTATCGTCAACCATGTGCGCCAGCTTAATCATATACATAATGCCGACCGATACGCGGTTGTCAAACGGTTCTCCCGTTCTGCCATCGTATAGAACCGTTTTTGCATCACGCGGCATCCCTGCTTCTTCCAGTATATTCCANACATCTTCTTCTGTAGCGCCGTCAAATACCGGCGACGCAATATGAAGACCGAGTTTTTTCGCGGCCATCCCAAGATGCAGCTCAAACACTTGCCCGATGTTCATCCGCGACGGAACGCCTAACGGGTTTAACATAATATCAATCGGTGTGCCATCCGGCAAGAACGGCATATCTTCTTCCGGCAAGATGCGGGAAATAACCCCTTTGTTTCCGTGGCGGCCTGCCATTTTATCGCCTTCGGAAATTTTCCGTTTTTGCACAATATAGACGCGGACAAGCTGATTGACGCCAGGCGGAAGCTCATCGCCGTCTTCGCGGTTAAATACTTTCACATCGAGCACAATACCGCCGCCGCCATGCGGAACGCGCAGCGATGTATCGCGCACCTCGCGTGCTTTTTCCCCGAAGATGGCGTGCAACAACCGTTCTTCGGCTGTAAGCTCCGTCATTCCTTTTGGTGTTACTTTACCAACGAGCAAATCGCCGTCTTTTACTTCCGCACCGATGCGGACAATTCCGCGCTCATCTAAATTCTTTAGCGCATCCTCCCCGACGTTTGGAATATCGCGCGTAATTTCCTCTGGACCAAGTTTCGTATCGCGGGATTCCGCTTCATACTCCTCGATATGGATCGATGTATATACGTCCTCTTTGACGAGGCGTTCGCTCATAATAATTGCGTCTTCGTAGTTATAGCCGTCCCAAGTCATAAAGGCGACAAGCACGTTNCGGCCAAGCGCAAGCTCACCTTTGTCCATCGACGGACCGTCTGCTAAAATTTCACCTTTTTCAACAATGTCACCTTTTTTCACAATCGGACGCTGATTGTAGCAAGTTCCTTGGTTCGAGCGGACAAATTTCAACAGACGATATTTGTCAAGGTCTCCTTTTACTTCCTTTCCGTCTACTTCAATGAGACGGCGAACCCAAATTTCTTTGGCCTCTACCCGTTCGACAATACCGCGATGTTTACAAATAACAGCGGCACCGGAGTCCTTCGCCGATACATATTCCATTCCTGTACCGACAATTGGCGCTTCCGGCTCTAACAGCGGAACTGCTTGACGCTGCATGTTCGCACCCATAAGCGCGCGGTTCGAGTCGTCGTTTTCTAAGAACGGGATGCACGCCGTCGCTGCCGATACAACTTGCTTTGGCGACACGTCCATATAGTCAACGCGGTCGCGTTTGACGACAATGTTTTCCCCGCGGAAACGTGCGACAACATTTTCTTCTAAGAACGTTCCATCTTCCGCAAGCGGGACGTTCGCCTGAGCCACAACATAGTTGTCCTCTTCGTCTGCCGTTAAGTAATCAATTTGATCGGTTACTCTTCCTGTTTCCGGGTCGACGCGCCGATACGGCGTTTCAATGAAACCGAATTTATTGACTTTCGCATAAGTCGATAACGAGTTAATTAATCCAATGTTTGGACCCTCAGGGGTTTCAATCGGACACATCCGTCCATAGTGGGAGTAGTGAACGTCGCGCACCTCAAACCCTGCGCGCTCCCGCGTCAGCCCACCTGGTCCTAACGCCGAAAGACGGCGCTTATGCGTTAATTCGGCAAGCGGGTTCGTTTGGTCCATAAATTGCGAAAGCTGCGAGCTTCCGAAAAACTCTTTAATCGCAGCGATGACCGGCCGAATGTTGATCAATTGCTGCGGTGTAATCGTGTTTGTATCTTGAATGGACATACGCTCGCGAACAACCCGCTCCATACGAGATAAACCGATGCGGAATTGGTTTTGCAACAATTCACCGACCGAACGAAGACGACGGTTTCCTAAATGGTCGATATCGTCCGTATCGCCAACCCCATGCAGCAAGTTAAAGAAATAGCTGATGGAAGCGATAATATCCGCTGGAGTAATATGTTTGACATCTTCAGCAATATAGCCGTTGCTGATGACGTTGATCACTTTTTCGTTGTCCGGGTCATTTGGCGAGTAAATTTTAATCGACTGCACAGAAATCGGCTCGTCTACTACGCCCCCGTTAGGTTTATAAGTTTGCAAGCCAATGCCTTTTTCAAGGTATGGCAGCAAACGATTTAACATTCTGCGGTCAATGATTGCTCCTTTTTCGGCAATAATCTCGCCTGTTTCCGGATCGATTAATGTTTCGGCAAGACGTTGGTTAAACAGGCGGTTTTTAATATGGAGCTTTTTATTAATTTTATAACGTCCGACGCTTGCTAAATCATAGCGTTTCGGATCAAAAAAGCGAGAGATTAACAAGTTTTTCGCGTTTTCAATCGTCGGCGGTTCGCCTGGGCGCAGGCGCTCGTAAATTTCAATGAGCGCTTTTTCGGTGCTATCCGTATTATCTTTTTCAAGCGTGTTGCGCAAATACTCATTGTCGCCGATCAAATCAATAATTTCTTGATCGGAACCAAACCCGAGCGCACGAAGAAGCACCGTAACTGGCAGTTTACGTGTGCGATCAATGCGAACATATACAACATCTTTGGCGTCAGTTTCGTATTCTAGCCAGGCGCCGCGATTCGGAATCACGGTCGCTGAATAGCCTCGTTTTCCGTTTTTATCCACTTTGTCGCTGTAGTACACGCTCGGAGAGCGGACAAGCTGGGATACAATAACCCGCTCTGCCCCGTTAATGATAAACGTCCCTGTTTCTGTCATTAACGGGAAATCACCCATAAACACATCTTGTTCCTTTACTTCACCTGTCTCTTTGTTAATTAAACGGACTTTTACGCGAAGCGGCGCAGCATATGTAACATCGCGTTCTTTCGCTTCTTCTACCGTATATTTCGGCTCCCCTAAACTATAATCAATAAATTCAAGAGAAAGATTACCGGAAAAGTCTTCGATCGGGGAAATTTCGCGGAACATTTCCCGCAATCCTTCATCAAGAAACCATTTGTAAGAGGAAGTTTGAATCTCAATAAGATTCGGCAATTCGAGCACTTCACTAATGCGCGCGTAACTTCTCCGTTGGCGGTGTCGTCCATATTGAACTAGTCGGCCTGTCAAGTGATTCACCCCTCAAATGTAAACATTAATCAAATTGGAAGGTAAACATGGAGCCATGCTTTTCATGGAGAAAAAAAGAAAATGGTTTCTATCATAGAAAACCATATTTTCACCTGTTTATTGATTTTATCATTTTTTCCATTATCACCAAAATTATACGTACCATCCTACTAGGGAAATGTACACATTTAGCATTGTATAATGTTATCACAACCNAAAAACACTGTCAACATTTTTTCGCCTTTATGATATAATATCCTTTTTTCTTNGCTACCACTTCTGCGTGTGAAAACACTTCTTCCAATTTTTTTAACGCAGACGGCGCCCCTTGCTTTTTTTGAATGACAACCCACAGCTCCCCATTTTCGTAAAGATGGTCAGCGCTTTGTTCAAAAATGGCGTGAACAACGCGTTTNCCGGCACGAATCGGCGGATTGGTTAAAATCGCAGCAAATTTTTTATCGCCTACTTGCGCAAATAAATCACTTTCATAAATCGTTACATTTTTAATATCGTTGGCCTGTTTATTTTCTATAGCCAACTCGATCGCGCGCTTGTTAATATCCACCATGTCTACATGGCGGTGTGGAAAGGACTTTGCAACCGCCAAGCCGATCGGACCATATCCGCAGCCAATATCCAAAAAACCGCCCTCTATATCCGGTTCCGAAAATGTTTCGATCAACAGCCGCGTGCCAAAATCGACTTCCCGTTTGGAAAATACGCCGCTGTCCGTGGTAAATACGAACTTATTGCCCCGCAATACAAACGTCCACGTATGAGGATGGCTTTCCGATGACGGGTTGGAAGAATAATAATGTTCGCTCAATTTCATCACCTTTCTTTTGCCCATCTATCTTCCATCATACCCATTTTTGCAGTAAAAAAGCCCGCTGAAACCAGCGGGCTTTTCTTGTAAACAGCAATTATTTTACTTCTACGCTAGCGCCAACTTCTTCAAGTTTTGCTTTGATTTCTTCTGCTTCTTCTTTCGAAACGCCTTCTTTAATTGGTTTTGGAGTGTTATCAACTAAGTCTTTTGCTTCTTTTAAGCCAAGACCAGTGATTTCGCGAACAACTTTGATAACTTTAATTTTTTGCGCACCAGCATCAGCAAGAATAACATCGAATTCTGTTTTTTCAGCAGCAGCTTCGCCGCCAGCAGCAGCGCCGCCAGCAACCACTACAGGAGCAGCAGCAGTTACGCCGAACTCTTCTTCAATTGCTTTTACTAATTCATTTAATTCTAATACTGTCATATTTTTAACCGCTTCAATGATTTGTTCTTTTGTCATTGTCAGTTCCTCCTTAATTTATAATTTTATGCATATATGGATGCGAGATTATGCGCCTTGCTCTTCTTTTTTATCCGCAACNGCTTTTGTAACAAGCGCAAAGTTGCGAATTGGAGCCTGAAGAACGCTAAGCAACATAGAAAGCAAGCCTTCGCGGGAAGGAAGTTTTGCAAGCGCATTGATTTCTTCCAGCGTTGCAATGTTGCCTTCAATGACACCTGCTTTAATTTCAAGTGCTTCATGGTCTTTGGCAAATTCNCTTAAAATTTTTGCAGGCGCTACGACATCTTCATTGCTAAATGCAATCGCATTTGGTCCAGTAAATACGTCGCTTAATCCTTCTAATCCAACTTCCGCCAGCGCGCGGCGGGTTAATGTGTTTTTATACACTTTGAACTCAACGCCCGCTTCGCGGAGCTGCTTGCGGAGCTCTGTAATTTCCGCTACGTTTAAGCCGCGGTAGTCTACGATAACCGTAGATTTGCTGGCGCGGAATTTTTCAGCTATCTCTGCTACAATTTGTTTTTTGAGTTCGATCGCGCTGCTCATTTTTACACCTCCTGTAGAAGATAAAATGAAAACACCACTTATACCGCATCAGTAAAAAACCTCCATGCCACGTAGACATGGAGGTATCGCAAAACGCGCAAAACGGCCTTGAACGCGTTTTTCTATCGCACAAATACCTCGGTAGGAAATTAAGCTCCTAAGAGCACCTACTGTCTACGGTACAAATGATATTCATTTTTTCAGACAAAAGACATTTTACTAAAAGGATGGAAAGAAGTCAATATTTTATTGTGCTACCGCTACTGTAGATGGGTCTACTTTGATGCCAGGCCCCATCGTCGAAGTAACCGTTACATTTTTCACGTACGTACCTTTTGCAGCGGCTGGTTTTGCTTTTAAAATCGCTTCGTAAATCGTAGCGAAGTTTTCTACCAGTTTTTCGTTGTCAAACGACACTTTGCCGATCGGCACGTGGATGTTGCCGGCTTTGTCAACGCGATATTCGACTTTACCAGCTTTAATTTCTTGCACCGCTTTCGCGACATCAAATGTAACGGTGCCAGTTTTCGGGTTTGGCATTAATCCTTTTGGACCTAAAATACGTCCCAGTTTACCAACTTCACCCATCATGTCAGGTGTTGCGACAACAACATCAAAATCAAACCAACCTTGTTGGATTTTGTTGATATATTCTGTATCGCCAACGTAGTCGGCGCCAGCTGCTTCCGCTTCTTTCGCTTTTTCCCCTTTAGCGAATACTAATACGCGCTGTACTTTCCCTGTACCATGAGGCAATACAACCGCGCCGCGAATTTGTTGGTCCGCTTTTTTCGGATCCACGCCTAAACGGAACGCAACTTCCACCGTAGCATCAAATTTAGCAATGTTCGTTTTTTTCACCAGTTCAATCGCTTCTGCGATTGGATACGCTTTAAAGCGGTCT
>JGI1652J44930_10000334_pt1 | contig 18745 bp, 16 predicted proteins | sample NewIslsDNAsample_FD_44930 | JGI IMG/M metagenome (IMG submission 44930)
ACTCCAGCATCCGTCTGGAGGTGCGCCGCGCGGAGACGATCAAGCAAGGAAGCGAAATGGTGGGGAACCGCACCCGGATCAAAGTGGTGAAGAACAAGGTGGCGCCTCCCTTTAAACAGGCGGACGTGGACATCATGTACGGCGAGGGGATTTCGAAGGAGGCGAGCGTGTTGGACATCGCCGCGGATTTGGACATCGTGAGCAAAAGCGGCGCCTGGTATTCCTTTGGCGGGGAACGCCTGGGACAAGGGCGGGAGAATGCCAAACAGTTTTTGAAGGAGCATCCTGAAGTGTGCGCGCAGATAGAGGCCGCGATCCGGGAGCACTACGGGCTGCCCGTCCCCAAGCGGGCGGAGGATGATTCCACGGAGGAACTTTCCCGCGAATGACGACGGACGAATGGGTGATCACCCGGATCGAACGGCTGCCGGGTCGGCCGCGGTATCGGATCTATATCGGCGATTCCCGCCGGCTTACCGTGGATGAGGACGTTCTGATCAAATGCGGACTGACCAAAGGAATGGCGGTCGATCCCGACCTGCTGGCTTCGATTCTGGAGACGGAGGAGTGGAGCCGGGCCCGGAAGCTGGCGCTTCGCTATCTCGCCGCAAAGCGGCGGACTTCCCGGGAGCTGGAACAGATGCTCCGGAGGAAGGGGGTTTCATCCGCCCACATTCAATCCATCGTGGAGGAGTTTCAACGCTTCCGTTATCTTGATGATCGGGCCTTTGCCCGGGATTGGGTGGAGGAGCGGAGGAGACGGAAGGGGTATGGAGCGGCGCGGATTCGCCGGGAGCTGGAGGAGAAAGGCGTTTCGGAGGAGCTGATCGCCGAGGCGTTGGGGGAAGTGGATGAGGAGGATGAGTACCGCCTNGCCATGGAAGTGGCGGAACGCCGGGTTTCCCGGATGCGATCCCATCCCTGGCCCGTCCTGGAGCGCCGGTTGGGCCGTCAGCTGTTGAATCGCGGCTTTTCTCCGACCGTGGTGTGCGAGGTGCTGGAGCGCGTCCGGTCCATCCATCGGAATGAGGAGGGATGAGGGGAAGTGCGATTTCTTTATGTGACGGACACGCATATCCGCGGAACCTCTCCCCGCAGCCGGACCGACGACTTTCCCCTTGCGATCCGGAAAAAGCTGCAGGAAGTGATTGAACTGGCCCACCGGGAAGAGGTGGATGCGGTTCTTCACGGAGGGGATCTGTTCGACCGCCCGGACATTTCGCCGGCCGTGGTGCGGGAGTTCGCCGCCCTTTTTCGCCGGTTGCAGGTTCCCCTCTACATGATCGCGGGCAATCACGACATTTACGGGCACAATCCGGACACGGTCGACCGGTCCATGCTGGGCCTGCTGGATGCCTTCGGGACCGTCCGGCTGCTGAGGAGCGGCGAGAAGCTTCTGCTGGAAAAGGGAGGAGTGTCGGTCCAGCTTTCCGGCCAGCCTTTTCATTACGATTTGGACAAGCGTGATCCGGCCCTCGATTATTCCGTGGAAAACCGGACCGGCGCCGACGTGTGCATCCACATGGTCCACGGAATGGCCGTCGACCGGGCGTTGCCCGCCGAGGTTCCCCACACCCTCGTCGACCATCTCTGGTTTGATCAGGTGGATGTGCTTCTCACCGGCCATTATCACGCCGGGTTTCCGGTGCAGCGCCGCGGAAACCGGTACATCGTCAATCCGGGGGCCCTGGCCCGGATCAACAATCATCCGTCGGAGATCCGCCGCCGTCCCCAGGTCGCCCTCATTGACGTCGACGGGGAGATCCGCGTCCGGATTCTTCCCCTTCGCTGCGCCGCCTCGGGCGAAGCGGTGCTGGATCGTTCCTACATCGAGAAGGCGGCTTTTCGGGAGGAGAAGATGGCCGATTTTGTCCGGCAGCTCCGGGAGAGGGGAAATTTTCGGCACATGGCGGTGGCCGACATCCTCGAGGAGATCGCGCGCTTGACGGGAGTGGAAGATGACGTGCGGCTCGAGGCCCTTGCCCGGATCGGCCGGATTCAGGAGCGCTTCGGATACGGGGAAGGTGTGGAGGATTGAAGCGGTTTAAGGGGCTTGTCATCGAAAACTTCCAATCCCACGAGCGGACGGAGATCGCGTTTTCCGAAGGGCTCAACGTGTTCGTCGGCCCCTCGGACAGCGGGAAGAGCGCCATTTTGCGCGCCCTGCGATGGGTGCTGTACAACCAGCCCCGGGGGAGCGATTTTATCCGGACCGGCGCATCGCGCTGCCGGGTGACGCTGATTCTTTCCGACGGGACGCATATCGTCCGGGAGCGGTCCTCTTCGGTCAATCGCTATCTGATTCGGGACCCCGAGGGAAAAGAGCGGATTTTTGAAGGGTTTGGCAGCGATGTGCCCCGGGAAGTGCTGGAGGCCCACGGAATGATCCCGCTGCAGTTGGACGAGGATCGGGAGCTGACGTTGCAGATCGCCCAGCAGTTGGAGGGGCCCTTTCTCCTGTCGGAAAGCGGGGGGACGAGGGCCAGGTCGATCGGCCGCATCAGCGGGGCTCACCTCCTGGATTTGGCGCAGAACGAGACGGCCAGGGATCAGCGGTCCGTCTCCTCCCGGATCCGGTTTGTGGAAGAGGAGATGAAGCGGCGGGAGGAGGAACTGAAACCCTACGAGGTTTTGCCGCGTTTTCGGGAACAACTGAACCGGGCCGCCGCGCTGAGGGAGGAAGCGGGCCGCAAAATGGAGCTTCTCGAAAGGCTTCGCGGACTGAAGGAGCGATGGGAAGATTGCCGGAGCGAAATGACGCGGGAGCGCAGACGGCTGGTCTCCCTGTCCAAGGTGCCGGAAGCGGAGAAGATCTTCAGCCGGTTGATGGAGGATGGCGCCCGCCTGAGCCGCATCCGGAAAAGGGCTGACGATTGGCGCAGAGGGCGGGAAGAAAAGGCCCATTGGCAGATGGTGCGGTTTCGGACGACACGGTTGGGGGAAGGGGCGCAACGGATTGCCGAAGCCGAGCGGTTGCTTGAGCGGCGGAACCGGTTGCGGCGCCTGCGGGACAATCGGCTCCATCTCGTCCGGGAGATGGACCGGGAGCGCCGCGTGGTCGAACGGACGGTTTCCCTTCCCGCGGCGAGCCTCCTGGTGGATGACCTCGGGGATGCGGTGCTCAAGCTTCGAAAACTGGAGCGGGGAAAAAAGCACTGGGTCGACGCGGAAGGAGAGCGCGCNGAGGTCGAACGCACGCTGCGGCGGCTGGAAGGGGTGCAGAAGGCGGAGGCCTTGTGGGAAGGTGCCGAGGCGTCCAGCCGGCTGCACCAGGCGCTGGTGGATCGGCGAAAACGGCTTTTGGAGCTGCGGGAACGGATCGAAAAGGGGATGCGTTACATAGCGGAGCGGGAAGAGGAGATCCGGAGGAAGTCCGAAGAGATGATCCGGGCCTTTGAGCGGATGGGGCGGTGTCCCACCTGCGGCATGAGGTTCGGACCGGACTTGTTGAAACATCTCGCCGAAGAGCTTCAGGGAGGGGAGTCGGGTGCAGCAGCAGGAAAAGGAGATTCAGGCGCTTCGCAAGGCTTTGGACGAGGCGAAGGATCTGCGCAACCGGGCGGAGGTCAANCTGGAGTCGCTGGAACGGCAGGAAAAGGAGATCCTGCGGGAGTTGGAGGANCTCGGAGTGGAACCGGATCGCCTGGACGAGGAGATCGCCCGGCTGGAGCGGGAGATCGATGAGAAGATCAGGCAGGCCTGGGAACTGATCCCGACGGAGTTGATCTCTTCCGATGGAACGAAGTGAGGAGCTCAACCGGTTGGATCGGGCGCTGGCGGAAGCCGAGCGGAAGTGGGAACGCCTGGAAGGGAAGCGGCAGGAGTTGGAGCGGCAGTACCGCTTAGTCCGGAGCGAATGGGAGGAGCTCAAGAAGAAGCGGGATCTTTACGAAAAGGTCCGCGTCCTTTTGCAGACGGCGGCCGAGCACGCCCGCGCCCAGGCGAAGGAACAGATGGAAACCCTGGTGACCAACGCCCTCCAGTATGTGTTCGGCCCCATGTTTCGCTTTGAGATTGAACTGGCGGATCACGGGGGAAAACCCCACGCCGAGTTTTACGTGGTCACGGAGTGGGAGGGGCAAAAGGTTCGAACCAAGCCCCAGGAGGCCCGGGGAGGGGGGATCGTCGACATCACTTCCCTGGCCCTTAGGGTGGCATTCATGGAATCTTTCCGCCCGCGCCCCGAGGGGCCGCTGATTTTGGATGAGCCTGGAAAACACGTCAGTTCCGAATATGTNATCCCCATGTTGGAATTTCTCAAGTCGACGGGGGACATGTTCGGCCGGCAGATCATATTGGTGACCCACAACCCGCATCTCACGGAAGGGGCCGAGCAGGTGTTTCAAGTCGGCCTCAGGTCCGGGCGGACGGTGGTGACCCCGCTCCGTCTCCTTGACAACGGGATAAATTAAATACTAAAATGGTGTTGCTCCAATGTGGTTGGCTGTCTGCGCGACGGCTCTGCAGAACCACAGAGCGGTTGTAATTTCAGACGAATGGGTTGAGGTTTAACCTGCTCCATTTCTCCCGCGAAATGCGGCGGATGCTGTGCCGGACATGATTGGGACGTGCTCCCGTTCTCCATATCGGGGAAATCTCCGTTCCCGCTGACTCCGGGTGAAAGATTTCGAGGAAGAAAAGGTGGCGAGAATCGGGCTGTTATAGAATCAGTGAGGCAAGACCGAAGTGGATCGGTCTTGTTTTGTAAGTGGCGGTGGAAGGAGGTGGTAAGGGGGAATGCCGGATATATCCATCCTGGTTGCCAGCCTGATCGCGGGCCTGATCGGCGCTGGCCTCGGTTACTGGGGGCGGAAACTGACGGCGGAGGCGCGGATCGGCAGTGCGGAAAAGGAAGCCGAGCGCATCGTCCAAAATGCCCTTCAGGAAGCCGAGGCAGTGAAAAAGGAAAAGGTGTTGGAGGCCCGCGACGAGGCCCACGCGCTTCGCGCGGAAGCGGAGCGGGAAATCCGGGAAGAGCGGAATGAATTGCACCGTCTGGAGCGGCGTCTGATGCAGAAGGAAGAGGCTCTCGACCGCAAGCAGGATTCCCTGGAGCGCCGCGAGGACGTTCTCAATAAAAAGGAACGGGAAGTCCAAGAGCTGCTGAAAAAGGCCGAAGAGCTGAAACAGGAGCAGACGAAGGAGCTGGAGCGCATCTCTGGATTGACCGTCGAGGAGGCGCGGCAAAAGATCCTGTCCCGGGTGGAACACGAAATGCGCCACGAGACGGCACAGATGATCAAGGAGATGGAGCAGCAGGCGAAAGAGGAAGCGGACAAGCGGGCGCGCAACATATTGTCGTTGGCCATCCAGCGCTGCGCCGCCGATCATGTGGCGGAATCCACCGTTTCCGTTGTCACCCTNCCCAATGACGAGATGAAGGGGCGGATCATCGGCCGGGAGGGGCGGAATATCCGAACCCTGGAAACGCTGACGGGGATCGATCTGATCATTGACGACACTCCGGAAGCGGTCATTTTGTCCGGTTTTGATCCGATCCGCCGGGAGGTTGCCCGGGTCGCCCTGGAGAAATTGGTGGCTGACGGGCGGATTCATCCGGCGCGGATTGAGGAAATGGTGGAAAAGGCCCGGCGGGAAGTGGATGAGCGGATCCGGGAGTACGGAGAGCAGGCCACCTTTGAAACCGGTGTTCACGGATTGCATCCCGATCTGATCAAGATTTTGGGGCGCCTGAAGTTCCGGACGAGTTACGGGCAAAACGTGCTGAAACATTCGATCGAAGTGGCCCATTTGGCGGGATTGCTGGCGGCGGAGCTGGGAGAAGACGTGGTGCTGGCCAAGCGGGCGGGGCTTCTCCACGACATCGGGAAAGCGATCGATCACGAAGTGGAAGGGTCGCACGTGGAGATCGGCATCGAGCTGGCTAAAAAGTACAATGAACACCCCGCCGTNATCAACGGAATCGCTTCCCATCACGGCGATGTGGAGGCGACCTGCGTCATCGCCGTCTTGGTCGGCGCGGCGGATATTCTGTCAGCGGCACGACCGGGAGCGCGCCGGGAGACTTTGGAGNCATACATCAAGCGGTTGGAAAAGCTGGAAGAAATATGCGATTCCTTCGATGGGGTCGAAAAATCGTATGCCATTCAGGCGGGCCGGGAAGTCCGCATTATCGTTCGGCCGGAGGAAGTGGGGGATGCCGAAGCGGCCCGCCTGGCCCGGGAGATTACCAAGAAGATCGAAAATCAGCTGGANTATCCCGGTCACATCAAGGTTACCGTGATCCGGGAGACCAGGGCAGTGGAATATGCCAAATGAGAAAGCGGCCCTTCGCCGCTTTCTTTTTATCAGAAGAGTTGGAGGCGCAGCGATATGCGCGTGTTGATGTTCGGCGACGTGGTGGGTTCCTGCGGGCGTTTGGCCCTTCGCCATCAGCTTCCCCGGTTGAAGCGGTCTCTCCAACCGGACGTCATCATTGCCAACGGGGAAAATGCCGCGGGTGGCCGGGGGATTACCCGGTCCATTCTCCGGGAATTATATGAATTGGGGATCGATTGCGTCACCCTGGGGAACCATTCCTGGGATCAGCGGGAAATTTTCGATTTTATCGACGACGAGACGCGCCTGATTCGTCCGGCCAATTATCCCGAAGGCACTCCCGGCCGGGGTGTCGCGGAGATTCCGGTGGGGCAGGAGGTTTTGGCGGTCATCAATCTGATGGGGCGAACCTTCATGCCGCTTNCGGAATGCCCCTTCCGGGTCGTGGATGCCCTGTTGCGGGATCTGGTGAAAACCCCCTTTATTCTGGTTGATTTTCATGCCGAGACCACTTCGGAGAAGCAGGCGATGGCCTGGCATCTCGACGGGCGGGTGTCGGCGGTGATCGGCACGCACACNCATGTGCAGACGGCGGATGAACGCATTCTCCCTGCGGGAACGGCTTATCTCACCGACGTGGGCATGGTGGGTGCCTACAACGGNGTGATCGGCATGGACCGCGATCTGGTGCTGAAAAAGTTTCGGACTCAACTGCCGGTTCGGCTGGAATCGGGAAGCGGGCCGGCTCAGCTGAACGCGGTCCTGATCGATTTGGATCGCCCATCGGGACGGGCCCGTCAAATCCGGCGCATTCGGATCGATGATGANCATCCCTTCATGGATTGAGTTTCGGTTTTTAATATTTCGAATGTTTGACTTTATGGGAAGGAATTTATCGACGAATGGCGAATATATTAACAGTGGACTTATTTCAATCACCAAGGAGGTACCCCCATGGAAGTATTAAAAGTTTCAGCAAAGTCCAACCCGAACTCCGTTGCCGGTGCACTTGCAGGTGTCCTGCGTGAGCGCGGGGCGGCCGAAATTCAGGCCATCGGTGCCGGTGCACTGAATCAAGCTGTAAAGGCGGTTGCGATTGCACGAGGGTTTGTGGCACCGAGCGGCATGGATCTGATCTGCATCCCGGCCTTCACCGACATCATGATCGATGGTGAAGAGCGCACGGCCATCAAGCTGATTGTAGAACCCCGGTGAGGGTACACATGACAATAAACCTGTTTATCTCGTATAGACAGGTTTTTCTTTTTGGATTGGAAAGGATGAACCGGATGCGGTGGATCGACGGCCACTGTGACGTGCTGTGGAAAATGTGGGAAGCCCGGGAACCGATCTCCTTCTACGATGCGGATTCCCCGCTGGACGTCCGTTTTCCAAAGGCCCGGGCCGTGGGGATCGGTCTGCAGGTCTTTGCCCTGTTCGTTTCTCCGAAGATGCCGAAGGAATCGATTTGGGACGCCGTCCTGCGCCAGGTGGATCTGTTTCACGAGGAGATCGTCCGCGACGGCAGCGAAGTGGCGGCGATCGGTTCGGCAGCCCAGCTGGAAAATTTGAAGGATTCGGGCAAAATGGGAGCCCTGCTGTCTTTGGAAGGGGCCGACGCCTTGGCCGGGGAGTTGTACCGATTGCGCGTGCTTCACCGGTTGGGGGTNCGCCAGCTGGGACTTACGTGGAATCACGCCAATGAGGCGGCCGACGGCGTGGAAGAGGACCGGGGCGGAGGACTGACCCGATTCGGTCGGACGTTGGTGGAAGAGNTGACCCGCCTCCGGATGATTCTGGACGTGTCCCACCTTTCGGAACGGGGGTTTTGGGATGTGATGGAATTTTCCGATGTCCCCGTCATCGCTTCCCATTCCAACTGCCACGCGGTCTGTCCGCACAGGCGCAATCTGAAGGACGGACAAATCCGCGCCCTGGTCGAAAAGGAGGGGATCATGGGCATCGCCTTTGTGCCCCAATTCGTGNATGAGCCGAAGGAAGAGGCCGCCGTGGAGCACCTCTTCAGGCACATCGACCATGTGTGCGAACTGGGCGGGGAGCGCATTCTGGCATTCGGCTCCGATTTTGACGGCATCTCGCACAAGATCGGCGGACTGGAAGATGTAGGGAGCCTTCCCTATCTGGAAGAGCAACTGCTGAAGCGTTATCCGGAGCATTGGGTAAGGCGTTGGATGTGGGGCAACTGGTACGATTTTTACCGGAAACATCTCCCCTAAAATGGGGCTCCTGGGGCCCGTCGAACCGGGCTTCCGGAGCTTTTTTGATGGGAGTTTCATATAATGGATATAAAGACATTATATGTTTTCCGAGAGGTCGGGCGGAATCCGGTTTTGCAGCACGTAAAAGCGGGAAAAAAGGCGGGAATGGGCGGGTATGGTGGTTGCTTTTTGAGGAGACTGGGTCTAGAATGGATAGATGATGAACGATATTTGAAGCCTTCATCAATATACGGTTGCGAGGAAGTTGCAGGGTATTATTAAAAGGAGATGAGCACATTGGCCAAGCAGCTTTCGTGGAAAGTGGGCGGTCAACAAGGGGAAGGGATTGACAGTACGGGAGAGATATTTTCAATCGCCCTGAACCGTATGGGATATTATCTGTACGGTTATCGGCATTTTTCTTCCCGGATCAAAGGGGGACATTCCAACACCAAGATCCGGATCAGCATCCGCCCCATCCGGGCCATTTCGGATGATCTTGACGTTCTCGTCGCCTTTGACCAGGAAACGATCGATTTGAATGCCCACGAGCTTCGGGAAAACGGGGTGATTTTGGCTGACGCCAAATTTAATCCCAAGGTGCCGGAAGGGATTCCCGCCCGCCTCTATTCCGTTCCTTTCACGAAAATCGCCGAGGAAATCGGCATGGCGCAGATGAAGAACATGGTGGCGGTGGGTTCCTCCAGCGCCCTCCTCGGTTTGCCTGTGGAGGCCTTCGAAGGGGTGATCGAGGAGAAGTTCTTGCGCAAGGGCAGACACGTCGTCGACAAGAACATGGAAGCGATCTCCCGGGGAGCCCGGTATATCCTGGAGGAAGTCGGAGGTGCGCTTCCGGATCTTAAGCTGGATAAGAGCGACGGCAAGCGGCGCCTTTACATGATCGGAAACGACGCGATCGCCCTGGGAGCGATCGCCGCGGGATGCCGCCTGATGTTCGCTTATCCGATCACGCCTTCCTCCGAGATCATGGAGCAAATGATCAAAAGGCTTCCCGAACTCGGCGGAACGGTCGTTCAGACGGAGGACGAAATCGCCGCCATTTCGATGGTGATCGGCGCCAATTACGGCGGTGTCCGCGCGTTCACCGCTTCGGCCGGTCCGGGGCTTTCCCTCATGACGGAAGCGATCGGCCTGTCGGGGATGACGGAAACGCCGGCGGTGATCGTCAACACCCAGCGGGGCGGTCCCAGCACCGGTCTGCCGACGAAGCAGGAGCAAAGCGACATCAACGCGATGATCTACAGCACCCACGGGGAGATTCCCAAAATTGTGATCGCTCCCAGCACGGCGGAGGAGTGCTTCTACGACACGATCCAGGCCTTCAATCTGGCGGAAAAATATCAATGTCCGGTCATCATTCTGTCCGATCTGGCNCTCTCCCTCGGGAAACAGACGGTGGAGCCGCTGGATTACGACCGGATCAAGATCGAGCGCGGACGTTTGATCACCGACGAGAACGAGCTGCCGCCGCTTCCGGAAGACACCCTGTTTAAGCGCTATCAGTTTACGGAAGACGGCATTTCCCCGCGCGTTTTGCCCGGCATGAAAAACGGTCTGCACCATGTGACGGGGGTGGAGCACGACGAGACGGGCCGTCCCTCGGAAAATCCGGTCAACCGGAAGAAGATGATGGACAAGCGCTTGTCCAAATTGGCGAGGGGAATCGAGTTTGAAAATCCGGTGTTCGTCGATGCCGCCCACGAAGAGGCCGACCTTCTGATCGTGGGGATCGGTTCCACCCGCGGGACGATCCAGGAAGCGATGGAGCGCCTCACCGGCGAGGGAATCAAGGCGAATCACATTCACATCCGGCAGGTTCTTCCCTTCCCGACGGAGCCGGTGCGCGAGCAGATGAAAAAGGCAAAACGGGTCGTCGTCGTGGAAAACAATGCCACCGGGCAACTGGCATCGCTTTTGAAGCTTCACGTGGGCATGGCCGATAAGATTGTCCATGTCGGAAAATATGATGGCACGCCGTTTTTGCCCTCGGAAGTTTACAATCAGTGCAAGGAGCTGATGGTCCATGGCCACGTTTAAACAATTCCGGAACAAAGTGAAACCCAACTGGTGCCCGGGGTGTGGAGACTTTTCCGTGTTGGCCGCCATGCAGCGCGCCTTCGCCAATCTCGGCTTGGAGCCGGAAGATGTGGCGATCGTTTCGGGGATCGGATGCTCCGGCCGGATTTCCGGCTATCTCAACGCATACGGTTTTCACGGCATTCACGGCCGCGCCCTTCCCATCGCCCAGGGGCTGAAGCTGGCCAACCGGGATCTGACGGTGGTTGCCGCAGGCGGTGACGGAGACGGCTTTGCCATCGGGATGGGCCATACGATTCACGCGATTCGGCGCAATGTGGACATCACCTACATTGTGATGGATAACCAGGTATACGGTTTGACGAAGGGGCAAACCTCTCCCCGCAGCGAAGTGGGGTTCAAAACGAAGAGCACGCCGATGGGATCGATTGAATCGCCCCTGTCGCCGATGGAAATGGCTTTGACGGTCGGGGCGGGCTTTGTGGCCCAAGGGTTTTCCAGCGATCTGAAGCAGTTGACGCGCCTGATCGAAGAGGGGATCAAACACAAGGGGTTCTCCCTCATCAATGTGTACAGCCCCTGCGTGACTTACAACAAGATCAACACCTATGACTGGTTCAAGGATCATTTGGTGAACCTGGATGAGGAAGAGGGGTACGATCCCTCCGACCGCACCATGGCGATGCAGAAATTGATGGAACACAACAGCCTGGTGACGGGAATCATTTATCAGGACAAGAACCGCCCCTCCTATGAGGACATGATTCCCGGATTCCGCAAGGAGCCCCTTGCCAAACAGGATCTGACCCTGCCCCGCGAAAAATTTGAGGAATTGGTCGCGGAATTTTCCTGATGAACGGGCCGCTTCGCATGAAGCGGCTTTTTGTTTTGGATAGAATAAAGAAGAAAATCCCGCATATCGTCGGAGGGGAGATCAGCGTCATGAAGTGGAGAGTCCTCGGATGCCATTCACCGTTTCCGGGTCCCGGCGGCGCCACCCCCGGATATCTGCTGGAGGCGGAGGGGCGGAGGATCCTGATCGACTGCGGCAGCGGTGTGCTGTCCAAACTGGCCCAAATGTGTCCCCCGTACCGCCTGGATGCGGTGATTTTGTCCCATCTTCATCACGACCACATCGCCGACTTCTTCGTATTGCAGTATGCCGTCGGAACGGCGATGCGCCGGGGATGGCGGCGGGAGCCCCTTCCGGTGTACGCTCCCACCCGTCCCGAAAAATGGGGGAATCTCCTTTCCTACGGCGACGCGATCCGGCTTCATCCCATCCGGGAGGGGGAAAAATGCATCCTCGGCGGGTGGGAAGCGACCTTTTTCCGGACGGATCACGCCGTTCCCTGCTTTGCGGTTCGTCTGGAGGGGTTTGGACGCACCATTTTGTACGGGGCCGATGCGGGGCCGAAAACGGATTGGACCAGGATGGCGAGGGAGCCCGATCTGTTTGTCTGCGAAGGCACGTTTTTGGAGCGGGACCTTCCCGAGGAGCCCGTCGGCCATTTGTCGGTCAGGCAGGCGGCGGAGGCGGCGGAGCTCCTTCGGGCCAGGGGACTGCTGCTGACCCACCTGTTTCCGGAATATGGTCGCGCCGAGATCGAAGAGGAGGTAAAGGGAAGCTATTCGGGGCGGTGGTGGCTGGCGGAGACCGGATTGGTCCTGCCTTTGTGAAAAACGCCTCCGCCCGGGGAGGCCGCGNCAGGAAATCCCCCTTTTTTTGTTGAAATCAAAGATGAGGGTAAAAATTTTCCCTTTTTTAACTTTCTGTTTACCTGCCCTTAACAGCAGGCGGGTACGCTGGAGATGAAGCCTTGATTCCGATGAAAGAGGGGGAGGAAGGTTGGGGAAACGGCCTCTGTTTCGGTCAATTCTTTCATTGGGGATTGCCGCGCTTCTGTTCATCTGCTCGGTGGGCCCGGTTTGGGCGGGAGGAGAGAATGCCGGCGGCCGGTCGCCCAGTCAGCGGCTGATCGATGTGCAGATCTTGGGCATCAACGATTTTCACGGACAGTTGAACGTGACCCAATGGGTGAATGAAAAGCCCGCCGGCCGGGCCGATTATTTGGCGGCCCATCTGAAGCGCCGCGCGGCGGCGAACAAGAACACGCTGATCGTTCACGCAGGGGACATGGTGGGGGCAAGTCCCCCGATATCGGCTTTGCTCCAGGACGAACCGACGATCGATTTTCTGAACCGGATCGGGGTGGATGTGGGAACCCTGGGCAATCATGAGTTTGATGAAGGCGTGGAGGAAATGCTCCGGCTGATCCGCGGGGGTTCCCACCCCAACACCGGTGATTTTCCCGGAGCGGATTTTCCCTATGTGGTCGCCAACGTGCTGGACAAGAAAACAAAAAAGCCGATTCTTCCCCCCTATGTGGTGAAGAGAGTAGGGGGCGTGCCGATCGGCTTTGTCGGCGTGGTGCTCACTGACACGCCGAGTCTGGTCAATCCCGCCGGAGTCCGGTCGGTGGAATTTGTCGACGAGGTGACCGCCATCAACCGGGCGGTGAAGCAGCTGAAGAAGAAGGGGGTCCGGGCCATCGTGGTGCTGGCCCACGTTCCCGGTTCCTCCCATTTGGACGGCAGCGCGCCGACGGGGGAGATCGTGGATGTGGCCCGGTCCGTCGATGACGAGGTGGATGTGATTTTTGCCGCCCACAGCCATCAGTACATGAATGCCGTCGTGGATGACAAGCTGCTGGTTCAGGCCTATTCCTACGGGACGGCTTTTGCCGATGTGGACCTGGCGATCGATCGGCGGACGAAGGATGTCGTCGGAAAAAGGGCCGAAATTGTCACCGTCTGGCAGGAGGGGATAAGGCCCGACCCCAAGATTCGGAAAATGATTGAGTATTACGAAGAAAAGACGGCTCCCTTGGTCAACAGGGTGGTGGGAACCGCGGCGAAGACCATCCGGCGCGCGCAGAATGAGAGCGGCGAATCGGAACTGGGCAATCTGATCGCCGATGCCCAGCGGGCGGCGATGCGGACCGATTTCGCCTTCATGAATCCCGGGGGGATCCGGGCGGATATCGAGCAGGGAGAGGTGACCTGGGGGGAACTCTTTGCCGTCCAGCCCTTCGGCAACAACCTGGTGAAGATGACCCTGACCGGGGAGCAGGTCCGGCGGGCGCTCAATCAGCAGTGGCAGCAATCTTCCACCCGCATGTTGCAGATCTCCGGATTGAGGTACACCTGGGACGACAACCGGCCGGTCGGGGATAAGGTGGTGGATATCTTCCTCCCGGACGGCTCCCTCCTCGAGCCGGATGCGGTCTACACGGTGACCGTCAACAGTTTTCTCGCCGAGGGCGGTGACAATTTCACGGTTTTNACGGAAGGAACCGATCGGGAAGTGGGCCCCGTCGATCTGGATGCCCTCGTCGAGTATGTGAAACAGTTGCCCCAGCCCTTTTCGGCATCGATCGAGGGGCGAATCGAAAAACTCCCGTAACCGTTCTTTCGCGCCCCCGCCCCGGGCGGGGGTTTCCTTTTATTGCATGTCCGTCTAAGATGGACATTCACCTTCCTCTCGGACAGTGGACATGATATAATTTCGTTGAATTGAAAGGCTGATTGCCATCATGTCCGCAGAGAGGAGTGTCCTCTGTGAATGGAAAAATGCGCGCTTTGGTGAAACATCACCGGGCCTTTGGAGCGGAACTTCGGGAGGTGCCCATCCCGACGATCGGTCCGGATGAGGTGCTGATTCAGGTGAAATGCGTGACGATGTGCGGGACGGATGTCCATATCTATACCTGGGACGATTGGGCCTCCAGCAGGGTGAATCCCCCTTACGTGTTCGGCCACGAGTTTTCGGGCGTGGTGGTGGAGGTCGGGGAGAAAGTGACGTCCCTGAAGCCGGGGGACCGCGTTTCGGCGGAAACCCACATCGTCTGCGGGGTGTGTCCTCCGTGTCGCAGGGGGGAGGCCCATGTCTGTCTCAACACGGAGATCATCGGCGTGGACCGGGACGGCTGCTTCGCGGAGTATGTGGCGATGCCGGAAAGAAATTTGTGGAAGGTCGATGATGACCGGCCCTTTGAAATCGCTTCCATCATGGAACCCATGGGCAACGCGGTCCACACGACGTTGTCCGGGCCCGTGGTCGGCAAAAAAGTGGCCGTGATCGGTTGCGGTCCCATCGGATTGATGGCGGTGTCCGTGGCCAAGGCAGCCGGCGCCGCGGCGGTGATCGCATTGGATGTGAACGATTTCCGGCTCGATTTGGCCGAGCGGATGGGAGCCACCCACCTGATTCATTCCGGACGGGTCGATCCCGTGGAGGAAGTGTTTTCCCTCACGGAGCGCGAAGGGGTGGATGTGGTGCTGGAGATGTCGGGACATCCCACGGCCATTCAGCAGGGATTCCGCATGCTGACGGGCGGAGGAAGGATGTCGATGCTGGGGTTGCCGACCCGCCCCGTGGAACTGGACATCACGCAGGATATCGTGTTCAAGGGCGTAACGGTTCACGGCATCACGGGACGGCGCATGTTTGAAACCTGGGAGCAGACGGACGGGCTTTTGAAATCGGGGAAAGTCGATCTGAACCCCCTGATCACCCACCGTTTTCCGCTGGAGGAGTACGAGAAGGCCTTTGATCTGATGATGAGTGGCAACTGCGGCAAGGTGGTATTATATCCCTGAGGCACGGCGGATGCGCCCGTTGAACGATGGATTTTCGATCGAAGCAGAAGGAGGAGAAGAGGATGAAGGGGCTGGAGCATCTGGAGCGGGAAATCGAAACATGGCGGCAGGAGGGGGTTTTTCGTCCGCTGACCGAGATTGAGTCGGAGCAGGGTTCCCGGGTGGTGATCCGCGGAAAAGAAGTGATCCAGCTTTCTTCCAACAACTATCTCGGCCTGACCACCCATCCCCGGCTGAAGGAGGCGGCCTTGGAAGCGGTCCGCACCTACGGGGCGGGGACCGGATCGGTCCGCACCATCGCCGGGACCTTTTCCATGCACGAAAGGTTTGAAGAGAAACTGGCCCGGTTCAAGCATACGGAAGCGGCACTGGTTTTTCAGTCGGGCTTCACCGCCAACGTGGGGGTGATCGCATCCATCCTGGGCGAGGAAGACGTGGTGATCAGCGATGAGCTGAACCACGCCAGCATCATCGACGGCATCCGTCTGACCAAGGCGTCCCGCAGGATTTACCGCCACGCCGACCTGGATGATCTGGAGAAGGCGCTCAAGGAGACCCAATCGGCCCGCACCCGCCTGGTTGTGACCGACGGCGTTTTCAGCATGGATGGGGACATCGCCCCCCTCAAGGAGATCGTGGAACTCTGCGAGCGGTACGACGCGATCGTGATGGTGGACGACGCCCATGCCAGCGGGGTTCTCGGCAAAAACGGAAGGGGAACGGTGGATCATTTCGGATTGCACGGCCGGGTCCACATCCAGGTGGGCACCCTGTCCAAGGCGATCGGCGTGCTGGGGGGGTATGTGGCGGGTTCCCGGACTCTTCGCGATTATCTGATACACCGCGCCCGCCCCTTCCTGTTCAGCACCTCTCACCCGCCGGCCGTGACGGCGGCCTGCAGCGCGGCGATCGACGTGCTGCTGGAGGAACCGGAGCTGATCGACCGCCTTTGGGAGAACACGCGGTTCTTCAAAGAGGGCTTGAGAAAGCTGGGGTTTGATATCGGCGACAGCCAGACGCCGATCACGCCGGTGATCGTCGGCGAGGGGGCGAAGGCGATGGCCCTGTCCGACGCCCTGTTCGAAGAGGGGGTTTACGCCCAGGGAATCGCTTATCCCACGGTACCCAAGGGCAAAGCCCGGGTGCGCACCATCGTCACGGCCACCCATACCCGGGAAGACCTGCAACAGGCGCTGGACGCCTTTGAGCGGGCAGGCAAGAAAATAGGGATTCTCTGATGGGCCGCGCAGGCACCGGAAGTCGGGAAGGGATTTCCGGTGCCTTTTTTGCCGTTTGGTTTTAAACATAAATAAGTTTGCTTCACAGACCATTTAAATTTTCACAAACCGCCGGCCTCCAGCGGTTTTCATCCGCCCGGATCCAAAGGGGATGCGGAGGCGGGTTGCAGGAGCTTCCATTGAACCGGTTCGTAATTTGATGTATAATTTGTTAATTGCAAAGGCTGAAATGTACTCATCGGGTGAAAGGTGTTGATATAGATGAGCGATCGCTTGACGGAGGTGAGCCGGTACTTCATTCCGCCGGATCTCAAGCAGGCGAAACGGCGCGGAAAGGAAGAAGTACAGGTCCTTCAGTTCGAGGCGATTCCCGAGGACATGCGGGAGATCGGCCGGGGAAAGCATTACTTGATCAAAACCTACGGCTGTCAGATGAATGTTCATGACAGCGAAACGATTGCGGGGATCTTGCAGTCGATGGGATACAGCCCCACCGACAGGGAAGAGGACGCCGACGTGATTCTGCTCAACACCTGTGCCGTTCGCGAAAACGCCGAGGACAAGGTGTTCGGCGANCTGGGACGATTGAAGCCGCTGAAGGTGGAGCGCCCCGGACTGATTCTGGGCGTGTGCGGATGCATGTCCCAGGAAGAGGCGGTGATCCGCCGCATTTTGCAACAGCATCAGTACGTGGATTTGATTTTCGGAACCCACAACATCCACAGGCTTCCCTTTTTGCTCAAAGAGGCGCTGTTCAGCAAGGAAATGGTGGTGGAGGTCTGGTCCAAGGAGGGGGATATTGTCGAAAATCTCCCGAAAGCCCGGCAGGACGGCCTGAAGGCGTGGGTCAACATCATGTACGGGTGCGACAAGTTCTGCACCTATTGCATCGTTCCCTACACCCGCGGGAAAGAGCGGAGCCGCCGTCCGGAGGATGTGCTGGCGGAAGTCCGCGAGCTGGCCCGGAAGGGTTATCGGGAAGTGACGCTGCTGGGACAAAATGTGAATGCTTACGGGAAGGATTTCACGGACAGGACCTACACCTTCGCCCATCTGTTGGATGATGTCCGCAAAATCGGCATTCCCCGGGTGCGTTTCACCACCAGCCATCCCCGGGATTTCGATGATCATCTGATCGAAGTGCTCGCCAAGGGAGGCAACCTGGTGGAGCACATCCACCTGCCCGTCCAGTCGGGAAGCAGCGAGGTTCTGAAGCGGATGGCCCGGAAATACAACCGGGAGCAGTATCTGGAGCTGGTCCGGAAGATCCGGGAAGCGATTCCCCACGTTTCGCTGACGACGGACATCATCGTCGGGTTCCCGGGAGAGACCGAGGAACAGTTTGAGGAAACCCTCTCCCTGGTTCGGGAGGTGGAGTACGATTCCGCCTTCACCTTCATCTATTCTCCCCGGGAAGGAACGCCGGCCGCCCGGATGGAGGACAATGTTCCCTACGAGGTGAAGAAGGAGCGCCTGCTCCGCCTGAACCGGGTGCAGGACGAAATCAGCCGCCGCAAGAACGAGGCGCTCCGCGGCCAGGTGGTCGAAGTGCTGGTGGAAGGGGAGAGCAAGAAAAATCCCGAGATCCTCTCGGGACGCACCCGCACCAATAAATTGGTCAACTTCCGCGGTCCGAAGAGCCTGATCGGACAGTTTGTCCAGGTGCGGATCAGCGAGCCTCTCACCTACACCCTCAAGGGGGAGTGGGTGGAGACGGAATCCGTGGCCGGGGCGGGGATGTAAATGGAGGAAATCATTCCTGAACACCCCGTTTTGGCGCAGGCGGTCCGCCTGGGCCGGCGACTGACGGAAACCGAAGAGGTTCGCCGCTTTCGGGAAGCGGAGCGGCAGATTCAAAATAGCGGACGGGTTCAAGGGCTGATCGAGGAGATCAAGCGAAAGCAAAAAGAGTTGGTTCACGCCAAACATTACCAAAAGATCAATTACATCCGCCGGTTGGAGGAGGAGCTGGATCGCCTCCAGCGGGAGCTGGAGGATCTCCCGATCGTCCGGGAGTATCAACAATCCCAGGTGGAGATGAACGATCTTCTCCAGATGATTCAACGGGTGGTTGTCGACACGGTCTCCCAGAAAATCGACCTGGAGAAGGGCGGAAGTTTCGGCGGCGGTTGCGGCGCAGGCGGGCCCTGCCGTTGCCGATCATAATTTATTAATCAAACCCCGCAGGGATTTCTGCGGGGTTTTTTGCACCCTAGTCATCCGCCCTGCATACAAATGGTACTGAACGATCGTTTGGAGGAGGGAGCACCGTGTCGAATACAGATAAAG
>JGI1652J44930_10000336_pt1 | contig 18739 bp, 21 predicted proteins | sample NewIslsDNAsample_FD_44930 | JGI IMG/M metagenome (IMG submission 44930)
TTCCTTTTTAAAATACACGACTCTCTGTCTTCTTGTTTTGGTTTCATGATTAAGGAATCACCATCAATTGCTACATCATAAATATACGTTTTAATAAAAGGAGTGTACTTAAACCGATATTGGTCCCCCTCCACTTCCTCTAGTGTTCCTTCAATCAATTGCCCTTTTTCATGAACCGTTACCTCATATTTGTCATCATCACCTTGCTTGTTGATTTCGAACTCTTCTGGACAGTCACTCCCTGTGTCAAGTTTCCAAGTGGTATTTTCGATTCCACAACCTGCACTCATGATTAATACAATCACACATAATCCAAGCATCAATAAGCGCTGTTGCATAAAATATTCCTCTCTTTCTTCGTACATCGTTCTCTTTCAAGCATTTTTGGTTTTTCTACCATCAGTGCTTGATTCCCAAATTGCTAATACAACTCTTTCCTCTCTCCGATAATATTACCAACACACACACAATTTACATTATAGGTAAGCAGCAAAATAGTGTAAAGACAATAAAACATCTCTATGGTTATTAGATATTTTATATTTCCATTAATGCTTTAATTTTATTTATTTATACTTATCAATCTTCTTTCTTTATATGGATTCGCATTTGATCTCTTCTTTTCTTTATTCGGAACAAATGGAAAAGGAGGGTTTGAAATTTTGAGGAGGCTTTTTCATTTTAATGTTTTACAGAGAACAGGATTTTTTCTAATGCATCGAGGTTGGAGATAAAAATACCTTTGCGGTTGATTTGGAGAAGCTGATTTTTTTTCAGCTGATTGAGCACACGATTCACCGATTCACGTGACGTCCCCAGCATATTGGCTAAATCCTGGTGCGTAAAAGGAATCGCAATATAAACCCCTTCTCCTTTGGATACGCCGGATTCTTCTGCGAATCGAATTAGTGAGCTGACAACTTTATGAAAAACATCTCCCGATATGACCTCTTGTAGACGTCTTTGCAAATAATGCAGCCGTTGATCCATTGATTTCAAAACAGCTTTCATGATGAGTGGATTCCTTTCCAACAAACGATCAAAGTCATTCACCGAGATGGCAAACAATTGACAATCAGTAACGCTGACCGCAGTTCCGGGATAGGGAACATCATTCAAAAATCCTACATGAGGAAACATTTCGCCTCTTTGTAAAAGACAGAGAACTNGCTCATTTCCATCTCTATCCACTTTTGCCGTTTTGATAATACCTGATTGAATAAAGTAAATGGTGCTAAGCTTTTGTCCTTGAACAAAAATGGTTGAATGTTTAGGAAATCGTTGTAAAACCATTATCGGAGCGATTTTTTTTAATTCCGCCTCAGTGAGCTCATTAAACATCGGAATCCGTTTTAACATTTCCAGCTTGTGAACCATCCTCTTGCCTCCATAGGTTGAATTGAGATAAAGACTGCAATGATAGTATACCCCATTATAATACAAGTCGGCCCTCTGTCTGCCCGTTAATGGCAAAATCATGTCGTTCATGTCGACATTTTGTGAACATCTCCCTTTCTGTGAAATTGATCACATATATAGATGACCTGATCCCTTACACTTAATCCCATAAAGATGAAGTTTAATTTTCACAAAGGGGTGTGGATGACAGGAGAATATCGAAAATGAGAAACCAATCTGAAATTGTTACAACTGACCTTAGTTTTGTCTAGATTGTGAAATTTTTCTCATTGTTGTCAGCACTGCTTCCATTATGAGTGGGGATGGAGGTGTGAAATTTGTGAAACGAATCAGCGTTATTTTATCTGGAGTCGTTCTAACGTTCCTCTTATCGGGATGCACAGAACGATATGTCCTGCTGAACCCAGCGGGACCAGTGGCCAGAATTGAATATCAAAATATGTTGCTGACCATGTTTCTCTCTTCACTTGTCGTGATTCCTGTTCTTGGCATTATGGCATTTGTGATTTATCGTTACCGGGATGATCCAGGTAATCCCGCGCCTTACCGGCCCAATTGGACAGATAGCAAAGTTTTGGAAGTAATCTGGTGGAGCATTCCGATTCTTATCGTATCTGTCCTGGGATATTTCACGATCCGCGATACTTTTGCTTTACCCAATCCACCATCCAAACAAAAACCGATCACGATTCAAGTGGTGTCGNTGGATTGGAAATGGCTGTTTATCTATCCGGAAGAAAAGATTGCAACCGTCAATTACGTCGAAATCCCTGAAAAAGTGCCCGTTCAATTTGTATTAACATCAGACGCTCCAATGAACTCCTTNTGGGTGCCTCAGTTAGGCGGTCAGATGTATACCATGCCGGGAATGGAAATGTACATCTGGTTACAAGCTGACAAACCGGGAGTTTATGAAGGAAAAGGAGCCAACTTCACTGGAAAAGGATTTGCCCATATGACCTTTAAGGTGGTTGCCAAATCCCATTCAGAGTATCAAACATGGATTCAAAAAGTAAAGACTTCTGCACCACCTTTCACACAGGAGAAATATAACCAGCTCGCTAAGCCAAGTATTGTAAAACCACAATTTTATTCTTCAATTCCCTCTACTTTGTACCAAGATATTGTCGACAAAAATGGCGGAATCTATTGGAAACAAAAACATCAGCACCATTCAGTCTCACATCCATGAGAAAGGGGGAGACNCATGATTCAACAAATTGTGGCGTATTTACAACATGCTCATATCTTCATTCAAATCTCTGCCATTTTGTTCGTGTTGGTACTGGCAGGCATCATTTTTACCTTAACGTATTTCAAAAAATGGGGATGGCTGTGGCGCGANTGGATCACCACTGTTGATCATAAAAAGATTGGGATCATGTATCTCGTTACAGCGCTGCTCATGTTAGCGCGGGGCGGAATTGACGCACTATTGATGCGAACGCAACTGGCTCAGCCCAATATGCATTTTTTAGACGCCCAACACTATAATGAAATTTTTTCTACACACGGAACGCTCATGATTTTATTTGTGGCAATGCCACTTCTGTTCGCGCTAATGAATGTCGCCGTCCCGCTGCAAATCGGAGCGCGAGATGTTGCCTTTCCATTCTTAAATGCAGTTAGCTTCTGGTTGTTTTTCTTTGGCGCTGTTCTCTTTAATCTATCCTTTATTCTTGGCGGCGCGCCAGATGCTGGATGGGTAAGCTATCCACCATTATCGGAGTTGTCACATAGTCCGGGACCTGGCATCAACTACTATATTCTCTCGCTGCAAATTTCCGGAATTGGCAGCATTGCCACTGGGATTAACTTTATCGTGACCATCTTGAAAATGCGCGCACCCGGAATGACGCTTATGAAAATGCCGCTCTTTTCCTGGTCTGTGCTCGCTTCCTGTATTGTCATTATCTTTGCCTTTCCTGCTTTAACCATTGCTTTAGCACTATTGGGAATGGATCGCATCTTTGGCACGCATTTCTTTACGATGGATGCCGGCGGTAACCCCATGATGTATATGAATCTTTTCTGGATTTGGGGACACCCGGAAGTATACATTGCCATTCTTCCTGTCTATGGCATTCTTTCGGAAGTGGTTAGTACATTTTCAAAGAAAACAATTTTTGGCTATAAATCCATGGTCATGTCCCTGATGCTCATCAGCGTCATCAGTTACCTTGTCTGGGCACATCATTTCTTTACCATGGGCGCTGGTCCAGGTGTGAACAGCTTTTTTGCTGTGGCTTCGATGGCTGTAGGAATCCCAACGGGTGTGAAAGTATTTAACTGGCTGTTCACCATGTTTCACGGCCGAATTCAACTCACATTACCAATGCTTTGGGCCCTAGCTTTCATTCCTTGCTTTGTTGTTGGTGGAGCAACGGGAATTATGCTGGCCTCAGCACCAACGGATTATCAAGTTCATAACAGTTACTTTGTCATCGCGCACTTCCATCAAACCTTGATTGGCGGAGCCGTGTTTGGGCTTATGGCTGGCATCTACTACTGGTGGCCCAAAATGTTTGGCTTCAAACTGAATGAGAAGATCGGAAAATGGGCTTTCTGGTTCTTTCATATCGGCTTTTACGTATGCTTCATGCCACAATACGCGCTAGGCTTGATGGGCATGACACGACGTGTGTATACGTATCCTGCCGAAACTGGATGGGGACCGCTCAACTTCGTCTCCACCATCGGTGCTTATCTGATGGCATTTGGTTTCCTGCTCATCGTTGTTCAGATCCTGTACAGCATTCGNAACCCTGAATTCGATCTTACAGGCGATCCATGGAATGGACGTACATTAGAGTGGTCGCTGCCTTCTCCTGTACCGCAATATAATTTTGCCCGTATTCCAACAGTAAGCGAGCGGGATGCCTGGTGGAAATTGAAACAACAAGGAAAAGAAGACAGTTTGCGAAAGCCAAAAGAGTTCAAACCAATTCATATGCCGAAACCAACCTCGTTGCCCTTCTTTTTATCGCTTGCATTTTTCATTAGCGGATTTGGCTTAGTCTTTAACCAATTCGTGATCGCCACANTGGGGTTGATGGGAATAATCCTGATCATGGTCTGGCGATCACTGGAAAAAGATGAGGGTTACTACATTCCCGTCAATGAAATCAAAAAGATGGAAGCAGCTGCAAAGGGGGGTTAAGAAAATGGAAGCGTTGAAACAAGTCGCGGTGAAGCAGCATCAACACGAACACAACGCGAAGGAAGAAGAAAAATACATCCTAGGTTTCTGGATATTTCTTGCATCTGATCTCATCCTCTTTGCTTGTCTAATTGCAACTTATCTCGTATTGGTGACGCATACCAACGGCGGTCCAACAGGAAAAGACTTATTCGAAGTCCCACAGTTTACCTTGGAAACCCTCATCTTGCTGACTAGCAGCTTTACATGTGGATTGGCCTTTCATGCCTTGAAAACCGGTCATTTGCGCCGATTGGTTGGTTGGATTTGGGTTACGGTGTTTCTGGGGCTCGCCTTTATTGGCATTGAAGTTTATGAGTTTATTGCTTACGCATCAGAAGGAGCCACTATGCAGAAGAGTGCCTTTCTTTCGGCATTCTTCACGCTGGTGGGAACCCATGGTTTGCACGTTACCTTGGGGATCATCTGGTTGATCTCCGTCGCCATTCAGCTGATAACAAGATCCATCCAANCCACAACGGCCCGTAAATTTATAAACGCCGGATTGTACTGGCATTTTCTGGATGTGGTATGGGTACTGATCTTTACAATTGTTTACCTTATGGGGGTGATGAGATGAAAACAAAGACATCAACCCGATTCCCATGGACACATGTCATCGGTTATATTAGCTCCATCTTGTTGACGCTAGCAGCATTATGGTTCACCTTATCGACTTCCTTCTCCCAGGGAAGCGTCATAACCGGATTATTGGTGCTCGCAAGTCTGCAAATACTGATCCAACTCTTCTGCTTTATGCATATCACCGATGGTAGGGACTCAGCTTACCATGCAATTGCAATTGGCATTGCATTTCTGTTTATGATTGCCGTGATTGTCGGCTCGATCTGGATCATGAGTTTTGATTCACAAGTTCAATGATTCATTGATCTGAAACGAAAGGAGAGGAAATAATGGCAGCTCCCTCACTGAATCCCGTTGAACCATCCAAAAGAATCGTATGGCTAAGCAAAGCTCTGAAGGCTTATCTGGCTTTGACGAAACCGCGCATCGTATTGCTGATGATCTTGACAACACTCTGTTCTGCCATCGTCGCTGCCGGGAAATTTCCTGATTGGGAGACCATAGCTGTCGTGACCGTCGGCCTGGCTCTGTCGGCTGGAGGTGCTTCGGCGTTTAATATGTGGTATGACCGCGATATCGATCAAATGATGAAACGAACGATGAAGCGACCACTTCCTACAGGCCAACTTTCCGATCAGTCTGCACTCACCTTCGGCCTTAGTTTGGGCCTTTTGTCTATGGTTTGGTTTGGAGTGTTTGGAAATCTTCTTACCTTCTCCCTATCCCTTGCGGGATTTGTGTATTACACCGTCATATATACGATGTGGCTGAAACGAAAAACACCACATAATATCGTGATTGGCAGCGGTGCTGGCGCGATCCCCCCAATGATCGGTTGGGCAGCTGTGACAGGGGAGATTGGCTGGCCAGCAGTGATGATGTTCATCATCATCTTCCTTTGGACACCGCCGCATTTTTGGCCACTGGCGATTGTGCGCAATGATGAATATAAGCAAGCAGGCATTCCCATGATGCCCGCTGTTCGAGGTTTTCGATACACAAAAAAACAATGTCTGCTTTATACCATCATCTTGTTGTTCACAACGACAAGCCTATATTTTACAGGTATTTTCGGTGGTCTCTATTTAATTGTTGCCATTCTGTCTGGCCTCATTTTCCTCTACTTCCAGATTCGGATGTACTACGAACAAAATAATCAAACCGTATGGGCACAANGAGCTTTTATCGCTTCGAGGGGGTATCTTGCGATTCTGTTTGTCTTTATGGCAATCGATACATTACTCGCAAGAGGTGTTATGCTATGAAAATGGCAAATCCAAAATCAATCCCCCTCTATCCTCTCGCGGTAGCAANACTTGTCGGCTTATTTTTGGTCAATATCCTGGGTTTTATCGATACGCAAACGAATTCTGCACTTGGTTGCGGACAAGAATGGCCGTTATGTAAAGGAGAAATCATCCCTACTGTGTGGNATTTCCATAAAGCCATGGAGTATATCCACCGTCTATCTGTGGTTATTGACTTCGCCCTGCTGCTGGTTTTAGCTTTTGCTACTTGGAAACGATATCGAGATCATCAGTTGATCCGACTTCTGATGACAATTTGCTTTGCTGGCTTTTTGAGCGAAGCAGCTCTCGGTGCATTGAGTGTTTTATTTCAAAATCCGCCAGCTGTACTTGCACTTCATATGGGACTAGCCTTAATCTCGTTCATTGGCCTGTATTTGTGGACCGTTATACTGCGCCAAGTGGAAATCGGTCATGAGAAGTGGTTGTACCGAGCAGCCCCACCTTCTGTNAGAAAACTTGGGTATTGGACATGGGGAACAATGATTTACAGTTTTTTGGTCATCTACTTTGGCGCCTTTGTTTCCTTTACTGAATCAGGCGTCTATTTCCGAGGTTGGCCCTTTCCCACTGAATCTTATGATGTCGCGGGCACAGCTTTGCTCATTGATTGGACTCACCGACTGATGGCAATGGTCCTGCTGATCCTCATTCTTCAAATCATGCGTCGAACTTATCGAATTCGGAAAATCCGAAGCGATCTATGGACGGAGAGCCTGAAAGCATTCATCTGGATGGTTCTCCAAGCTTTAAGTGGCGCTTTATTGATCTACACCAAGTTACATTTGATGTCGTTCCTGCTCCACGTCACGTTTGCTACCTTCCTCGTTTGCTCGTTAAGTCGAATGGGATTGCACTTGTTTTTGTCGCTGAAAAAAGGAAAACAACTCGCATCAACCATCATCCATGAATCATGAGAGAAACAGGACCTTGATTTCTCGAAATAGCCAGGGTTATAGATTGGCTAATTCACAACCGAAAAAATGCTTCTAAATGTGATATAGCTCACAATGTCGGGAGTTATATCAGCCTATAATTAGCCATATAGAGAGGGAGGCAATGTGCATGATCAAACAATTCACGGGTGAGGAAACCGTTGCGGATATTGTTTCCATTTTTCCGAGCGCTAGCAATCTATTGCTCCAATACCAGATCGATTTTTGCTGTGGAGGTAATCAACCCCTACAGGCAGCACTGGAAGAACAAAAAGTAAACCCTGAGGCCTTTTTAAAAGAATTGAACGATGCATATGCGAAGGAGCAAACAAAACACAAGTCGCATCTCGATTGGCGTCAGGCATCGTCTTCAGTTGTGATAAAACATATCATTCAGACTCATCATGCTTATTTAAAACAAGAACTTCCGGTTTTAAGCGCATTGGTCACCAAGGTGATGGATCGTCATGGACAGAAGCATCCTGAACTGGTTCAACTACATCGATGGTTCCATCAGCTGAAAGAGGAACTGGAAGAACATGTGATAAAAGAAGAACAAGTTGTCTTTCCGCTTATTCAAGAATATGAGCAAACCGCCTCAACGAGTGTAAGTGAGAAACTGGAGCAGGAGATCATTCAGTTGGAAACGGAACATCAGCAAACGGGAGATCTGTTAAAACAAATGAGACAGGTCACCCAGGGATATCGGTTACCGGAACGTGCATGCCGCACCTATACCCTCACTTATCATAAATTAAAGCAGTTGGAAGCGGACATTTATCAACATATCCATTTGGAGAATCATATTCTCTTTCCACGATTTGCACAATTGGAAAACATTCGCTCTCGAAATGAGCATGTGTAAATGCAGTGAGGAGGATTATCATGAATGAATTTCCTTTCACATGCGGCCATATGGCAGGAGGAAATGGACCGCTTTGTCCTGCATTAAGCCGTCTTAAAGAAGAACATATCCCCTTGCGGACTCAACTGGAACAGCTATTTCAAATGGCTCAGAAAATAGGTGAAAATGTGAGTCAAGATGACTGGCGTGAACCACTCCAACAGCTGAAAGAGAAAGCTGTGCAGTTTGAACAGGAGTTGGACCCTCACTCAAAACGGGAAGAAGAGTTTTTATTTCCTGCAATGGCAAAGTACATTGGTCGGGAGACCGGCCCCATTGCGGTGATGGAATACGAGCATGAACAAGGAAAGAAAAACCTGCAAACGTTTATGACGAAGGTAGACCAAATCACTGCACCAGTGAACGCAGAAGAAGCGAAACATATTGCATCCTATATGGTGGAAGCCTATCAAATTCTAACACAACATTTCACAAAAGAAGAACATATTTTATTCCCTATGGCCGAAAATTTGCTTTCAGCTGAAGAAAAAGATCAATTAGCAAAACAAATTTTGACCGTTTAAGCCAAAAGTGCTTAAACGGTTTTTTTATGAAACTTCTTCTTGTNCTTCATCTGCTAATTCAAAGATTCCAGGTTTGCCTTAACCAAGGAAAAAGAATCTCAAACCACTGAATAGCGGATCAGAGTGGATGAACAAACAAAGCCATAGTCAGCCGTAGAATTCTACTATCATTTAGCCGAATCGTCTATCACAATCCCCTTTGCGATTCATAGATTATAGTAATCCATTCAGCAAAGGGGGTAGATCCTTGCACCTTTCAAAGCGAATCATCTATTTACGGCCAGGTGAAACGCGTCATTTAAAATGTGGAAATCCGAAACCACGCCATACGAAAAAATTTTTTATTCGTCCAGGTGAACTGTTAATTGTGTTCTGTGGAACCATTTGGCATCGACTCGCTTTTGCTTGTGGATTTCCACGACGTATACGAGTTGGCTTTGTCAAAAAAAATCATCAATTAAAAGTACACTGCAAACCATTTTCAGACTAGGAACCCGCGCCTAGTCAATCTTTTTTTGAAATCATTTGTCGCAACATCCTTGCAATAAAATGATAAATCCTTTAAAATGAAGTAAACATCTAGGAATTGTTCGTATTGAATCTTGGCCGAATCCAGTATAAATCATCGCAAAAAAATATTTTATCTTAACAGAATCTTTCTAGAAAAGGGGTATTTCAGATGAGTGAAGAAAAACAACTACGTCCAGAGACACTTGCCGTTCATGCAGGTCAAGAGGTAGATCCGGCTACCAATGCGCGGGCTGTCCCGATTTATCAAACAACTTCATATGTCTTTAACAGTCCAGAACATGCTGCAAACCTGTTCTCTTTAGCCGAGGAAGGAAACATCTACACACGCATTATGAACCCCACTCAAGATGTGGTCGAAAAACGAATCGCTGCACTTGAAGGTGGTGTCGGTGCTCTCGCCCTCAGCTCCGGTCAAGCCGCTACTACATATGCGATTCTAACAATCGCGCAAGCCGGAGATGAAATTATTTCAACAAGCAACCTATATGGTGGAACTTATAATCTCTTCCAACATACATTGCCCAAATTCGGTGTAAAAGTACATTTTGTTGAATCTGATGATCCGCAAGATTTTGCCAAAGCCATTACCGATAAAACCAAAGCGATCTATGCTGAAGCCATTGGGAACCCTCGCCTCAATGTCTTTGATATCGAAGGTGTTGCCAAAGTTGCACATGAAGCAGGCATTCCATTGATTGTGGATAATACTGTTCCAACTCCTTATCTGCTTCGTCCAATCGATTATGGAGCTGATATTGTCGTACACTCTGCAACCAAATTCATTGGTGGTCATGGAACCGCGATCGCAGGTCTTATTATTGATTCCGGCAAATTTGATTGGTCATCAGGTAAATTCCCCAACTTTACTGAACCGGATGAAAGCTATCATGGTCTTGTTTATACTCGTGACATTGGTGAAGCAGCATTTATTTACAAAGCGCGTCTACAACTGCTTCGTGATGTAGGTGCAGCGATTTCACCGTTTAATGCTTTCTTACTCCTGCAAGGTTTGGAAACCCTGCATCTGCGGATCGAGCGGCACAGCGAAAACGCGAAAAAAGTTGCCGAATTTCTACAAGATCATGAGCTAGTTGAATGGGTAAACTACCCGGGTCTTAAAAATCATCCATCCTATGATCTAGCACAAAAATATCTACCAAAAGGTCAAAGTGCAATCCTAACATTTGGTATCAAAGGAGGATACGAAGCCGGTAAGAAATTCATCGAAAATATTCAACTCTTCTCTCACCTCGCTAATATCGGTGATGCCAAATCCTTGGTCATCCATCCAGCCAGCACAACCCATCAACAACTTACAGAAGAAGATCAACGTGCTTCAGGTGTTACACCTGAACTGATTCGCCTCTCCGTAGGGATTGAAGCAGTCGACGACATCATAGAAGACCTTGATCAAGCTCTCCGTGCAAGCCAAAAATAAATGACTCATTCAAACAGCAGCTTCGTTTGGTCGAAGCTGCTGTTTTTTCTGTAAGTATTATGAATATAACAGTTTATATATATGGTCAAATATTATTAATTTAAAAGAAATGGGAGGTGAAAAAATGTTTACAGCCTATATCATTCTCTGCATTCTAGGCATAATCTATATAATTGTCGCCTCTTTCGCGCTTATCTTTTCTGCTATCAACAATTCTGCTTCATCTCAAGTTAAAAATTCCACCAAAAAGCGATTCAGTCAAAACCATTACGCTAATGATGATGATTTCTTTGATACAGATAGTCATCATGATAGTGGTGGTTTCTTTGACAGTGGTAGTTCCTACGACAGTGGTAGTTCCTTTGGTGGAAGCTCCTATGATAGTAGCAGTAGTTCCTCCAGTGATAGCTCCTATGACAACAACAGTAGCTCTTTTTGATTGTTTCCATAGTTAAAAAATGACCTAAACGCAGATTAGTTTTTTCAATCTGACTTCATCCTGCATCTTGGCATTTAGTAGCTTTCATTTTATATTTTCGAATATATATAAATTTTACGTTTTAATATATAATGTCATCAATAACAAAATACAAATGGAAGTGAAAAGATGTTTTCAGCTAAGATAATTCTATATATCATCATTGTTTTGATTATTCTTTCTATTGGTATTTTCCTTTATCTAAAAATGAATCGATCTCTTCGCCCTCCATACAAGAGAAGAAGATATTCCCATTTTCAAAATGAATACACCCCATATGACGATTTACATCGCAAACAACCCGACCCAAACCATTTTGATCGAAGATCGGGGCATGATGCGGGAAAATATATCCTCATTGACAACAACCGCAAAGACCATCAAGACAACAACAACTCCAGTAACGATCCCCCTGCGAACAACGATGATAGCGGACAAAATGAGAGCAGTCCAAACGACACGGGTGGCTCTACCAACGATCGTTCTTTCGATCACAGCGGCTCCCATGATAGCAGCAGCTCTTCTGATGGCGACACATTCGACAGTGGTAGTTCCTCTGGTGGAAGTGTCGATAGCAGCAGTTCATCCAGTGGCAGTTCTTTCGACAGTGGTAGCTCCTTTGGCGGAAGCTCTGATAGCAGCAGTTCATCCAGTAGCAGTTCCTTCGACAGTGGTAGCTCCTCTGGTGGAAGCTCCGATAGCGGTTCCAGTGGCGGTTTTTCTGACAGCGGTGGCGGCGGATTTATCTAATCATTACACCAAGTGAATAACGACCTCTGAGAAAAACAGAGGTCGTTTTTTAAGTGAGATTGAAGATTTAATACCAAAGGAAGAGAACCACAACCTTACTTTAATAATGTAGTTGATAATAAATCGAATGGAGATGGAGCCAACAATGGTAATGGCGGTGGTAATGACGGAGGCAACGGCGGCAACGGTGGATAATCACGAGAAAAAAATTTGAACTGCTTGAAATTCATGGCATCCAATCTGGAGAACGAACCTGCATAAATCAATTCATGTTGTCTCATACTATCCAAAAAATAAAAAAGAGGGATACTATGAGACTACAAAAATTAGTCCTGCTCATCACCATCATCTCATTAATCAGTGGTTGTCAGCAGCTGCAAAACCTTCAAAATCCCACCCAAGATGAGCTGCAACAACAACCGTATACGTATGTTCGGCATCAAACACCACACTTAGCCGGCGGGTCGGAATATGCCCATCGCATTCCACAACCGCTATCACTCTCCGATTTGCATCGAAAATATAAAAGTAATTTCATTTTAAGTGGCTCCCCACAAAAGCGTGAAATCGCATTAACTTTTGACGACGCCCCCGACACACATTTTACGCCACAAGTTCTTGATCAACTCAAAAAAATGAACGTAAAAGCAACCTTTTTCATCGTCGGCAACCGCGCAGAAAAACACCCTGAAATGATCGCGCGCATTGTGCGTGAAGGACACGCCATCGGCAACCATTCTTATAACCATCCCAATTTTAATAAACTAAACGATACAGCGTTTCGCGAACAAATACAGAAAACCGATCAAATCCTACAACGATTGATTGGCTATAAACCCGTGATCGTCCGCCCTCCATATGGAAACATAACAGAAGGNCAAATAAAATGGCTAATTAGCCAAAAAAAGAAAATTGTCAATTGGAATGTTGATTCATTGGATTGGAAAAACCTAACAGCCGAACAAGTTATGACAAATATCTTGGCTGATATCCGCCCCGGATCCATTATCTTACAACATTCTGCGGGTGGTAAAGGAGAAGATTTGTCGGGAACCGTACAGGCAATCCCCAAGGTGATTCAAAAATTACGAGCAGATGGTGTCCGCTTTGTTACCATCCCCGAATTACTTGAAATCGATAACCGCTCTCCTAACTAAATCAGCATTAACGATCTCTGACAAAACAGAGATCGTTTTTTTACTTTAGGATTCATCCATTTTCCGAAATAGCATAACCAGTCTGAAATATGTATAATATTATTGACAGTCGTAATTAGGAGGCTTTACGATGCCCTCTATTTGGGAAGTTTTGGTGCTCATTCTGATTGCCTCGACGATATCAATCCTGTTGCTCCTACTCATTCTATTGATTGCTACGAAATTACACGAAAGACATTTAAAGAAACTCGTACAAAAAAGCCGATCTCGTTCGCCTTCATCAGAATCCAATCATACGGACAATATAACTGATACAGATGATCATTTTTCCGACAATGGAGATATCGATTTTTATGATGATTGATTTTGAATTGCAATTCGGTTGAATAAATCTATTTATTTTTTTTATTCTTTTAATGTATAATATTATTTAGAAAAATAGATCAAAGGACTGAGAATATATGCTCTTCTTGTTTATTCTTATGCTAGCTTTTTTGATAATTATGGGACTGGCATGGATCTATGATCACTTTTTTGAATCACGTCCATCCAACCATTCATCAAATTATAATAATACAACCAATTATTCCAGCACCTCATCAACGACTACACCATATACAGGTCATGGTTACAGTGGTGGTCCAGGCGGCTGCAATGGCGGTGGAGGCGGTTCGTGCTAAACAATCAACTGTTCAAATATGAACCACATCTCCCTCCATCGCCTTCTCCACCAACATAGAGGATGATTGCTTAAGTTCTCCCAGACCCATTGATGGATGGTCACAGCTTCGCTAACGGCCATNCAGATGATATTGATTCATGAAGCACTGAAAACTAAACATAAAGATCACTCTCTTTTTCGCTGCTCCATTAGCAGTTTTTTTTCATTTATCGTTCATTTGATTTTGCCTCTTACCAATGTTAAGCTAGCAATATCACTATACATAATGTTACTGATAAAGAAAGGCGTGTTTTCATGTATCAGATTATGTATCATTCGCATGCTGGCTCTTGGGCAATCATGCTTCTCTTTTTCTTTCTCGCATATTTTTTTCAAAACATAAAATTGTTTAGTATCATTACGCGCATTTTTTACCTCATCATGATTGTATCCGGGGTTACGATGCTCTACCTCTTACATTTTCCCCTTGCGTTATCCGTGAAAGGCGCTATAGCCTTAGGATTAATCTCCATTATGGAATTACTTCTACTATATAAGAAAAGAAAACAACCTGCATACCCCTTTTGGATTGCATTTGTCATCGATCTCATTCTTGTCCTTCTACTCGGATTTAAAGTGATCCAATTTTAAATGCACACCTGCTATTCAANGGCAGGTCTTTTTTGTCTTAAAGGCATTCGTAATTGATTGATTTTTCTGATCGGTCATGTTAAAAAGGAGCAAGCATTCAGACTAACAATAGTAATTATTCTGCTTAACCTGGTTATTGTTTTTTTATTTGTTTCATCTACTTGATTCTGATTGGCTATCACGTGATTGATTTTTCATTGACTACATCCTACCTTTCAAAGTTTGGACGATAACCGGTGAAACACCACTTCAAGCCAAGCAAATGGAGCGGTTCGCTTTAGCCAATAAAGTAATCGTGCATCNATGCCGCAAATATATCGCATTCGCGTGCGTTTCGCTGTAGCGATGGCCGCGATCTTACGTGCAACCCTTTGCGGTGATTTTGCTTGACTGGAAAAGCGATCAATGAAAGCACGTACATGCTGATCATATTGGGCATAAGGTGAATCCTGGGAAACCCGCATCATTTGCTTTAAAATTTTCGTTTGGTAAAAGCCCGGTTCAACTAACACCACATCAATGCCAAATGGCAGTAATTCAAAACGCAATGATTCGCTCAAACCTTCAACAGCACATTTTGAAGCCGTATAGGGAGCGGTGAAAGGAGAACCCAAAAAAGCAGCTCCACTGCTAATATTGATAATCCGCCCCGAACATTGTTCCCTCAAATAGGGTAAAAAAGCTTTTGTCACATTCACAATTCCAAAAAAATTGGTTTCAAGTTGTTCTTTCCACTCCGACATTGAAATCTCTTCACAAGCACCTGTTACGGCAATGCCAGCATTGTTAACTAACACATCCAACCGCTTATATTGTGTCCATATTTGCTTTGCTAGCTCTACCGCCGCTTCTACATTCGTCACATCAAGTTCTCGCACTTCGATCTGCTTCACAAGCCCCAACTGTTTGGCCCGCTGTAATAATTCCTCTTTTTTCGTCAGATCCCGCATTGTTGCAATCACATCAAAATGTTGCTGCGCTAAGGCAATGGCTGTCTCCAAACCAATTCCACTTGATGTTCCTGTGATAAATGCAACGGGTCTATCCACACCTGTCACTCCATCAGCTGAATTTAACCTTATTTGTTTGCTTACCAATATCCATCAAATCAAACCATCTGTCAATTGCATACTTTTGCTACTAATTCGCATCCTAGAAAAAAACAATATGGAAAATATTGTCATTTACTGAGTCGATCCACAAAGGAGGATCCACATGTCGATTGTGAATGAAGAAATTGAAGAGCTGGTGAAGAAAAAGGTGCATTTGGAAATCTTACGGAAGGCACTTGAATGGGATCGGGCTGCTTTCCAACAAACCAAGTTCCAACGTGTCTATCATCGACTTTTTGATCATGTGATCGAACAAATCGGAGAAACACTGCATGAGATCAAAAAAGAACTTCATCACAAGCAAGCCAAAATCATTGAAGAGGAACAACGCCCGCAAGATCGACGCGTTGTCTTTCGATACAAAGGATATATTTTTGAAAAAGAATATTTTAATCCTCTCATTAAAATCGAATGTGAAAAGTTATTGAAAAGTTTTTTCAAGCTATAACAGCAACCACGAACTAGCTTGATCTTTGCTGATTGGATTTACATCTTTTTCGAAAACGAATCATGGTATAGATGACTGCCCCCAACCAAATCAGCAAAAAGGTAAATAACACAATATTCCGCACGACAGGCGTGCCAATTGCAAATGAGGTTAAAACTGTATTGAAATTGGTGAGTACAATCAAACCACCCACTAAGACGCCTAAAATCGTTGCTGGAACTTTCTGCACAAACCAAGCTGCAATGGGAGCTGCTACCATCCCCCCAATGATCAATGCAAGTACCCATTCCCACTGGAATTGATGGAATCCCAATGATAGGACAAAACCAAGTGTCGCCGCAAGCGAAATGGCAAACTCACTTGTATCGACTGAGCCAATCACTTGCCGGGGTGCTAATGTATTGTTTGCTAACAAAACAGGGGTCATAAAAGGTCCCCAACCACCGCCACCGGTTGCATCAACAAATCCGGCCACAAATCCAAGCGGTGCGACCCACTTTCGTCTCGGTGCTTGACTGGTTGTTTGTCGAACCGTTTGCTGACCTGATTTGAACAAAAAACGAAAAAAAATGGTAATCCCTAAACCACCCAATAACAAAGCGATATAAGGTTTTGCGATATCACCAGGCAATGAACTTAAAAAAAAGGCGCCAAGAAAAGCTCCGAGCATGCCCGGTACAATTAAGCGATAGACCGTTTTTGGATCAACATTGCCAAAGTGAAAATGGGATATACCAGAAGCCAACGCTGTAAAAATTTCAGCGACATGCACAGAAGCAGAAGCCACAGCAGGTGCAATGCCAAACAGCAACAACAGTGAGGTAGAGGTTACACCATACGCCATTCCCAATGCCCCATCAATCAACTGTGCAAAAAAACCAATCAAAATCCATGCCAACAAACGTCGCACAACATGCCCTCCTTATTCGCAATCCCATCATGAGAGATTTATAATTTGAAATATTATGAATAAATTATCGAAGTAAAATTTATGTGTTGTTGTATATATACGACCAAATGATCTTTTTATACCATAAAATAGATATTTATACACAGATTTTATTGGCTCGCTTTTAACACAAAAAATTTGCTCTCATGCAATCGGCAATGAGAGCAAAAGCAGAAGTATATATCATTTATGTTGTTTCCTACATCTTTATTCTGTCATTTTAAACGCTTTCGATTCATCTCAAACCGTTTAATCTGTCCAAAATATACATATTGTTCACGATGAAAAGGAGTTTGCTCAATCTTTTTCATAACGGCCATTCCCGCTGCTGATTCCAACATGTTGCTCAGTGCCTCTTGTGACTCAAAATATGTCTCCATAATGACCTGGATTCGCTGAAGATCTTCCGGACAATCGGGACTCATTTCATCCACTTTAATGATATCGGAATAGAGTACTCCAGGTACCGAATGCAAAATCGGGAATATTTCATTTATATAATAATGCAAGAGTTTATTAAAGTCTTCGACATCACGAAACATGGTAATGGTTTTAATCATTCTGTTTACCGCCCCTATTCTGAGTCTTTATGCGACATTTCGTTTGGAATTGATGTAGATGCTCCTATTAAGAAGGATGTTAGGTTGAATCGCCCATCATCGTCTCTATTTTGGATTGTCTGGTCAATGGTTTGCTACATGGCTCCTAAACCGCCGTCAATGATAAATTCCGAACCGGTTGAATAACTGGACTCATCAGAAGCTAAATACAAGACCAAATTGGTAACTTCTTCAGGTTTTCCGGCTCTTTGCAGAGGAAACGTTTGAACCAATTCATCATTGATCAGTTTCTCCGTCATTGGTGTCTCAATAAAGCCGGGATGAACCGAATTCACCCGAATGCCATACCGAGCTAATTCAAGCGCCGCAGCCTTTGTCATTCCTCTGACTGCAAATTTTGAAGCTGTATAAGCAACTTTTTGAACCGCACCAACGATGCCAGCTAGTGAAGAAATATTAATAATCGAACCGCCACCTGCTTTCCGCATCGAATCAACAACCGATCTCATGCCATAAAAAACAGCATTTTGATTAACATTGACCACCTTAAGATATTGATCAATATCCGCCTCCGCCAAATCCTCTTCTTGCTGATCAACACCCGCATTGTTTACAAGAACATTGATCAAACCAAACACTTCTTCGGTTTGTTTGATAACCTCTTTCCATTCACTCGGCTGAGTCACATCATGTTTGATAAACTTGGCATTCTCCCCCAACTCGTCAGCTAACGCTTGACCCTCATCGTGAAGAATATCGGTAAAAACTACTTTAGCTCCTTCTTTCACAAATCGTCGCACATGGGAAGCACCCATTCCACGTGCTCCACCCGTAATAATGGCTACTTTTCCGTCTAGACGACCCATATAGCTTCCTCCTTTACTTAGATCCAATCACTTTACCTGAATCGATCTACACGACAATTTCATACTTCACCAAAATGAAGCGATCTATGTAAAAGTTTTTAAAAAGTGATTAAAAATACACATAAATGTTCATACCCGAAATCATTATGCAACAAACAATGCAAAAATCATAACCACCCGTAAAACGGGTGGTTTGCTCAGGCCTATAAGGCCTTGTTACCGGCTAGCGTCTCAAGACGCTAGCCTTCACTTCGTTCTGGGCTAT
>JGI1652J44930_10000337_pt1 | contig 18620 bp, 20 predicted proteins | sample NewIslsDNAsample_FD_44930 | JGI IMG/M metagenome (IMG submission 44930)
TTTTTTTAGGGATGATCCTTCTGCTCAGATTTGTTAACAAGCTCCATATATTACATTCAGTTTACAAACTACTTTACAATGTAACATAATTGAAATGTTTTGGGTATCCCTTTTCAAAAAAAAGTTAACAATTCTTTCTTCTTAAGACTTGCTGATAGATCTCAATCATCCTCGCTGCGTTTTCAGACCAGGTAAGCGCTTGTGAGGCTTGATAAGCATTCTCGCCCAGCTCTTTGAGTTGTTCTGGATGTGTGACCAGCAAATCAATCAGCGCTTCTGCCAATTTTTCGGTATTGCGAGCAGGAACCAATCTACCCGTTTTGCCATCTTGTAAGATCTCTGCAATGCCGCCTACATGGGTCGCTACCATGGGTTTTCCACAGGCCATGCTTTCCAGCAAGATGGAAGGCAATCCCTCACTCAAACTGGACAAAACCACAAGATCCGCACTTTGGAGCCAGGTTGGGATCTCGTCATAGGGGCGTCTGCCCATAAATGAAACCATTTCACCTAGACCTAGCTGCGCCGCCTCTCTCTTCAGTGCTGCTTTGAGTTTCCCATCTCCGACAAGGACAAGCTGAACCTGATCTGTCTGTTGGGCCAGTTTGGAAAAAGCTTGCAGGAGATACGATACTCCTTTCACCGGATATAAGTTTCCGACAAATAAGCAGATCTTTTTTGCAAGTGGTAGGCCGAGTTTTCTCCTGGCTGCAGTTTGGTCGCCCTTTTGAAATTTTTTCGGATCAAAGCCATTATAAACGGTTTGAATGCGCGCATCCTGCCAAATCTTTTTCGCTTCCGTTTGCAACCGCTGACTGACGGTGATGACCTGATCGCTTTCTTGTAAAGCCCAACGCGTTTGTTGATAAACTTTTTTACTTCGGTTGGGATACAACATAATATCGGAGCCGTGAATGGTTGAGAGCACAGGAACTTGAAAATGCTTCTTTAAGCGGACTCCGGCATTGCCATCAGGAAAAATCGTATGACAATGAAGCAAATCAAAGGGAAAATCTTCATAAAGCTCTGTTAGAACCGGCTGAAGCGCCTGATGATATAAATGACCATATGTAGAAAAGAAAAACCCACCTGGAAACATGCGGGTCGGAACATATCGTACCGGAATATCCTCATAAGTCATCTGCATGGGAACCCTTTGATACCCTCGCCACTTGTAGTATAAAGGGAAAGACGGAATCGGAGAAACAACTTTCACCTGAATGCCAGCTCGATTTAAAGCTTTGCATTGGTTATGTACAAAAACACCTGCATGCCAATTCACCGGATTTGGATACATATGGGAAAGAACTAACACTCTGTATTGCATGGACTGATCATCCTTTATTTGCTGGAATGCTATGGGGCTTGTACAGCAAACATCAACTCTCCTTCCACTGCGATCTCTTCACCCACTTTGGCAATCCCTTTTCCTTTGCCAACCGCTCCTCTCATGCGGGTCAATTCCAGCTCCAAAGTTAAAATATCGCCGGGTTTGACTTGTCTCCGCATCCGAAGTTTATCAATCCCCGCAAACAGCGCGATTTTCCCTTTATTCTCTTCCATTGCGAGTACCGCTACCGCACCAACTTGTGCCAAGGCTTCAATAATTAATACGCCGGGCATCACGGGATAATCAGGAAAATGCCCCTGAAAAAAAGGTTCATTCATGGTTACATTCTTTGTACCAACGGCCCGCTTTCCTGGCTCAAGTTCCACAATTTTATCAATTAAAAGAAAAGGATAGCGATGTGGAATAATCTTTTGAATTTCTTGAATATCCATCTTCTTTTCCCCCTATGATTGATGCTGATCATGATTCAAAACAACGAATTCATAAACATAAATTAGTGAAGCAATAAAGGAAATCCCAATGACCACCCATAACAATGGACGCGCCCAAACAATATCCAACATCAACAAGATTAACACAAAGTAAAACATAAATGTGGTCGCTTTTCCAAGTATATTGGCTGGTACAGTTTTCATCCCCTGAAAATGAAAAATAGCCGAAAAAATAATCATGCATGCTTCTCGGACAAAGATGGCAACAGTCTCCCACACACTCATTTTAAAGGTAAGCAGTAAAGACAAGATAACTGCCAGCATCATGCATTTATCCGCCAACGGATCCAACATAATTCCCAGCTGAGTCACTTGTTGATATCGACGTGCAATATATCCGTCAATTACATCTGTCAAACCTGCGAAGAGGACGATCCCAATCGCCCAATAGATTCGCCCTGGAATTTCCGAAAAAAAGAGAACTAAATAAATTGGCACAAAAACAAAGCGAATAAGTGTAAGCGTATTGGGCAAGTTCATTTCCGCACCTCCTCACAGTTTTCCAACATGATTATAACGAACAGAAAGATGGAATGAAATAGCAAAGACACGAAAGACCCCGTCCCTCGCTAAAAAGCAATGCATCAGCTAAAGACGGGGATTTATTTTGTAAATATGAGCTTATAAAGATGGATCCACATATCGAGATCAAACACGTCGCTAGCAGGTTGATCACCAATCATGCTGTGGCCGATCATCAGACTCACAATAAGGACAACAAGCAACACAGCCGGTAACCACAAAATCTTAAAGGCTAATTTCCACCCACTGGTTGTGGGTTTAGGCGTTGAAGCAGAAGCTTGTTTCTTTGTTCTCCTCCGCTTCGGCTCAGGCGATTTTGTTGACGCATCCTGTTGTGTATCATCCTTGCTAGAGAAGACAAAAGGTTTTGTATCTTGTGTTGTCTCTTTCTCCTTCGCTTGCTCTTCAGAGGAGACCGATTTCTCTTTTGTCGCGGTTTCTTCTTTCGCTGTGTCCTTTTTCTCTTTTTCTGTCTCCGGGTCAATGGAGTATTCCTTAAAATCGATCGGGCCTAATGTATCTTCAATCGTATACTTCTGTTTTTTGTCTGCTGATGCCGGCGCTTCTTTTGATGTTGGTTCTTCTTTGTCGGTTTTTTTCTGAGGATCTTGATCCTTTTCTCCTTGATCTTTCTTCGCTGATTCGCTTTCTTTCCTTGACTCCGGTTCCGGCTTCTCTTTCGAGGCCTTCTCAGAGGCTTTCCCGCTTTTTTCGCTTTCGCTTTTGCTTTCAGCAATTGAAACCGCTTCAGTTGACTTCTGCTCTTTTTTGCGTTTTTCTTCTTGCTCTTTACTCCACTTCAGTTTTCCTTTTACTACCGGCTCTTTTTTCTCCTTTTTCGATTGCGATGAACCCGTTTTTCCTTCTTTTGGATCAAGTTGACCCTGCTGATCCTTACGCTCTTTTTCTTCACCTATTTGTTTATCCTTCTTATCCATTGGACATTCCTCTCTATATACTCTCCATACTCTAAGCTCGTCCTTTTTTAAAAAGAAAATACGAAATAAATTTACTTTTTTGCGCCTTATCTGGGCAAATAGGTAACTATAACATAGAATATAGCGCAATCCATCCGCTACGTCTACCAGCTTATAACTATAATTGTTGATTATATCACGAAAAAAGCACCGGAAAAAAATGATTTTATCTAAATATGCTTAAAAAATATATTTGATTCAAGTTCCTCCCTTATATGCCTATGTTCAATATAATAATTCATGATATCCGGTGCCATTGCAAGTTACGTTTTCATGGCTGCTGACTTCTTTTTATACTTGATTTTGGTTGCCTCCCCTCCCCGAAGATGCCTTATGGATTTATGATATTCCAATATCTTTTTTACCTGATCGGCTAAACGAGGATTAATCTCCGGCAAGCGCTCCGTCAGATCCTTATGAACGGTACTTTTTGATACACCAAACTCTTTCGCTATTGAACGAACCGTATTTTGCGTTTTCACAAAGTACTTTCCAATCTTTATTGTTCGCTCCTTTATATAATCGTGCACTCTTCCTTCTCCCTCCTTAGAAACAATTGATACATTATATGAGCCGATTTTTCGGTTATTCTCACTGATACAAGCCCAGACAAGCTAAATCTCTTTATTTTTTAAACAAGAAAGATGGACAAGCTACCTCTCCTGCACAAAAAAACACTTGCTTCCGTTTAAGAAAGCAAGTGATCAGGCTTGTGGACAAAGGTCCTATTTGGTTTCCATTTTGGTTCCATCCCTTTAGCATGATCCATCTTTATGAACAGAAACAGATGGCTAGCCAACTAATCTTGCTTGCATGCTTGGCAACATGGGATATCATGTTGTATTCACGGTACTAGCAAGGAAAAGTTGCCTTTGCTGTTTTACAAACAAAGCCCGTTTTCACTAATCTTTTTTGAACAAAAACGGAGTTGGATTCACAGGCTTTTGCTGCTGATGAACTTCAAAATGAAGATGAATACCTGCATCCTTTTCAAATTGGTTTCGGCCAGCTTCTGCTAGGACTTCACCTTTTTCTACGATCTGTTCCTTCTGAACTCGTACATTTTCCAAACATTGATAGACCGTCACAAGACCATTCTCATGTTGGATGGCAACCTGTTTACCAACAATCGGATTTTCCTCTACACGAATCACTCTTCCGGCCATCGCAGCAACCACTTCAAAGGTTTTTCCATCTTTTCGCGCAAAATCGATTCCTGTATGCGGCCAATATGTATTTGCATATTTGATGAGCGATGCTTGTTTGCTTTCTTTCGATCCTGCTTCATCGTAAAAGCCAATTGTTTTTTCAGCTTCTCCTTTTTTCACGGGAAGACTCATGGTTTCCTCAGTTTGTTCAACTGGTAATACTTCATCTTTTTCATTTTGCTTTACTGCTGGATTATTGACTTGTTGAAACGGATGTTTTTGATACCACATTGCAATTCCCAGAATAAGCGCTGCGACAACCATATAGACAGCTGGAAAAAACCATTTTTTTGCAAGTAAACGTTTCCACTTGTAACGGCGTTTGACAGTTTCCAATGATGGAATTGTTCTTTTTGGTTCCTCTGGATTCATCGATTATCACCTCAGGAACCAGTGTCGACATGAACGATCCGTTTTATACCTTAAGGTGTACAATGTTTTGTAAATTGAGGTTGCTCATAATGTTTTTAAGAAGAATCGTTCTGCCACTTTACTATGCGCACATTTCGATAATAATGGGCAATAATCTCCTCCATTTTGCTTCCTCGATGGGCCATCAGATTTGCTCCCCATTGGCTCATCCCAACGCCATGTCCATAACCACGTGTTCGAAACAAAACCTGATCTGCTTTGATTTCCATCCGAAAATCAGACGAAGGCAGCTGAAGTGCCTCCCGCACTTGACGACCCGTAAAAACTTGATCGCCAATTCGAATCTTGGCTACGCGCTGGCCTGCTGTTTTATTTAAGATACGGAACCATGTGGACGGCTTACTGACTTCCAAGCTAATCCGTTTTCCTGTTTTCTTTTCCATTTGCAAGACGACCTGCTCAATTGTCAACGCCTGCTGATGAAAATACTTTGGAGAGGCACGATCCCAGGTAGAGGGGACACTGCGCAAATAAGGGTATTTGGTTTGATAATAATCCTCCGAATTCTCAGTCCAGCCATTGCTGGTAGAAAAAAAAGCAGCATAGATTGGTTGCCCTTGATAGGTTATCACTTTTCCTTGGGTTGCAGAGACAGCTTGTCTGATCCGCGCGATTTTCCACGCATAATCCTTTCCCCACATCTTCCTTAACGTCTGATCCATGTAATAGACTTGATGCTGGACGGTATCAGAGACATCCGCATGTTCCGCTTTGGGGCCCCAGACGTTCGGATCCAAGCGCTCCCCTGTCAGTTTTCTCCGAACAATATAGGTGCGAGCTGCCAACGATTGTGCTTTTAATGCTTCAAGGTGAAAATGCGCAGGCATTTCTGCGGCGACAACGCCCACGAGATAGGTTTCAAGGGGTAGTTGAATGACACGATCTTCCTTGCTTAGATATAGATGAACCTGTCCAACCGCTTGCTGTTTTGATTTATTGAGTACTCTGGGCTGATCCTTAATATCCCGATTACGCTCAAACACCACATAGAAACAAAGCGTGACAAGCAATAACAATAGGAATCCAGATAGCCACCAAATTTGTTGTTTGGACAATGTTCCTCCTCCTTCAACGACTCTAAAAACACTATATTTCTCTCAAACTCAAATAGAACGAAACGGATATAGAACAAATATTCATAAAAAAAGCGACTACTCACTTTAGTGAGTAGTCGCAAACAATCGACAAACGTCCCGATTTTCTTCATTTATATTGTCTGCATTCAATCATTCTTTGACTGAGGGAGCGCTTCAAGCATCCATTGTCAAGGATCGCTGACATCCAAACCATTGGAAAACAACATTCACTCTTGGCTCTTCGCTTCATCAAACATTCTTGCATGGTCAATATTCAAACGGTCCACACTCAGCCATCGATTCCTTACGCATATTCTTGTGTTTCAACTTTATACTCTTTTCCTTGTTCCACACGCACTCGTTCAATTTTCGCACCCAGCGATTTGAGTTTGCCTACAATATCCACATAACCACGATCAATATGATGAAGTTCAGTCACTTCGGTCACACCTTCAGCAGCAAGCCCCGCCAAAATCAAAGCCGCACCCGCTCTTAAATCGGTTGCTTTTACTTCTGCTCCCGATAGTTTATGACCACCTTCAATCACGGCTGTCCGACCATTAATTTTGATTCTCGCGCCCATGCGCTTCATTTCTTCTACATGCATAAAACGATTTTCAAAAACCGTCTCCGTCATGATACTGGTCCCTTTTGCACAGAGTTGCAGCGCCATCATTTGAGATTGCATATCTGTTGGAAAGCCCGGATACGGAAGCGTTTTGACGTCAACCGGTTTTAAGTCTCCTTTGGGTGCACGAACCAAAATACCATTCTCGCCTTCAAAAACATGTACACCCATTTCACGCAATTTCGCCGTCAATGGATTTAAATGATCGGAAATCGCACCTTCGACAAAGATTTCTCCTTTTGAAATCGCTGCTGCAACCATATAAGTCCCCGCTTCAATCCGATCGGGAATCACTGTATATTCTGTGCCGCGCAAGAAATCGACACCATCAATGCGAATTTCATCGGTTCCTGCGCCGACAACCTTTGCACCCATTGCACATAGGAAATTGGCTAAATCCACAATTTCTGGTTCACAAGCAGCATTTTCAATAATTGTTCGTCCTTCAGCGAGAGTAGCAGCCATCATAATATTTTGCGTAGCTCCTACGCTTGGGAAGTCCAGGTAAATCTGCGCACCTTTTAACCGGCCTTCTACATAACCCTCGATATGTCCCTGCTGAATATCAAACTTAGCCCCTAGCGCTTCTAAACCCTTTAAATGCTGGTCGATTGGACGACTTCCAATGTTACAGCCACCTGGCAGTGGAATGCGTGCATGTTTCTTTCGTGCAAGCAATGGCCCCATCACAACGAAGGAAGCCCGCATTTTGCGCACAAGATCATAAGGTGCTGTTGTTTCGTTGAACTTCTCCGCGTGAATGGTCACAACATTCTGATCCTGGTCGTGTTNAACTTGAATGCCTAAACTTCTCAATAACTGCGTGATGGTTTTTACATCCTCCAAAGGTGGAGCATCCCAAATCTTATTACTACCTCTGCCGGCTAAAATGGAAGCTGCAATTAAGGGCAGGACTGCGTTTTTGGCGCCATGAACTTTGACTCTCCCTTTTAACTGTACTCCGCCTTGAACAATTATTTTTTCCAAGTCTCTTCCCTCCGCGTCAACTAGTATTCAATCGTGATAATCGGTGAGCCAATGGTAAACAAGTATTGGTCATTTTTTTGATCAATCTTTGCAGCCGCCTGAACATTCATTTTTCCATTCGGTGTCATAAGACCCTGAGCAGGGAGAATTTGACTAATCGCTGAACTGCTAACAAAGCGCTCAGTAACAATTCCTTCAATTTCTCTTGCTTGGAGCAACTGAAAAGTTTTCGCTATCAACTGTTGTACGGAGCCTTTTACAGCCGGAATCCTCCCTTGCAAGGTAAAATGAATGTTCGGTGGAAGGTGATGTTTGAGCAGAAGTTTATTTAATTGTCGATAAACTGAACGTGTCGGCTCCCATGTGCCGAAACTTCGAATCTGAATGGATACATAGGGTCTCGCCAACTTACGCTGTGGTTGATCATTCAGCACATAGAGGCGCGTGGTGAATGCAGCGCCCGTTCGTTCCGCCTGATAGTGTACGCCGGTGGCATCCTCCCTTTTTTGCACTGACAAGCAATGCAAATCTTTCGCCAATTGTTGTACATAGAAATCAATCTGATCAGTCGACATCCAATCAATGGTGCGGCGTCCAACGTGGTAATTGACCAGTTCCACTTTTCCATTTAGCTGTTGGACCGTCTGAACCAAAATTTGATCCGGAAGTGGAAATGGTTTGGCTTGCGAACCCATCAAAATAAAGCTGAAAATGAGTCCTAAACAGAGATAGATTCTTCTGTCCACCTTACACTCTCCCGCATTTGTTGTTTTATTTTTATTGTTCACAAATTTGGGAGAGTATATTCATGCATGCTCTTTAAAGAAAAGCTTGACTAATTAGACGCGACCAACCCAGATAATCAATGAAAAACATAGCAAGTTGATGTCCCAATACAATTGACAACATGATCAACAGCAACTTGGCATAAATTGGCTTCTTCACCCGCATCCATTCTTCAAAGCGAAAATTGATTAGAATCTGCCAACTAAAAACAATGCACAAGAGCGACAAGCAGATATTAATCAGGGCATTTACACCAATTGAAGTCGCTCCCTCCATTATATGCACTCCTTCGATTGCTGGTTCGATACGTTATTATGGTACACGAAAACAAGCAAGAATCCTAGATAAGATTGTAGATTTATAAAGATTTTTTTATTTATTTATACAAGTAGTCGAATTTGACTAAAAAGATCCAATGCCCAATGGGGCATCACCGCCAATCCAACCGTGCCAATAAAACTGATCAAAACCACTAAGCCGATCGACCATGGAACACGAAAAGCCTTTTGTTGATCAGAAGTCCGCAAATACATTTGCCGGATCAAGCGGAAATAATAGAAGTATGAAACAATGGTGGTGATGATCATAATAGCTACCACCCAGCTATACTTCGTCGAAGTATGTAAAGCATCCATTAGAATATAAAATTTACCTAAGAAGCCCGCTGTAATCGGAAATCCAGCCAAGGAAATAAGAAAGATGGACATCAACAAAGCTAACAATGGCGATCGTTGTGAAAGTCCTGCAAAAGCGCTGAGCTCGTCACTATTCATCTCTTCTGTCACCAAAAAGAGAATGGCAAATGCACCCATCGTCATAAAAAGATACGCAACCAGATAATAAACGACACTCTCGATAAACATATTGCCAAAAACAGCCAATGGGACCAACAGATAACCAACTTGTGCAATGCCTGAATAAGCCATCAGCCGCTTTACATTTGTCTGCACCAAAGCAACAGTGTTGCCGACAATCATCGATACACTGGCAAGCGTTAACAAGAGCGGTTGCACAAATGCATGCCATTCACCAATAAAAAAGCGAAAGANCAATGTCAAAACAGCAATCTTTGANACCGTTGCAATAAACGAAGTAATGGAGGTATACGCACCTTGGTAAATATCAGGCGCCCATGTATGAAAAGGTGCAGAGGCGACTTTGAAACCAAAACCAAACATGATAAAGAAAAGGGCCAGATAGACGTACAAAATATAGCCGCTTTGCGGCGCCTGCAATATCTGGTTTTTTATGGCAAAGAGATTGGTGCTGCCGGTGAATCCGTACAGAAATGACATCCCATATAAAATAAAAGCAGACGCGACGCTTCCCATCACTACATACTTCCAAGCCGCTTCAACACCTGATGGTTCTCTACGGCGAAGGCCTACTAACACATAAGAAGAGAGACTTAACAATTCGATGCCAACAAATAACGTAATGAGATCGGCCGATGAAGCAACAACCATTCCGCCCAAGGTTGCAAATAGCAAAAGGGCATAATACTCACCTTCCACTTCTTCAAAATCTTTACGATTGATTGCAAGGGAAATACAAATAACAAACCCAACCCCGATCAGCAGCAAGATTTTCACTGTAACGGAAAAAGAGTCAATCAAATATGTATCGCCTAAGATCCGATCCAGTTTATCAAACAGCCAACCCAAATAGATGCCTGACCATAAAAGGGAAATCAAAGCAAAGAGACCAAAATAGTAGCGAGATGCATTGGGCTTTAACAACAAATCGATCACAAGCAATAAAACAGCAGCAGTGAGGATGATCAGTTCAGGTACGAGAAACATCCAATTCACTTTTGCTAAGGCCTCCACGTCCCTACCCTCCTATTCTTAATGCAATGGTTTGCAAAGTCGCTTGCATTGGCTTTCCGAGTAAATCCGGGTATATGCCAATAGCGACAATTAATAGAGTGACCACTAACATTGGCGTCCACTCGATCAACCGTAGATCGGATATTTGTTGAAATCTTTCCTGCGATGGACCCCAGATAANGAATAAGAATGCACGTAGTGTATAGCTAACAGCGACAACAAGACCGATTGTTCCGANCGCCGCTAAAATCGGATATTTGTTAAATAAGCCTAAGAAGGAGAAAAACTCGCTAATAAAACCGGATAAACCGGGAAGACCCAATAGTGCAAGCCCTGCTAGCAGAAAAAAGCCCGCAAAAATGGGAGCATTTTTGGCAATTCCACTCAATTCTGGTAATTCGGTTGTTTTCGTTCGCTCATATAAGCTTGCGACAAGGAAGAAACACAATGCAGAAATTAACCCATGTGAAATAGCTTGAAACAACGCACCCTGTAATCCAATGGAATTCAGTGATGCGACTCCCAATAAAAAGATGCCCATATGACTGACACTGGCATAGGCCAAAACTCTTTTCAATTCATTCTGGACAAAGGCCAAAAGTGCACCATAAAATAGGTTGATTAAGCCAAAAATGGCGAAGACTAATGCCATTTCCTTCATCAAAGCAGGGAACCACCCCACTCCAAAGCGCAAAAATCCATAAGCACCCATTTTTAGCAAGATGCCCGAATGAATCATCACGATTGCTGGATTGGCTTCAACGTGAACACGCAACATCCAAGAATGAAAAGGGAAGACGGGCAATTTAATCGCAAATGCGAGCAAAAAGGCAGTGAATGTACTCCAAAGGATCCATTGATTTTCCGCGAATAAGGCTGGAATGCGTTGTTCGATTAGTGGCATTTCAAGTGTTTGACAGGTAATTAAAACGCCAATTACGGCAAACAACAAAAAGCCCGAACCAATGCCATTATAGATTAGAAAATGGATAGCTGCTCGCTCACGACGAAAATACCCCCAAAGGCTGATGAAAAAATAGGTCACAACCAATGTAATTTCGAAAGCAATGAAAAACAACAGCAAGTTCGCGGTAAGAAATACCGTTAACATACTTGCTTCCAGTAACAAAAACAACATGTAAAAACCTTTGGTCTTTTCCTTAATATAAATGGCTGCGATCGCGGCAAACGTGCTCACAATCGCCGTTAGGACTGCCAATGGCAACGACAGCCCATCCATTCCCAAATGAAACTGGAGTATCCACGAATCGTGCGTGCCAATTGGGATTTTGAACCATTGAATGGCTTTTTCCCATTGCCACAAATTGTCGGTCCGCCCTAAATCAAATTGCTTGTAGGCATAGATCGCGAAAAACAGCGATGGTAGAGTTGCACAAATTCCAATCGTTCGATGGATAAATGCTTTTGATTTTGGGATAAAAAGCAAGAGCACAATGCCCACAAGGGGAGCGACGATCATCCAGAGTGGCAACCACTGATCTACGAGTTTCATTGCAATAACCCTCCTGTCGTCAAACCAACGATCAATAGCAGCAGCCCCACAACACTGATCAATAGATAGGCTTGCACATGACCCGATTGCAACCGTGAGCCAAGCTGGCCAATGAAAGCAGGAATCCATGCGACAAGACGTACCAATCCGCCGATGATAAATCGATCCAATCCAATAAAGAGATAGCCAATTCCTTTTACTGGATAGGTAACAATCCAACGATAAAGTTCATTAAGATAAAACTGCTTCTCCAGCAGTGTATGCATCCATGAAAGCGGCCATTTCGAAGAGGGAATGAACTCCTTTTTATTTCCATAAAGTAACGAAGCCAGGAAAATGCCTAATAATGAAATGGCAACGGTTGTCCATGGCAGCCAACTGGGGGAGCCAGTTAACGAAACCGATTTGATCCCCATTCCTTTTGTTAAAAAGGAATCAATCCACTCATTGGGGAATTGGATAAATCCTGCTATGATTGTCAAAATACCTAACANATGCAAGGGAAAGGTGAGTACACTTGGAACCGATTCCAACTTTTTTTCTCCGCGATAAGGGCCGGCAAATACAAGAAAATACAAGCGAAAAATGTACAAGGATGTCAAAAAGGCTGCAATTAAGGCAACGATTAACAAATCAATCTGTCCACTGGCATAAACCGATTGGAAAATAACCTCTTTGGAGAAATAACCCGAAAACGGTGGAATGCCAGCCATGGCTAAACCCGCAACACAAAACCATAAACCCAGGACCCATTCTTTTGATAGAAGTCCGCCCATTTTCCGAATATCTTGTTCTTGCCCAAATTTGATGATAATGACACCAGCTGCCAAGAAGAGCAGCGCTTTAAAGAAAGCATGGGTAATCAAATGGAAAACCCCAGCTACAAAACCTAGCGAACCTAAAGCCAGCATCATAAAGCCCAATTGACTAACCGTTGAAAAGGCAAGAATTTTTTTGATGTCATACTGTTTGACGGCAATCAAAGCCGCAATAATCGCTGTAAAACCACCTATGTAAGCCACGACATCTAACGCAAGCGGCGAAGCTTGAAAAAGCCAAAACAGATTGGCCACCAAATAAACTCCTGCGGCAACCATTGTAGCGGCATGGATCAACGCGCTGACAGGAGTTGGACCCACCATTGCATCCGGCAACCATGTATGTAAAGGAAACTGAGCCGACTTGCTGAGTGCTGCCAAGAACACCAACAGTGCCAGAATTGTAATCATGGTTGGATCCAATTGATCCGCTCGGACCGCCTTGGCTAATGCGCTTAGCTCAAACGTCCCAATTTGCCAAAAAACGAGCGAAATCGCTATCAGCAAGCCAATATCACCAATTCGGTTCATAATAAATGCTTTTTTCGCTGCTGAGCGCACTTCCGAGCGATGATACCAAAAACCAATCAACAAGAAGGATGAGAGGCCAACCAATTCCCAAAACACATAAAGCTGCAGGAGATTCGATGAGATCACTAGCCCTAACATTGCGAAAACAAACAGTGAAAGATAAGCAAAGTAAGTGGTAAAACGCTGATCATTTTTCATATAGCCCCATGAATAGATCAAGACCAACAAGCTAATGAAGCTGACAATAATCAACATCACCGCATTTAACGGNTGAATTTCCAGCCCCAGCCGAATCACTTTTCCGCCTATTTCAAACCACGGAATCGACCAAGTATAGTGCATCTTGTTTAAATTACTGATAAAAAGATACACCGACAGATGAAAGGATAAATAGGTGAAGATGATCCCAATAAACGCTGCCAAATCTTTTGTCCACTTGCTTCTACCTGCGATCAGAAGCACAAACGCCAAAAGAGGAAACAAGGGAATCATCCAAGCAAATTGATTGATTAACATAGCTTGACCATCCTTCACTTAATACTTTTATTCTTTTAGTGAATCATATTGCTCAACTTCAGCTGTTTCTTTATGCCGATATAACGCAATGATCAGGGCGATTCCTACAGCGGCTTCCGCTGCAGCAACAGCAATAGAAAAAAGTGTAAAAACTTGCCCCACCATATTTCCAAATACTCCATATTTCGCAAACGCAACCAAATTGAGATTTACTGCATTGAGCATTAATTCAATCGAAAATAGAACAAGAACAGCATTTCGTTTGATCAAAACTCCGTATAAGCCAATACAAAAGAGTATTGCTGCCAAAGCCAAGTATGAAGTCAGAAGCATTATTCCTTTTCCTCCTTTTTGGCTAGCAGAATGGCTCCTATCAAAGCAACAAGAAGTAAGACGGAAACCAATTCAAATGAAAACACATAGTTTTTAAAAAAGAGCTCGCCCAACTTTGCCACATTGTCTTCTTTTAAATGATGATCGGGGCCTTGTTCAATCGGCACTTGATAGATCGTCAACATAATCAGCGCAAATAACACAACCACTGCCAGCAAAGCGAAACGATCCCGCATAGGATGTTTTGATTTTTTTGCTTCTTCGCGATGTTTTGTCAACATAATACCAAAGATCATTAAAACTGTAATCGCACCTGTGTAAATTAAAATTTGCACCGCTCCTAAGAATGGCGCATCCAGTAAAAAGTAGAGGCCAGCAATACTCAAAAAGGTCAACGTCAATGATAAAGCCATATGCATGACTTTTGACAGATTGATCATAAAGACCGAACCACCTATTGCAAACAAAGAAAGGATAAAAAAAGCGATATTTTCAGCCGTCATGCTTTTTTCGCCCCCGGACGTTTTTTATTGGGTAATGGATGTCTCGTATTTTCTTTTCGAATATTGGTATTGTTTNCTTCCAACCATTTGCGATCTTTATACAATTCGTCCCGACTGTACACTGCCAATTCAAAATTGTTGGTCATCACAATGGCTTCGGTAGGACAAACTTCCGTACAAAGATCACATAAAATACAGATCTCAAAATTGATATCAAAGGTATCAATCACTTTTCCTCTTTGCTTCGGATCTGGATTTTTTTTGCCGGTCAGTGAGATACAATCGGTAGGGCAAATGCGCACACATTGATTGCAGACAATACATTTTTCCGGATCAAAATATTGAATGCCACGAAATCGCTCCGGCATTTTGATCGGCTGATCTGGATACCGGTACGTAACTTTCGGTTTCGTCATATTTTTTAACGTCACACTTAAACCTTTGACGAGTCCAAACATGTTCGCAACCCCGCTTTCTTAGTAATAAGATTGCAGAAAGGGCAACTCTTTGAAGATGGCAGAAAGGAAAATATTTCCAATNGCAAGTGGCAAAAGGACCTTCCAAGCAAACGGCATTAGCTGATCTGCGCGTAGCCGTGGAAATGTGGCGCGCAACCAAAAGAGAAAGAACACAATACAAGCAAACTTAAGGATGAACCAAATAATAGGTGGAATGACTGTCAACCCAAATGGTGCATGCCAACCACCCAGAAAGAGAACCGTGATTAAGGAAGCCATCGCAAAAACATACGTATATTCCGTCAACATAAAGAAGGCAAAACGAAAGCCGGTATACTCGACATGATAACCCGCTACAATTTCCGATTCTGCTTCGGGTAAATCAAACGGAGTCCGATTCAATTCAGCCAAAGCAGCTATTAGAAATACGATAAATCCCAGGAATTGAGGAAAGATAAACCAAACCTGTTTTTGTGCATTTACAATCTCAGTTAGATTGAGTGAGTTTGCACTCATAATCACTCCGACAACCGCAATCACCAATGGTATTTCATAACTAATCATCTGTGCTGTTGAACGGATTCCGCCCAATAATGAATACTTGCTGTTGGATGACCAACCTCCGATCAACATCCCAATCACCGTGATACTGGAAACGGCCAAATAATAAAGAAGTCCCACGCCGATGTCGGCAAATTTGATTTGATCTGTAAAAGGGATCACCGCCAACACGGCAAAAGCTGGCACAAACGCAATGATTGGTGCAAATGTAAAAAGAAATTTATCCGCCTTTTTGGGGATGATATCTTCTTTCATCCATAATTTTAAAACATCGGCAACTGTCTGCAATAATCCCCAAGGTCCAACACGATTCGGCCCAACTCGATTCTGCATCCAGCCAATAATTTTCCGCTCAAACAAAATTGCATATGTCACAAATCCCAATACAATTCCTAACAAGATAACCGGTCCTAGGATTACGAATGGATCCATTATCCATCCACCTCACCAAGTACAATATCAATGCCACCCAAAATGACCACCAAATTGGAGATATTTTCACCTTTTAAAAGCTCCGGCAAGATCTGCAAATTATAAAATGAAGGTCGCCGGAATTTGAGCCGCCAAGGTTTATCTCTTCCCTTGCTCACAATATGACAACCCAATTCTCCCCGTGGTGATTCAATTCCTGCATAAATCTCGCCTTCAGGCACTCGCAAAACGCGAGGAACTTTGGCCATAATTGGCCCTTTTTNCGGGAATGTTTCAAGAGCTTGATCGACAATCTTTAGCGATTGCTCTACTTCTTGCATCCGACAGAGATACTTTTCATACAGATCACCGGTTTTGCCAACCGGCACATCAAAGTCGAAGCGATCATAGATGGAGTAGGGTTGGTCCTTACGCAAATCCCATTTGACCCCCGTCACGCGTAAATTGGCTCCTGAAAGTGAGTACTGAATTGCTGTCTCTTGGTCATACCGGCCTACTCCCTTCGTACGACTCAAAAAGATTTCATTGCCAGTAACTAATTGATGATACTCCTTGATCTTCTTTTTCATGTCATCAACAAAATCCTTCACTTTGTCCAACCAACCGTCAGGAGCATCCCATTTTACTCCACCAACACGCATATAGTTAAACGTTATGCGAGCGCCACAGAGTTCATTGAGCAAATCGAGAATTCGTTCACGATCGCGGAACGCATAAAGAAATGGGCTCATCGCACCCGTATCCAATAGAAACGTCCCCATCCACACAAGATGACTTGCAATCCGATTCAGCTCCATGGCAATGACACGTAAATATTCAGCCCTTTCAGGAATTTCAAGTTCCATTAATGCTTCAACAGCATGAACTAATGCATAGTTGTTGGTCATCGCAGATAGATAGTCCAACCGGTCTGTATAAGGGATAATCTGGGTGTAGTTTAAGTCTTCTGCTAATTTTTCTGTTCCTCTATGTAGATAGCCAATGACAGGAGTCGCTTCTTTGATCACTTCGCCGTCAATGGTTACCAACAAACGGAGAACCCCATGTGTACTCGGATGTTGTGGTCCCACATTGAGTACCAATTCTTCTGTTCGGAGCATTGCCTATACCTCCTTATCCAATGGCATATAATCTTTCCGGAGTGGATGTCCTTCCCAATCATCTGGCAACAAAATCCGTTTCAAATTGGGATGGCCTTCAAAGCGAATGCCTAATAAATCATACATTTCCCGCTCATTCCAATCGGCTGCTTTATACAGTGAAGTTAGGGAAGGAAATGTGGGTTGCTCCCGATCCGCTTTCACACGAATGACAATGCGTTCTTTCCGTATAAACGAATAAAGATGACAGACAACTTCCATGTGTGTTTGATAATCCACACCCGAGTAATTTTGTATGTATACAAAATGAAGGTTATTTTTCAGAAATGAAGCAACTTCAAACCAATACTCCTTTTTCACCACAAGCGTTGGCACATGCTCACCAGCACGATTGATGTATGACTCTTCGATTGCCTCTTTCCCCACTTTTTTCGTGATCTTTTGCACATAGTTGTCCAGCAGCGGTTGNTTCGGTGAAGGAGGCAAGGGTTTTTCCTCTTTTTTATTCCTTGCTCCAGGTCGTTGAGTAACAGGTTTAGCCCTTTTTACTGGCGGCTGCTTGGAATCGCTTTCAACAGCCGGCTCTTTTTTCTCATCCGTCATTTTTCACTCACCCTCTTGCCTGTCTTCGCCTCATAGCGAATTTTCTCCTGCAATTTATGAATCCCGTAAATCAATGCTGCAGGATTAGGGGGACAACCGGGTATATAAACATCAACAGGAACAATTTGATCCACACCTTTTACAACCGAATACGATTTTACATAAGGTCCGCCAGCGGTGGCACAAGATCCCATCGCAATCACCCATTTTGGCTCCGGCATTTGATCATATAAGCGTCTGAGCAGCGGTCCCATCTTTTTGGTTACCGTACCCGCAACGATCATCAAATCGGATTGCCGCGGTGAGGCTCGGAAAATCAAGCCAAAACGATCCATATCATAATGCGATGCGCTAGTGCCCATCATTTCAATGGCACAACAGGCCAAACCAAACGTAAGCGGCCACATCGAATTACTGCGTGCCCACGCTTTTACACGCTCTAGTGTTGTTGTAATCACATTGCGCTTTAATTCTTGTTCGGCAAAAGGTGTTACCTCTTCTAAATTCATTTCCATTCTAACACCTTCTTTCTCCAGGCATAAACAAGTCCCAACAATAGCAAAAAGACAAAAAGAAGCATTTCGCCTAAAATAAACAGACCGACCTCCTGACGAAGCAAGTCATAGACGACGGCCCACGGGTATANAAAAAGCGTCTCAACATCAAAAATGACAAAAAGAAGCGCAAATAAATAATAGCGTATATGAAATTGTACCCAACTATCTCCCTTTGGGTCATTTCCGCTTTCATAGGTGATCAGCTTTTGTTGCGTAGGAATGCGGGGGCGTAATAAGCGACCAATGGTCAGCGCGGCAAAAGGCAAAAGCACACCCAAGCCAATAAAAATAACTAAATATAAAAGGTTTGAGTCCACACCCTTTCCTCCTATCTGAATAGCATAAAGGGAATGATTGCCCTTCACATATGTGAAGGGCTTTTCCAGAACGTTGGAGTCTGTTTTTTTT
>JGI1652J44930_10000338_pt1 | contig 18568 bp, 15 predicted proteins | sample NewIslsDNAsample_FD_44930 | JGI IMG/M metagenome (IMG submission 44930)
TATAAAGAAAGGTGAATTCGATGGCTGGTCGACGCAAAAAAATTTCTGTCATTGGAGCCGGATTTACCGGCTCAACAACAGCTTTTTTGCTCGCACAAAAGGAACTGGGTGATGTTGTACTCGTAGATATTCCCCAAGTAGAACAACCAACCAAGGGAAAAGCGCTAGATATGTTGGAGTCAACTCCCGTATTAGGAGTTGATGCAAATATTGTTGGTACAAGCGATTATACTGACACCGCGGATTCTGATCTCGTGATTATCACAGCGGGAGTAGCACGGAAGCCTGGGATGAGTCGAGATGATCTTGTAAGTACAAATGCTAGTATTATGAAACAGGTAACCGAGCAAGTGGTGAAATTCTCTCCCGATTGCATTCTTCTTGTTTTGACCAATCCTGTTGATGCGATGACGTATGAAGTATATCGCACCTCTGGTTTTCCAAAGCACCGTGTCATTGGGCAGTCCGGTGTGCTTGATACAGCTAGATTTCGAACATTTGTTGCACAGGAATTGAACATTTCAGTTGAAGATGTGTCTGGCTTTGTTTTAGGTGGTCATGGTGATGAGATGGTTCCTCTTGTTCGATATTCATATGCCGGTGGCATTCCTTTGGAAAAGTTAATCTCGCAAGAACGTTTGGATGAGATTGTGGAGCGAACCCGTAAAGGAGGAGGAGAGATTGTTGAGTTATTAGGAACCGGCAGTGCCTACTATGCACCTGCAGCTTCGCTTGTACAGATGGCCGAAGCGATTCTGAAAGATAAACGAAGAATCCTTCCCGCTATTGCATACCTAGAAGGGGAATATGGTTATTCCGATATCTACCTGGGCGTTCCTGTCATCTTAGGTGGAAATGGAATTGAGCGAGTGATTGAACTTGAGTTGACTGATCAGGAAAAACAGGCGTTGGCTCGATCAGCTGACTCCGTTCTGCAAGTGATCAAGAAATTGGATTCGTGAGGTAAACACAGCTGGAGAGCGATCGCTCTCCAGCTGTGTTTGTTTTGCTATAAATTTTATAGATTTTATTTAGTGAACATAGTATAGTTTAACCAATAAAAATAAAACAATAATTTAAATAGGTGCTCTAATACTAAGATTCCCCATTAATAATCGTTATTGTCATTTTTAGTTGAACTGATTGATGAGATTATGAGATTGTGTATAACATATTTTACTATTTTTAGCAATAGCCAATCCTTTGGAATATCTCATAAAAGGGAGGAAGAGCCTGGTGAAGAAGTTTGCTTCTCTGTTCTTCGTTTTGGTGCTTGTCTTCTCGTTTACCCCTGTTTTACCAATTNCAACTGTGGATGCAGAAGGATTGGAACAACCTCTGCCTCCTATAAAACCTGTTCTGACCCCTGTAGCTGAAGTTCATAAAAGTGATGAAAAAAGTTTTCGACTATATACCGTTATTAGTGGCTATGAGGAAAATGGAGAGCTGAAAAATTTTAAATATGTAGATGCGATGGTTTTGAAAACGACTTTGAAGAACGAACAGGGTACAGAGCTACCAAAAAATGAAAATGCTGAAGGTAGAAAATTCAAGAATAACAAGAGTCCATGGTTGCATGAGCTCAAACCGGCAGATTTTGAAAAAAATAATCGGTTAACACACGAAATACAAGTAACGGGAACTTTTTATGATGAAAGTGGTGACCGCAAGANCTATACGAATCAAGAACCGCTTGTTGCAAAAACAATTATCCTAAATCGAAATGTAAAGATTAATCTAAAACCAGAGGTAAGTAGCAATAAAATTGTGCTTCATTTAACAACAGAAGGACAAAGAGAAAGCCCGGTTGGAAATTGGTATGTTACTTTGTCCGAAATTCATCCCAATGGCTTTAAACTCACCAAAACAGTAAACAACAAAGCGAGTGCGACTGTTGAGTTTTCAACAAATGATATTTTTAGCCAGATATTTAAGAAAAATGGCAGACTAGATGATTTTAATTCATCAAGCAGAGATCAACAGCGAAAAAATCTTGAAAGTAGGATTCAGCAGAGCCAGAAAAAGTTACGTATTGTTTTTCAAGGCAGCAATCATGTAAGAACTGCATATAACACATATAACCTAAATTTATATACAAGTGATTTAGAGAAAACGTTTGTTAAGTTTGCAGACCTGCTGCCAAAACCACCGGCTTATGACCCTGGTCCAATCTCTAGTGATCCAAATTCCAATCCAAATTCTCAGCCGAAGCCCGATCCGAAACCTAATCCCACCCCTGGACCCAACCCTAATCCAAATCCAAAACCTTCACCGCCAAACCCACAACCTACACCACGACCAATAAAAGTTCAATTACATGCGGAAGCTTGCTTTGATTTAATTGGTAACTTGGTGGTCCATGCATCGTTACCTGAGGGTAAGAGATTGAAAGGAAACTGGACCGCGGACATAGGTGAAGAACGATATAGTGTCAAAGGAAAAGACAGAGCGATTTTCAAGGTTGATGCATCCAAGCTTCGTGCTGAAGGTGGAACGTTCCCATTAACCATCGTCTATGAAGCAGAGAAAGATGGTCGCAGGTATAGGGGTAAATGGAACAGACAACTGGTTCAAATTGAAGTGAAGGGAAAACCGACAGTAAAAGATGGTAAATTGACTTTCCAAGCATCGTTGAAAGGTGTACGAAATGTGGAAGATGGTGCATGGAAAATTACTTATGATGGAAAGACTTTCGAAAAAGAAGGAAACGAACAGATTAACGTCACGCTTGATCCATCCAGCGATCGAAACAACCCGCAAGGCACAACTGATTTTGAAACAGGCAAAGATATCAAAATTGAATTTAGTGGCAAAGTAGCGGAAAAAGAGGTTGAAGGATGTCTAAAGGATACCATTCAACCTGTCAGTGAAAATGAAGATAAAAAACCAGTAGAAAAAAAGGAAGTCAAGAATCAACAAGCTCCCCATCAGCGAGCTGGTGGACAATTACCTAAAACAGCAACAGCGTATGGTTTCAATCTTTGGGTAGGCGCATTGTTAATATTCATCGGTTTCAGCATGCTTGGTTTGCGTCGCCGCTTCGGTAGATAATGCATCTACCTTATGTAAAAACGACCTCTTGAAGAGGTCGTTTTTAATATAAATTTTTTCTATTAATAAATAAATTTATATAGATTTTATTAAATAAATATAGTATATTTTAGTCAACCTAAATTAAATTAAACATTAATTTAAAATGAATTTTATATTAATTTTATTCTTTTTCAATGGTTGAACGGTTTGCATGCGAAGAGCTTATATTGATCAGGTTGGGGTTTGATATATGTCTCTATGCGGAGGAAAGGGGAAGCAAGAAGCCATGAAACGAACAATTTCTTTCATTGTTGTCTTTTCACTGATTGTGTCCTTTGGTCTAGTGTTTCCGGTACANACAGTAGATGCAGCAGCTGTTGTGCTAAGTCCGGATGCTGAGACTCAGGAAGTGATAAATAAGAGTTTTAAACTTTTTACATTTGTTGGAGGATTAACGGATGATGGTAGGTATCAAAACTTTGCTGATATAGAGAATGGAGTTGTACAAAATAGTTACTTGAAGGATGAAAAAGGAAACATTATTGATCATAAACAGAATATAACATTTGGAGACAGGAAAATAATGTTGCATACCATTTCTCCGGAGCATTTCAAAGAGAGTAAAGTACTGAAACAGTCGGTGACAGTAAGTGGAAAGTTTAAAGCAGCAGGGGATTCGGAAGGAATGACAGCAACCGTCACCAGTGAAATGAATATTGCTTACAATGATCAATTAAAGATTAAGGTGACACCGGAGCTTCTGAATGATCGACTCAAGCTACATGTCACAACCGAAGGACAGGATTTAAAACCGGCTGGTTCTTGGTATGTTAGTGTCGAGGGGGAGGCTCCCTATTATCATCAAAACATAACGAAAACTGTTNATAATCAAGTGAATGCGACAGTTGAGTTTACAAAAGATGAATTTGTCAGGAAATTCCTGAGCGGAAATGAGAGTAACACTCATCTGGATCTTCCATCCATCATTCAACAGAGTCCAAAAAGGCTTCGTGTCAATTTCCGAGGCAAGGAAGTGAAGGAATATCGGCAAATATATACGCTGAACTTATATGTAAGTGATTTTGAGAAAGTATTTAAAACAGTTGATGAGCTACGAACAAATTCTGAGCAAACTCCAAAGCCGCAACCAGAGCAAACGCCCAAGCCTGATCCGAAACCGGATTCTAAGCCGAATCCAAATCCTCAGCCTAAGCCGGAGCCGCAGCTAGATCCAAAGCCGGATTCCAAACAGGAACCAAAACTTGATTTGCAGGCTGCTTCGACAAAATCCAAGCCAGATGTAAATCCAAAGTCGGATGCGAATCCGCAACCGAATCAAAACCAAGAGCAGAAGCCAACACCTACTTCTGACCCAACCCCGAAACCTAAAGTGAAACCATCAAAGAAAACGGAGTTAAAGGTGGAAGCTTGCTTTGATCGAAAAGGCAAATTACAGGTTAATGCTGCTTTGCCAGAAGCGCAAGGATTGGAAGGTGAATGGAAAGCTGCTGTTGGCGACAAGCAAAAAAATATAAGGGCTAACGACAAGGCAAGTTTCACATTTGAACCTTCTGAGATTCAAACAGAAGATGGAAAGATTCCATTAGTCGTCACGTATAAAGCTAAGAAAAGAGGAAAAAAAGTTATAGGCGTATGGAAGAAAGAACTGGTTCAAATTGAAGTAGAGGGACAACCATTGGTCAAAGATGGCAAACTAACATTTCGAGTATCCTTGAAGGATGTGAAGGATGTAGAAGAAGGCAAATGGAAAATCACTTCAGGTGGAAAGACGGAAGAGAAAGAAGGAAAAGAAAAGATTGACATCACACTTGATGCTTCTGGCGATCAAAGCAATCCGCAAGGCACAACCGATTTTGAGACAGGAAAAGAAGTAAAAATCGAATTTAGCGGCAAAGTGGCCGGAAAAGAGATTGAAGGATGTCTAAAAGATACCATTCAACCTGTAAGTGAAAATGAAGATGAAGAAACGGTTGAAAAAACGGAGGTAAAAAATCAACAAGTTCCTAATCAACAAGCTGGCGGACAATTACCCAAGACAGCTACAGCATATGGTTTCAATCTATGGCTAGGGATTTTGTTGATCATAATGGGGATTAGCATAGGTGTGTTCCGTCGTTTTGTACGTTCTTAAACAACACGAAAAGGAAATTCCCCAAGGCTATGGGGGTTTCCTTTTTTATTTTACTCGTGTTGCATATTTTAATGGTTGCACTATGATATTCTTGGTATATAGATATAAACTTTTGTTGTAAGCGAGGGGTTCGTGCATGGCNAAGAAAATTCTGATTGTTGAAGATGAACAATCGATTATTAAATTGGTGCAATTTAACTTAGAAAAAGCTGGTTTTCAAGTTAAAATTGCAACAGATGGTCAAATGGCATTAGAAATGGTTGCAAAATATAAACCGGACTTGGTCGTTCTGGATCTGATGCTACCAAAGGTTGATGGTTTAGAAGTTTGTAGAAAGTTGCGGCAGGAGAAGCAACATATTCCGATTCTGATTTTAACTGCGAAAACCGATGAGTTTGATAAAGTCTTGGGACTGGAATTAGGTGCTGACGATTATATGACAAAGCCTTTCAGCCCAAGAGAGTTGATTGCAAGAATTAAGGCAATTTTACGTCGAGTTGATGCGATTTATGAAAATCGTTTAGAACAAGAAAAACGGATTCAAGTTGGCGACTTATTGATTGATCTTGAGGGCTATGAAGTGATGCATAAACAAAGACGATTGGATCTTACCCCCAAAGAGTTTGAGTTACTTGTATTTATGGCAAATAATCGAGGTAAAGTATTATCAAGAGATCAATTGTTAAATACAGTATGGAATTATGATTATATTGGTGATTCGCGCATTGTTGATGTGCATGTAAGTCACTTGCGCGATAAGATAGAAGCTGATTCGCGTAATCCTGTTTATATAAAAACAGTTCGTGGCATTGGATATAAATTTGAAGGACCCGATATGAAATGAAAACGTTAAAAGCCAAGATTAATCTCTTATTTTTAACATTAATTGGTTGTTCGGTTTTGATCACAGGTGTTTTTGTCGCACTTTTGCTCCGCGATTCTTATATTGATTCATTGACAACCCGCTTGTCAAAGGAAGGAGAAATGATTGCGAGAACGATCGACTGGAAGCAGGTAAATGAAGATCCGACATATCTGTCAAAGAAAACCAAAATTTATGATGATACGCTAGATGTTCGGGTTGCATTTGTTGATGCCAATGGAAGGTTAATGAGCGATTCCAGTCAAACGTTGAACGCGCATGAAAATCAAAAAAAATATCCAGAGATTGCGCGAGCATTAGAGAGCAAGCGGGTGATTAGTTTTACACAACGAAGAGGTAACTATATCCATGCTGCTTTTCCTCTGATTCATGATGGACAGGTTCAAGGAGCCTTCCGTTTGTCGCTGGATTTAAAAGAAGTGAATAACACACTTGTGCGAGTTTGGTACTCGTTGGTGGGTGGCTTGGTCGTTGCTTTTATCTTGGCTGCTTTTGCGAGTTCCAGAATCGCAAGTAGTGTTGCCAAACCGTTGGAAGATATTACGCAGATTGCTGTTGATATTACCAAAAAACGTTTTTATCGAAGAGTTCGCGATGAAGGAAATGATGAGGTCGCACGTTTAGGACAAGCGATCAATCGCATGGCGTATCATCTCCAAAAACAAATGAATACTATTCGCCTCAGTGAACGGCGGTTGGTCAGTGTGATGGAGTCCCTGGAAAGTGGATTGGTAATGATTGATCCATCGGGAAAAATTGTGTTTGCCAATCAATCGTTTAAACAGATGTTTGGCATTCAAGACCATGATTTGAAGAAAATTACTTATCAAGAGGTTACTCGGCCTTATGATTTACGATCGCTGGTAGAATTGTGTAAAAAAAAGGAGCAAAAAATCAAGAAAGAAATCCAAATTCAACATCCAACAAAACGAATCTATGAGGTTCATTTGAGTCCGATACTGGAAAAAGAAGGAATTAGTGTGGTGATTGCTCTGTATGATATAACTGCGATTCGTGGATTGGAACAAATGAGAAGGGATTTTGTCGCCAATGTTTCACATGAATTGAAAACACCCATTACTTCGATTCGCGGTTTTGCGGAAACCTTGTTGGATGGAGAATTGGAGGACGTTGATACAAGTCGGGAGTTTTTAGAAATTATTTATGAAGAGAGTTTACGGTTGCAAAGATTGGTTGCTGATTTACTCGATCTTTCCCGCATTGAATCAAAGAAAATGGATTTAACAATAGAAGAAATCCCTGTTGATGATCTGATTCATAGTATCGTCAAGACAATGGAAGATCAGTGGAAAGCCAAAGACCAAACCGTCACAATTACCATCGAATCACCGTTTCTCGTTCGCGTTGATGTGGATAGCTTCCGTCAAATCTTGCTGAATCTACTCGCCAATGCGATCGCTTATACTCCCGAAGGAGGGAAAATTGAGGTGAGTGCTTCCAAGAAGGGAGAAAATTGGCTTTTACTTGTGAAAGATACGGGAATCGGCATTCCGCTTCGTGATCAAGCGAGGATTTTTGAACGGTTTTATCGCGTGGATAAAGATCGTTCAAGGGCCTCAGGTGGAACCGGTTTAGGGTTAGCCATTGTCAAACATTTAGTGGATATTTATAAGGGAAAGATTGAGGTCCAGAGTGAAGTTGGCAAAGGTTCTGCATTTTATCTTACAATCCCGATTCATTTAAAGCCGGATAACTAGGGAGAACCCTAGTTTTTTTCTTTTTAACAAAAGCTTTACAATGAATTTATTTAGAAATCACATTAAAAATCTATATTTTAAAGAGAGAAAACCACAATAGGGGGCAATAGGATATGGTAAAGCGAATGCTAGGATGGATGGCGCTATTATCTTTATTTGCAAATCTGATGGTTGGTTGCACAAATGGACAGACTGATGAAAGAAGTTCCAATCTTTCAGGTACTGTAAAGATTGATGGTTCCAGTACAGTTTTTCCAGTCTCGCAAGCAGTAGCAGAAGAATTTATGAAGAAATTTCCCAGAGTGCAAGTAACCGTCGGTGAATCAGGAACAGGTGGCGGATTTAAGAAGTGGGTAGTTGGAGAGATCGATATTGCTGATGCTTCGCGACCCATTAAAGATGAAGAAAAACAGGAAGCTGCTAAGAAAAACATTCAGCCTGTCGAGTTGCCAATTGCGTATGATGGAATCGCAATTGTTGTAAACAAAAATAACAACTTTGCGAATGACATCACCGTTGAAGAGTTAAAGAAAATTTGGGAGCCCAATAGCAAAGTGAAGTTATGGAGTGATGTTCGCCCTGAATGGCCTAAAAAGCCGATTAAATTGTATGGACCAGGTACTTCTTCGGGGACGTTTGAGTATTTTACTGAGGAGATTGTTGGTGAACCCAAGAAAAGTCGAACTGATTATACAGCTAGTGAAGATGATAACGCACTTGTAAAAGGAATTCAAGGTGATCAATATAGCTTAGGCTATTTCGGTTATGCTTACTATAAAGAAAATAAAGATTCATTAAAAGTGTTAAAAGTCAATGCGGGTAAGGGACCAGTGGAGCCAAATGAGAAGACCATCGAGAATGGGACCTATGAACCATTGTCTCGTCCGATCTTTATTTATCCAAGTAGTGAAGCACTCACAAAGAAACCAGAGGTAAAAGAGTTTGTGAGATTTTATTTAGAAGTGGCGAAAACCATTATACCTGAAGTGGGATATGTTCCACTCAGTGATCAGAAGTATAAGGAATTGTTGAAGAAAGTCAATTAGACCAACATTTGGTTGGTGGATGGGTAGTGTCTTGGAGAGGGGTTGAGACAGATCAAAAGAGATGACTCCTTATTTCAGCAAAAGCGGTCGCTGAGTACCGTTATGGAAAAAATCATTTTGGTTTGCTTGGCTGTATGTGCGCTGATCTCTGTTTTTACCACGTTTTTCATTTTATATACATTGATCACAGAAAGCTCAGCATTTTTTAAAGAAGTATCCTTTGTACATTTTTTTACAACAACTGAATGGACGGCGTTGTTTAGTGGCGAACAGCAGAAGTTTGGGATTTTGCCACTGATTGCGGGGACTTGTTTGGTTACATTGATTGCGGCTGTCATTGCCATTCCAATTGGTTTGGCGAGTGCAATCTATTTAAGTGAATACGCTCATGAGCGCGTACAAAAGATTGTCAAACCTGTTCTGGAAGTACTAGCTGGTATTCCCACCATTGTGTACGGTTTTTTCGCTGTTACGTTTGTAACACCCATTTTAAAAAAATTGATTCCATCTCTGGATACGTTTAATGCACTGAGTGCAGGGATTGTTGTTGGCATTATGATTGTCCCTATGGTTGCCTCTTTGAGCGAAGATGCGATGATGTCTGTGCCCAATCGGATTCGTGAAGCAGCTTATGCTCTTGGTTCGACAAAGTTAGAGGTAGCGTTGCGAGTTGTGTTGCCAGCGGCGATTTCCGGAATTACCGCTTCATTTGTACTTGCGCTTTCCCGCGCAATTGGTGAAACCATGATTGTTACCATCGCTGCTGGTGCTACGCCTACTTTATCACTTGATCCGACAGGCTCTATTCAAACCATGACCGCGTTTATTGTCCAGGCTTCTACTGGTGATGTTTCATACGAAAGCGTTGCATATCGGTCCATCTATGCGGTTGGCATTACACTCTTTCTGATGACGTTTGTGATGAATCTGTTGGCGGAGTATATTGCAAAACGTTTCCGAGAGGAGTATGAGTAATGCAGGAAAGTACAGTGAATGAGCGGGCTTTGCCAAATGTCGCCGTCGAGACAAAACAGATGCCTGCTCGTCAGATATTGTTTCGGCAACTGAAAAATCGAGTTGCCCATCTTCTTTTTTTGTTTGCTACAATGATTGGCATTGTAGTATTGGCAATCCTATTAGTCGATATTGCTCGAAAAGGACTGCCCTGGTTATCCCTTGATTTTCTAAATTCGTTTGCTTCGAGAATCCCAGAAAATTCAGGGATTAAGGCTGGTTTATGGGGTTCGTTGTGGGTTATTTTGATTACCGCTCCTNTCTCATTTGTGATTGGAGTTGCAACAGCGATTTTTTTAGAAGAGTATCGGTTAACGACTAAATGGGGGCGTTGGATTCAAGGATTTATTCAACTCAATATTAATAATTTAGCGGGTGTACCGTCGATCGTCTTTGGGATTTTAGGGTTGACTCTATTTGTTCGGCAGTTAAGCCTTGATAAAAGCGTTCTCGCTGGTGCACTTACCTTGACCTTATTGATCCTGCCCATCATTGTAGTTGCTTGTCGGGAAGCAATTGCGAGTGTTCCGCAGTCTTTACGCTTAGCTTCTTATGCCATGGGAGCAACACGGTTGCAAACCATTTGGAAAGTAGTTCTTCCTTATGCTTTTCCAGGTATTTTAACCGGCACCATTTTGGCAGTATCACGAGCGATTGGCGAGACTGCACCGTTGATTATGATTGGAGCTGTTACCTTTTTGGCTTTTACACCTGAATCTGTGATGGATATGTTTACCGTGATGCCGATTCAGATTTTCAGCTGGATCTCTCAACCAAAAGCGGAATTTGCCAATCTGGCTGCAGCGGGCATCATTGTGTTGTTAGCAGTTCTACTATTGTTGAATGCAGTGGCAATTTATTTGCGGAATAAATTTCGCCGGTCATAACGAGCTGAAAAGAAAAAGTGAGGGAGATTTCATTGGCTAATGCAATCTCGATTGAGCACTGTAATCTCTATTATGGTGAAAAACAGGCGTTACACGATATCTCTATTGAAATCAAGGAGAAGAGTGTCACCGCTTTGATTGGTCCATCGGGTTGTGGAAAATCGACCTTTTTGCGAACCTTAAATCGCATGAATGATCTTATTCCAAATGTAAGGATTACAGGAAAAATTCGCATTTATGAGCAGGATATATATGATGAGAAAGTGAATGTGGAAATGCTGAGGAAAGAGGTCGGTATGGTCTTTCAATCGCCGAATCCTTTTCCGAAAAGCATTTATGATAATGTTGCTTATGGTCCACGCATTCACGGCATTCGCGATAAGCGCAAATTAGATGAAATTGTGGAAACAAGTTTAAGACAAGCTGCTCTGTGGGATGAGGTGAAAGATCGGTTAAAGGATCGGGCGACTGGATTGTCGGGCGGACAGCAGCAGCGACTATGTATTGCAAGAACACTTGCAGTTAAGCCAAAAGTGTTGTTAATGGATGAGCCAACTTCTGCCTTAGATCCGATTTCAACAGCCAAAATAGAAGAGTTATTGCATCACTTGAAACAACATTATACAATTGTCATCGTTACGCACAATATGCAACAAGCAAGTCGTGTTTCCNACCAAACAGCTTTCTTTCTAAATGGAAATCTAATCGAGTATGCCGAGACGAACCAATTGTTTGCCAATCCACAAAAGAAGGAGACAGAGGATTATATTACGGGTCGATTTGGCTGAATGTTGTACAAAATGTAAAACAGGTGGTTGAAACCATTCGTGTTGATATTTTGTTTTTTAGAAAAATGAGGAAGCGCGAGGAGCTGTCATCTCCTTTTATTGATTAAGGGGATCCACGGAGCTCTCTCGCTCTTTTTATAGATTTACAATTCATTATATTTTTATTATTATAATAATAAGAAAAAAGGGACGCGATTGGCGATATCGAACAATTATTGNCATGTTAAAATATAAGGGACAGCTTGCAGGAATCGAAGTGTACAATCATATTGGTGAGAGCAATATTTAAGAGCTTGCGATGTTTCCGAATGTATTCGGGGGAGGATCTCACTATATTGATTGTAGACGAAGAAATAAAAGGAGTTTGGTACATGTTTAAAAAAATGTTAGCCCGATTTGGACAAGGTTCCACAAAAGTTCAGTTGCAATTGGATCAAGATGCTTTTGTAATGGGGGATGATTTAACGGGACAAGTTGTGGTGCATGGAGGAAAAGTGAAGCAGAATATTAATCGGGTTACGGTTGATTTTTATTTGCAACTATTCCATGAGGGACATCATTATCAAAAACTGATTCATCGTTTTGATGTAGCCGATTCTTTTTCCATTCAACCGGATGAGGAGAAAATATTTCCCTTACAATATCAGCTACCCTACCAACTTTTATTATCGAGCGAAACCGTTACGTACCATTTGATTGCGCATCTGGATATTCAAGGCGGAAAGGATCATTCACATCAAAAAACGGTTCTAATTCAACCACACGCTCCGCTTCAAAATGTATTTGCTGCATTTACACAACTCGGGTTTGAGGAGAAAACGAGTTCTCGTTCGTTTGATGGTTATTTGCAAGAGTTTGCTTTTGCGCCAACCACGCTCTTTCAAGATAAATTGGAAGAGATCGAGTTGAACATCGTGATCAAAGAGGATGGGCTTCTGCTCCTAATGGAGTTCGATTGCTATTCTTTTTTGGGTGAAAAAGAGATCAGCCGCGAATGTTGGGTTGAGAAGACTTTGCTTGATGATGTAGAAGCATTGGCAAATCATTTGCGTCAGTTTATTGAAGAGACACTTCAACAACATGCAACATATGTTGGTGAAAAGCGATATCTGCAAGAGAAACATTATCAATTACCGGGTGCAATTGGTGCAATTGCTTTTGGCTTAATTGCACTTGAGCTTTTTGACGAGCTAGTTGATGATCTTGAAGATGAATTGGAAGAGATGATGGATGAAGATGATGATGCAGTCGATTTTTTCGATGATGAGGATGATTGAGNCGTTATCTTCTATAAAATCGTAAGTATTTTGCTTACGATTTTTTATTTTTGCTAAATCCAGTATGAAAAGGATCAGTACAACGGACTGGAAAAATTTTATTTCGATTGAAGATTCTAGCAGGTAAATAACAGGAAAAGTCTAATTAGTGAGTATAGAAAAGATTAAACAAAAAGGAGCGAATTTTGTTGAGAAAAGGATTAAGCTGTTGGCTTGTTCCATTCGTTGTATTTTTAACGTTGGGGGTCAGTTTTTTCGATGCAAGTGTTGTTTCAGCGCAGCATCAACAAGCGGAACTAGTTCTTAAGAAAACGGTTGCTTTAGCGAAAAGAGGATATGCAATCAATACAAAAAAAGAAAACATCAAGCTTGGCTCAACCGCTGCTGAAGTAAAGCAAAAGTATGGACAACCGGATTTTTCCGACTCTCCTACCTATTTGGTATACAGCGAAAAACGGCTTGAATTTTTCTTGGAAGAGACCATGGGAATTCCAGACAATCAGCGACGTGTGGTGGGTATCGTGACAACGGATCATCGCTATGAAAACATTACGTATCAGCAAGTGAAAACAGTGTTGGCACGATATCCAAAAGTATCCGAGGTCAAGGGCGAGGATGCAGTCTATGTAACCTATCGGGTCGGTTTTTATTTTTTGACTTTTGCTTTTTACTATGATCGTTTAGGCCAAGATCCGGACACAATAAAGGAAGTTCATATCCAGAAGCAAGCATCAAGTTGACTTGTTCAAAATAGAGTTACATCTATCGAGTGAAGAGGACGTGCAGTTCAGAAGAACATTATATGGAAGAAGCTGTTGTGAGTTTACCAGTTTGATCTGTGGTCGCAAGCAACTGTCTAGGGTAGGCAGTTGCTTTATTGTTAAATTTCTATAAAAAAGGATGTTTGGTTAGGAACAATACAACATAAGCTTGGCCATTTGAACTCGCTTTTTTTTTCCTTTACACTGGTAGTTGATGAAGATAAAAGAGGTGCGGTAAACGGGTGAAAAGAAAAAAATTAGTCTTAATTGATGGAAATAGTATCGCTTTTCGCGCATTCTATGCCTTGCCTTTGCTTCATAATTCCAAAGGTGTGTATACCAATGCTGTATATGGCTTTGCAACCATGTTGATGAAGATCTTGGAAGAGGAACAGCCAACGCATCTGCTGGTTGCTTTTGATGCGAGCAGATCCACTTTTCGCCATGAGCTCTATCCGGATTATAAAGGTACGCGTGAAAAGACACCTGGTGAACTCTCCGAGCAGATTCCTTATATCCATCAGTTATTAGATGCATTTGGCATTCGCCATGCCGAGCAATGGAATATTGAAGCAGATGATATTATCGGGACATGTGCGCGTAAAGCAGAACAGGAAAACATGGAAACGGTCATTATTTCAGGAGACAAGGATTTGCTTCAGTTGATTTCCGATACCACTGTTGTACTTTTGCCAAGAAAAGGGATTACTGATGCTGAACGCTATGATCGCCAAGCCGTTATGGATCGATATGGATTAAAACCGGAGCAAATCGTTGATTTAAAAGGATTAATGGGTGATTCGTCAGATCATATTCCGGGAATTCCGGGGGTGGGCGAGAAAACAGCTATAAAATTATTAAAGCAGTTTCCATCTGTTGAAGAGGTCGTTNGTCATATCGATCAACTTCCTGGTAAGAAATTGCGAGAGAAAGTGCGTGAGCATCAAGAACAAGCTTTGTTGAGTAAAACCTTAGCCACAATCAAGTGTGATGTTCCACTTGATTTTTCGCTTGATGATTGCGTTTATGCTGGAATCCAAGCGCTTGATGATGTGATTGCATTATTTCAACAATTGGAATTTCACTCCTTACTTGAGCGTATACAAGGGAAAACAGAGACGAAGGATCAACCAACGCTTAGCAAAATGGATGTTGAAATCGTTTCCGCAGATCAACAGGCTGCTTACAATCGCTTTTTTGATAATCAGCTATTAGCGCTATATATTGAAGCGAGTCATCCGAACCCTCATCGCGGGAACATTGTTGGTTTCGCCTGTTCGGATGGCGAGAAACAGCTCTATATTCCATTTGAAGTTGCAGAAAATTGGGAAGTATTTCAGCGCTGGCTTCAAGCTGCTGAGTATCAGAAAGTGGTTTATGACAGCAAAAAAACACAAATATTGATCGCGCGCAGCTCGCTGGCGATTGAAGGGATAATCTTTGATTTACATCTCGCTGATTATTTGCTGAATCCAACGGAAGCCAATCGTGCGATCAGTGACTTAGTCAAACGTTATTTGCCAGCATTTGAATTGCCTGCAGATGAAATTGTGTATGGCAAAGGGACGAAACGTCGTGAACTAAAAGGAAAAGAATTGTCGGAGCACCTTGCCCGCAAAACAGCTGCGATTTATCAATTATATCCGGTGATTAAGGAGCGATTAGCTGCTGATCAGTCATTGGCATTATTGTATGATGAGTTGGAATTTCCGTTGGCGACCGTTTTAGCGGAAATGGAATGTAACGGGATCCGTGTGGATCAAAGTCGGCTCATGCGAATTGGTGAGGAATTAAAATTACGAATCAATGAATTAGAACAAGAGATTCACCAATTGGCTGGGTGTGAGTTTAATATCAATTCGCCAAAGCAGTTGGGTGAAGTGTTGTTTGAGCGATTGAATTTACCTGTGCTGAAAAAAACGAAAACAGGTTATTCTACAAGTGCCGATGTGTTAGAAAAGCTGGCTCCTCAGCATGAAATTGTGGAAAAGGTCCTGCATTATCGGCAGGTTGGGAAACTTTATTCTACTTATGTGGAGGGATTAAAGAAAGAGATTCATCCAGATGGGAAGATTCATACACAATTCCAACAAACAATTACTGCAACAGGACGGTTGAGCAGCACAGACCCCAATTTACAAAATATCCCGATTCGCTTGGAAGAAGGGCGCAGAATTCGGAAAATCTTTGAGCCGTCTGCTGGTTACCAGTATCTATTGGCAGCTGATTATTCACAAGTTGAGTTACGAGTTCTTGCGCACTTATCGGGTGATGAGGGTTTACAACAGGCATTTCGTGANGAACGCGATATTCATACGCAAACGGCGATGCGACTTTTTCATGTGGCGGAAGAAGATGTTACTCCTTTCATGCGTCGGCAAGCCAAAGCGGTGAATTTTGGCATTATTTATGGCATCAGCGATTTTGGGTTGTCACAGAACTTACGGATCTCACGCAAAGAGGCAAGAGAGATCATTGAACGCTATTTTCGTCAATATCCAAAAGTAAGAGAATATTTGGATTCCCTTGTGGAGCAAGCAAAATCAAATGGGTATGTCACCACGATGCTAGGCCGAAGACGTTATCTTCCGGATATTCGTTCTCGTAATTATAATCGTCGTAGTTTTGCGGAACGAACGGCAATGAATACACCCATTCAAGGAACTGCAGCTGATATTATCAAAAAAGCGATGGTGATGTTGCATCATACTTTTAAGGAGAACGATTTAGAAAGTCGAATGCTTTTGCAAGTGCATGATGAATTGGTTTTCGAGGTGAAGGAAGATGAATGCGAACAGGTTCAAAATATGGTAAAAGAGATTATGGAAGCAGCGGTTCCATTATCGATTCCGCTCAAAGTGGAGATTCGTTTAGGCGAAACTTGGTATTTTTCATAATGGGATAGGAGGAGAAGATTGCCGGAACTACCAGAAGTTGAGACAGTAAAACGAACATTGGAATCATTGATTATTGGGAAACAGATAGAAAACGTAACGGTATCATTGCCACGAATCATTCGAAAGCTTGCGGTTGATGAGTTTCGGCGGCGATTGGTGGGAAGAGAGATCGAACGCATTGACCGCAGGGGGAAATTTTTAAAGATTGTTTGCAACCCTTGGACTTTGATTTCACATTTACGCATGGAAGGAAAATATCGGTTGGTAAACAAAGAGGAGCCGATTGAGAAACATACGCATGTCATTTTTCACTTTACGGATAACACCGAGCTTCGCTATAAGGATGTAAGGCAATTTGGGACAATGGATTTGGTGCCAACGGGTGAAGAAGAGAAACATCCGCCTTTAGTAACCCTTGGGATCGAGCCGTTCGCAAAAAACTTTACATCAGAATGGCTCAAGCAGAACTTGCGTCAGCGAAAGGCGAAGCTAAAATCATTGCTGTTAAATCAAACGTTTATTGTTGGTTTGGGGAATATTTACGTGGATGAGGTATTATTTCAAGCCAAAATTCATCCAGAACGCGTCGCTTCAACACTGACTGAGGAAGAGATAGATCGATTGCACTTTTATATTCGAAAGGTTCTAACGGAAGCGATTGAGGCAGGTGGAACCTCCGTAAGAACTTATCGCAATGGAAAAGGAGAAATGGGATATTTTCAGGTAAAACTTCAGGTTTATGGGCGGAAAAACCAACCTTGCTATCGGTGTGGTCGTTTAATTGAACGAATCGTTGTTGCTGGTAGGGGGACGCATCTCTGTACGAATTGCCAGCAATAGAAGGTGATACAGATGTTGATCGGTTTAACTGGCGGAATTGCGACAGGAAAGAGTACTGTGTCCAATATGTTGCAAAAACGTGGAGCAAGGATTGTGGATGCAGATCAGATTGCAAGAGAAGTGGTGAAACCCGGAACCGAGGGCGCACAAAAGATTGCGAAACATTTCGGCAAGGAATTTTTGAATGAAAAAGGTGAATTAAATCGAAAAAAGTTAGCTAGCTTGGTTTTTCAAAATGAACAGGCAAGGAAAGATTTAAACAGTTTGTTACATCCTTTGATCCGGCAAAGGATGAAAGAGGATACACAGCGTATATTTCAACNGGATCCCCAAGCGATTGTAGTTTGGGATGTCCCGCTATTATTTGAAAGTCGATTGACGGACCAAGTAGATCAAATTATTGTTGTGTATATACCAGAATCTTTACAATTGAAACGTTTAATGCGTCGTAATCAACTAACTCGTGAAGAGGCAATGCGAAGAATTCGATCACAATGGTCAATTGAAAAAAAGAAAATGTTGGCCGATTTTGTGATTGATAATCGAGGTTCGATTGAAAATACAGAAAGACAGGTTGATCAACTATGGAATTATCTAGTATCAAAAAATGGATCAAACCAGCCATAGTTGCTTTACCGCCAAAAAAAGCTTTAGTTGTTGCACTGTTATTAGTGATCATTTTCATCTTTGTGGCGACACCTTGGTTCAATCGCCTCATTTATCCTTTAGAGTATGAAGAATATATTATTGATAGTGCACAGGTAACCGGTGTTGATCCATATTTAGTGGTCGCAGTGATTCGTACTGAAACCAAATTTGATCCGGATAAAAAATCGAGAGTGGGTGCGATTGGCTTAATGCAGTTGACACCAATTACGGTGGATGAAGCAATTAAAGAAGGAAATTTTTCACCTGCNTCTCGCGATTATATTCATGATCCTGCGATTAATATTCGTTTGGGCAGTTGGTATTTAGCTAGACTGACAAAGCGTTTTAAGGGAAATAAAGTGGCAGCTGTAGCCGCTTATAACGCGGGTCCCACGATTGTTCAGAAATGGCTGGAGAAAAAAGTATGGGATGGGACCATCGAAAATGCTGATCAAATTCCATATGGTGAAACGCGCCATTACGTAAAACGCGTAACTTATTTGTATGAGAAGTATCGCGCGCTATATAAAGATCTTGATGATAAAGTGAAACAAAATAAATCATAAATAAAGAGAATGTCGGATTTTTGATATCCTGTTAAGCAAATTAACAGGATATTTTTTT
>JGI1652J44930_10000339_pt1 | contig 18436 bp, 20 predicted proteins | sample NewIslsDNAsample_FD_44930 | JGI IMG/M metagenome (IMG submission 44930)
AAAAAATATAGGGAAAATATCATCCAGATGAAGATTTGGATGATATTTTTTTGCCCTTGAATGGATGATTGCGGCTGATTTGGCCTTCGAAAACCTTTTCCATCTTCATCTTTATTTCCCAATCCCCATTCTTTCATTTTGGGGATTATTCTTTTTGATTTTTAAACGTCTAAAACCTGGGAAATGATCAATATCCACATGTGGAAAAGATACTATACTTTCGATTTAAAGTAATTTGTGTTAAGCTATTTTGTTAGTGAGAAAGTTCGGCGAGTTATCCACATGTGGATAATATAAGGGAGTGAATACAATGGAAACTGATACAATCGCCGCCATCTCCACGCCGATGGGAGAGGGAGCCATTGCCATCGTTCGTTTAAGCGGTGACGAAGCGGTTCCGATAGCGGATAAAATATTTAAATCCCCTGCCAATAAAAAATTAAAAGACCAGCCATCCCATACAATTCATTACGGACATTTAATCGATCCGGAAACAGGAAAAATAGTGGAAGAAGTAATGGTTTCGGTCATGAAAGCACCAAAAACGTTTACCCGTGAAGATGTAGTGGAAATCAACTGTCACGGAGGGATTGTTTCGGTCAATCGGGTGCTGAATCTTGTATTAAAAAATGGTGCGAGATTGGCTGAACCAGGTGAATTTACAAAACGCGCCTTCTTAAATGGCAGAATTGATTTGTCCCAGGCTGAAGCGGTAATGGATTTAATACGTGCGAAAACAGACCGCGCGATGAATATAGCCCTCAGCCAAATGGACGGGAAATTGTCGCGGCTAATCAAAGAGCTGCGCCAGGCATTAATCGAAACATTGGCACACGTGGAAGTAAATATTGATTATCCCGAATATGATGACGTCGAAGAAATGACAGTTCCGATGCTGCTTGAAAAATGTACATGGGTTCGTGATGAAATAAAAAAATTGCTCCGGACTTCCAGCCAAGGAAAGATTTTGCGCGAAGGGCTTTCAACGGTGATTTTGGGTAGACCGAATGTAGGAAAATCATCGTTGTTAAATACGCTCGTACATGAAAATAAAGCGATTGTAACAGATATTGCAGGGACAACCCGTGATATTATAGAAGAGTATGTCAACATCCGCGGCGTCCCTTTGCGCCTGGTGGATACTGCCGGAATCCGGGAAACGGAAGATATCGTCGAACGGATCGGGGTAGAAAGATCCCGCCAAGTATTAAAAGAAGCGGATTTGATTTTGCTTGTGCTGAACGGGTCAGAACCGTTGACAAAAGAAGATGAAAATCTCTTCGAGACAATAAAAGATATGAATTTTATTGTCGTGATCAATAAAATGGATTTGCCGCAAAAAATTGATTTGGAAAAAGTAAAAGAACTTGCAAATGGAAGACGGATTGTCGCCACTTCTTTATTAAAAGAAGAAGGGGTGGATGAGCTGGAAGAAGCGATTGCGGAATTGTTCTTTGAAGGACAGATCGAATCGGACGATTTGACGTATGTTTCCAATGCGCGGCATATTTCCATATTGGAACAGGCATTGAAAGCGATAGAAGATGCGATTGAATCGGCGAAAGCGGGCGTGCCTGTGGATATTATTCAAATCGATGTAACAAGAACGTGGGAGCTGCTTGGGGAAATCATTGGCGACACAGTGCATGAAAGCCTGATCGATCAGCTGTTCTCGCAATTCTGTTTGGGAAAATAAACAAAACTTACTATGGAAGGGAAGAGTTTTTCGGCATGACAACTTATGAAGCAGGAATGTATGATGTCATTGTTGTCGGGGCTGGTCATGCTGGTGTGGAAGCGGCACATGCCGCTGCTAAACTGGGTGCAAAAACCCTCATGCTGACAATCAGTTTGGAAAATATAGCGTTTATGCCATGTAATCCATCGATTGGCGGACCCGCAAAGGGAATTGTTGTTCGCGAAATCGATGCTCTTGGAGGATTAATGGCAAAAGTAATTGATAAAACCCATGTTCAAATGCGTATGCTGAACACGGGGAAAGGTCCTGCCGTCCGGGCATTGCGGGCTCAGGCGGATAAAGTCCTGTATCAGAGGGAAATGAAAAGAGTATTGGAACAACTAGAAAACCTCCATATCCAGCAAGCAATGGTGGAAGAGCTGATTATTGAAGATGGGGAAGTTAAGGGGGTTATTACGAGAACCGGAGGCGTTTTCCGGGGAAAAGCCGTTATATTGACTACCGGCACGTATTTGCGCGGAGAAATCATTATCGGTGATATCAAATACTCAAGCGGGCCGAACAACATGCAGCCATCCATCAAACTGGCCGATCAATTAAAGGAGTTGGGCTTTGATATAGTACGTTTTAAAACTGGAACACCTCCCCGTCTGAATGGAAGAACGGTGGATTATAGCAAAATGGAGATTCAGCCGGGGGATGACGTTCCGAGGGCTTTCAGTTTTGAAACGACAGAATATATTATGGATCAGATACCTTGCTGGTTGACATATACGACACCGGAAACCCATGAAATTATCAACAGCAATTTAGATAAAGCACCGATGTTCACGGGTCTTATTACTGGACCGGGCCCAAGATATTGTCCGTCCATTGAAACGAAAGTTGTCCGGTTTAATGACAAACCCCGCCATCAAATTTTTATTGAACCGGAAGGGCGGGAAACGGATGAAGTATATGTGCAAGGACTTTCAACAAGCATGCCGGAAGATATTCAGCTGAAAATGATTGCCTCCATTCCTGGATTGGAAAATGCCCAAATGATGCGTCCAGGTTATGCGATTGAGTATGATGCGATTGTTCCGACCCAATTATGGCCAACCCTTGAAACGAAACGGATCAAAAATCTTTTCACAGCCGGCCAAATCAACGGAACGAGCGGTTACGAAGAGGCCGCAGGGCAAGGTATCATGGCAGGGATAAATGCGGCAGCAAAAGTGTTAGGCAAAGAACCGGTTATTTTAAAACGTTCAGAAGCATACATCGGCGTGTTAATTGATGATTTGGTGACGAAAGGAACAAATGAGCCGTATCGTCTGCTGACATCACGTGCGGAATACCGGCTTCTTCTCCGTCATGATAATGCGGACTTGCGATTAACAGAAATCGGCTATAAGGTTGGTTTAATATCAGAAGAACGTTATCAAAGATTCTTGAAAAAGAAACAGCAAATAGAAAATGAGATGGCGCGTCTTCGGGAAGTGATTATTAAACCAAGCGAAAAAACGCAGGAAGTCATCCGTTCCGTAGGAGGTTCGGAACTTAAGGACGGTATTCGCGCGGCTGACTTGTTGAGACGCCCGGAAATGAATTATGATTTGGTAGCTTCTTTAACCCCGCCGGATGAGGAGTTAAGCGAAGAAGTAAAAGAGCAAGTCGAAATTCAAATCAAATATGAAGGCTACATCCAAAAAGCATTGCAGCAAGTAGATCGCCTTCATAAATTGGAAAGCAAAAAAATTCCTGAAGATATCGATTATGATCAAGTGCCTAACCTTGCCTCAGAAGCCCGTGAAAAATTGAAAGAAGTGCGTCCATTGACGATTGCCCAGGCTTCCCGCATCTCCGGTGTGAACCCTGCGGATATATCCATTTTGCTAGTATATATCGAACAAGGGAAAATCGCCCGCGTAAGCGGCAATTCATAATAAAATAAGCGTTCGAGCAAATTGTTCTCGAACGCTTATTTGTTATATTCTTTCAAAAATATATAGTGAAGAGGAGCGAAAAATGAACGAACAACTTTTTATCCAGAGCCTGAAAGACAATGGAATTGCGCTGAATGAAACGCAGATTGAACAATTCCGGAAATATTTCGAATTGCTTGTTGAATGGAACGAAAAAATGAATTTAACGGCTATTACGGATCTGGAAGGAGTATATCTCAAACATTTTTTTGATTCCGTCAGTGCATCCTTTTTCTTTGATTTTACGAAAGTTCAAACCCTTTGCGATGTCGGGGCGGGCGCCGGTTTCCCGAGCATCCCTTTGAAAATTTGTTTTCCTCATTTACATGTGACAATTGTTGACTCCTTAAAGAAGCGCATTACGTTTTTAAATCATTTGAGCGAACAATTAAATTTGACAAATTGCCAATTTGTTCATGCAAGAGCCGAAGATTTCGGCCAAAACCCGGATTATAGGGAAAAATTTGATGTTGTTACGGCAAGGGCAGTTGCGCGGTTAAATGTGTTGGCAGAGCTTTGCATCCCTTTGGTAAAAGTGGGAGGGCATTTCCTTGCGTTGAAAGCGGCTGCCGCGGATGAAGAATACAAAGAAGCGAAAAAAGCCGTCCAAGTGCTTGGAACGACTTTAAAAGAACAATTTGATTATCATCTGCCGATCGAAAATAGTGAACGGACCATTTTTGTTTTTGAAAAAATCAAAAAAACCCCGAAAAAATATCCAAGAAAACCAGGCATTCCAAACAAATCGCCGATCAAATAATCCATATGCGCTCAAATTTTGTTGAGCGCCTTATTCTTACAATTAGAAAGGATTTTTCTAATATACATCATTTTCTTGTATAATAGAAAATAATAAGCAAGATTAATGGTTAATTAATGGATATAAAAAGATTCAGAGATTAATAATAATCTCCTGTCATCGTAAGTTTCACGTGAAACATTTTAGAAATATATTCAGAAAAGTTTGCATCATTTTCTGTTCAAGACTATTTCATAGATTTTACTTCTATCAGACTCTGTACAATTCATATAGAATATTAAATAATAAAATATAGTGCAGATAGTTTCCAAAAGGTGGTGCCATTGAATGAGAAGTCCTTTTTCACGATTTTTTGGGGGCGGGGAAAAACTGGTTTCCGAAAAAAAAGGTGAAATAGAAACGGAAGAGAAAGAGAAAAAACATTCGGAAGAAGTAGTGAAAATTCCGATTGATCAAATCGTGCCAAATCGTTATCAGCCGCGAACAGTTTTTGATGAAGAGAAGATCGAGGAATTGTCCAGAACGATCCATACACACGGTGTGATTCAGCCAATCGTTGTCCGCCGTTTGGATGATAATCGGTACGAAATCATTGCGGGGGAGAGACGTTACCGGGCGATAAAAAAGTTAAATTGGACGGAAGTGCCGGCGATTGTCCGGGATTTAAATGATAAGGAAACAGCATCCATTGCGTTGATTGAGAACTTGCAAAGGGAAGAATTAACGGCCATTGAAGAAGCTTTGGCTTATCAACAATTGATCGAAATCCATCATTTGACACAGGAAGCATTGGCTCAACGCCTTGGAAAAGGCCAGTCCACCATCGCAAATAAACTGAGACTGTTAAAACTTCCGCAATATGTACAAGACGCGATTTTAAGACGTGAAATTACAGAGAGACATGCGCGGGCGTTAATCAGCATCAAAGATGAAGAAATGCAAATTAAATTAGTAGATTTAATTAAAGAAAACGATTGGAACGTCCGGCAACTGGAAGAATATATTCAACAATTGACAAAAGAAAATGAGAATGAAGAAGGGAAAAAAGCCAGACCGAAGCGCAAGGCAATCAGCAAAGATATCCGCATTGCACTCAATACAATTAAGCAATCTTTATCGATGGTATCAAAAAGCGGCATCAATATAAAAACCGAGGAAGAAGATACGGAAGATTACTATCTAATTACGGTAAAAATCCCCAAAAAAAAATCTTGATGTTTCACGTGAAACCGTTGGTCGTCTCTAAAATAAAGGGACGGCCGCTTTTTCTATATCATTTTTTTTAGAAAAAAAGCATATAGAATACAATTGCATTATAAATTTGATAGAATGGAAGAGGTAAAAATATAATATATTCATTGCTTAATAGAAATTTTAATTATTGATAAAGATGAAAGCAGGTGCACAAGATTGGGAAGAATAATTGCAATTGCCAACCAAAAAGGCGGTGTTGGTAAAACAACTACTTCAGTAAATTTGAGCGCTTGCCTTGCTTATTTAGGAAAAAAAGTATTGTTGATCGACATCGATCCNCAGGGGAATGCCACAAGCGGCGTAGGCATCAATAAAGGGGAAACATCCGGATGCATTTATAATGTATTGATCGATGATGAAGATGTAAAAAATGTCATACAACAGACCAAAGTAGAGAATCTATATGTCATACCGGCTACCATTTCACTAGCAGGTGCAGAGATCGAACTGGTTTCCACGATTTCAAGGGAAGTGCGTTTAAAACACGCGTTGGAAAACATTAAAGATGATTATGATTTCATCATTATTGATTGCCCTCCCTCATTAGGCTTGTTGACAATCAATGCCTTGACAGCCTCAGATTCGGTCATCATTCCCGTTCAATGTGAATATTACGCTTTAGAGGGGCTCAGTCAGCTATTATCAACGGTAAGATTGGTGCAAAAACATTTAAATCCGAATTTGACGATTGACGGTGTATTGTTGACGATGCTGGATGCCCGCACAAATTTAGGGCTTCAAGTCATTGAAGAGGTAAAAAAATATTTTCAAGATAAAGTTTATAAAACAATTATCCCTAGAAACGTGCGTTTGAGTGAAGCACCCAGCTTTGGAGAACCGATTATCATTTATGACCCGAAATCCCGGGGAGCGGAAGTTTATTTAGAGTTAGCAAGGGAAGTGATAAAAAATGGCTAGAGGCTTAGGAAAAGGAATCGGGGCTTTATTTCCGTCCGAAACATTGGAGTCCATCCAGAAAGATGAGCATATTGAGAAAATTCCGTTGCAAAAGATTGTTGCAAACCCTTTCCAGCCAAGGAAAAAATTTGATGATGAAGCCATCGAAGAATTGGCTCAATCCATCCGTGAACATGGCATTATTCAACCGATCGTCGTAAGAAAGAAAGGAAAAAAATACGAGATTGTAGTAGGGGAACGCAGATATCGCGCCGCTAAACTGGCGAATTTGGGAGAAATTCCGGCCATTATCAAAGAAATGACTGAAGAGCAAATGATGGAACTGGCCATTCTTGAAAATTTGCAGCGGGAAGATTTAACACCGATTGAAGAAGCGGAGGCATACCAAAGTTTAATTGAAAAGTTGAATTTCACCCAGGATGATTTGGCGAAACGATTGGGAAAAAGCCGGCCCCACATTACCAATATGATCCGATTATTGCAATTGCCCGAAGAGGTGCGGGAATTGGTTAATGAGGGGAAACTAAGCATGGGGCATGGCCGGGCCTTGCTTGGCTTAAAAAACAAAAGACAAATGATCGAAGTTGCGAAAAAAGTCATCAATCAATCACTGAATGTACGCCAATTGGAAGCATTGATTAAACAGTTAAATGAAAAGGTTTCACGTGAAACAAAACAGAAACCAAAAAAGGATATTTTTGTGCAAGCCACTGAATCTCAATTGAGGGAATTCTTTGGAACAAATGTCCAAATCAAGAAAACAAAAAATAAAGGGAAAATAGAAATAGAGTTTTATTCGGAAGATGATTTGGAACGCATTTTGGAAATTTTAAATTTAAATCACGAAGAACTATAAAATGACCGGGAAAAACATCATTTTAGGATTGCTCCCTAAAATGATGTTTTTTGGTTAAAAAAATTGTTGAACCGGATTATGAAAATAGAGAATTTCAAATGTATTTTCAACTGTATTATACGGAACAGGCCTGCTTGATTGCTTTACCAATCGATACTATATGATTTATATGTTCACAATTTCAATTACAAAAAAAGAGAAAGAGGACAATTTTGATGATACTGTTTGGTACAGTGATGAATGCAATATTGATTATGATTGGCTCAATTATTGGGCGTTTTTTGGGGAATATGCCGGAAAAAATGAAAAGTACCGTACTGTCGATTATTGGGTTGGCGGTGGCCTTGCTGGGCATTCAAATGGGAATGGAAACCGGCAATTTCATTATTTTAATCATCAGTTTGGTAGTGGGGGCGGTTATTGGAGAATGGATTGATCTGGATACGTTGTTCAACCGGTTTGGAAAATGGGTGGAATCAAAAATAGCTGCCGAAGGTTCCAACAACATTGTCGAGGGCTTCATCACAGCATCTCTCATTTTTGTCATCGGATCAATGGGAGTCATTGGCGCAATGGACAGCGGATTAAGAAATGACCATGATGTTCTGATAATGAAAGGGATCATTGACGGTTTTACAGCCATTATTTTGACATCCACATTAGGGATGGGCGTGATGTTATCCGCATTTCCTGTATTGATTTACGAAGGAATCATTGCTTTATTTTCGGGACTCATTAGTAAGTATATCCCGGAAGAAGCATTGAATCTTTTTATCCAGGAAATGACCGCAACGGGCGGCGTCATGATTTTTGCCATTGGTTTAAATATTGCCGGACTGACCAAAATTCGGGTAGCTAATTTGCTCCCGGGAATTGCGGTTGTTGCGGTGATGGTTGGGCTTATGTTTCCTCTTCAATGAATGGCGTTGATAGGCAAGCAATAGTGCGCGGGCGATTTTATTGCTCATCGAATAAGTTACGTGCAATCGGGTGTTTTGCAAAACCAGCATTTCCATAAAGCCTCCGACGTTGACGACCCCTTTGATTGAAATATTCCCGATGGGAGGCAAATCTTTGTTGACCGCTTTTCCAGGGAGCAGCGGGCCATGTTGAACAATGATTTGCCCGATGCTTTTTTCCCGTCCCAGACAGGCATCAATCGCAACGACAAAAGGATACGTTTTCATTTGTTGTAACTCCTCGATGGTAAGTGCTAAATTGATAGCATGAAGAGGTTTTTCCAATGTCCCGATGATTTTATAAGGAAACTGAGAATTGGTTAATATGCTTCCGGTTAAAGGTCCCAATGCATCTCCGGTCGAGCGGTCGGTGCCGATGCAGCAAAAAATAAGATTGTCATGTTCAAAAGGGATATGTTGCAAAAACAATTCGCTTAAGCGCCATACAGCCCCGGTTTCTTCATGATGGACGGCCATTTTAAGCGGTTCTTGAGGAATATTTTGCATATAATTCCCACTTTCTTTTATGATTTACATAAAGAATGTCTATATTATTTTGTAGCATTATATCCATTTTCTTACTTTTCTATTCTCGAGGTGGAATTATGGCGGTATCAGCTGTAGAAAAAGAAACAAAGGATTTTGTCAGCATCACCCAAAAAATTTGGGATTATTTTTCCAGTGAGCAGTTTTGGAATTTTATTGTCAGTGCATCCATTAAAATTTTTGCGATCCTGTTGATTTCTTATCTCATTGTATTTATAGGAAAGCGGATTATTGCACGATTTTTTAAAATAAGAATGAAAACCCCGCTGAAATATTCTGAGCGGAGGCAAAAAACTCTTTTGAAATTGTCGCAGAGCGTGTTATCCTATGTTGTTTACTTTTCCGCGATCATCGGTATATTGTCTTCATTGAATATCAATGTTGCCGGTTTGTTGGCCGGCGCCGGAATTGCCGGTCTTGCCATCGGGTTTGGCGCCCAAAACTTGGTGAAAGATGTGATTACCGGATTTTTTATTATATTCGAGGATCAGTTCGGTGTAGGGGACTATGTACGGATTAGTACTGCGAGTGCGGCGGAGGGAACGGTTACGGAAATCGGATTGCGAACGACCAAGATTGTCGGCGCCACAGGGGAAGTTTATATCATTCCGAACGGCCAAATTACAGAAGTCGTAAACTATTCGTTAAACAACTCGAAAGCCTTTATTGATATGCAAGTCAGCATTGAAGCGGATATAGAAAAGATTGAAAAATTGGTGACCGAGTACTTGGAAACATTGCCTGAAAAATATAAAGAGCTGGTGAGCGTGCCTGTTTTTGTCGGTGTTCAAAATGTTTCGGGCACTGAAATGACCATCCGTATTGTAGCTGAAACAAAACCTCAACAACACTATGGCATTGCGAGAATTATACGAAGAGATGTCAAAAAGATTTTAGAGAAAAACGGAATTCCGATGGCTTATCCTAAGATGATGATATATGATTCTAGTAGAGTGGTGTCGAGGGGAGATGAGAATGATGGAAACAAAGACATTTAAATTAAATGACATTGTGGAAATGAAAAAACCGCATCCATGCGGTACGAATGCCTGGAAGATTATCCGGATGGGAGCGGACATCCGGATCAAATGCCAAGGCTGCGGCCACAGTGTTTTATTGCCCCGCAGAGAATTTATGAAAAAAATGAAGAGAGTCATACAGGAAGCGGAATAGCGGAAAGGATTAATTTTTCGAAAACCGATCCGGCGTATTGTTCCAGTCACATCCCCACTAACACTTGGAAATGTGGAGATTTTATCGTGATGAAAAATGGAAAATAGACTTTTTAATAGGAAATTCATTATAATTAACACTTATATAAAGAGGTTGGCTGAAACCCTTTCATATCAATGGTTTCAGCCGATTTTTTTAATCTTGAACCCCAGTTTTAACCCCACTTGCACTCAAACTATCGCTAAAAACACTCATTAAAGCATTGCTGGAATCCTTTGTTAGATGTCCATAAATACGATAAATCATATCTGGGGTGTTTCCTAATCGTTCAGCAATCGCTTTTACATTGGCATTACGGTTTAAAAGGATTGTTGCATGGGTATGTCTTAAACCATGAACAGTGATTTCTTTGATTCCACTTGCTTTGATGACTAATTTCAAAACATAATTTATGAACTCGTTATAAATAGGTTCCGCGCATTCATCGATAAAAACAATTGAATCGGCTTTAATCTTTTTTCCATGCTTTAATAGCAATTGTTTACACCAAGTTTTATAGTGTTTCAATTGTTCCATTACGGATGGATCAACGGGAATTGTGCGGTAACTGTTTCTCGTTTTTGGTTTTCTCAGCCCTAATCTATCCCGTGTATGTTCAATCGTAATGGTGTTGTATTTAAAGTCAATGTTTTTCCATTGTAAGCCCATCAATTCACCTTTTCGCATTCCCGTATAAGCGAGAACAAGTAGAGCGGTGTAATTTGTTATAGGTTCATGTTGTTTAGCAAAATCAAGTAATTGGTTTAATTCATTTTCAGTGAGGTAATTATCCTTTACCACGTCATTATCTTCATCAGGAATAGAAACACGAGTAAATCGGTTGCGCGGCAAAATTTCTTCTTCAACCGCAGCATTAATTGCAACGGAAAAAACATTATGCCACAATCTAATTGTTCTAGGTTTAAATTTGCCAACAAATTTATTAATAAACTCTCTTTGGTAAGTGGCCTTGTCTAGCTTTTGCAACTTGTATTGTCCGATTGTCGGCTTTAAATAGTTATTAATAGCATTTTTATATGTCCTTTGTGTTGTCGGTGCCAATTTGATATAATTGGCTTCAAACCATGTATCGAGCCATTGTCCTACTGTAATGTATTCATAATCTAGTTTCTTAGTATCTCCGCGCAGCGTTAAGGCCTTTACTTCCATTAGGGCTTTAATTGCTGCTTTATCTGTTTTAAAACCGCTTTTCCGCTTCTCTCTTCTTTTCCCAGATGAATCGTAATATCTATGCCTAAACATCCATAACTTTTCGCCGTTAGCATTGAAATAATAATAAACTTCAGGTTCTTTTGAGTGTTTATACAGTTTTGTCATGCCACCTCATTCCTTTCTTGCTTTGGCGAGCGTGTGCATAGGAATGGGTGAGTTGTTTTTATTCAGAAAACATGGTTTCGGCTATTTTTAGAAGCTTTTCTTTGTCTTCATCAGTTAAAGTTTTTCCATTTACTCTAATTTCTAAATTTGAATGTAATATTTCTTTTAACTCGAAGTGTATCCCTGCAAACCATATAAGATTAGTATCAATTTGTACCTGCCTCAACGCTTCGTATACTTCAGGGTTAATCATCGGGTCGTAATTATCTATATATGCTTTGTATTTTGGTGATGAAATTAATTCGTCACGTCGGTTTGTTTGATTTTCGACTTTTTTAATTTTAGATTCTGTAATATCGATTAATTCTTTATAGAGTTGTTGTTCCATTAATAAATCTTTGTATTTTTCACTACCAGGTTCAAGTTTTTGTATTTTTTCATTAATTTTATTTAATTCATTTTCATATCTCATTTTGTTAAATAGTTCTTTTGCTCTCCTTAAAGCTATACTTGTTAAAGCGTCATCTTCATCAATATAACCAGCTCTTTCCATCAATTCTTCGTAAGGCACATTAAGAGTTTCAGAAAGTTTTTTTAAAGTTTCGGGTGTAGGCTTTCTTTCTTTACCACTTCTCGGGTCAACACCTTTTTCTAATGTACTCAAATATGTGTGGCTTAATCCTGTAATCCTTTCCATTTCCCGAAGTGATCTATCTCCTCGTAATTCTCGAAGGTATTCACCAAATTCATTCAAGTGTAATCCTCCTTTCGGAAAAACCGTTTATCATTATTGTAAACCATGACTTGCATTTTAAACAAGCTTGTTTTAATATGATTGCAAGGAGGTGTAATTCATGATTAGCAATAAAGTGAAAGAAACAAGAATTAAAAGAGGAATGTCTATAGCTGAACTCGCAAGGAGAACAAATTTAAGTAGAGTGACGATCACTAACATTGAAAATAATAAGGTTGTACCTAGTTTAGAATCAGCATTGGCTATCTCCAGGGAATTGGAGCGAGAAGTTGGAGATATTTTTTTTGAAATCGATGTAAACCATGAATTGCATTATGAAGGGGTGAAAACATGATTCCGGCAGAAATCAATGTTCAAATAGATGAAAAAGCGGTAAGGGAACACATTGAAAAGCGGCTGGATGAAGTTATAAATGAGTCGCTAGTACTCGTTGACGTCAAAGGATTAGCGAAACGTCTTTCTATGAGCGAGAGATTCATAGAAGAGGAATTCTTAAAGGATCCGCGTGTTAGACAATTTGAAGTCAGAAAAAATCGCAAGAAATGGTATTGGTACAAGCCGACAATCCAGGCTATTGAAGAAATTATCAACACGGAATGGTATTAAAAATATGCTTTGGCGAGCGTGTGCAACGATTGAGGTGAATTTCAGTTGAAATCGATTTACGACAACCTAACGAATGATGAATTTCGAGTTATCCGATTACTTGAAGGATTAGACGACAACGAAAGAGTCACAGCATCACAGATTATGGATCGTTTAATGATAAAAGACATAAGACACTTACACCAAATTATTTTTGATTTACGAATGAAAGGATTTCCGATTGTAAGTAGTAAAAGTGGACATTCGGGCTATTGGATTGCGCGGTCGCGAGCTGAACTGAAAACATATTTACGTAAAAAACAGCTTTATATAGCGACACATCAAAAGGTTATCCAGGCAATGGAGAATGCTGCAGAATCATATTTTTAAACCTATCAATCTATTAACAGAAAGGTGGGGAGGAGGTTGTAAGTTTTGCAAGGGTGGATTAGTTTGCACAGAAAATTATTAGAAAGCAAGATTTTTCAAAATGAGAAACTTTTAAAAGTATTTATTTATTGTTTATTAAAAGCATCACATACAGAACATCAACAGCAAGTGGGTAGACAAGTAGTTACTATAAAACCTGGTCAATTCGTGTTTGGAAGAAAGAAAGCAGCTATGGAATTGAATATGAAAGAGTCGACGGTAAGAGACTACATGAACCTACTAAAATACGACAACACAATTGACATCAAATCCACCAACAAATATAGCATTGTAACCATTGTAAATTGGGAACTTTACCAAGATACAAACGAAAAACGCGACAACAAAAATGACAGCAAAGACGACAACAAAAAGACAGCAGAAGGACAACAAATCAACACAAACAATAATGATAATAATGGGAATAATGTAAACAAAGAATATATGCGCAAAATCGAGCTGTTTAATCAGTGGTGGAATCTATACAACAAAAAAGTGGACAGAAAGAAATGCGAAACAAAGTTCCTAAAGATTTTAGAAAAACATAGTTTTGAAGAAATTGTGGAAGGAACAAAACGTTATCTTGATTACTTAAAAGCGACAAATACAGATAAACAATATCAAAAACATCCACTCACTTTTTTAAATGGTGAGAATTGGAAAGATGAATATGAGGAACATCAAAAACAAAAGCAATCTCAAAACAGACCTATTTTCAAAAGAGAACCAGATTACGATTAGGGGGATTGTTATGGAAAACACAGAATATGTGGAAAAAGCGTTTATTGGTTCAATTATGGCTGATAACAAGCTATTAAATGATACCATTGTCAAACCTGAACACCTTAACTGCCAATTATATAAAACAATTTATAGCACGATACTAGAACAGTATAAAAAAGGCTTTGCAGTCGATGCGATATCCCTAACAACACGCATTGATCCACAAAGCCTTGAACAAGTGGGCGGTATCAGTTATTTAACTGATATTCAAGAGATGGCCAGCGAAGAATATTTTGAGCAGCATGAAAAAGCCATTCTTGAAGCCTATCGTAAACGAAAATTTAAGTCTATTTTATCACAAGCCTTAGCAAATGACGAGACACCCGAAGAAGTTTTGACTAAACTTTACGAACTAGAAACATACAACGATAACGACCGCGTAACCGCTTATGAGCTGGCTGCTGAAATGTACGAATTGCCATTTAAAGAATCCGCGCAAGAAAAGGCTATTTCAACGGGTTTAAAAAATCTTGATAATTTCATTGGCGGATTACGGAAATCTGATTTATACATTGTTGCGGGACGGCCGAGTATGGGGAAAACAGCCTTTGCTTTGAATATCGCAATCAATGCAGAACATGATGGGGCCAAAGTGATATTTTTCAGTTTAGAAATGAGCAGTAAGAGCGTAGGGAATCGATTAGCTGCTTATATTGGCAATATAAACCTTAACAAATTTAAAAAACCAACAAAATATTTTAATGAGCAAGAAAAAGAAACGTGGGCTGTTATTACGGGAGAGTTAAGTCGAATGAATCTAGCAATCTATGAAAAGCCCAGTCAAACTATTGCAGAAATACGGTCAAAAATACGCAAAGAGATGCGGGAAAGTCCCGGAAAAGATGTAGTAGTATTAATTGATTATTTGCAACTTATCCAGCCCAATGACAGCAAAGCAACTCCAAATGTCCAAATTTCACAAATTTCAAGGGGTTTAAAGCAGATTGCAAGAGAATTTAATGTCCCTGTAGTGTGCCTATCACAACTTAATCGTAAAGTAGAAGAACGATCAGATAAGCGCCCGATGATGTCGGATTTACGAGATAGTGGAAGTATTGAACAAGATGCAGATGTCATTATGCTGCTATATCGTGAAGGCTACTATAATCCAGACAAAAAACTGAACAAGCATACAGACTTATTGGAAATAAATATCGCAAAAAATCGCCAAGGTGAAACCGCAACAATAGAAACATATTACGACCTAGCGAAGGGACGTATCTATTATGTTGAAGCCGACCGTTCAAATGACCGTTCAAGAGTTGCTATATGATGCGGTGAAGTACGAATATTCGCTTCTAGCCCATGCAGTATTTATTGGAGTACAGCGCGGTTTGTTCAAATTGCAAGACACAACGGACAAAATCGACTATAGCAAGTTACCAATGGACGAAGTTGTGAAAGCAAATGAACGAAATGATTTAAAAATCAAATTCACTAAACTGTATGCCCTACGCAGACCGCATCATGCACAATATGCATATTATTTAGCAGAAGATAAGGAAAGCGCTCTAAAGAAACATCGCGAACTATTCAACGAGGAACCTCTAAAAATATATGACCAGAGTGATAAAAAGTATGAAAGTTTCGTTGGGGAACATGAACCATTAAGAAAAGCCAAGACATTTTGGGATTGCAAGGAAGTTGCGAAATTGCCTCAGTTTATTTGCCTGATGGAAGCAAAAAGAAAGTGTTAATAAAATTTTCTCTAAGCCCACAGACGTTTTTGTAAATCTATGAATATTTTTATACCTTTTAAGTTTTAAAACCGTTTGTGGGCGAAATATGAAAGGATTAGACGGGTATTTGACTGAAAGCGAAAGGGTGAATGGTTTGAAACCGAAAAGACGATCGATCGATAAACATGTTTATTATTTAAACGCTTTTATTCGAGTTTTAAAAGAAAGCACGGAGAATCCCGGGGTCTATGGCATAGAACCATATCTTGAGCGAATGGCGTTTTACGGACTAAAAACAGTAATCACTTCACCAGAGCCAACAACGAAAGAAGAAGCGGTATCGGATTTTGAATTAATCAGTATTGTGAGATCGTTCATGAGTCGATTGACGTTAAGGCGATTCATGAACCTATTCCCGATAGAAAAAAACTATGATGGTTACAAATACGAAATGAAAGATTATTATTCAACGCTGGAAGCGATTGAGGAACTAGGATTGCAACAAAATGAACTGATTGGAGACAAGTTAGAGGATTTACTTTGGGATTACATGAATGACGACATTAGGGAATTTGAAGTAAAAAGTTTAACGACAATAAGCAAAATTAGACGTTTTGAAGGACACTTACATTTGTTTGAGGAGTTCATGGCAGCGAATGGATATGATACACAAAACACCTTCAAAAACAGTAAAGGACAAGCTTTTTATGTACGTAATGGCAAACCTGAAAAAATCAAAATGCTCAATAAATCCCATTTGCAAGTGGTGAAATAAATCGAATGACAATAAAACAACATGGTTTTACCGTGGAATTCTTTGATTCTAGCGTTGATTGACGTTGGAATGATATTTTCCCTATCCTAGCATTAAAACAGCTTACAGTAAGCGAGAACATGGTTAAAAAGGGTGGTCTTATGATAATCGTTACGTGCGGACGATGTAAAAGAATTATTGGATATGCCAAAAATCAACAGTACAGTGGAATTAAATCCCTTTTCTATCCATGTGCTGTAAAACGGTGGGATGCACAAAGAGGGGTGTTAAGACCGCGCAATGATTGCTTTATATAAATATACAGATAACGAACTAAAAGCCTTGTTATCGTCACTGGTGGTTCTTATTGACACCAGGGAGCAAATGAATGAGCATATCACGACTTATTTTGATAAAAAGCAAATTGCTTATAAATGTATGAAACTTGATACAGGGGATTACTCGGTGATGTTGCCGAAAAATATAGACCTGGGCATTTATCGAGATACCTATTTCCCGATGGCGATTGAGCGAAAAAATAGTATTGATGAATTGGCCAACAGCATTAAAGAAAATCGCTTTGAAAATGAACTGATCCGCGCACAAAAGATGGATTTTGTTCTTTTGGTTGAAGATAGCTATGAGAACTTGATTCACGCGCGGTATCGTTCACAATACAACGCAAAAGCCTTACTAGCAAGAATTAAAACATTCGAGGCCCGTTATAACTTCAATACAACGTTTTTACAGGATAAACAGTTAATCGGTAACTGGATTTATTGGCACCTTTACTATCGAGTGAGAACAGCGTTGAAGGGTTAGTTTAAATGCTACAACCGCCACAATTCCGACACCCTAAAAAAGAGTTATTCATAATGCTACGAAACTTAGTAAAACTTAGTATTTTTAAATGCTACAAATGATAATAAATGCTAATGCAAAACCTTTATATAACGTGGGGTAGCTACAAACTACCTCACAAAACCTAACAAAAACCTTCCTATTACAAAACAACCCCATGACAGATGTTACAAAACAAAGCCTATGCAAGAATGAATGTTAACAAATGTTAACCGTACACTGTTATAGGAGCATGACAAAACTTGACAAAAGAGTGTATACAATGCGCGGATATTGAGAAATTGTTCTAAATAGGAACATTTCCCAAAACAAACTCAATTTCAAAACAAAGCCCATGACAGCTTGCGAAACAACTCAATGCAACGTTACCAAACCAACGTTACAAAACGAACCAAAAAGCTACAGAACCTGTAAAAACCTGTTTTTTTATCAATAAAGGTTGCACACAAAATGCATACAAAGAGCGCAACCAAACATGGAAAAAGGTTGCAAAAAGGTTGCATGATGGTTGCAACGAAAAGGATGCAACACAACGTGGGAAAACGTTGCAACAAAACCTTATAAAACCTTATTCAAACCCATAGAAGTATCGAGATTTAACGTAGAAATAACAAAGAGAAAAAAGCGGAAATAGTGCGGTTTTAGTACAGTAATTATCAGGGGGAAAAGAAACATTTATAGAACAAACATAGAACAAAAAATGCACACAAACACCACGCAAAAAAAATGCAACACTTACGAAACGGAACACGGTTGCAACGGACACTAAGAAATACTCGGAAAAATAAATAATTTGATGGATTTTATATAAACGAGTTAATTTCATAATTCTCACGGGGCTGTCTAAAAAGTCCATTTTAGTTGAAAATCCGCCAAAATTAAAGAGGTTGGGACAAATCTAAAAAAACATCATTTTCTCCAAGGAGAAAATGATGTTTCAGCTTGTAGACAAAGTCCCAAACTAGTGGCCAAATCTACAGACTTTTTTTGTATAATAGGGATAGAATTCTTGGTTAACGGGGGAAATTTAGGATGTTATCGAAGCGTACTGACAATAATCGAAATCAATTGGAAATGGTGGC
>JGI1652J44930_10000341_pt1 | contig 18331 bp, 15 predicted proteins | sample NewIslsDNAsample_FD_44930 | JGI IMG/M metagenome (IMG submission 44930)
CGCCCAAGGTAAAATCCCATCTGCCCTAGATGCAACCCCTTCCGCCCAAGATCAATTATTATCTGCCCATGATATAATCCTATCTGCCCAAGATACGACCCCATCCCCCCAAGTATTGCAGCCCCTTTCCCCACACCCTCCAAAAACAAAAGAAAAGGGCGAATGCTTCCATTCGCCCTTTTCCATCCCATCGGCATCAATGTCATTGGAAATGCCGGAGCCGATCCTTTTCCCCGGCGCCAATCCATCCATCTTTATTGCGTTTCCACTGCCGCTTCTTCTTCCGGAACAGCCGTTTCTTCCGCCGCTTCTTCCTTCACTTTTTCCCCGAAGACGGAGCGTTCCAACAATTCACATACATCATATGTCTTGATTTGGTCTTCCACTTCCTTCGCTTTCGTACCGTCCGTGAGCATCGTCAAGCAGTATGGACAGCCGGCAGAAATCACGGATGCGTTCGTCGCAAGCGCCTGTTCCGTACGCGCCACGTTGATGCGGTTTCCGACACGGTCTTCCATCCACATCAATCCGCCGCCCGCACCGCAGCACATCGCCGTTTCGCGGTTGCGCTCCATTTCCACCAGCTTCACGCCAGGGATGGCTTTCAAGATTTCCCGAGGCGCGTCATACACATTGTTGTAGCGGCCCAAGTAGCAGGAATCGTGGAAAACGATCGTTTCATTCACCGGATAGTTCAATGTCAATTTTCCTTCTTCAATGAGCTTGTGCAAGAGTTCGGTATGGTGGTACACTTCCCCTTCCCATCCGAAATCTTTGTATTCGTTTTTGAAGATGTTGTAAGCGTGCGGGTCGATCGTCACAATCTTCTTCACGCCGTATTTCTCGAATTCTTTGATGTTGCCTTCCGCCAGCTCCTGGAACAGGAACTCGTTTCCAAGGCGTCTTGGCGTATCGCCGGAGTTTTTCTCTTTATTTCCCAAAATCGCGAACTTCACGCCTGCCGCATTCAACAAACGCGCGAAGGACATTGCGATTTTTTGGGAACGGCTGTCGTATGAACCCATGGAACCTACCCAGAACAGGTACTCGAAGCCTTCTTCGGATTTCGCCGCTTCTTTCACTGTCGGAATATGCACGGCCGGATCCAAATCGCGCCAGTTTTCCCTCTCTTTGCGGTTCAGACCCCATGGATTTCCTTGGCGTTCGATATTGTTCAACGCCCGCTGCGCATCCGGGTTGATGCGTCCTTCCGTCATCGTCAAATAACGGCGGAGGTCGATGATTTTATGGACATGTTCATTCATGACCGGGCATTGGTCTTCACAGTTGCGGCATGTTGTACATGCCCAGATTTCCTCTTCCGTGATGACATCGCCGATCAATGAAGGAGAATAAATGTCCTCGATGACCGCCCCTTCAGCGCCCGCCGCCATGGCCAATTGGTTTCCTTTCGTTTTGTTCCAGACAAAGCCGGGCACCCAAGGCTTTCTCTTCGTCACCACCGCTCCCGTATACGTCAAATGGTCGCGCAGTTTGATCATCAAATCCATCGGCGAAAGCATTTTTCCTGTGCCTGTTGCCGGACACATGTTTGTACAGCGGCCGCATTCCACGCAGGAATATAAATCCATTAATTGAATACGGGTGAAATCTTCAATTTTCCCAACCCCGAAGGATTCGGCCTCTTCATCGTCAAAGTCGATTTTGCGCAGGCGTCCGGCCTTCTTCGCCCTTTTGAAGAAAAGCCCGATTGTCACAAAGACTTCGTGGAACTGCTTGGATTGAGGCACAAATACCAGGAATGTGAATACGGCAAGCATATGTACCCACCAGAATACATAAAAGAGCACATTCGCCACATCCGGGTTCAAACCGCCAAACACGAGGGCCACGAAGCCGGAAAACGGCGCCATGATGAAGTCCGGTTCATCCCCGAGCGCCACCGTTTCAAACCCTAATGCCAAGAAAAGGGAAACGCACAGCGTAATCAGCGCGATATACACGAAAGCCGCCTTTTGGTCGCGCTTCCATTGCAGGCGCTCAAGCTTTTCCCCGTAACGGCGGTAAGCCGCATAAATGAGCGCACATAGCATCAAAAACATGGTCCATTCCTGGATGAATGTAAAGAATTCATGGTTTTTCCCCAGAGGAAAAGTATAGCCCGGAACAAACGCTTTGATGATCAATTCAATGAGTCCCAGCTGAATAATAAAGAACGCATAGAATAAAACGAGGTGCATCAGTCCGCTCTTCCGGTCTTTCAGCAATTTCTTTTGGCCAACGACATTGACCCAAAAGTTCTCAAACCGGTCTTTGAAGGTCAGATCCAGTTTCTCCTCTTTTCCGAGCTTGATATATTGCAATCTTGTAACCACTGAATAAAGAAAGAGATAAACGGCGTATAAAACCACTGCTGCGAACAGTATTCCGTTCACCAGCTGAAAATTCATTTCTACTCCCCCCTGAAATATTTGGTCCTTTTGTAAATGGAACCGCTTTACATTTTCTGTCTTTACCCTTCATTTTAATTATGAATGAGCATTCAGTCAACAACTATTCGAAAATTTCTAAAAATTTCGTTCTTTGAAATATGATACTATATTTTGTATCTATGACAAATAGTAAATTTTTATGATTGACAAAATATCCTGAAACAATAGGGAAAATCTTTTTTCAAAAAATCAAAATCCGGGCATTTTTAAGAGCATTGCCCGGATTTTCCAATCTCCATATTTATCTGAATACATCGCCGCTGCGGATATATTCCACATCTTTCACGTTCAGCCGGAAATTGACGGCCCGTGCGGCCACAAAGAAATAATCCGACAGCCGGTTCAAATATTTTTGGACGACCGCCGGCACATCTTCTTCCGAATTCATCAATTTCACCACTTGGCGTTCCGCGCGTCTTGTCACGGTCCGCGCGATATGAAGGGTCGCCGCTGCGGGAGCTCCCCCCGGCAGAATAAAGCGCTTCAATGGCGGCAATTCTTCGGAAAGCGCGTCAATCCGCTTCTCCAACGCTTCGATGGAAGCTTCCTGTAATTTATATTTCCGCTCTTTCATCACGTTGGCCAAATCGCCGCCGCAGTCGAACAGCTCATGCTGGATCGTTTCGAGGTCTTTGAGGATGTCCTGGAATTTGGCCGGATCCAATTCCGACGCGGCCTTTCCGATAAAGGCATTCAATTCGTCGATCGTGCCGTACGCTTCCACCCGCAGATGGTCTTTCGGCACCCGTCCCCCGATCAGACTTGTTTTACCTTTGTCCCCTGTTTTTGTATAAATTTTCATTGCTCCATCTCCCTTTTATAAATTCGGATGGCTTCCACCGTCGCTTCATAAACCCCTTTGCCTATCATTTTTCCGACTTCCGTGATCGGACCGGCGTATTGCATGTACTTGCCGTGCTGCGTGGCAGCCACGAGCAGGCTGTCCGTCGGCGTTCCCGTGGCGATGGTATTGGACCATTTATCCATGACGTTTTCGGTCTGCAAGGCTTTCGATTTGGCTTCCGTCGCCGTCATCATCCCCTGCACGAAGGCTTCATCGGACAACTTTCCGTTGATGATGACCCAGGTGTTGATGGTGCCGATGGGCTGGAATACGGTCTGTTGATAGGCGCGGGAAACATCGACCGCCCCGCCGATTCCCGCCGTGACAATGACGATGAGGCTGCCGAATGAAGCCGGATACTCCTTCATGACCGCCTTTTTCGTATCCACCGCCGTCATCATGCCTACCGTATTCGTCGGTGAAAAGCCGTTATTCATAATATATTGCATAAATTCCGTTTGCACATTCTCGATATCATACTCCGGCGGGACGGTGCGGTTGATGAACGTCCTGTACCATCCAAGCCCGGCATTGTGCACGGCCGAAGACAGCACTTTCAATGGGAAGTCCGCGATGAAGGCGACATAATCCGCACCCATTTGTATATTGGATAAAGAAACCGTTTTTTCCTTTTTCTCATCCTCAAAATCCGGCAAAATGGCCATTTGCGGCTTCGGCTGCTCCGGATGGGCCTGGGTGGAGATGCGCGCTTCGTACACTTCCATCAGCTGCTGCTCAATAATGACTTCATGGGGCTCTCCGTAGGCTTTCATCCTGCCCGCCTCCATCAACAGCAAATGGTCGCAGTANAGGGAAGCCAGATTGATGTCATGGAAGACCGCCACGACGGTGAGCCCGTGCTCCGTCACTTCCCGGCGGATCATATCCAAAATTTGTTTTTGATGGGCAATATCAAGATGGTTGGTAGGCTCGTCCAATATCAGCAGCTCCGAAGATTGGGCCAGCGCCTGGGCAATGAATACCCGCTGCCTTTCCCCGCCGGACAAAAATTCCACATTGGTGTCCTGATATTTCAATACATCCGTGAGTTCCATCGCCTTGATGACCGCTTTTTCATCTTCTTCCGAACAGCTGGAGAAGAACCCGGTCTGGTGCGGATAGCGGCCGATTTCCACCGTTTCCCGAACCGTCGCCGGAAAAGCGTTGTTCTGGATTTGCGGCAGCACGGTCATCTTCTTCGCCAACTGACGCTTGGAAAGCTTTTCGATCGGCGTCCCGTCGATGAAAACCCTTCCCGAAGACGGTTTTATAATCCCGCTGATCATTTTGATCAACGTGGATTTCCCGCATCCGTTCGGACCCAAAATGCCGAGGAACTCCCCTTTCTGGACTTCAAAGGAAATATCATGAATGATCGGGGTTTGTTGATAGCCGCCCGAAATATGTTCCACCTTCAGCACGCACATCACCCCCTTTACTTCCGTCGCTGTTTAAAGAAGATATAAGCAAATACCGGCGCGCCGACAAACGCGGTCACCACGCCGATCGGCAGTTCCTGCGGCGCCACGATCGTGCGGGATACCAAATCGCAAACGATCAATAAGCTCGCTCCGTTTAAAAATGAAAGCGGCAGCAAATGGCGGTGATCCGCTCCCCAAATCATCCTCGTGATATGCGGTACCACCAGTCCGACAAACCCGATCGTTCCCGAAACGCTCACGGCGGCGCCCGTCAGCACGGATCCGCCAACCAGGATGGCATATCTGCGCCGGACGACATCCACCCCCAGGGAAGCCGCCCGCTCGTCCCCGTACATCATGACGTTCAATTCTCTCCGGTTCAGCCAAAGAATGAAAAATCCGATAACGAGAAAAGGAACGAGGATATTCACATAGGACCAGCCGCGCATCGCCACGCTTCCAAGAAGCCAGCCCACAACGGCCTTCAGCTCTTCATGGGAAAGGGCCGTCAACAGCGAAATGCAGGACCCTAAAAACGAGCTGAAGATGACCCCTGTCAATATGAGGGTCTCCATTTTCATGGATTTATCCACAAGGCGCGCAAAGACAAGGACGATGAGCAGCGTGAGAAATGCGCCGATGATGCCGAAAACGGCCAGCGTATACGGGCCGAGAACCGGCAAGGAAATGCCGAAAAATATGGTGGAAATCGCCCCCACGGAAGCGCCGGACGACACGCCGATCGTATACGGATCCGCCAACGGATTCCTCAACAGCCCCTGGAATGCCGCCCCCGCGATGGCAAGGGCAGCCCCGACAAGCCCCGCAAGAACCGCGCGCGGCATGCGGATATTCCATAAGATGCTATAGGCTCTCGGATTTCCTTCCTGATCCCAGATGGCGGAAAATGGGACATCCACGGAACCCATCGAAACCGCCAGCCACATGCTGGCCATCAATAGAAAAATAGAGGAACCGTAAGCAAGCAACAACTTTTTCTTCATCCCGCATCCTCTGCCCATTCGAGATATGTATCAAACGTTTCCATACTTCCTCCAAATAAAATCAAAATGATGAATGGGAAAAAATAAAAAACTCCCGTATTCTTCGAGAAAAAACAACAGAATTTGAATCTTTCATTGTTTCGTAATTATCAATATTTTTTATTATAGCGGATTCTCAAACAAATGATAGAACGAAAGAGAAAAAAGAGAAAAGAAGCATAAAAAACGCCCTCCATCCTTCAAAAGGAGGACGTTTCATTCTATCCATTTTTTTGGAACCATGATCCAGGTCATTTTATGATTGTTTGAGCGCATATTCCGCCAATTTTTTGATGGTCAAGTCATCCATCGGCGGATTATGGAGGCCTGCCCTCACATCGCGGTAATAGCGCTGAAGCGGATTGTTGCGCTGCAAGCTTTTGATGCCCACCACCCGCATCGCTTTATCCACCACATTGATGGCGTTGTTGATGACCGTATATTTTGCGATATTGACCGCATTGACGATCAATTCGGCTTTTGCCTCCAGTTCCCCTTTGTTTCTCAAATCGATGTAGCCTTGTGCCGCTCCGTAGATGGCAAAACGGGCCTGCGTCAACAGCAAATCGATTTCTCCAATCAATGTTTGGACGTTCGGCAATTGGGCTATCGTTCCTTCGATGCTGTTCGGCGAATGGCGGTTGGCGAATTCCACCGCATAATCGCGGGCCGCCTGGGCGACTCCCAGATAAGTCGCAGGAATGATCAAGAGCCAGCCATTCAATTTAAATCCGGTTTTATACTCCGGAATTTCCACCAGCGCCGATTCATCCACTTCCACATTGTCCAATATTAAATCATGGCTGCCGGTCGCTTTCATCGCAACGACGTCCCACGCTTCTTTGATGGAGAAGCCTTCTGTATCCTTGTGAATCAAGAAATTGCCGACCTTCTCAAGCTCCGGAATCCAGGCGGTGATGATAAAATAGTCCAATTCCGGGGAACATGTGGCATAGGATTTGTGCCCATTGATGACCCATTTGTTTCCCTTTTTCACTGCGGTCGTCGCCGGCCGTCCCCCGCGGATCGGGCTTCCGGTCACCACTTCGCTGGCCACTTTGTTGATGATGGCCCCGTTCGCCACCTCTTTTGCAAATTGCTCCAATTTTTCTTGCGGCCAGCTCTTTGATTCAAACAAATCCCCTACCGTCGACAAAGTCCAGCCGATGGAAAGAGCCGTGCTGCCATCATAGCTTCCCAACGTTTCCTGGAATAAAACCGCATCATAAATGTCCAACCCTTCGCCGCCATGCTCCTTGGGCAACGTGATTTTCGTATAGCCGATTTCCCGCAGTTTTTGGATGTGGGCATGGGGAAAAAGGGATTGTTCATCGTTTTCCTGCGCATGTTCCTTCAGGGGCTGTTCCAAAGCCTTTAATTTTTCCAGCCATTCCCTCTGCTTTTCTGTTTTGATGAATAGTTCCTTCACCGGACGTTTACCTGCCTTTCAATAGGAAAAGGATGATTTATTTTTCCGAAATAACGAATCTTTATTCCATTCTACTTTTCTACAACTTTCCGCGTCAATAGATAAAACATAGTATTTTAGTAAGATTTATATTTTTGATGCCGCTTGAGTAATCTACTTGGGAATTTAGCTGTTTCCTTGGGTACTTGAGTAATCCACTTGGGCATTTACACTGCTTTCTCGGGCGCTTGGAATTTCCTCTCGGGCATTTGAAATACTTTCTCGGGCGCTTGAGTGATCCTCTTGGGCATTTACACTGCTTTCTCGGGCACTTGAGGTTTCCTTTCGGGCACTTGGAGTACCCTCTCCACCCCTTGCGCGGACAGAATCCCGCTTAAACAAATAAAAGTGTCCAAAATCAAAAAATAAAAAAAGCGGACTAGGAAACAAAACATTTTCCTATCCGCTCTTTTATAAAATTTACATCCTTTCCGGTGCGGAAACGCCGATCAATCTCAATGCGTTGGCAAGGGTTGTGCGAACCGCCTGAATTAAAGCGAGGCGTGCTTCCGTCAATTCTTTATTGTCCGGGTTCAATACCTTTTCCGCATTGTAGAAGCTGTGGAATGCGGCCGCCAATTCCTGGATGTAGTTGGCGATGCGGTGCGGCGTGCGGTGTTTTGCCGCTTCCGCCACAACTTGCGGGAAGGCGCCGACGATTTTCAGCACTTCCTCCGATTTTTCATCCGCCAATAGATTCAAGTTGTCCAATGAAGGGCGGAATCCTTGCTCCCCCGCCGCCCGCAAAATGGAACAAATGCGCGCGTGGGCATATTGGGCGTAGTAAACCGGGTTTTCGTTCGTTTCCGCCACGGCAAGGTCGATGTCGAAGTCCATATGGGAATCGCATGCCGTCTTCACGAAGTAATAGCGCACTGCATCCAGACCCGCTTCTTCCACAAGCTCGCGCATTGTCACCGCATTCCCCGTGCGTTTGCTCATTTTGTATTTTTCGCCGTTTTTATAAAGCTGCACCATTTGGATGACTTTGACTTCGAGTTTGTCGCGGTCGTATCCAAGGGCTTCGATGGCCGCTTTCATGCGCGGGATGTAGCCGTGGTGGTCTGCTCCCCAGACGTTGATGATTTTGTCGAAGCCGCGCTGTATTTTATCTTCGTGATAGGCGATGTCCGGCGTCAAATAAGTGTAAGAACCGTCCGATTTGATCAATACGCGGTCTTTGTCGTCGCCGAATGTCGTGGAGCGGAACCATGTCGCGCCGTCCTTTTCATAGATGTGGCCGTTGTTTCTTAATTTCTCCAAAGCTTTTTCAATTTTTCCGCTCTTATATAATGAAGTTTCGGAATACCATACATCAAAGTGCACGCGGAAGTTTTCCAAGTCTTTTTTCAGTTTTTCCAGTTCAAGGGCGAGTCCTTTTTCGCGGAAGAAGTTGAAGCGTTCTTCATCGGATTTTTCCAATATGGAATCCCCATATTCTTCAACCAATCTTTTCGCGATATCGATAATGTCCTGGCCGTAGTAGCCGTCTTCCGGCATTTCCGCATCAAGCCCGAGCTGCTGTTTGTAGCGCGCTTCCAAGGACCGGGCCAAATTGTTGATCTGGTTCCCCGCATCGTTGATGTAATATTCCCGAGTGACATCGTATCCCGCAAAATCTAAAACGTTGCATAGGGAGTCGCCGAATGCAGCACCGCGGGCATGTCCCAGGTGAAGGTCCCCCGTAGGATTCGCGGATACAAATTCCACCTGAATTTTTTCGCCGCCGCCGGCATTGGAACGGCCATAGTTTTCGCCCTGTTCGAACACCGCCTTGACGATATCCGCGAGGAAATCTTTGCGCACAAAAATATTGATAAAGCCGGGCCCTGCAATTTCCACTTTTTCAATTTCCGTGCCTTCCGTCTCGAGGTTTTCCACTATGGCATCCGCGATTTGGCGCGGAGGCTTTTTCGCCAGTTTCGTCAGCTGCATCGCCAAGTTTGTCGCGAAATCGCCTTTGGACTTGTCTTTCGGCACTTCTATATGAACCGTAAATTCCGTCCCCTCTTCCACAAGTTGCGCTTTTTCCACAGCCGATTTCAACAAGTTTTTCAGTTTTTCCTGCAATTGTTCTACTGCATTCATGCTTGTCCCTCCGTGTATTGTATTTCCAATGAATAATGACCGACTGAATGTCCACTAATAATTAAATCATATTGCACATTGAATCTGCCACTGATATTGTCTTCCTCCGAATGCTCAAGCCCGATCCGGTAAGTTTTCGTCTGCAAAGGCAATGTGCCGTACATTGTATCGTAATGGCCGTTTTGCCTGCTTTCCAGGCTGAACGGCAGCCGCATATTGACGTCTCCACTTCGCAAAATGAGTGCATTGTCGCTGTTCATTTTCACGGTCGTTTTGATTTTTTTATCCTCCATGATTTCTTCATACCGCAAGTACATATTGTCGTTCTTTTTGATCCAAATCCCTTGCAGCCACAGTTCGTAAGTTTCTTCGTCCCCGTCGATTGGACAGATCTTCGAAATCACCCTGATTTTTACGTTCTTTTCAACACTCATTTCCCGTGGGCACTCCTTATTTATTACTATAACTTAAATATTATAGGATGAATTTTCATTTCTTAGCAAGATGGAATCAGGAATTGGGATGCTTTTAGGCCCGCGGCATGATCGGCAATGGCGGGGGGTGCGGCGATATCCCGGGAGTTTGCGTTGATATCCCCGAACCGATTGCCCCGGGTTTGATGAACATGCATTGCAATCAATCCGATTGGGCGCATACCTCCTGCATGATTATAGCGGAGGTTGATGAACATCCTTTTGGAACTTATCCGTCCATCCCCAAAAATCCAAGCCAAACAAAAACGACCAAAGCTTGTCCAACCGGCAAACTTTGGTCGCCTTATGCCCGGCCTGATTACTTAATCCAGCCAAGGATCATTTCCCTTAACAATTTGGAAGCCGTGTTCACGGTCATCTCGGAGTGGTCCAATACCGGAGCGACTTCCACCAGGTCGAAGCCCACGACATTCACTCCGCTTCTTGCAATCGCGTGGATGGACGCGAGCAATTCTTTTGACGTAATGCCTCCGCAGTCCACCGTACCTGTGCCAGGGGCAAAAGCGGGATCCAGAACATCGATATCCGTCGTAATATAAACATTGCGTCCTTCCAATGACGGCAACACTTCTTTCAACGGTTCGAGCACTTCAAATTTGGCAATGAACATGCCGTTTTCTTTCGCCCATTCAAACTCTTCCTTCAAACCGGATCGGATGCCGAACGAATATACATTGCCCGGACCGATCAATTCCGCGATTTTCCGGATCGGCGTTGCATGGCTCAACGGCTCCCCTTCATAATCCGTGCGCAAATCGGTATGGGCGTCAAAATGAAGAACGGCAATATCCGGATATTTTTCATACACGGCCTTTACCACCGGCCATGTCACCAAATGCTCGCCGCCCATGCCGACCGGGATTTTTCCGTCCGCCAGCACTTTTTTGACGAACTTTTCGATTTCATCCAACGCTTTTTGCGCATTCCCGAATGGAAGCGGAATATCGCCCGCGTCGAAAAACTTCACTTCATCCAATTCACGGTCAAGATACGGGCTGTATTCCTCAAGACCCACGGACACTTCACGGATTCTCGCCGGACCGAAACGGGAACCCGGACGGAAGCTCACCGTCCAATCCATCGGCATGCCGTAAAGCACCGCTTTGGCCTCTTCATAGTTTTGATGGCTCTTAATGAACACATTGCCGGAATATGTTTCGTCAAAACGCATATCCATCACCTACTCTATTGATCTTTGATTTTCCATATAAAGCTGAACATTTCAAATTCAAAAGAATCCGGAACTTTTTTCGACATATTTCGTATTCTCTTATAGATTCAAACAAATGACAATTTCATCCGATGTACATGGTTGCCTGCTAAAGCAAAAAATTTCATACAGAAAAAGTATAGACGTTTTTAGACAAAGTGCAACAGTTTTTTTCCGTAACTTTTCGATTAAACTGCCATTTTCAAGTACATACTATGGATAATCGGATGAAATGGGGTGAAATGGATGGATCGACGGAGTTATCAGCGGAAAATCAGAAGAAAAAAACGGAAAAGACGAATCACTTTCTATTCCATTGTCTTTCTATGCGCCTTCATCGTCGCTCTGGGAGGTTTGCGGCTGTTTGCGCAGATTGCGGGAGCACCGCCGTTGACGATTCCGAAAGCGACGGTTTTTTTGGACAGGAACGGCCACCAGATCGGCGATCATTTCACGGACGAGCGGCGCTACTGGAAAGAGCTCGATGAAATTTCACCTTATTTAATAGAAGCGACCATCGCCGTGGAAGACAAAGATTTCTATCGGCACCACGGTTTTGATATTCCTAGGATCGCAAGCGCCCTCCTGACCGATTTGAAAACCCGGAGCAAAGCCCAAGGCGCGAGCACCATCACCCAGCAATTAGCGAGAAATCTCTATTTGAGTTTAGATAAAACCTGGTCCAGAAAAATCCTGGAAGCCATTTACGCCTATCGTCTGGAAATCTTCTATTCTAAGGATGAAATACTAGAAGCCTATTTGAATACCGTCAACTACGGGCACGGCATGTATGGAGCGGAAGCGGCAAGCCGGTATTACTTCGGCAAATCGGCCAGCGACCTGACTCTCGCCGAATCCGCGCTGCTTGCGGGCATCCCGAAAGGACCAAGCATCTATTCGCCCCTCAATAACTATGACAAGGCGATCGGACGTCAAAAACTCATTCTGTCCTTAATGGAAGAGCAAAATAAAATTACTCCGGAACAGAAAGAACGGGCCTTGTCCGAAAAAATCGTGCTGAAAAATGATCAATGGACGGCTTCGAAAAGCGTTGCCCCTTACTTTTTGGATGTCGCCTGGCAGGAAGCGGAAAAAATATTGGAAGAGAAAAACCTCAATATCCGGGCGGGCGGCTGGGTGATCAAAACGACTTTGAACCCTGCCCACCAAAAAGCGGCGGAAGAAGCCATTGAAAAAAATATGCCAAAAAACGACCTGCAAGTGGCCTTCGTCAGCATGGATGTGAAAACGGGGCAAGTGACATCCCTTGTCGGCGGCCGGAATTATCAGGAAAGTTCCTATAACCGGGTTACCCAGGCAAAACGCCAGCCGGGTTCCGCCATCAAGCCGATCCTTTATGCGGCGGCATTGGAAAACGGCTTTACGCCGTTGACTTTCCTGGATGTCGGCGAAACGATCTTTACGTACGATAATGGACGGGCAACGTACAAACCTCAAAACGTCAATGGAAAATTCGCGGATGGCGACATGTCCATGGCCCAGGCCATTGCCATCTCCGACAACATTTACGCGGTGAAAACGCTGGAACAAATCGGCTATGAAAAATTCCGCGATATGTCCAAGCGGTTCCATTTAAGATATTCCGATAAAGATAATCCATCCATGGCGCTTGGCACAGTCGAAAACTCCCTATATGATTTGACGAATGCGTTCAATATCATCGCGGCAAAAGGACAGGAACGGAAGCCGACGACGATCTTATCCATTACAAACGCGGAAGGCGAAGTCGTATACGAATATGAAAAGCCGAAAGAAGAACAGGTCATCTCCGAACAGGATGCGTTCATTTTGACGCAAATGATGACAGGAATGTTTGATCCGGTTTTCAATGATTATTCGCCTGCAACCGGCGTTTCCCTCCGGTCCAAAATGACGCATACGTACGCGGCAAAATCCGGAACAACCGTTTCGGACCAGTGGATCATCGGCTTTAGCCCGACTCTGACGGCGGGCGTTTGGAACGGATATGACCAGGGAAAAACGTTGTCTTCTTCATCGGATATGTCCGCCCATAAGCAGGTCTGGATCGATTTCATGGAAACGGTCCACAAAGACAAACCAAACGAATCCTTTGATGTGCCCGATGGCGTCAAAGGGGTCGTGATCGATATCGAAACGGGAAAACTGGCGACCGACGCCTGTCCGAAACAGCGCTTGATATATCTGAAAGAAGAGGATATTCCGACGAAAAAATGCACGGATTTGGATATCTTTAACGAAGATTCCTGGAACGGATTCTTTGAATTGTTCCCGTTCGATACATTGAAAAAATGGTTGCATTAAAAACAATAGAGGGTGTCCGGAAAAGCGAAACACTTTCCAGACACCCTTAATTTTTGCTCCCGCGGCGGACGAAACAAGTTTTCCGCCATCCCCGCCGCAATGGTATCTGCGGCGAAACCGCAAGACAGACGCAAAAGGGGGCGCCTCAAAATGACTTTTCAGGCGCCCCCTTTTGTTGTAAATAGAGTCATTCATGTGGCATTTGGCTTGGGATATCAAATACCGCATAGCACTTAACCCTATCTACGGTGTCCTAGTTATACTATTAATTTATTATAACTTCAGTGTACTTTTTTTTAAAAACGGTTTCAATAAAGGAACAAATATTACAACGATTCGTCACAATTCTGACATCTTTTATATCTTTTTTTATGAAACCTATTGACAGAATGGAAGGAACGTTTCTCTGTTCAGGGACACCTTCATTATCCCTGCGCTGCCAATGCCTCTTTCAATTCCCGGCTGCTCCGTTCCCACATGCCCTGGTCATGGTTTTGCAGAAATTCGGCCAATACTTTTTTGGATTCCGCATCCATGTGATCGACAACGATTCTGCGTTTCAGGGACTTGTCCATTTTGTTGACATGATCGGCCAAAATTTTATAGCCTCTCCGTTTTTCACGGTTGACCACCATTTCGCAGGCGGCCACCCCCGCATAATATGGGCCGTCTTCTTTGATTTCGACCGTCACCCAAACGAGCCAATACGGCTTTCCGCCGGCGGAATCTTCCCGGTTTGTCGTGAATTTGATGCCCTTTTCGACTTCGCTTTTGGCATGCATGGCCCCCATGTCAATAAACGCATGTTTTTCTTCTATATCAATGAACACGGGCGTTACATTTTCCAATGAAATGGCGCCGATGCCAAACCCTTTGTGGCCGTCCGTGGGATTGTTCTTAATGATGGTAAAGGTCATTTTCTGTTTCGGTTTTTCGTTATTTGTCATATTGTCATCCCCTCCATTTAAACCTATTATAATGATTATACTCTAAATTTATCCACTGGGAGGTTCAGTCATGCCTGTAGTAACCATCAAAATGCTCGAAGGACGCACGGATGAACAGAAAAAAGCGATGGTCGAGAAAGTGACGGAAGCGCTTGTTGAAACGATCAACGCAAAACCGGAAGCGGTGACGATCATCATTGAAGAAATGTCCAAGAACCACTACGCAACCGGCGGCGTTCGCGTTTGCGACAAGTAAAGCGCATGGATTGCCCGGTTCTTTTTCAGACCATCCAAAAAGCAAAGCGGGTGTCCGGATCGTGAAAAAACTTTCCGGACACCCTTTCTTCTATAAGAATTTTCTATTTATAAATCTCCGCTTCTGAAGGAGCCGTACCCGTTTCCTCCCTTCCCGTCGCCGTTCGGCCGGGGCGGAAGCGTCAGATTTTCTTAGTCGCCAAAAAAGGTTGAACAATTTTTGTTATCCTATCTTCCGGAATTGTTTAACAGCTTTTCAATCTCCGCCTTCAATGCCGGATCAAGATTGGGGTCCATCAATACTTCTTTTGGATAATACACTTTATGGTCTTTTTTCATGCGCCCCGCTATCGCGTCGACAATAAACGATTCCTGTGACAATTCCCGGATTTCCCCGTTCGGCATCTCCAAAAAAATCGGGAATTTATCCGTTTCCTTATCCGGTTCATAGTAATCGTAAGGCAAATCCGACGTGCAATCGTGGTAAATGTAGTAGTCCGTATCCACCCCCGCTTTTTCGAACAGCTCTTTCAATCTTTCGAAACGCCCCGGTTCTTCTTCCGGATTGAGATTCGTATATTTGAACAGTTTGCGGTTCACAAATCTCGCGCTTAAATCGCTGAGAATCGGGTCCTTTTCTTTCATCCAGGATTTGAAATAGGTCACCAATAAATATTCGTCCAGTTCAATATAATCTTCCACCGTTATATTATTTTCAAAAAATGATTTGAAATGAACCGGTTCAACGGCAAATTGGTAGCCCTGTTCATAGAGGTCTTTCGTTCTTTTCAAAATATTGTTCAGCAACACTTCCGCGCTGCGGGAAACGGGGTGGAAATAGACTTGCAGATACATTTGATAGCGGGACATGATATAGTCTTCCACCGCATGCATGCCGCTTGATTTAATGACGACTTTCCCTTTTCTCGGTCGCATCACGCGGAGAATCCGTTCCATGTCAAAGTGGCCGTAGCTCACCCCTGTATAGTAAGCGTCCCGTTGCAAATAATCCATCCGGTCCGCGTCGATCTGGCTGGAAATGAGACTGACGACAAGTTGATTCTCATACGTTTTTTCAATGACTTGCGCCACCTTTTCCGGAAAGTCTTCCGATACCCGCTTGAGCACCGCATTGACCTCGGTGTCTCCCAAGAGGATTTGCCTTGTAAAATATTCATGGTCCGTTTTAAAGACGTTTTCGAAGGCGTGGGAAAACGGGCCGTGGCCCAAATCATGCAGCAGTGCCGCGCATAAGACAAGCAGCCGTTCCTCCTCGTTCCACTCCGGTCTTCCATGGAAAACGTCGTCCACAATCCGCCGGACCACTTCGTAAACTCCCAAGGAATGATTAAAACGGCTGTGTTCCGCGCCATGAAATACGAGATAAGTCGTGCCCAGCTGCCGGATTCGGCGCAAACGCTGGAATTCTTTCGTGCCGATCAAATCCCAAATCACTTGGTCGCGGACATGGACATATCGGTGCACGGGATCTTTGAACACTTTTTCTTCCGAAAGTTTTTGTTTTGCATATTCCACCAAAAGACCGCACCTCGTTCCTTCCAATTCTTACTATCATTATAAGAAATTTTCTATTTATTTACACGCAATAGTTGCCAAAGTGAAAGATTTTTGCGGACAAAAGCATTGGTGCGGCTTCCCCATTGTTTCCACAACCGGTTGCGGGAACAAGATTTTGACATCCGAAAATCCTATGAAAAATGGTTTCCCTCACGTTTAAAAATCTTTTTTCCCACTAAAACTAATAGAAACAAAATAAGCTACCTTCTATCCTCATAGAAAGTAGCTTTTGTTCAATCCATCTTCAGTTTGGCTTTGACCTTTTCAATCAATTCATCTTCTGTCAATGCATTGACCGGTCTGCCATTTACGAAAGTAAACGTTTTTTTGCGGCCCGGTCCGCAATAGGATTGGCAGCCGATCTCAATTTTTGCGTCAGGGTCCAGCTTTTTCAACTTCGGAATCAGCGTTTTCAAATTGACGGCTTTGCATTCATCGCAAACTCTAAATTCGTTTGCCGCCATATTGTCAACAATCCTTTCTATCACTCAATTTCAAAACTACTTTTTGGCCTAAATGATATTTTAGACTATCGTCATGCTTTGGTTCAAGCAAAAAGGCCAAATATCCAACTAATGGCTGAATTGGAACCTGTTGCGCCGTTTTTTGATAAATTCATATAAAAAATTGTAAAAAAAATGAATAAATTTGGAACTTGTTGGACACGATATGTTTTGACATAAGAAACTACTACATTAACAGGAGGGAAAACGATGGCGAAATTAAGACAAGATGCCTGGTTGAAAGAAAACGATGAACTCCTTGCGGAAGCGGTGTTGCGTCATGTCAAAGAAGGTAGCACTCAATTAAATGCTTTTGAGGAAGTGGGGGACAAATTAAATCGTACACCGGCTGCATGCGGTTTCCGGTGGAATGCGGTAGTCCGCAAACGCTATGAAAAAGAATTGGAAGAAGCGAAACGCATCCGGAAAGAACGCATGAAACTATTAGGAATGTCCGGCAGAAGACGCTCACCCGGCGTTTACCTGCTTCCTGGCAACAATGGAGAATCCAAACCTATTTCACTATCTGATATGAATCTGGATATCGTCATTGCCTATCTATTGCGTTTGCAATCCCAGGGAGGCAGCGACAGCGAAGCGACAAAATGGCGCCAGATTGCCAACTCCGCTACCGAAAAAATAAAAGAGTTGGAAAAAGAGATTGAGAAACTGCAAAAAGAAAACAAACAAATCCGCGAAGATTATGAGCAATTCGTCCAAATCATGAACCGCGCGCGCAAACTAGTGGCATTGGAAGATGAGGAAACGCGCATCGCTCCGGTCTTCAAAATGGAGAAGAACGGCAACCTGATCCCTGACTACTCCCATATGCAATCCAACAAAGAAAAAGAAAACGTAGATGTGACGAACTGATTCGCACATCTACGTATTTTTCCCTATCAATTTTAGATTCCGATCCAAAACTCTCTTCAGGTAGAAAGAATATAAATCTGATTCATCCTGATTTAGCGGTTGGAAGAGCACCTGGTCCGACAGGGAGGCGAGCAGCTGTTGGACCCGTATGACCGTTTCCTGCACAGTGACGGTGCGGTCCAGCAATTCGCTCAAACTGGCCATCACTTCCGGACGGATATCCGGATATCGGAATTTTGTCCGGACATCCTGCAAACTTGTCTGATACATCCGTTTAATGAGTTCCGCCCTCTCGCTTCCGCTTCCTTCCATACATAAATAAATCTGGACGGCCACCCCGTTGCGGATCCGGCGTTGGGAAATCCCCGCAAATTTTTTCCCGCCAATGCTCAAATCATAAGATCCGGGGCAATAAGAACCGACAATTTCATAGGCTTGGATTTGATCGGCCGCTTCCGGAAAGAGCAGCTTCACAAATTGCAGCATCACTTCATAACCTGTGTTGATGCTGATGGACCCCGGCGCTTCGGAAAGGACAATCGAAATGTTCAAGATCCCCCGGTCCAGCACCACCGCAAGCCCCCCGGAATTGCGGACTATCGCTTCATAGCCGGCTTTTTTCAGTTCCCCGATCCCTTCCTGGATATAAGGCATGCGATGATCCTGAATGCCCAGCACCACATACGGGTCATGCACCCATGTGCGGACCACCGGAACGGACAACCCTTGGCCGACCAAATGGCAAAGGGCGTCATCCATCGCAAAGGACTCCAGCGGCGAGCGGTCATAGGACGTGGACTGGTCGATGAACCGCCATGTTTTCTGCTGTAACAATGACTGCATTTTTTTT
>JGI1652J44930_10000342_pt1 | contig 18284 bp, 14 predicted proteins | sample NewIslsDNAsample_FD_44930 | JGI IMG/M metagenome (IMG submission 44930)
CCGAGCCGCTGCCGGGCCCGCGCCCGGTGGTGCGCGTCGGCCACCGGCACGTCCTCGGGCACCGCCACCCCGGTGGTGCGGACGCGATCGGGGCTGATCAGTCCTCTGCGGATCGCTTCGGCCGCCACTCCGCTGCCGACGCACAGTGCGAGATCGGTCAACGCGCCCAGCGCTCGCTCGATCCGCACGTACAGCTGTCGACGCAGCGGTGACTGGAATTGGTGGAACGGAAATCCGTGGTAGGTGTGCACGATGCGGGACGTGCCAGCCCGGTGTGCCGCCAGTCTCCCGACAGCGCCGGCCTTGGCGCAGTGCGTGTGCACCACGTCGAACCTCCGTTGCCGGAAGAGCCGGGTCAACCGCTGCAGCGCGATGAGGTCCACCGGTGGGCGGATGGGGACGCGCAAGGCGGGTTCCAGGATCGTCTCGATGCCGGCTCGCCGCGCGGCGACGAGCAGTTCACCGCCCCGGCCGGTGATGATCGTGCTGCGGTAGCGGTGCGGGTCCAGCGCCAACAACCCGCGCAGCGCCAGCACCCCCGCGCCACCTTCCAGTCGAGTGATCACCGTGGCTATTCGCAGCTGTTCCGCGGTCACCGTCAACCGTCCTTCCGAACCGACGTTCGACCGCGGGGCGACAGACCGGCGGCGCAGGCCACGCTCACCGCCTCCAGCTGGCTGTGCACCTGGAGCTTGGCCAGGATGCTCCGGGTGTGGGTGCGGACGGTCTCGGTGGAGATCAGCAATTCCTCGGCTATTTGGGCGCAGCGCTTGCCCGCCACCATCCCCCGCAGGACGTCCCGCTCGCGTTCGCTGAGCACGCTCAGCGGCCCCTCCCGGTGGGTTCCTCCGGAAGCCGTTTCCCGGAGTTCCCGGAGCACCGGCCCGAGCAGTTCGGGCGGGAACCAGCTGTGCCCTTGGGCGGCACCGCGCAGCACCGCGATGAGCTCCTCGATCCCGCTCCCCTTCGAAACCCACGACAAGGCACCGGCGCGGGCCGCTTGCACCGCCTTGCGGACGTCGAGCACTCCGGACAGCACCACGACTTCGGCGGTGGGGCGGGCTTCCTTNAGCTTGTCGACCAGGTCCTCGGTGTCTGACACCGGCTCCACGTCGAGCGTGATGACGTCGGGGCGGGTGCGGCCGACCACGTCCAGCAACCGGGGGTCCGCGGTGGTGCACCTGCCGACCACCCACAGGTCCGGGACCATCCCCAGCCGGGAGCTCAGCGCCTCGGCCAGCATGAGCTGATCGTCGATCATCAGCAGCCGCACCATGTTCACCGGTTCGACGTGCCCGTTGCGGCTCATCCTGGCCTCCCTTGCTCCTGGGGAGAACCGGTCGACATGTGCGCACCGTCCGCGATCGGAAGGCCGTTGGTTCTGCCGACGGGTTCTCGACCAGCGCCCTGCTCGGGGGAGAACGGCCCGGCCGTTCCAGTCGGTTCAACAGCGCCCGCTGCCGCGGGCCCGGTCGCCCGGCGGCTCGGACTGCGCCACCGGCCGGTCGAGTGGGACAAGTACGCCGCCGGTAGTGCCGCCAACCCGATCGCGGCGTCCAGCACTCGCATCAGCAGGAAGAACCAGCCGAAGATCAAGTAGCGGGGCTGCCGGAGGACGAGCGCCACCACGCACGTCATTCCCAGATCGGGCAGGACGACGCCGTAGAGCAGCGACTCGGTGTTCACGTAAGCGCTGACGAAGCCGTAGGCACCGGCCACCGGTGCGATGGCCAGCACTTCCCCGAACAGTTCGGGGAGGAACAGCACGAGCACCACCAGCGGCAGCAGGAGGAGCATGATGCTGCTGGACAGCAGTTCGAGGATGAGCAGTCCCAGCATCGCGCTGAACAAGTTCAACCGCGGCGGGTGCCGGCGCACCGTCTGCCACAGCCCCAGCGCCCAGCGCCGGCATTGCCGGACGTAGTCCTTGAACGTCCCCGGATCCTGCGTTCTGGCCACCGCGCGCGGGGTGAAAGCGACCTTGCCGAGGCGCTTCTGGTAGACCTCGAACGTCATGTTGAAGTCTTCGATGACCAGCCCGGGAGGGTTGACGTCGATCAGCGGCAGCACGTCGGTGCGGTAGATGCTGGCGAACCCGGGGACGATGTGGGTGGCGTTGCAGTGGCGCCAGGTCTGCCCGTACTTGAGCAGGAATTGGGTCGTGAGGTAGATCCGGGCCCGGTGCAGGGCCACCAGTTTTCCGAACCAGCCCAGCCCCTGGTGCTCCCACCTGTTCTGCACGCATCCGGCCAGGGCCACGACTTCGGGATCGGAGAAGAACGGCAGTGCTGCTTGGAAGTACTGCGGATCGACCTGCGTGTCCGCGTCCAGCAGCATCACCGCTTTGAAGCGCTCCACGATCCGGAACCGGCGGAACGCTTCTTGCAGGGCGCCGGCTTTGCCGACGTTCGCCGAAGTGGAGATGACGTGCACACCGCACTTCCTGGCCAGCTCTATGGTCCGGTCCGTGGAGCCGTCGGAGACGACGTGCACGTTGCGGAGGGGAACCAGCGCGGTGATCGCCTTGATGCTCTCCACGATCACCGATTCCTCGTTGTGGGCGGGTATCAGCACCGCGACATCGGCGACGGTCAACTGGGTGGGGCGTTCGACGCGCACCCGGTTGGGCTTCCTCCCCACCTCGACCGTCCGCACGGCAGGGACGTCCTTCCGCCGCTCCACCGGGCGGCACAGCGCGGTGTGCACCGCGCGCAGCAAGCCGATCGTGCCCCACAGCGCGAAATTCGTGCCGAACACCGCTATGGCCAGCAGCCACCACGGGAGCATCCCACCACCCCCCGAACTCCGGATTCTCCGCACGTCCCGTGCCGGCGGGATCCGCTAGCTGCCGGCCGGCAGGCTTCGCTTGAGTTCTTCCCAGGTCTTCGTGTCCTCATACCCGTACATCCACAGGTACACACCGCGGATCCCGGATCCGCGGGCCACTTCGAACTTGGCCTTGGAACTCGCCGAGTTCTCGAACCACACCTCGTGCTCTCGACCTTGGTCGTCGGTGTACCGGAACCACGGGGTTTGGCTCTTGGTGTCGTAGTTCGGGCGGACGTTGTGCTCCTCGGCCAGCTGCAGGGCTTTCAACCAGGTGACCGAAGTGGCCCGATTGCCCACCCAGTCGTAGCCGTAGAGCGGCACACCGAGCACTACCCGCTCCGGCGGGATCTCGCTCTTGGCGTACTCGACCACGCTGCGCACCCAGTCGATCGGCGCGGTCGGACCAGGAGGTGAGGTGGCCCAGTGCCGGTCGTAGGCCATCAACCGGACCTGATCGGCCACCTTCCCCAGGGCCGCGTAGTCCTGGGCCACGTTGCGCTCGTCGTAGCCCTCGTCGGTCTCCTTCGCGAACACCGCCACGGAGAGGATCTTGTCGTGCGCGTCCAGCTCTTTCCCCAGCTTGGTGATGAACTCGGTGAACGCCTGGCGATCCCCCGCTTTGAGGTTCTCGTAGTCGATGTCTATCCCGGCGTAGTTCTCCCGGTTGACCAGGTCGACGATTTCGTCGATGTGCTGCTCCATCAACTGCGGGTCGTGCAAGATCCTGGCCACCGGTTCGTACTGCCACAGACCGTCGGTGATGTTCGCCAGCGAGGGAACGATCGGCACCCCCGCCTGGCGGAGCTGGTTGATGTGGGTGGTCACTTCGGCTTCCCGCTCCGGGGGGTACTGGTGGACGATCTTGCTGTCCGCGGACAACCCGTACATCCACGGGGACACCTCGTTGACGGTGTCGCGGTGGCGCAGAGCCGTTTCCGACCCGTTGGCGATGTTCCAGAACGGCAGCGAGGCCACCACCAGCGTGCTCGACGGCGAAGCCGGCCCGGTGGCCCGCGGCACGACGATCATGACGACCATGACGGCCAAGACCGTGATCACGATGCTCAGCAGCCACAGCGAGCCACCGAATCTTTCGTGCAGCCGGCGCAGCGAGCTATCCCCTGCTGCGCCACCTCGTCGCGAACGCCGCAGCCAGCTGGACACCTTCTGCCGCATGATCGTCGGACCCTCCGCTCAGATCTTCTGCACCTGCTCGTCGATCACCGACTGGATAATGTCGTCCAACGTCCTCTTCGGCTGGAACCCGATCAATTCCCGGGCCAGCGTGCAATCCGGAACTCGCCGCTGCATGTCCTCGTATCCGGGCCCGTACGCCTCTTCGTAGGAAACGTAGACCTTTTCACTGCTGGAACCGGTCATGCTGATGATCCGGTCGGCGAGTTCTTCTATGGACACTTGTTCGGAACTACCCAGGTTGACGGCCAACCCATTGGCCTCTGGCATGTTCACCAGTTGGATCAGAGCTGGAACCACATCGGCAACATGGCAGAAGCACCTGATCTGCTTGCCGGTCCCGAAGATCGTCAACGGCCGGTTCTGCAACGCTTGCGCCACCAAGCGCGGAATGACCATTCCGTACCTACCGGTTTGACGCGGCCCCACCGTGTTGAACAGCCGGACGATCACCGCTGACAAGCCGAGTTCCTCGACGTAAGCCCGGGTCAAGCTCTCGTCCACCGCTTTGGCCTCCGCGTACGTCCAGCGCGACTTCAGCGGTGACCCGATCACCCGGTCGTCGTCCTCCCGCAAACCGATCTTGGTGTTCTTGCCGTAGATCTCGCTGGTGGAGGCCACGAGCAATCGAGCGTTGTGCCGCAGAGCGGACTCCAGCACGTTCTCCGTTCCGTGCACATTGGTCATCAAGCTCTGCCTGGTGCGCTGCTGGATGACGAAAGCACCCACGGCAGCGGCGAGGTGGAAGACCACATCCGTGCCCGCCACCAGTTGGTCGACCAGTTCGCTGTCCAGGATGCTGCCCTGGACGAGCCTGAGCTCGTCCCGCTGCGGCGCGGGGAGGTTTTCCGGCCTGCCGGTGCTCAAGTCGTCCAGGCCGATGACCTGGTGTCCCGAGCTGAGCAGGCGATCCACGAGATGGGAGCCGATGAATCCGGCGGCCCCGGTGACCAGCACTCGCATCACGGCCTCCCCACTGGCGCCAGTCCGCTGCGACGCTGGTGCAGCCGCAGGTACAGCTCATCGATCCGTTCGGTCACCGATTCGATTCCGTACCGGCGCCGCACTTCGGCTTCTTCCGCTCGGACCCGGGGGAATTCGATCTCGGCGGCCATCGCCGCCCGCATGCCGCCCACCTCCCCGGGGACCCGCGTGGCCCGCTCCGTCGGCACTCCGTCCAGGGCAGGGCAGGTGGTGTAGAGCACCGGCAGTCCGTTGGCCAGCGCCTCCAGCACCGACAGCCCGAACGTCTCCTGGGCCGAAGCCGCCACGAACAGGTCGAACGCGGACAGCACAGCGGCGACGTCGTGCCGCTCACCGGCGAAGACGACGTGTTGGGAAACCTGGTTGCGTCCAGCTGCCGCCCGCAGGTTCTCCAATTCCGCACCACCGCCGACGACGAGCAGTTTCGCCTTCTCCCCCAGCAGCGGGGCGGCAGCTTCGATCACCAAGTCGAACCGCTTGTTGGCGTCGAGCCGGCCGAGCACCCCGATGACGAAGGTGCTGTCGTCGATGCCGTGTTCGGCGCGCACCTTCGCTCGTTGCACCGGGTCGAAAGCCACCCGCTGGAAATCGACTCCGTTGGGGATGACCGAGATCTTCCGAGCCGGCATTCCCCAGTTGATCAGGCGGGTGGCCACCGCGTCGGACACCGCGATCGTCTCGTCGCAGAACTTGTCGGTGGCCAGGTAGAGGGCCCGGACCCCTTGGGTCATGCGGCGTCTTTCCAAGTGGGTTTCCCCGATGGAGTGCTCGGTGGCCACCACGACCGGGGTACCGGCCAGCCAGGCGGCTGTTTTCCCGTAGATGCAGGCCCGGTACAGGTGCGTGTGCACCACGTCGTAACCCCCGTCCCGGATCAACTTCCACAGCCGCCACAAAGCCGGCACCTGGGTGTTGGAGGTCATTCCCAGGTTCTGCACCGGAGTCCCGTCGGCGCGGATCATCTCCGCCACATCGCCGGGGTTGTACAGGCAGAGGACCTCGGCCTCGTGCTGCGTGTGCTGCAGGATCGACCGGAGTTGGAGCTCAGCGCCCCCCACTCCGAGTCCGGTGATGATGTGCAGTACTTTCACTGTTCCCCCGTAGGAATGTGTTCAGCACGCCGCTGCGCTTCTCCGAAGGACGCAGCGGGTTGGTGCTTCCCCGATGTCGAGCTGCACATGGCTCTGGCGACCACGCCAATGGTCCGCAGGATGATCACGATGTCCCACCACAGTGACCAGTACTCGATGTACTGGTTGTCGAACCGCGCGCGGTCCGGTATCGAGGTGTCCCCGTGCAGACCGTTGACCTGGGCCCAGCCGGTCATCCCACCCCGCATCCGGTGCCGGTCGCTGTAGTGCGGTATCTCCTGCGCGAACCGGATGGCGTACTGGGGTCGCTCTGGCCGGGGCCCGACCAGTGACATGTCTCCGCGAACCACGTTGAGCAGTTGCGGAAGTTCATCCAGGTGCGTCTGGCGCAACCACTTGCCCAGCAGCGTGCAGTGCCCTGGGGGCACGGTCCACAACTGGTCGCAACTCCGGGTGACGGTGCGGAACTTGACGACGCGGGAGTGCCGCCCCGTCAGCGTCACCCGCACCTGCCGGTACAGCACCTTCCCCCGGTTGTTCACCCCCACCGCCAAGCCGATCCCGAGCAGCACCGGGGTCAGCGCCACGAGCAGCAGCAAGGACAGCACCACGTCGACCAGGCGTTTGACCGCACGCTTGCCGAGCGAGCTGGTGTTGCGCAACGGGATGAGCGGTGTCCCCCACAGCTCGTCGATGTTCCCGGAAGGCACGGCCATCCCCAGCTCCGCGAGCCTGGGCAGCACCCAGATCTCAGTCCGGGAAGAGCGGAGCGCCCGCACCGCGGTGACCAGCTCGGCGCTCTCCGAGCACAGGATCACGCGGTTGATCCCGCGCTGGTAAACGATTTCCGGCAACCACTGCGCTGCTGCTGTCCGCTGCGGTCGCATCCCGTACTCCGGTCGCTGGCGCAGGACTTCCGCCAGCTCGGCGGTTTCCTCCGAACTACCCACCAGGAGCGTCGGCTCGGTCCGCAGCCCCCGCCGGTACAGCATTCCGAGCACCCGGTAGTAGCCCCAGCGGCCGACGATCAGCCCGCCCCCCGTTGCTGCGGCGAGCCCCAGGGCCACGCCGGGTGTTGAAACCACCAGCAGCGCCGCCGGCGCCGCAGCAGCGATCAACAGCTGGGGGACCTGGTCGGCCACCCGCATGCAGAGCCGGACCCGGTGCAGTTGCTGGCCGCTGAGCACGGCCAGGCTCGCGGCGGTGTAAGCGACCGCCAACCACCACTTGCCGACCAAAGCCAATGCCAGGGCTGAAACGACCACCAGGTCGGTGAGCAGCAGCACCGTGGAGGGCGAAGCGTTCAGCACCGACCGAGGGCTGCTGACCGGGCCGGTCAAGCAGTCGGATCCGGATTCCAGCCGCACGTGCGCGCGGGAGGCTTCGGTGACGCTCATGGTGAAACTCCTGCTGCTCTGGCAGTGGAGTCGGCGAGCCGCCGGCTCATCCGACGTGCCGCGTAATCCGCTCCGTAAACGAAGCGCATCACCGGCCCGTGCGAGGGAGCCACCAGCGGACCGGTGAAGAACAAGCCAGGCACGGATGACTCGAAGTACTTGTCGACCTTGGGCGTTCCGCCCACCGTGCTCAGCTGTTGCCTGAGCTCCTGCGGGATGATCGGCAACTTCTTCAGGGAAGGCGGGAATCCGGTGGCGCTGATGACGTGATCGGCGGTGATCTCCTGAACATCGCTGCCGGCCACCCGCAATCCCAAGCGCACCTGGTCACCCACCGGCTTGACCCAGTCGAGCTGACGCCCGACGTGCACGGGCAACCGCCCTTCCACCCGTTCCCTCAGCCACCAGGCTCCAGCCGGCCCCAAGGCGGTGCGCGCTCGATGCACTCGCACCCTCTCCGGGAGGTGTCGGAACCAGTTCGGACGTTCTGAGTAGAACCAGGTGGACAACCCGGAGCCCAAGCCGGCTTCCGGTTCTCGCATCCGCCTCCAGAGCGGCCGGTCCGGCGACAAGGGCGGGCCGTTCCACACCAGGTTCCTGGTGCGGGCCACCAAACGGGGGCGTGCACCGTTCTCCGCCAGCAATGCCGCTGTCTCCAACGCGGACTGCCCAGCTCCGAGCACGACGACGTCCATTCCGTCGAATTCGCTCAGATCGCTGTGGTCCGAGCTGTGGCTGCTGAGGGAGCGGGGCAGTTCGGCCAGTGGAGCTGGGATGTAGGGGAAATATTCCACTCCGACCGCCACAACCACCTTTTCAGCTTCTGCCGTGGCTCCATCGGCCAGTTCCAGGAGGAATCCCCTCGCGGTCTGCCGGATCGAGGTGACCAGCACTTCTTCCACTTCCAGACCGCGGTTGAGCTGGAACCACTCGCCGTAGTCGACGAAGGTCTCCAGGGAGACCGGAAGACCGTAGTCAGCGTATTCCCGCCCGGTTTCCAAGCAGAAATTGCGCAATGTGTGGGTTTCGTCCGGATCGGACAGGTTCGAAGCGAACCCTTGGGACTTCAAATACATTCCGCGAGGCATGCGCGAACGCCACAAGCTCATCGGGAAGCCGAACTGGCGGTAGCCGACTCCAGCCCTGCGCAAGTGCGCAGCCAGCGACAAGCCGTACGGGCCAGCACCTACGATCGCGACTTCAACGGAATCCATCACTGTCCTCCACTAGTCAGGGTCGGTTTCAGAGGTAGTTCCGCCCTGGCACGAAGTACGGCTTCTCGATCACCGGTCGACGTCGGTTCCCGACGAAAGGACGACTCAGCAAGCGCCAGCCCATCCACCCGCACATCAACAGGAAGGGCAGCAGATCATCCCTGGCATACCAGGCGGTTTCGTTGATGTTGCGCACGGACTTGAACCAGTCCCGCAGCCGCAGGTCCCCGGACCGGAAGTAGCTCAACGCCGCGATCGGGTCGTAGTTCTCCGCGACGAACCGGCGTCCGACGAGCTGTCTTCCCGGGGGGATGTCCTGCCCCGTGGCATCAAGGTAGTACGCGGTGGCCACATCCACATCGGCGGTGGTGCGGAACAACCGGAACTGAGCACCGAGACGGGGATTGAAATCCAGTAGTTTGTAGGTTCCGCTGCGGTCGTCGAACCGCAGATCGAGGTCGACTATCCCGTGGAAGGACATGCTCTTGAGCAGCCCGGTGACCTGCTGGAGCAGCTCGTCGTTCTCCTCGCAGCGGCCCAGGCAGGTCAGTCCCGCACGAGCGGGATACGAGCGCTCTTTCACTCCGGTGAAAGCAGGCTCACAAGTGGACGCAGCGTCGCAGTAACCGTGGAAGAACCAGTCCTTTCCCGAACCTCCTGGAATATGCTCCTGGAGCATCAGCTGACAGCCATCGATCTCCGCACAAGCCGAGTACAGCGCGCGCAGATCGTCCTCACAACGCACTATCGTTGTGCTGCGCAGTGGGCTGCTTCCGACCGACTTCCACGGGGAAGTCAGTTTCCCGACCACTGGGTATCCGTGCTGATCGGCGAATTGCCGAGCCTCGTCCCATCCGGAGACGAGCATCGAATCCGGACAAGGAAAACCCACGCTGCGGCACAGCTGGTACAGCGAATACTTGTCGGAAACCGCACGTGGAAGGTCAGCGTCGATCCGGGGGAACCAGTACCGATCGCGGAGCTGTTCACCGTGTTCGGCCAGGAATATCGCTGCAGCGTCATCGGTCGGCAGCAACACCGCGGGGCGGTCGATGTGGGCGGAAAGCCTGAGAAGCCCCTCGTAGATGATCTCGGGCTCGGCCTCCGCAGGACTCCACATCCACTTCGCGGCGAGATACCTGGAATGAGCAGCTGGCGCGAGTGAGTCCTCGTGCACTCCGTACACTTGAACGCCTTTTCTGCCCAAGCTGCGTATCACTCCGAGACCGCCGTGGTGCATCACGTTCGGGTCGAGTTTGAAAACAACTGCTGGGACGTCGGTGTCGAACATGCGGCGATCCCCTCATGGAACCTTCCGGTGCGGTACCGCATCAAACTGATAAGTTGCGTCTATTACATTCGAACATTCCGATATCCAACTGAAATCGACATCAGGATGTACTGTGTGGACCAAAACCAGGTCCCATTCTCTTCCGGAAGGTTCTTTCTCGCTGAAGAGCTTCACCCCTCCTGGAAGTTCCACTTCTGGTATCAACGGATCGAAGTAACCGGTCTCCACTCCGGCCGCCCGGAGTTCGCTGATGATCGGCAGCGCGGGAGATTCCCGCAAGTCCTGAACACCGGCTTTGTAACTGACCCCGGCGATGATCACTCTCGCCCCAGTTGGTTCGATACCGGATTCGGTCAACTCTTCGAGCACGCGGTGCGCTATCTGACCAGGTCTGCGGTCGATCGATTCCATCGCTTGCTCGATGAGCGGGGTCGGGACCGCTTCTCGGCGCAGCTGCCACAGCAAGTAGTGCGGATCGCAGGGAATGCAATGTCCCCCCACTCCCGGCCCTGGAAAGCTGCCCAGGAAGCCGTACGGCTTGGTGCCAGCAGCAATGGTCACTTCGATCGGGTCCAAATCGAACGTGCTGCACGCGTCCGCGATCTCATTGGCCAGCGCCAAGTTCACTGCTCGAAAGATGTTCTCGTACAGCTTGGTCAGCTCAGCTGCTTCCGGAGAACTGACCAGGTACACCGAATCGGTGATCCGGTTGATGACCTCCGCCGCCTTCTCCGAGCACGGTCGGGTGACACCGCCGACCACCCTGGGGGTTTCCCGCTGCGTGTGGTCGTAGTTGCCCGGGTCGATGCGTTCCGGGCTGAAGGCGACGAAAACATCGCTCCCCACTCGCAGTCCGCGCTGCTGCAACGGCTCCACCAGCATTTCTCGGGTCGTGCCCACGTACGTCGTGGAAGTCAGGACGATCGTTTGACCGGGTTGAGCGTTCTCCACCACGGTTCGACACGCCGAACGAAGTGCCCTGGTGTCCGGTACCCGATCTTCGTCCACTGGGGTGGGAACCGAAATGATCACCACATCAGCATCAGAGAGCTCAGCTGGATCACAAGTCAACTGCAGCATTCCCGAGCTCAGCACGGTATTGAGCCCTCGGCGCTCCTCAGGAGGCAGATCGACTTCGCCGGCCTTGATGGCGCGCAGCCGCTCTTCGCTGATGTCGAAACCGACCACTCTGGTGTTCGCGGTGCTCAGCGCGTACGCGGTGGGCAGACCGACGTAGCCCAACCCGACCACCACTGCGGACAACTTCGGTCTGTGCTCCACCGGTACGGGCTGCAGGACGGTCAGCCGGTCGGCCAGCAGCCGTTCCCTTCCGTTGACCGCCAAGGACAGCCGGTGTTCAGCAGCCACGCTAATCCCCCCAGAACTTCTCTCTCCGGTGCATCGTCTCACCGGCGCGCCTGCGCATTGCCCTGCAAACAGGGGAGGGCGCCTACCCAAAGCTCAGTAGACAGGACCGCTATCGAAGTCGCACTGCGTACCGGATCCGCTTGGCGAAGAGCCGCAGCGCGTTGTCCCGATCACCGACGTAAGTGCGCGGTAGTGCGTGCCGTCCTGACAACGGGGACCGCCAGATGGCGCACCCGTAGTCGTACCCCGCTTCCCGCACCGCGTTGACCGCCTGTTCGTCCAGGGCGCCGTACGGGTAGCAGAACCCGACGATGTTCTGACCGGTCAGGTCTTGCAAGATCGTTTTGCTGTCGTTGATTTCAGCCAGAAGTTGCTTGGTCGACTTCCCGGAAAGCCGTTGGTGCGACAAGCTGTGCGATCCTATTTCGATGCCCTGGGAGACGAGCTGCTGCACCTCGTGCGACGTCAGCAGCTTCTTGCGCGGTCCCTCGAGATCCCACTCGTTGAATCCACCGAGCAAACCAGCGATCACGAACACCGTTGCTGTGCAACCGTGTTTTTTGAGGATCGGCAACGCGTTCCGCAGGAAGTCGGCATACCCGTCGTCGAAGGTGAGTCCGACCAGATTCCGTCCCGCGCCCAGCTTTCTGGCCTGCAGCAGCTCCCTCATGGACACCCCGCGTAAACCGTTCCGGCGCAGCCAGATGAGCTGGCGTTCGAAACGATGCGGGTCTACTGTGATCAAATACGGGTCGTGGATGTGGAAATCGATCGAGTGATACATCCACACGTAGGGAAACGAGCGTTCGACAAGTTTGCCAGTCAGCCTGCCGGTTGTCTGTGTTGTCATGAGCTCGCCGCCCCCCAATCGGCGAAGAGATCCCACGGAGCGCAGGTGCTCGTCCTCAGGATCTGATCTGGCTTGTGCCTCGTACGGTACCCCCTACACGCACTTCGTACGACCGAGCCATAGGTCACGAGAACCACCGGGAAAAAGCACAACCATTCGAAAAAAAGCCCCGCGGCTCCGCACGGAGCCGCGGGGCGGGGGCGGAAACGATCAGATCGTCCAGGTGTCGTTCCCGGTGAGCAACTTCTGCAAGTCGGCCGGCTTGTCCTTCTTCGCCTGGTCGACCTGGTCTCGCAGCAGGTCGTCGTAGGTGGGGCGCTTGGCCGCCCGGAAGATCCCGGTGACCGTGGGGTTCAGGTCCTCACCACCGAGACGGGACAGCGCGAAGGCGTAGGAGGGGTCGTCGCGGTGGATGTCGTGGACCACCACGTCGCTTTCCTCCACTTCGGACAACTTGGCGACCCGGAACCCGCCATCGGGCGCGTTGACCACGCCGTATCGGCAGTCCTGCGGTCCGAAGACGATCGGCTCGCCGTGGCGCAGCGGGATGATGCGGCGCTGCTTCTCGTCGTTGTCCTTCAGGACGTCGAAAGCACCGTCGTTGAAAATGGGGCAGTTCTGGTAGATCTCCACCAGAGCGCTCCCCCGGTGTTCCGCGGCGGCGCGCAGGGTTTCCGTCACGCTGGTCCGGTCGGAGTCGATGACCCGTGCGACGAAGGTCGCTTCCGCACCGAGCGCCAGCGAGACCGGGTTGAACGGCAGGTCGATGGAGCCCATCGGGGTGGACTTCGTGACCTTGCCGACCTCGCTGGTGGGCGAGTACTGCCCCTTCGTCAAACCGTAGATCCGGTTGTTGAAGAGCAGGATCTTCAGGTTGACGTTGCGCCGCAGCGCGTGGATCAGGTGGTTGCCACCGATCGACAGCGCGTCGCCGTCACCGGTCACCACCCACACCGACAGGTCCGGCCGGGATGCGGCCAGCCCGGTGGCGATCGCCGGAGCACGTCCGTGGATGGAGTGCATGCCGTAGGTGTTCATGTAGTACGGGAACCGCGAGGAGCACCCGATTCCCGAGATGAACACGATGTTCTCCCGCTTCAGCCCCAGGGAGGGCAAGAAGCTCTGCACCGCGTTGAGCACGACGTAGTCGCCGCAGCCAGGGCACCACCGGACTTCCTGGTCCGATTTGTAGTCCTTCGCGGTCTGCTTGTCCTCGGTCGTCGGAACTCCGTCCAAGCCACCGAGCAGTGGCATACCCAGGTCCGTGGTCACGCCGACACCCCCTGCACAACATCGGTCAGCACGTTTTCCAGTTCCTCCGCCCGGAACGGAAGTCCGGCGACCTTGGTGTAGGACTGCGCATCCACCAGGTACCGGGACCGCAACAGCATCGCCAGCTGGCCGAGGTTCATCTCCGGCACCACGACCTGGTCGTAGCGGCGCAGCACCTCGCCCAAATTCGCGGGCATCGGATTGAGGTGGCGCAGATGGGCTTGCGCGATCGACAACCCCTTCTTGCGCACCCGGCGGCAGGCGGCTCCGATCGGCCCGTAGGTGGACCCCCAACCGATCACCAGCACTCGCGCGTTCCCGTCCGGGTCGTCGACCTGCACCTCGGGAACCTTGATCCCATCCACCTTGGCCTGGCGCAGTCGCACCATCTTGTCGTGGTTGTCCGGGTCGTAGGAGATGTTGCCCTTCCCATCGGCCTTCTCCAGACCGCCAACCCGGTGTTCGAGCCCCGGGGTGCCGGGCACGGCCCAGTCGCGCGCGAGGGTTTCCGGATCCCGCAAGTACGGCCAGAACTCTCCGGAGCCGTCCGGCGCGTTGGGCTCGGAAGCGAATTCCACTCGCAAATCGGGGAGCTGGTCGACCTCGGGGACGAGCCACGGTTCGGAACCGTTGGCGAGCGAACCGTCGGACAGCAGCAGCACCGGTGTGCGGTAGGTCAACGCGATGCGGGCCGCCTCCAGTGCCGCGTCGAAGCAGTCGGCTGGCGAGCAGGGCGCCACCACTGGAACCGGGGATTCACCGTTGCGCCCGTACAGCGCCTGCAGCAGGTCGGCCTGCTCGGTCTTGGTCGGCAGCCCGGTGGACGGCCCACCGCGCTGGATGTCGCAGATGACCAGCGGCAGCTCCAACGTGACCGCCAGTCCGATGGTCTCGGACTTGAGCGCCAGACCGGGGCCGGACGTGGTGGTGACCCCGAGGGCACCGCCGAAGGAAGCGCCGAGCGCCGCCCCGATGCCCGCGATCTCGTCCTCGGCTTGGAACGTGGTGACGTCGAAGTTCTTGTGCTTGGCCAGTTCGTGCAGCACGTCCGACGCCGGGGTGATGGGATAGCTGCCCAGGAACACGGGCAGTCCGCTGCGCTGGCCGGCCGCCACGATGCCGTAGGCGAGCGCCGTGTTGCCGGTGATCTGCCGGTAAGTGCCCCGGGGCAGCTTCGCCGGCGCCACCTCGTAGGTCACCGCGAACGCCTCGGTCGTTTCGCCGTAGTTCCACCCGGCCCGGAACGCCAGGATGTTGGCTTCGGCGATCTTCGGCTTGTTGGCGAACTTCTCGCGCAGGAAGCGCTCGGTGCCTTCGGTCGGCCGGTGGTACATCCACGACAGCAGCCCGAGGGCGAACATGTTCTTGCACCGCCCGGCGTCCTTCTTGCCGAGCCCGGTCTCCGCCAAGGCGCCCTGGGTGAGGGTCGTCATCGGCACCTTGTGGACCGTGTACTTGTCCAGCTCCCCCGTCTCGAGGGGGTTGTCCTCGTAGCCGACCTTCGTCAGGTTGCGCTTGGTGAATTCATCGGTGTTGACGATGACGATTCCGCCGTCCGGCAGATCACCGATGTTGGCCTTCAGCGCGGCCGGGTTCATCGCAACCAGGACATCCGGGCGGTCACCGGGGGTGAGGATGTCGTAGTCGGCGAAGTGCAGCTGGAAGCTGGACACACCCGGCAGCGTCCCGGCAGGAGCGCGGATCTCCGCGGGGAAGTTCGGCAGCGTTGCAAGGTCGTTGCCGAAGGCCGCAGCCTCCGAAGTGAAGCGGTCACCGGTCAGCTGCATGCCGTCACCGGAGTCACCGGCGAAGCGGATGACTACCCGGTTGAGCTTGCGGGTGTCCTGGTCACCAGCCACCGTGCCCGGCCGGTGCCCGTTCGTGGTCCCCAATTTGAGTCGTTCCCTTCACCTGCACGCAACGTTGGTCCCTGTGGCGAACGATACAGGCCTGCCGAGCCCTACCTACCCGCAGTAGGCCCACCTCCAGCAGGTTGCCAAGCTTTCGCCACTGTTCCCACAGAGCACTGGCGATGTCCAGGTGTGCTGGTTCACTCCCCAGGTCGTGCCCTGGCCTCCCGTCACGGCTGGAAATCCTCCGTCCTGACCGGTGAGCGCGGGCTGACAACGGGGAATGCCGAGAAGCACCCGGACCGCCCACCCGGAACACCCCCGAAAACGAGACTAATGTGATCCGAAACACATTGACGAATTTCCCAGGATGCGAGAAGGGGTCTTCGCCGCTCATCAGCCAGGAAATGCGTTCTTCCCACTCCGGTGCTGCGCTGGAAGCAACCACCAGCACTCCTCGGAGGGAACACCGGTGACCGAGCAGGTTGATGCCGTTGTCGTGGGCACGGGCCCCGGTGGCGAGGATATCGCAATCCGCCTGGCTGAAGCCGATCTGAACGTGGTGGCCGTGGAGCGACGCCTGATCGGTGGCGAGTGCCCGTACTACGCCTGCATACCGACGAAGATGATGCTGCGCGCCAGCGAAGTCCTCGCCGAGGGCCGCAAGGTGCCCGACCTCGCCGGGCAAGCCAAGGTCTTCCCCGACTGGCTCCCGGTGGCCGACCGCATCCGGGAAGAAGCCACCACCGGATGGGACGACGAGGCAGCACTGCGCCGGCTGGAGACGGCCGGTGTCCGCCTGGTCCGCGGAACTGGGCGACTGGCTGCCCGGGACCAGGTCACCGTCAGCGGCCCCGATGGGGAGCAGACCTTCCGCGCTCGACGCGCGATCGTGCTCAACCCGGGCACCGAACCGCTGGTGCCACCGATCGAAGGCCTGTCCGGGACCCCCTACTGGACGAACCGGGACGCCGTCACCGCCACCAGAGCCCCCAGGTCCCTGCTGGTCATCGGTGGCGGCCCGGTGGGCCTGGAGTTCGCCCAGGCGTTCGCCCGGTTCAACACCGCGGTCACCGTGGTGGAGAGCCAGCCCCGACCGCTCCCCGCCGGCGAGCCGGAGGCTTCGCAAGCCATCAGCGCCGCGCTGCGGGAAGAGGGGGTCGGACTCCACCTCGGGCGCTCGGTGGCGCGGGTGGAGCACGACGGAACCCACTTCCACGCCCGGTTGGACAACGGCCAGGTGCTGAACGTCGAACGGGTGCTGGTGGCCAGCGGCCGCCGGACCGACCTGGGCGCCCTGCAGGTCGGCGCAGCCGGGTTGGACGAGAACGCCCGCACGATTCCGGTGGACGAACGGATGCGCGCCGCTCCCGGAATCTGGGCGATCGGTGATGTCACCGGGCACGGGGCGTACACCCACGTCTCCGTCTACCAGTCCCGCATCGCGGCTGCCGACATCCTCGGCCGGGAAGCCGAGGTCGCCAGTTACCGGGCGGTGCCCTCCGTGGTCTTCACCCAGCCCGAGGTGGCCTCGGTGGGGCTGACCGAGCAGCAGGCCCGCGAACGCCAGCTCAACGTCCGCACCGCGCTGACCGACATCACGACCGGGGCGCGGGGCTGGATCCACCAGGCCACCCAGGGGATCATCAAACTGGTGGCCGACGCCGATCGGGAAGTCCTCGTCGGGGCGACCGTGGTGTCCCCGGCCGGCGGCGAGGTGCTCAGCATGCTGACGCTGGCGGTGCACGCCGAAATACCGGTGCGCACGTTGCGCGAGATGATCTACGCCTACCCCACTTTCCACCGCTCGGTCGTCACCGCGCTGGCCGCCCTCCACATCTGAGCAGCACCGCACTTCCCACCTCTGTCCACAATGACCACGGAGTATGCTGGCCGGTGCGCTAAGCTCGCAGCACCGATCAGGCAGGCCCAGGGGTGAGGATGACGGCGCAGAGGTCACCGGGGCGCCGGGAGAGTTCTGCTTCCCGCGCCGTCGAAGCCATCCGGCAGATGCTGCGCAGCGGAGAACTGCTGCCCGGCCAGCCCCTGCGCCAAGAGGCGCTGGCCGAACGGCTCGGGATCAGCCGAGTGCCGGTTCGGGAAGCGCTGAAAGCCCTCGAAGCCGAGGGGATCGTGCGCCACCAGCCCAACGCCGGCTACACGGTCGTCCGGCTCTCCGCCGAGGAGCTGCAGCAGGCGTACCTGATGCGCGCCGCGCTGGAAAGCGTGGTGCTGCGGGAACTGCCGCGGCTTCCAGCGGAACAACTGCGAGAACTGACCGAGCTCAACAACCGCATCGACGAAGCCGCTCGGGTTCCCGACATCCTCCGGATCAGCGAGCTCAACCACGAATTCCACTTCAAGATCTTCCGCAGTTCCGGCCTGCACCTGGTCGTCGACGAGATAGAGCGGCTGTGGAAGATGACCGAGGCCTACCGGGCGGTCTACCTCTACGACGCCACTGCCAGGCAGCGGATCGTGCGGGAGCACCGGCAGCTCATCAGCGCGTTGCGACGCGGCCAGCGCGAACGGGCCGTGGAGCTCATGGACGAGCACCGGCAGGCAACTCGCAGTTGCCTCGACACCGTTCTGGGGTTGACTTCCCGTCCCGGTTTTTCCCTTGCCTAGCCGAGCAATTCACCGCCGCTGACCGGGTTTCGGCCATTCCGGTCAATCTCGGAACTACGGGGCCTACATGACCTGCCTGGACTCGCGGAAGACGCTGAAGCTCGATCCGGCCTCGACGTCGACCAACCGGATCGACCTGATCATCGCCAGGATCTACGACGACAACAACCCCGCGATCGGCTCGCCCTCCGGCGAGCGCAAGTTCACCGTGGAGGTCTGGAAGGGCGACGCCTCCACCGGTACGCCGACCCGCCCGATCCCCACTCCGGCGGCGGGCTGGATTCCGCTGGCGGAAGTGAAGATCTCGGCCGGGGTC
>JGI1652J44930_10000343_pt1 | contig 18281 bp, 19 predicted proteins | sample NewIslsDNAsample_FD_44930 | JGI IMG/M metagenome (IMG submission 44930)
AAAAGTTTGTGTAATGGGATCACACCAATTTAAGGCATTTTAACATTGATGGAAGCATATTTATGGTTCTTGGAACGGTTCTATGGGACCATTCAGTATCTGAAAACGGATGCTGAGTTTGCGCTAGCAAAAGCCGAATCGCTGGATAATGAAGAAGAAAAACTAGCAGCAAAGCAATTTTTCTCCCGCATTCTTGATTTAGCGAAAGCCTTTGAGGCTTATACTCCCTTACGACATAAAATCAATGATATGGAAATTAAACTCTATCAAGTCTATGCTAGCCGGAAAAATCTAAGTATTTCAACTAGTGAATTTAACAAAAGCGAATATCACAAAGTCACACAAGAAACAACTAACAAATCTCGATAAATCGAAAAAATCGGAAAGTCGTCTTGATCTTGATCTTCCGATATAAAAATAAACAAACATAAAAAGACACCATTCATTATTGGTGTCCATGATGAGTACAGAAAGAATGTTAATGTTTGGTGCGTTCTTTTCGCACAATATCTTCTGCAATTGTCTGACCATGAAAGCGTCCATTTTCAATAAATATTTTGGATGAATNGTTTCCCGTTGCAACAACGCCAGCGATATACAAATTCGGTACAGTGGTCTCCATTGTTTCACTGTAAACAGGTGCTTCCGTTTGCAGATCAATCTCTGCACCCAGCTGTTGAAAAAAACGCAAATCGGGACGATAACCCGTCATCGCAAAAACTGCATCTGCAGGTAAGGTAATATTGACACCATCTTGATCAATCTCGACATGCTCCAAACCAATCTTGGAAACCGTTGCTTGCCAATACATCTTAATCTTTTGATGGCGAATGGCACTTTCAATCAATGGTCGAATCCATGGTTTAATGGATGCATCAAATTCTGCACCGCGATAGACCATCGTTACATTCGCTCCTACGCGCTGCAGTTCAAGAGCTGCCTGAATGGCAGAATGGCGTCCACCAATGACAACCACATTTTGTCCTACATAAGGATGGGCATCATAAAAATAATGGTAAACATGCGGTAGATCTTCTCCCTCCACATTCATCATATTCGGTTGATCGTAATAACCTGTTGCAATGACCACATACTTACTTCGATATTCATGCTGTTGAGTTCTTCCCTTGGTTAAGACCACAAAACAATCTGGCTCACGCCGGATTTTTTTCACCCTTTCATGTGTCCGAACACGGATGCCATATTTTTGAATCACAGTGCGATAATAGACAATCGCTTCCTCTCGCTTCGGGCGCTCATTCACCGTTGTAAAAGGCACATCACCAATCTCAATTTTATCGGCCGTACTAAAAAAAGTCATTGATAACGGATATGTATAAATTGTATTCACAATGGCCCCCTTTTCGATGATCAACGGCTCCAATCCNCGCTTTTTACATTCAACAGCAACGGAAATTCCGCAAGGACCCGCCCCAACAATTAATACCGCCTCCATATTCAATTCCTCCTAAAAGCAGAAAAACATCCTATTAAAGGATGTTTTTCTTTTTTATTTATTATAACTATACTATACCCAGCCACGAAAGCGACATGCTTCCGCCATTTTTCGAACTCCTACCATATAGGCTGCTAATCGCATATCAATTCCCCGCGATTCAGCAGTATTGTAAACATTATTAAATGCGCGAACCATTGTCTCTTCTAATTTTCGCTCAATTTCCTNTTCAGGCCAATAATAACCTTGATTATTTTGAACCCATTCAAAGTAGGAGACGGTTACACCACCTGCACTTGCAAGCACATCGGGAACGAGCAATACACCTTTATTTACCAATATTTTCGTTGCTTCAAGTGTTGTGGGGCCATTTGCCGCCTCAACTACAATCTTTGCCTTAATATTTGGCGCATTTTTCGCTGTGATTTGGTTCTCCACTGCAGCAGGGACGAGAATGTCACAATCAAGTTCCAACATTTCCTCATTGGTAATGCGATCATCAAATAAGTTGGTTACGCTTCCATGTGAATCGCGCCGATCCAGCAAATAGTCAATATCCAACCCATCCGGATTATAGAGAGCCCCATGCACATCTGAAATCGCCACCACTTTTGCTCCTGCATCGTGCATAAATTTGGACAGATAACTTCCAGCATTCCCAAAGCCTTGCACAATAACTCGAGCACCTTTTAGGTCAATGCCTTTCTTTTTGGCCGCTTCACGAATCATCAGCGTTACACCTTTCGCGGTTGCCGTCTCACGACCACGAGATCCACCCAATACCAATGGTTTGCCAGTGATAAAGCCCGGAGAATCGAATTCGCGTATGCTATCATATTCATCTAGCATCCAAGCCATAATCTGCGAATTGGTGAAAACATCAGGTGCTGGAATATCTTTCGATGGGCCAACAATTTGACTAATTGCCCGAACATATCCTCTTGATAGCCTTTCCAATTCCCGAAAAGACATTTTCCTCGGATCACAAACAATTCCACCTTTACCACCGCCATACGGCAAATCAACAATACCTGCTTTTAGACTCATCCATATTGATAACGCTTTCACTTCTGACTCAGTAACATCCGGATGAAAACGAACACCGCCTTTGGTTGGACCAACAGCATCATTATGCTGGGCACGATAACCTGTAAAAATCTTGACGGATCCGTCATCCATACGAACCGGAATTCGAACGGTTAGCACGCGCAACGGCTCTTTTAACAACTCATAAACTGATTCAGGATAACCAAGTTTATCTAATGCTTGCTTGATAATTGTTTGTGTTGATGCTAGTACATCCAGATTCTCTTCTTTTTCCGTTTTTTGTTCAGTAGTAACTGATGGTTGTTCCATTAAAACCACCCCAATTGTCTTGTTCTCAAAATTCAGCATGAAAAATCAATTTGCTCCGCAAGAAGCGTTTTGTGTAACCNTTTTAATGCCCCTATAACCTTGTTCATGAGTGAGAGGAGGTTGGATGATGTTCAAACAAACTGTACTACATTCTCTAAGCTTTATCAATTCTCTAATTTTTGTTCCATACTGTATCTGAGATAGTATTAATGGTGATTTCGTTTAATTCAATCATAAATCGCTTGAAAGGGCTTCTTTCCGCAATTCTTCTAACTTTATCAAAGTTTCGTTATGCCTATGAAAAAAACTTTTTTGAACAATAACAAAAGAGGGGGTGTTCCCCTCTTTTGTATTTGCGAAAAAATCTTTTTATCAATAACAAAATCTATATTTTTAACCAAAATATTGTTTAATTTGGTTGATGGCATCTTGGGAACAAACCGTTTTTCCATATTCCGAAAGCACTGTATTCGTAACCGTAGAAGCCTCCCCATACTCAGACAAAATGGCAATGGCAGCTTCCATCTGCTCAAATGATAATTCATTATCAAAAACAAGATAATAAGCATCGCGATAAAAATATAATTTGCCACCGCTGGAAACGGCCGGGTATAGTCGGGTTGCCGCTTGAACTACATGCTCAAACTCATTGAAAGCAAAAACGATTTCATTGGATTCTTCCATCGTTACTTCTAATTCGTAAATTTCATCATCAGCGAAATTCTCGTCGTCTGTTTGATGGGGACGTCCCCTTGTTACAACAACTACCATTCCTTGTGCTGGTAATGCAAACACTTCTACAGCTACAGGTCCAGCTATTTCAAACCCAAGTTCTTGATATGCATGCTCCATCATGTCATTGAACAATTCATGAACTTTCGGAACATCTCGCCACATATCTTCTTTTTCAATACCGCGATCAATCAGATCGTCTAAGGTTAAAAAGAAACGGATTTTATCTCCCCCTAGACGCTCTACACGCATGGCTTACCCTCCCTTGTTGGAGACATCCACAACAACATTTTATGTGTGGAGATACAATCATGTTACGCATACATGAAATATACTTCTAATCTACTCTAATGATACACGAATGATTAACANTTTGCATCTATTTTTCTCTCTTTTTTCTTATCATCCTGTACTGAAAATGATAACGCTCTCTTACGCTTTCTTCTCCAGATCCGGATCTCTCGCATAACCAATAATAATGTCACAATGGTCACAATGAATGGATAAACAAAAAGAAACAACAAAAACAGACTGCAAAAAAGAAACAACCAAACATATAAACGATTCTGAAATCGTTTCTTCATTGGCTGCGGTAGCTCAAATAGATAAGCAAGCAAAGATCGGACATTACGAATTAAAAGAAATAATGAACAAAACACAAAAAAATATGCGCCTAGGTAAGAAGTGTGAAAGGACCACCAAAACAAGGCATACTTTTCAGGATTAAGCAAAACTGAAATCAATGCTAATAGGAATGTGAAGAAAAATGAAAGAAACCAAGACCGCCTCATTGTTTTGTCCCTTTCTACTTGCTTAACAAAATATATGTTTGTTCTTTGACGATTACAACCAAAAAGCATCTCCATCCTTTTTCGCATCTTGCATTTCAAGAAAAATCGTTCTAAAATGATGAAGGACGTAACCTTATCTTGACAGAAGTGACAACCATGAAATCTTTCGCATAGATGGGATGAATGGTTGATTAGGCTAATGCTAAAGGCTGAAGGGGGTAGAAGGAAGATGCGCACGTGGGTAGATAAAGATACATGCATTGCATGTGGTGCATGTGGTGCAACAGCTCCCGATGTTTATGACTATGATGAAGACGGGATTGCTTATGTGATTTTAGATGACAACACCGGAACAGCTGAAGTGCCGGAAGAATTGCAAGAAGACGTGCTTGATGCGCAAGAGGGTTGCCCAACTGACTCAATTAAAGTTGAGGAATAAGGTGACCCCATCAAAAAGATGAAAACTGACGTCAGGCTGAAAATGATTCTTTCATAAAGCCTGGCGATTTTCAATCTCTTTTCATGGAGGTTTTTTTATGTCAANTGAATTAGTGGTTGATGCTTTTATTGAAATCCCTGCTGGCAGTCAAAACAAATATGAATACGACAAAGAAGAAGGGGTATTTCGTCTGGATCGAGTGCTCTATTCCCCTATGCATTATCCAACCGAGTATGGATATTTAGAAGGAACTCTTGCGGAAGACGACGATCCGCTTGATATCCTTGTCTATACAACCTTTCCTACCTTCCCAGGCTGTGTGATCCGCAGTCGTGTCATTGGTGTCTTAATGATGTCAGATGACAAAGGACAAGATGAAAAATTGCTCGCTGTTCCAGTTGATGATCCTCGAATGAACCATATTCGACGCTTACAAGATATGCCTTCACATATCCTGCGTGAAATTGAACACTTCTTCCAAGTCTATAAAGATCTCGAAAACAAAGAGACAAAAATTGAAGGCTGGAAAGATGAAGAATTCGCTAAAAACCTTTATCAAGAATGTGTGGAACGTTATCAAAAAACAAACGCAACCCTTTCGAAATAATTCCTACTTAATACATAAAAATCTATGTTGACACCTTGATTTTTCCATGCTAAAGTAAAAGCGAATTTGATCTCCACATTAAATGAAAAACTCTCCTGATAATTGTATACAGGCATGAAAGCGATGATGGAGCCAAACATCACCACTAAACTTACAGAGAGCCGATGGTTGCTGGAAATCGGTAGTTTAGTTGATGTGGAGCACTCCGGAGTGGTTTACTGAACGTTTTAGTAGGTAAACACGGCTTATCCGTTATCATGAGGTCCTTGACCTACTAAGGCTGTTAGCGCGAGTTAACAGTAAATATAGGGTGGTACCACGAGGCTTCTCGTCCCTGTCCACAGTGATAGTGGAATACTGGGATAAGAAGCATTTTTTATTTTGTAAGGAGGGAATCAAATGCTCCATTTAAGAATACCGGGGCCAACCCCAATTCCGCCCCGCGTGCAACAAGCCATGAATCAACCCATGATCGGTCATCGAAGCAAAGAATGTTCCGCGCTAATTCATAACACCAGCAAACGACTTCGCTTAATTTTTGGTACAAAGCAAAATCCCCTCATCATCGCAAGTAGTGGAACAGCCGCACTCGAAGCAGCTGTGATCAACACATTATCTCCATCAGACGAAGCATTGGTTGTGGTTACAGGCGTTTTTGGTGATCGATTCGCTAAAATTATTCAGAAATATGGTTTTACCCTCCATCGGCTAGATATTGAGTGGGGGAAAGCCTGCGATCCGGATCAATTGCGCGCTGCTCTCACCAAACACCCAAACGTAAAGGCCGTCTTTTTTACCTATTGCGAAACATCAACGGGCGTCTTAAACCCGATTCAGAAACTGTCAGAAATCGTTCACCAACATTCTGATGCGCTGGTAATCGTTGATGGTGTAAGTTGTCTTGGTGCTGTTCCCTGCGAAATGGATGCTTGGGGAATTGACATTATGGTAACAGGATCACAAAAGGCGCTCATGCTTCCACCAGGGTTAGCCTTTGTTGCTGTAAGTGAACGAGCATGGCACGCGATTGAGCAGAATTCAACCCCACGATTTTATCTAGATTTAATCTCCTATCGAGATAAATTGGCCCAAGATACCACACCATTTACGGCAGCGGTCTCTCTGTTATATGGGCTATCCGAATCCCTAAAGATGATTGAAGAAGAAGGATTGGAACAGGTTATTCAACGGCATGAACAGATGAAAACCATGACGCGTGCTGCCATTCGCGCGCTAGGACTGAAGCTAATGACTTCAGACGAAGATGCAGCGCCAACTGTCACGTCCATTTATGGTGGTCAAGACAAATGGAATCCAGATGAATTGCGACAAGAACTGGCAAACATTCAGGTGATCGTAGCTGGTGGTCAGCAGCATTTAAAAGGGAAAATTTTCCGCATTGGCCACATGGGCTACTGTTATCCGCTTGATATTTGTACCATCATTTCTGCTTTGGAGTATGCGTTGCAAAAAATCGGTGTCCCCATTGAACTGGGTAGCGGAATAAAAGCTGCACAGGAGGTTTGGAAAGGTGTATAAAGTATTAATTACTGACCCTTTGAGCAACCAAGGAATTGAAAAACTCCTTGCCGCTCAAGATGTTGAAGTGATTCAAAAACATAACCTAAGTCCAGAAGAGCTAATGCTTGAAATTGAATCAGCCGATGCTCTGTTGGTGCGAAGCCAAACAAAAGTAACAGCTGAAATAATTGAGAAAGCGAGCAGGTTGAAGGTGATTGCACGGGCCGGCGTTGGAGTAGATAATATTGATATTCCAGCAGCAACTCAAAAAGGGATTATCGTTGTCAATGCACCTGACGGAAATACGATTTCCACCGCTGAGCACACGTTTGCCATGCTCATTTCGCTATCGCGAAATATTCCACAAGCCTACCAATCGATTCTTCAGGGAAAATGGGACCGCAAAAAATATGTAGGAACTGAATTAAATGGAAAAACTCTAAGTATCATTGGGCTTGGCAGAATCGGCTCCGAAGTGGCCAAACGAGCAAAAGCCTTTCAAATGAATGTGGTTGCCTACGATCCCTACTTAACGCAAGAGCGTGCGGAAGAACTTGGTGTAAAACAAGCTACATTTGAAGAAGCGATTTCAATTGGCGATTACATTACGGTTCATACTCCTTTAACCAAAAGCACATATCATTTAATTAACGAAGAAACATTTGCCAAAATGAAAAAAGGCGTTCGTATTCTCAACTGTGCTCGTGGCGGAATTGTCGATGAAAATGCACTCTACCAAGCAATTCAAGATGGAATCGTCGCAGGAGCGGCACTTGATGTTTTTGAAGAAGAACCACCTGGCGAGCATCCGCTGTTCAGCTTACCGCAGGTAATCGCGACTCCACATCTTGGCGCATCTACTATAGAAGCGCAAGAAAATGTTGCGATTGACGTTGCTGAAGAAGTTCTTCACATCCTGCGCGATCAACCATTTAAAAATGCAGTGAATCTTCCATCCATCCCAGCCGAATTGCAACAAAAATTAAAGCCCTATCAGGAGCTGGCAGAAAAACTTGGGCAGTTTGTCGCTCAGATCGTCGAAGGAGCATTAAAGAAAATTACGATCTCATTTGCTGGTGAGCTTGCCAATATGGATATTGCTCCGTTAACAAGAACCATTTTAAAAGGCGCTCTTTCTCATCATTTATCAGATGTGAATTATGTGAATGCGCCCAATCTCGCCAAACAACGTGGTATTCAGATTCTGGAACAAAAAAAATCAAATAGTCATGGCTTTACAAACTTGATCCAAGTTAGCATCGAGACTTCAAACAGTAAACGAAGTGCCTCTGGAACACTTCTTAATGGACTAGGATCTCGCATTGTCAAAATTGACCAATATTCAATCGACCTCAATCCAAAAGGACACATGCTACTGATTCAACATCGCGACCAACCTGGAGTGATTGGCAAAGTTGGAACTGTGCTCGGCAATCATGATATCAACATCGCTACAATGCAAGTTGGACGTGAGACAATCGGTGGGCAAGCGATCATGATGATCCGCATTGACAAACCAGCTCCCAATCATGTACTTAATCAACTAAGAGAGTTAAACGTCATCGATGCACTTACAGATATTGATCTTTAGAGCTAGAAAGGAGTTAACCCATGGCGGAAAAAGTAGCAATCGTAACGGGCGCAAGCAAAGGCTTAGGGCGTCACATTGCTCAACGTTTAGCATCCGAGAATGTTCAAGTAGTCGCTTGCGCTCGAAGCACTGAGCTACTAAACACATTAGCAAAAGAGACGAAAAACAGAATTCGGCCGTTCACCTGTGACATTACGGATGCCAAACAAGTACAAGCATTAATTCAATTTACGATTGAACAGACTGGCAGAATCGATTATTTGATTAACAATGCCGGACTAGGCCACTTTGCGCCCATTGAAGAGCTGAGCGAAGCTGATTGGGATGAAATGATGCAAGTCAACCTGAAAGGCAGTTTTCTCACTTGCAAATACGCAATCCCACATCTAAAACAAACCAAAGGACATATTGTCAATATTTCCAGCATCGCAGGCTCCGTTCCCTTTGCCGGTGGAGGTGGATATTGTACAACCAAAGCGGGACTCAATATGCTCTCTGAGGCGCTTGCCATTGAGTTAAAAAAACATGAAGTTAGAGTCACAACCATCAGTCCAGGCTCAATCAAAACCCAATTCGGGCAAACCAAAGATTATGCACTTGAACCCGAGCAAGTAGCAGAAACCGTCTGGAACGTGATCAGTGCTCCCAAAAGTGTTATCTTTAGCCAAATCACTATTCGGCCACAGGTGCCTCCTGCACTTCAGTAAACCAGCAGAAAAAAATCTGTTTCAACTCGAACTTCTTTGACGCTACGGAGCAAAGCTCCGTAATCTCATTCCATCACATTCTCAACATTGAGCCCTGGTTGATCCGCTGTCTGAAACGCTCTTGTCCTCTATGGAACCATTCGGCTACAGAAAAATCTCCTGGATAATAGCCTCCAGGAGATTTTTGCTTAATACAGATCGGATTCGGATATATTGATATTACATATTTCTCTTCTATGCTTTGCAGCTTTCCGCTGAGCTTCTTTTTTCATCCTTGCAACAGCATTACGAACGTGAATAAGGGTATTGTCGTGAAACATAAATATGTAGTCTGCTCTTCATTCAAATAGTTGTCGCTGAATTTGTTCCAATTCGAAAGCTAACGTTGGGCGATCTTTAGCCTGTTTGATCCATTTATCAAACGAAAAGTGATCAATGGGGGAAGGAGTGAAGGGGAAGACCTCCGATCAATATTTCAACACTGATCCTCAACCTTCACCAATGCTACTCTTCCACTTTCACGCGAAGCGGCAAACGAATCGTAAACGTTGTTCCTTTGTTCAATTGACTGCTCACATCAATCTGTCCTTGGTGTGCATCAATTAAGTGTTTGGCAATGGATAACCCTAAACCAGTGCCGCCTGATTGTCCACGTGTTCGCGCTTTATCCGCTTTATAAAATCGCTCAAAGATAAATGGTAAATCTTCTTCTGGAATCCCCGAACCGGTATCTCTCACCTTGATCTGTATATGCTCATGTTGAACACGAGCCAACAGTTCAACTTCTCCCCCTGCTNGTGTATGTCTCAATGCATTGTCGATTAAATTGGTTAATACCTGCTCAATTTTATCTTCATCCCAGTAAACATCGGGCAGATCTTCAGCAATTTGACTTAAGAGTGTAATTTTCTGCTCAGCTGCAATCGATTGAAATTTCCGCAAAACACGATGGAAAAATTCGTTAGGTTTAATCCGTTGCAGTTCAAGATGCAGATGTCCTGATTCCATTCGTGCTAGATCGAGCAGTTCACGCACCAACCGTCCCATACGTTGCGACTCTTCATTAATCACTTCTGCAATTTCTCGACGTGCATCAGGCGAGTCGGCGATATCATCAATCAGTGCTTCACTATAGCCTTGCAACATCGCCAAAGGCGTGCGCAATTCATGAGACACATTGGCTACAAAATCTTTTCTGAGTTTGTCTAACCTTCTCTCCTCTGTCACATCTCTCGTTACTGCTACCACACCACGCACTTGATTCTGTTCATAGAGCGGCGCCATCACAACTGCAAACGTAAAACCTTTAACTGAAACATCTCCAACTTGTTCTTTATGATCATTCACCACGCGGCAAAATAAACGCTGCAGCGGCTCCGGCAACTGTAATTGCGTCGTTTCATTTTGATCTTGCTGAAAAAGTTGCAGCAGTCGATCAGCCGGCGGATTGGTTAAAATCACCTTCCCTTTAGCATCTAATGTAATGACACCATCCGACATGCTCCTTAGAATGCTGGCTAATTGCTCCTTTTCTTGTGAAAGAAGTCGAATCGACTCTTCCAAACGACTCGCCATGCGATTAAAAGCCATCGACAAATCAGCAATTTCATCGCGTTCATGTGTCCGCACCGGCACACGGGTCGAGAACTGACCTCTGGTCATCTTTTCTGCAGCTTCCCTCATCTGCAACAATGGTTGCGTAATCCGCGTTGATAAGAAAAAAGCGAAAATAGTGGTCAAAACAATGCCAATACAAGCTGAATAAAAGATCCAACGTTTAATATCAATTCCACCTAATTCCTCTTGCGGCTGATACAACAGAATCGCACCTTGAACCTTTCCTTCTACCCGATAAGGAGCCGCAACCAAGATGACATCATGTTTGGAAAGAGAAAAATGATCTTCTTTTCCCTCTTTAATAGATGCATTACCAATCCAGGACAACGTTTTTCCTTGCAAAACTCTTTGAAAATCCTGGGGACTCAGGATATCTTTCCATTGAATCGTTAATTGCTTTGCATGCGCATGCTGTAAAGGTTTAACCGAACCATCCCGGTTTAAAATGGCAATATAAACATGAAACAAGCGAGAAACCTTCAGAACATGCTCCAAATAACGCGAATGTTGATGACCCGACTGCTTCATACCTTGCTGAATTTCAGCAGCAAACTGCCTAAGACTCTTTTCCCGCTCAACATAATAGGTCTTCTCAATCCGTTGATTCAAAAACAGACTGAACACAGCTAAAACCAATGTAACCAGGACAATGATGGTCATCCAGAGTTTGCCAACAACGCTCCGGTAGATCACTCTTTGGGCACCTCTAGCTTATAACCAACTCCCCAAACAGTGGTAATCATTTTAGCTGCTTTTGGAGAAGCCCGATTTAACTTTTCACGTAAACGTTTAATATGCGTATCCACCGTGCGAAGGTCACCAAAAAACTCGTAGTGCCACACATCACGCAATAATTGTTCACGCGTAAAGACTTTATCGGGTGAGCAAGCCAAATAATAGAGTAGTTCATATTCTTTCGGCGTCAGCGAAATGGTTTGTCCAGCAACTTTTACTTCATGTGCATCGTGGTCAATCATCAAATCGGGAAAGACAATCACATTATGCGTCTCTGTATCGGTTGTTAAATAAGCAGTTGCCGATGCACGCCGAAGGACCGCTTTCACCCGATGAACAAGCTCGCGCGGACTAAACGGTTTCACCACATAATCATCAGTTCCTACTTCGAATCCTTCTACACGATTGCTCTCTTCCCCTCGTGCTGTCAACATAATAATCGGTGTTGCTTTTTTGCGACGAATTTCACTACATACATCTAGTCCATCCATTCCCGGCAACATCAGATCCAAAATGATCAAATCGTAATCAAATTGAAATGCCTTTTCCAATGCTTCTTCGCCATCTTCTGCCTCCGTAATCTTATATCCTTCCCGTTCCAAGTACATCCGTAACAAGCGGCGAATTCGTTCTTCGTCATCCACAACTAAAATATGATATTGTTTATCCATCATTTCTCACCCCATTTAAGCATAAGAATGCAAACCAGAGATTACTAGATTGATCAAGATCAAGTTAATCATGATAATGACAAAACCACCCACAGCAAGCCAAGAAGACTTCAGACCAAACCAACCTCGTTGCAATCGCAAATGAAGATAAGCCGTATAAAACAACCATGTAATCAATGCCCATGTCTCTTTGGGGTCCCAACCCCAAAATCTTCCCCAAGCCTGGTGCGCCCAAATCATGGCAAAAACCAATGCACCCAAGGTGAATATGGGGTATCCAATCGCAATAGAGCGATAACTAATCTCATCAACTAATTCCGGATCAATGTTTCGAACTAGCGGATACAACGCCACAGACAACCGTTTTCTTGTAATTATGCGTATGATACCATACAAAAGCAAACCAATAAAAATTGACCACAGCGTCGAATTTAATTTACTAGCCGCATTCTGCCCTTCCATCCAAGCAGGGACCGTCAACAATGGTTGGGATAAACCGAAAAACGAATCGACCTGAACTGCTTTTCCTTGATAAGGACCAACNATNGGTGGCAACTCATACTCTTGCACCACTTGTTGTCCATCCACCGGATGCTCAAAGGCTGCCTTGTAACCAATACTTTTAAAAATGAAACTGCTCCCAATAAAAGCGATAAACATACAGATTACAATCAGCACAACTTCCAGAAAAAAGGCATTTGGTCCCTTTTTCTCNTCAGCTTTCTGATGAATCAAATAGACCAATCCTGCAGCAAAGCCAACGGCAAAAGCACCTTGACCAATTGCGGCTAATGTCACATGCAGATAGAGCCAATGGCTTTTCAAGGCTGGAATCAGAGGTTGAACATCAGTTGGAAAAACAGCTGCATAAGCGAGCAAGATAACTGCTAATGGCATGGTAAATGCACCAAGAATCACATTTCGATAAAGAAATGAAATGACAATAAAGGCAAGTACAATTGCAAAACAGAGGAAAGCAGTAAATTCAAATAGATTGCTTGTTGGAAAATGACCACCGATCAGAATGCGCAATATAATAAAGATCAATTGCAATCCTGCACCAATGGCAGCAAGGAGAATCCCTCGATTCCCCCACTTTCGCTCAAGTTCCTCCTTCTTTTGCGCATTCTCTTCTTTACGTGTAATTCCCAAGACAAAAACAACAGACGAAATCAAATAAAAAAGGAAAGCACCCAATAGGGAGTATTCCATTATTTTTTCCATTCCTGCTTCCCTCCAATCGCTAACCAATCCGTTTTCATGCCAACATGTTGCACAATATTTTTTAACTCATAACGCAAACTAAACCAATTTTTATTGGTATGTGCTCCAATCAACATCACTCCTTCATGCCAGCGAATCCAAACACGGCGATGTTGCCAATAAAAGCCCATCACAAGCCCGATCACGGTTATAAATGCTCCCACAAAGATAATGGGTAATGATTTTTCAGTCCGTACCATGAGACCCGTTTTATTCTTCATCTCAAAGCCAGCAAAATCAATGTCAAATCGATTCTCCTTTGTCAACTGATCTAAATCATGTCCAGCAATCACCCAAGAACGCTCCCACTCTTTTTCCCCTTTCGCACGCGCTTCAAAGATAAAAGCCGGACGATTCGGTTCCTGTGACTTGGTTATGGGCTGATTCTTCTCATCAAGTGCAAAATCCGGATAATACTCGGCAATTCGAACCTCAACCTTTTGGCCTACCAGAAATCGATCGTGGGGACTCATTTGAAATAGATTCACTTTAAATCGTCCTACTTCTTGCTTCGTCTTTTTATCAATCACCTTTAGCGAAAGCGTATTCAACTCCGGAATCATACTGGATTGAAACAATTCATAACCCTTATATTGAAGCGGATGATTCACCAAGATGGGCGCACGATGCACTTCCTTTAGTTTTCCATTATCCGGATTCCGTTCATAGAGGACCACATTGGTTTGATACTTTTTCACAACAGCGCCATTGTTCTGCTTGGCGGCAGGAAATTGTTTGGGATCATAAAACTCCATCATTGCCTTCTCATTCTTTATATAAAACGGGCTTTGAGGGACCTTCTTCACTTCTCCTTCTCGCAGCCAAAAAAACTCCTCCACTGCCCAACCTGGAATCCACCGGAGAAGGACGGCAAATAAAAACAAAATCAGACCAATATGATTAATATAAGGTCCCCAACGGCTTAATCGCCCTTTTTCCGCTAAAAGTGAATCATTCTCACGTCGAACTTGATAACGATGTTTGGTGAGTGCTTCAGTCCATTTCTGCAATAATTGCTCTTTCTCAGTCGCAGCAACCTGTTCCGCATAAGCAATCCGCTGCCGCTTAATAAACGTAGGGTTTTTTTCAACACGCTGGTTCTTCAACCCCTTATACAAGGGAACCACGCGATCCAAACTGCAAACTACTAAAGAAATGCCGATCATGGCCAGCAGGAGAAAGAACCACCAGGACTCATACATGGAAGAAAAACCCAGACGGTAAAACCAATCCCCCCATACACCATACTCTTCACGGTAGTATGTTTCGGGAGTCTCCGAAGGGATAAACTTCTCCTGTGGAAAGATCGTACCAATACTCGCGAGAATTAAGGTAATGACAATCAAAATAATCGCAACTTTGACTGACGAGAAAAAATTCCAAATCCGGTCAACCAATGTTGTTGTAGCAGCTTGTGAACGGCGCGCTCTGCCTTCATAGCGCATCTGTTTGGGTAGTTCAATACCGTCTTCCAACGGCATCCCACAATATTCACATAACACCGTTCCGACTGGATTTTGATGTCCACAGTCACATTTTGTGTTTTCAATCATATGGGATCTCCTNCTTCTACCTCGTCGTTTTAAATCATTATATAATTTGCCAACCAGCACTCATCGAAAGCATTTTGAAGATTATTTGAAAGATCGATGATCCTTTTTTAGCAACATCTGTTTTAAACGATCATACTCTTGTGATGATAGCTCGCGGTATGAACCCTTCTTTAAACCAGTCAATGTTAAAAAAGCGACCCGCGTACGCAATAATTCCAAAACCGGATGACCAATGGCTTGGCACATTCGCCGAATCTGTCGATTGCGCCCCTCATGGATAATGATTTTTAGCTTGGATCGCCCATCTTTGGTCGATAATCGTTCAACCTTCGCTGGAGCGGTCCAACCATCTGTTAACCGAACCCCTTTGCGTAAACGCTCGATCTTACTCATGCAGGGTTTCCCTTTCACCGTTGCAATATACTCTTTCTCAATTTGAAAACGTGGATGCATCAGTCGATGCGCCAATGACCCATCATTGGTCAGCAACAATAGCCCCTCTGTATCATAATCCAATCGCCCAACCGGATAAACGCGCTCCTTAATTCCCTGAAGATAGTCAGCAACCACCTTCCTCCCTTGCGGATCAACCATACTCGTAATCACAAATTTGGGTTTATAAAAGAGAAAGATTTTCTTTTTTTCCCGTTTAATCGGTCTACCATCAACTTCAATTTGATCGTGATCGGGATTCACTTTTACTCCCAATTTGGTAATGCGTTGACCGTTCACCTTTACTCGTCCAGCGAGAATCAATTGTTCGCTCTTCCTTCGGGAAGCAATGCCAGCTTGAGCTAAAACCTTCTGNAATCGCTCCATCACTTGATCACCTCTAGACCATCTTACCCCATTTCAACCGAAAACAAAAAAAGTCCTACGCAATACGGACAATTCATCAACAGATTCCTTCCATCATTGAAAAACGGAAGTACAAATCAGCCAAGCTGCCAAGAATCCAGCTAGATCCGCTAACAAACCAACCTTTAATGCATACCGCGTTTGTCGAATGCCCACTGCACCAAAGTAAACGGTTAAAACATAGAGAGTAGTATCTGTACTTCCTTGGATAGTGGAGGCCAATTTGCCCAAAAACGAATCCGGCCCATATGTTTTTAGAATACTTTCGACAAAAGCCAAAGAACCGGAACCCGAAATCGGCCGCAGAATCCCAACTGGCAATACTTCGCTAGGAATTTGCAACCAACGGGTGATGGGTTCCAGCAATTTCAGATAAAATGATAAAGCGCCAGTTTCCCGGAAAATGGATACCGCCACAATCATTCCCACTAAATGGGGAATTAACTGAACCGCTGTAGGAAAACCCTCTTTGGCCCCCTCTACAAAACTCTCATANACTGGAACTTTACGAGTGATGGCATAGAGGGGGACACTCACCAAAATGATGGGGATCATATATTTGGATAGCATTGCAATCAATTGATAAAACTGCTCCAAAGCTGGTTCCTCCTTGTTAACCTAACCTGCACGACTTCGAAAATAACGATCCAGTATAATGGCAACCACTGTTGCACAAAAAGTAGCGAGCAACGTGGGACCAATGATTTCAGTGGGATTAATCGAGCCATGCTTCATCCGAATCGCAATAATCGTTGTGGGAACCAAAGTGAAACCCGATGTATTTAAAGCCAACAGCGTACACATAGCGGGTGTCGCTTTCTTGGGATTAGGATTTAATTTTTGTAATTCTTCCATCGCTTTAATTCCCATTGGCGTGGCAGCATTTCCTAAGCCAAACAGATTAGCACTCATATTGGATAAGATATAGCCCATTGCAGGATGATCCGGTGGTACACTGGGAAATAGAAACTTAACAAGCGGACGAAACAGTTTTGCCAACTTATCCAACAGTCCAGCATCCTGCGCAATCCGCATCATTCCCAACCAAAAAGCAAGTACACTAATCATACCAAGACAAACAGCAATCGCATCTTTTGCTCCATTTAAAGCAGCAGTTGTCATCAACTCAATTTTCCCTTGGGCCAAAGCAGCCACTGCTCCGCTGAGAATCATAAACAACCATATATAGTGAATCATGCTACGACTCTCCTTGTAACAACAATGAAACAAATACCCGCTTCCAACTGGACCAGACAGAAGTTGTGGGACGCCACTTTGAAATCAATGGCACAGAACCTATTCTTTTCTGATCCAGATAAATTTGTACACTGCCAACATGCACATCTGCTTGTTGTAACAAATGGGGTGGATAGGTCAACATCGGTTTCAGCACAATTTTTTCTTTCTCATGTTTGGATAAAGGATACTGAAAAGTAGCATCAGCAACAATTGTTAGATCACGACGCTTTTTCTCTTGCTGAAATGGCGCAAGGACCACCTCGCCTTTTTTCAATACTGAACGAAGCCGATAATGTGAAAATCCATATTCATACAGTCTACGATGATCTTCCCAATCATTGGGATCGTTCAACGTCACACAAATTAATTGCTTCCCTTTTCGTGTTGCCGATGTAACCAGTGTCCGACCCGACTGTTTGGTAAAACCCGTTTTCACGCCATCTGCACCTTTATATAATCGCAAGAATTTATTTTTGTTATAAAACGTTCGTCTCCAAGTCTCGCCTGGCCAAGGAACCTCCTTAACTTCTGTTTTCACGATTCTGCGAAAAACCGGATTTTTCAAGGCATAACTGGTTAAGACCGCTAAATCTTTAGCTGATGAATAGTGCTTTGGATGATCCAAACCATGTGGATTCACAAAATGGGTCTGCGTTAAACCCAATTGGGTCGCTTTTTCATTCATCAGATAGACAAACCCCTCAACCGAACCACCAATATGCTCCGCAATTGCGACCGCTGCATCATTGCCAGAGCGCAACATTAAGCCATACAATAAGGTTTCCAGCGGNATTTTCTCTCCTTGTTTTAGATAGATCGATGATCCCTCTACCCCAACTGCATCTGGTTTCACCGTTACTCGTTCCGTCAGCTTTCCTTGTTCAATCGCCACAATTGCAGTCATAATTTTTGTTAAACTGGCAATCTTCATGCTTTTATCTGCCTGCTTCGCATAGAGAATGCGCCCTGTTTTCGCATCCATTAAAATGGCTGCATCTGCACTTACTTCCGGCGCAGACGCTTCACCATGAACAATCGTCACGCTGGGAAAACAAATCATTCCCAATACAATGCAAATTGCTAGAACAATCCTCATCCCATTTGCACCTCACCCATCCGAGGGTTTGTACCAAATATATGCAACT
>JGI1652J44930_10000347_pt1 | contig 18198 bp, 15 predicted proteins | sample NewIslsDNAsample_FD_44930 | JGI IMG/M metagenome (IMG submission 44930)
CCCTCTGCGCCGAAGGCGATGCGGAAACAATCGTTCGTTCTCGATTTGGGAAAGGAAGGGCGGATCATCCGCGGCGACCTGTACGCCGCCGAGGATGCCCGCCGGCTCCCGACGCTGGTCATCCTGCACGGATTCAAGGGGTTCAAGGATTGGGGATTTTTCCCCTATGCCGCGGAAACCCTGGCCAAACGGGGCTTTGGAGTCATCACCTTCAATTTCTCCATGAACGGCGTGGGGGAAAACCTCTTTGAATTTACGGAGCTGGACAAATTCGCCCGAAACACCTACAGCCGGGAACAGGAGGACGTGGCAAAAATCATCGGGGAAATCAAGGCAGGGCTTCTGCCTCCCGACGGCACCCTGGATCCGGACCGGCTGGGACTGATCGGCCACAGCCGGGGAGGGGCGAACAGCCTGCTGTACGCCCTGGAGGACCCGAATGTCAAGGGCGTGGTGACATGGAACGGCGTCGCCGACGTCGATATATTTCCCGAGGAATTGAAACGGGAGATCCGGGAAAAGGGCGTGGGAACCGTCCTGAACGCCCGAACCGGTCAGGAAATGCCCATCCACCGGGAAGTGCTGGAGGACCTGGAGGCAAACCGGGAGCGATGGAACCTCCTGAAACGGCTTCCGGAGTGGAATCGCCCCCTGTTGATTCTGCAAGGGGATCAGGACGTTTCCCGACTGGTGGAGGGGGCACATCAGCTTCACCAAGCCGCCCCCCAATCCACCCTCCGGATTCTGCCCGGGGCAAACCACACCTTTGGAGCCGTCCATCCCTTCCAGGGGTCCACTCCCCATCTGGATCGGGTGCTGGAAGAAACGGCGAATTTCTTTGCGAAGGTCCTGTAACGGACGCCATCAGGGGCATTCGAACAGCGAAAAGGCCGGTATGAACCGGCCTTTTCGCCCAAGGGGGTCAACAAGATTTATCGATTATGAGGATTATTGCGCAGCGCACAAATCTCTTTAAATATATTTATAGAATATTAGAATTGCATTTGTCAAACGCGGGCTCCCCTTTCCGGGATCCCTGTCGTTTCACAGCCTAGCCCTTTGTCAAGGGGAACGATATCCCGGAGGAAAAGGTTTCACATCTCATTATATTTTTCTTTTTCAATTCGTCCTTTCACATTTTTTCGCATCCTTTTCCGCTTTAGCGCATCAGCGGGATCCATTCTTTTTCCCGGGGAAAAACGTCCTTGGAGATTTCACCCCTTTGAATGAAGCAAAAGGCCGGTTCCTGGCGGAACCGGCACCCGCTTCATGAAATTTTTCGAGCAAAGGTCAGGCCCAGGGTAAGGGGTGTGAGCTGACCGCTTCAGCTTACCAGCCGAATCCGACTCCCGCAAAAACAAAGATGGTGGCAATGACCAACAGGAAGATCAGGAGCCGACGAAAACCGATTCCGTAACCGTATCCGTATCCTCCGCCGTATCCGCTCATGTTAACCCTCCTTTGCACTGATTTCAATCGCATCATATGCTTCGCCGGCGGAGAGGAAAAGGCATCCGCCCCTTCGGCGTCAAATTACAGAAATGCCTAATTCCGGGATGAACCGGTTCCCCGGGCCGTTTGTGCTTCCGCCCACTCCCTCAGCACCATGGCGTTATTTTGCGCCCTGTTCCGGCTTGCATAAAGAAAGGTGATCGGCCTGCCGGCGGCACGCTCCAGGATGAGACGCCACGCTTTCGTTTTTTCCGGATCATTCAACTCCCGGAAATACGCCTCCCTGAAACGGTCAAAATCCCGGTCCCGGTGAAATCTTTTCCGCAATTCATCCGATGGAGCCAGCTCCCTCGCCCAGTGATCGATGGATGCTTTCTCCTTTTTCACTCCCCTCGGCCACAGCCGATCGACCAGAATGCGAAAACCGTCGGTCTCTTCCGGGGGATCATAGATCCGCTTCAGTCGGATCATGGGGAAACCTCCTTCGAAGGAATCGCGTCCGCTGCCCGCATCCCGGGAAGGACGCAACAACCAAAGGGCAGGGCGATCCCCTTGACACGGGAGTGCCGCAGCACATCCCTCCCTTGTTTGGCAACAAAAACCCTTGGGATTATCTCTTCCCTTTTTCACTGATTGATTATCAGTTATCATGGAAATGGAACCGGGATTTTGAAGGCCGACTACCGGCTTCCGCCATTGCCGGAAAGGCAAAGAACCGACAAAAGGGGTATTGTCCATGATTCTGACAGGACATCTTCGGCCGCTGNGCCACGAATACAAAAATCCCATCGCCTACCGCCTCCGGCTGGACGATCAGGAAGCCCCGCTGAATGATTTCCTGGGAAATACCGTTCAAATCGACTATCTCGGAACCATTTCCTGTATTTATTGCGGCCGAAAAATCAAAAAATCCTTCAACAGCGGTTCCTGCTACCCGTGTTTCCGGGATCGGGCCGAAAACGATCTCTGCATCGTCAAGCCCCATCTGTGCCACTTTCACCNGGGCACCTGCCGGGATGAAGCCTTCGGACGAGCCCATTGCATGCAGCCCCACCTCGTATACATCGCCCTCAGCGATGACATCAAGGTCGGCATCACCAGAAAATCGAACGCCGTCAACCGCTGGATCGACCAAGGGGCCGTCGCCGCCCTTCCCATCGCGGAGGTTCCGGACCGCAAGACCGCCGGCGAATTGGAATTTCATCTGTCTCAATTCATCAANGACAAGACCAATTGGCGAAGAATGCTGAAAAACCAGGTCGCCGACAAGGATCTGACGGCGGTTCGCTCGGAACTCCGCGAAAAAATCCCCAAAGACTACGCGCAATACTTTTTGGACTCCCAGCAAGTCATGGATTTTAGGTATCCTCAGCTTCAGGTTCCCGAAAAAATCAAATCCCTCGATTTGAACAAGCAAGCCCACATCGAGGGGACATTGATCGGGGTCAAGGGACAATACATGATCTTTGAAAACGGCGTCATCAACATGAGAAAGTACAGCGGATACAAGGTGCGGGTGGTGCTGGGCGGTAAGGCGTGAGGCCTTTCACCGAAACGGCCTCCACCTAAAGGGATTTCTGCCGGAAAAATAACGGTTTCTCCCGTTCCCCGGCCGGAGAAGGATCAATCCCACCAAACAGAGGATCACCAGCCAGACATACAGATGGACGGAGAGAATCAGTCCGAACAGCAGGACGCCGATCGCGGCGCACAGGATGGAAAATGGGGGATAACGGGTGATCAGCAGACTGAGAAAATAGATGAGCGCGCCGATGAAGATCAAGAGCGGACTGAGGACGAAAAGAGCTCCCGCCGCCGTGGCCGCCCCGTTGCCCCGCCGGCGCGCCGAACCGAGGGGAACGATTTCCCCGAAAACAACCGCCACGGCGGCCAGGGAAGCTCCGGTCCAACCTGCCAGTAAAAACCCGGCCGAGGCGGCAAGGACCCCTTTGGCCATTTCCAAAGCCAGAATCCAAAGTTCCTTCTCAGCCGCCGGGGTTCGAATCAACCCTTTCCGCACCTTTCCGAACCACGGGCGTACGGGGATCGAACCGAGAAGATAAGCGGCCACCACCGCGAACAAATAGGTCATTCTTCTCCCCCCTTCCCTCCTTCACGATTTTTTTCGAAAAATCTGTTACATAACAACTTGCGGCGGGTAAAATAAAACAATAACATGTGAAGGGGGAAGGCTTCCATGGAATTTTCACTCATGAGCAAATACGGGCGTTATCCCTGTGAGGTGGTCGCTGATGAGGACCAATTCCGGTTCTGGGTTCGCAAAGCGGACACTACCGGCGAATTTTTCCAGTCCCAGCAGGAGCTTCTGGAATGGATTCGCAAACACTGGCGGCGGGAGGATTTTCTCCGTCCCGAGGAGTTTGATCATTTGCTGATCGCCCTCGCGGAAGGAGAAACGCGATGACGGCGGGGTCATTTCCTCGTCGTTATTTTTTAAAAATTGTGATTGTTGCCGCTGAGGAATACAAACGCCGCCCCCGGAGCAGGGCGGTTTCTTCACCGATCCCTTAACCGGAGAAGGGGGCCGGATAACGGCGAACCGCCAGGAGGAGCAGGGCCAGCAGACCGCAATAGCCGAAGAAGGGATAGACATAATTGATAAATGCGGGAAAACCGATCAGCGAGCACAAATAGCCGACGATGAAGATGAGGCCGGTCACCGTCTTCGGGCGGAAAGGCACCCATTGCCCCAGATTGGCGGCCAACCCGTACACGTTGCCGATCAGCGTGGTGAAAATTTCTCCCCACATCACGGCGAGGAAAAAGTACTTCATGCCTTCCCCCAGAGTGGCGATCACCAGGGCGATCGGAATCTCCATGTCCCAAATCTCCGGAACCTTGAGCGTCAGGGCGAAATCGCCGGCGAGCAGCATCAGGCCGAGGCCCAATCCCCCCAGAACTCCGCCGAGGCGCAGCGTCGCCTCATCCCGGATTTCGCCGCCGATCGGCACCAACACCGCCTGCGACATGGCCAAGTTNAAGGCCACATAAGTGACGGCCGAAACCAGCCAGCTTCCCTCAGCCACCGGTTCCATTTCCAAAAAGGGAAGGATCCCGTCACTGCGCAACCCCTCGGCCGCAANCAGCATGGTGAAGAAAAACATGCAGGGGACCACGAAGGAATTGACCGACAGAATGCCCTCCATGCCGCGGATGATCACCAGATAAGCGATCGCCGAGGAAAGCAGCACTCCCAGATGGAAGGAAAGGCCCAACTGTTCCTGGAAAAGGGCGCCGGTCCCCGACATCATCGCCGTCGTCACTCCGAAGAGAACGATTCCGACAAAAATGTTCATCCATCTTCCCCAGCGGGGGCCGAANAGATAATTGTTAAACTCTTCGTAGGACCGGGCCTTCAGCCGGGCTCCCACCAACATCATCCGCGTCCCCAGCCAGGCGAACAACACGGTCACCAGCAGGATGCCCCACACCCCGCCCAGTCCGAAAACGGTAAAAAACTGCTTGATTTCCTGGCCCGAGGCAAAACCCGCCCCCACCACCGTCCCGATGTAAGTGAACCCGATCCGACATGCCGGGAACCACCGCTCCTTCACTTCCATACACCTCTTCCCCGGGAAACTCGTCCTCACAGGATAAATGTATGGAAGGTGCGGGACAAATAGAACCAAGCCCGCTCAAAGGGCAAGGGGACCGGTTGGTTCCGGTCCCCTTGCCTCTTGCGCCCTCATCATCACCAGGGGCGCCATCCGTTATCTTCCCCATCATCGCGTCCGCGTCGGTCTCCCGGCGGCGGGATCGGGCGGTCACCCTGTTGGTCGCCGCCTGGCTGGCCGTCATCGCGGCCTTGGTCGCCACCGAACCATCCGCCCGGACCCCGGTCATTGCCCTGGTCGCCCTGGAGATCTCCCTGCGGATCCCCCGGCTGCTCGGGCGGTCGTTCCTCACGCGGCTTCACCTGAATCGACACGACATTGGAGGGTTTCGCCTCCTCATTGGTCTCTGTATCGATGGCGATCACGCGGTAATGATAGGTTCGGCCTCCGAAGATGCCCGACAGAGGATCACCGGGCTGCGGCACTTCGATCTGGTTGTCGGTAAACGCTCCTTCCGTCGTTTCTCCGATCGGCCGCCAGTTGGCCCCGTCTTCGGAGCGCTCCACCCGGTATTTCACCCGGTCGTCGTAATCGGTCCAACGCAGCTGGATGGCGCCGGCTTCCCTGTTGAAGCTTCCCTTCAGATCCGCCACCGGCTTCAGTTCAAAGGGCGGCTCGGGATCTTCCACTCCCGGCGGTTTTTCAAAGTTGCGGACGGGTGTGCCGGCCAGAAATTCCGACATCACCTTGCTGAAGAGGGGAGCCGCGTTCGTCCCCCCGCTCAGCTCCACCCGTTTGCCCTCTTCGGTCGAGAGATTGTAGATGGTCGCCGCCATCACGTAGTCGGGAGTGTAACCCACAAACCAGGAATCCTTGTATTCCTGGGTGGTTCCCGTCTTCCCGGCCACCGGACGTTTGTCCTGCAGCTGGGCCCTCGTCCCGGTGCCCTCCTCCACCACCTTGATCAGCATCCGCGTCATGTAGTAAGCCGTTCTGGGCTTGAACACCTGGACGGGTTGCAGAGCTTCCTGCGCCTCTTCGGTCAGCTCCACTTCCGTGCCGTTCGCTTGCTCAATTTTCCGGATCGCGTGGGCCCTCATCGCCTTTCCGTTGTTGGGGAACACGGTGTAAGCCTGGGCCATTTCCACCGTGCTGGCCCCCTCGGTCAGACCGCCCAGGGCCAGGGCGGCGTAGCCCTGATCCTCGGGATGCAGATTGAGTCCGGCCTTTTGGGCGAAGTTAAAGGCGCGGGACAAGTTCACTTTGTTATGGAGCAGCCATGCGGTGGAGGCGTTCAGCGATTGTTTCACCACATAGGAGAGCTCCACGTCCCCGTAATAACGCCGGGTGTAGTTTTGGGGCGTCCAGTCACCGATCGAGAACTTTTTGTCGGGGATCTTGGAATATTCGTTGATGTCCTCGTTCAGCTCCATCGCCGGGGCGTACACCGTCAACGGCTTGATGGACGACCCCGGTTGGTGCCCCTTCTTCTCCGCCGAACGGATCATGCTGCCGGGCTTGTAGTTGCGTCCGCCGCCGATCGCCACGATTTCCCCGGTGTCCGCCTTGAGGATGGTCGCCCCGCCGTCCAGGTTGTCGTGCCCCTGGTAGGTTTCGTCATCCGTCAAGGCTTTTTCGAGGATCTTCTGGGCCTTCGGGTTCATGGCGGTGTAGATCTTCAGGCCCCCGTCCCGCAGCTCTTCCTCCGACAGGTCGTAGTTCCGTTTGGCCTCTCCGATGACATAGGCCTTGTAGGCCTCGTACTCGTTGTTTTTCAGATGCGCCTCGAGGTATTCCTCCTTCACCCCGAGATCCATGTTTTGATATTTTTGAACTTCCTCTTTGGAGATGATGGGATCCAGGCCATCTTCATCCTTGCCCCGGGCCATGATCGCCAGAACGGTGTTCCGCCGATTCTTCGCCCCTTCCGGGTTGCGGAAGGGATTGTATCCCTCGGGCGCTTTCGGCAAACCGGCCAGGAGGGCGACTTCGTGGGGCTCCAGCGTTTCCTTGCTGATGTCCTTGTTGAAGTAAATCTTGGCCGCCAGCTTGACGCCCCGGACGTTGTTGCCGAAGTAGATGCTGTTCAGATAGGCCTCGAGGATTTGATCCTTGTTGTATCTGCGCTCCACGTTCAAAGCCGCGCCGATTTCCTTCAGCTTTCGTTTGATATTTTTGTCGTGGTCCCGGAGGATGGCATTGCGGGCCACCTGCATGGTGATGGTCCCGCCGCCCTCCGCCGCCCCCATCTTGATGATGTTCTTCACGACGGCCCGCATCAGGGCAAAGTAGTCCACCCCGTTGTGCTTGTAGAAGCGGGCGTCTTCCACCTTGACAAAGGCTTGGATGAGATCGGGGTTGTGTTTCTTCAGTTCCTCTATGGTGATGCGCTCCCGGTTGACCCCGATCCGGCCGATCAGTTTGCCTTCCTGATCATAGATGACCGAAGCGTATTCCAGGTTCTCGATTTTTTTGAGATCGACCGTTCCCGCCGTAAACACCACTGTGGAACAGCCACCGATGATCAAAAGAAGCGATGTGATGATGACAAGGAAAAACCATTTTTTTGTGAACAAGCGGCGCTTGTTTGAACGGGCGGAACGGGAACCGTACCGCTCCTTGCGCGACGGGAGAGAGCCGTGCCTTTCCCTGCGGGGAGGCAGGGAAAAAGGTTCCTCTCTCCGGCGGTAATCATCCATCTCGACAACCCCCTGCAGACGAATTCGAGCTGTTGGAAGCGGAAGCGATTTATTTCTTTCTCTATTTTTTCAACAGGCGTCGTTGTTTTTCTCCGGCCCAAGGGCGCAGAAGCGCCGGCCCTTTCCCTCCTCGCCCCCGAATGTGATATAGTTGGGGACGGGGTGATGAGCCATGAACGGCCGCGCTGCCGCCTTTGCCTGCCGGATCGCCGGCATCGCCGGTCTGTTTGCTTCCCTCCTGTTATGGAAGACGGAAGGAACGGCCGGATTGTTTCTCGGCTTGCTCGGTTCCCTCGTTTGGTTTTTACTGGGATGGCGATTCGGCAAAACGCAATGACGGACAGACGCTATTCTATTATAACGTAATTATAGTCCGAAAGGATTTCGTTTTGTCAACAAAAGGGTGATTTCTGCCGAAATATCGGCGAAAAGGGCGCCGGACGAAGAAAAACGCGCCGCAGGGCGCTCACAGCTTCCAAATCGGGGAATTTCGCGCCTTAAGGCAGCCGAAAGTTGCGGTTGTCGAAACCGCCGGTGACGGGGATGACCGCCCCGGTGATAAAATCGGCGTCAGGATCCACCAGGAAGCGGACCACCCGGGCGATGTCCCCGCCGGTTCCCGGTCTGCCGACGGGATTGCGGTCATCCCTTTTTCCGCGGGCGGCTTCGATGGGCGCCTCCTTGTAGGGATCGCGAATGTCCCCCGGACTGATCATGTTGACGGTGATCCCGTGCGGTGCCTCTTCCTCCGCCAGGGTCCGGGTGAAGGAGACCAACCCCGCCTTGGCCGCCGCATAGGCGGAGAAACCCGCCCACGGAGGAGCGTGCTCCGCTTCGGGAAAGCCGAAGGTGATGATTCGGCCGAATCCGCGTCGCCGCATCAAGGGAATCACTTCCCGCACGCAGTAAAACACCCCCGACAGGTTCCCGTCGATCATCTCCCGCCACTGCCGGTCCGTCAGTTCCGCCGCCGGAATGCGCCGGAACAAAAAGGGCCCCGCCGTGCAAACGAGCACATCCACCCGGTCCCATCGCTTCCGGATCTCCCCGGCCATCCTCCGGACATCCTCCGGACGGCCCACATCCCCCTGAAGCGCGAGGACTTCCCTTCCGAGAGCGCGGACTTCCCCGGCCAGCCGTTCCGCCGCCTCCCGGCTGCTCCGGTAATTGACGGCGATGTGAAATCCCGACTCGGCCAACACCTTCACCACNTGGGCACCCAAACCGCGGATGCCACCGGTCACCCAGGCGACAGATCCTTCCACACTTCCACCCCTCCCCGTTTTTTCCGTCTTCCATTTTATCGAATCAAATTCCCTGAAGCAGCAGAAACCCGCCCGAGGACGGGCGGGTCAACGCTTTTCCGATGGCTCCAGGATCTTTTTGGCCATATACAACAGGGTGAAAAATCCCAGAAAAATTCCCGGCAACAGGAGACCCGGGCGGATCGGTTCCCGGAAGGAGATGGCAAGGATCAGCACGGAAAGGCAGGCGAGGGAAAAAACTTGCATCCACCGNCTCCTCTTCCACCAGCTGAGCAGAGTGGAAAGCAGGGTGAGCGCGGTCATGATTTGCCACTCCAGGATGGAAAAAAAGGGCCATTCCGTCATGGGTCCTTCCTCCGCTTGCTCCATTTTCCGCTCATCCCCAGTTTGACCCATTCGGAAACGGCCGATACCCCCGGAAAGCCCCCGTGAAAAAGGATGTGGGGAAAAGGGTGTGCCGCCCGGGGCCTTTCCATCGAAGAGGCGAGGCGGCACAGCCCCTTCGGCGCCTGATGGGTTTTCACAGCTGACGCCCAATCCCTATTTTTGGTGACGGCCCGACCCGACGCGGCTGCCTGCCCGGGCAGCTTATCCTTTTCTTTTATCGGATCCGTGTCGGGTCTTTCCCGTCCGCCACGAAGAAGGACCGGATCACCGTCCGCTCAAAGTCGGTTCCGTCCCGGGCCTTTCCTCGGATATCGATGGTGACGTTGTAAATTCCGGGACGCTGAACGGCAGGGATCGTTCCGTTGAAGGCTCCCGGGTCTTTGGCATCGGGAAGAAGGCGCGTTTCGGGTTGCTTTGCCGCCGACCTGAAGGGAGCGCCCGTCGCCCCCGGCCCGACCACCCTTGCCCGGATATCAAAGTTTTTCATATTCCAGAGATGAGGTTTTTTCAGGCGGACCCGGATGGGCACCCCGCTCTCCCCGGCCCGGGAAGCATCCATTTGCACCTCCAGCGCCCTTTCGCCGATAAAGGATACGACCAGCAGATACGCCCCGTCGTCCGGACTGGTCATGCGCACCTTCCATTCCCCCGCTTCGGGCCGGGAAATCCGGTACGCGTGGATCTTCGCGCCCTTGAAGATCTCCTTCTCCTCGGCGGCGAAATATTCGNCGCTGCGCGGGGTGTAGATGCGTCCCCCGGGCGAAACGAGCGCCGTTTTCACATCGGAGCGATGGGTCATGATTTGAAAGACCGCTTCTTCCCGCCCGCCCTCGACGGCGATGGACTGCTCCGCCCTCTGCCCGGCGGCAAGGGGTCCGCCACGCACCACCGACTCGTTTTTCCCCTTTTGGTCCTTCCTGTCCAAAATTCCCCCGGGTCCTGCCTTCTCCGCCCTCAAAGCGGTGCGGAGCGCGGGTTCGATCCGCGGAAAGGCGGTGCTCCCCATGCGGATGTTGTCATGATCGAAGTTCTCCGTAAACANATGTTGTCCNTTGGGAAGGGGGGTGCTCCAGACGTTGACCAGACCGTCGTTTTGTCCGTAGGAGGACAAATAAGCGCCTCCCATCCACAGGGCCGAGGGAAAGGGTCCCCAGCTGGTCCCGGCGGCGGTGTAATANGCATTTTTGCCGGCGTTTTCGTGACTGTCCGTGATGGACCGGAAATACTCCATATACCCGGTTTGCAGCACTTCCGTTCCATCATCCCGGGCCCCCAGCAGTTCCGCCAGCCATCCCGCCCACCAGCTGTAGGCGAGATCGGCCAGGGGGGAACCCCGGTGGGGCGAACCCAAGGTGATCACCCTGCCCACATGCGGCCACNCTCCGTAGTGAACGAGTGCCGTTTGACTGTCGATCCCGCCCTTGCTGTGGGAGACGATGTTGACGGGTTCTCCGAAATATTGCCGAATCTGGGCCAGGAGGTCGGCCAGGAGACGGCCGTTGTCCCACATGCTCGCCCCTTCGCCGCCCGAGTCATACAGTTCGACGAAAGCGGTCCGGTACCCGTTGCTGTAGGCCGTGGCGTACATGTCGTTGGGACCGTGGTAGGCGGTCTCCCCCCACCAGCTTTCGGCGGAGCCGCGCAAGCCCTGGACGAAGACAATCGGCGGCTTGCCGTAGTCCANATTGGGAGGCGTCTCTCCCACATACCAGGTCCCCGGAACCGCCTCCGCCCCCGCATCCCCGCCGACGCGCACCGGATGAGGAACCGTTTTCTCCTGAGCCGATGCGGGACCGACCCATGCCGACACGCACAATACGACCACCGTCAACAACGAGATGAGTTTTTTTCTTCTCATCCCCTTGCCCCCCGCTCACAAAACTTTTTCCCCACCCCTTTTTAAATGATTCCCTTTTTTGTAAATTTTCTAACTTTGTCCTCAAAAATTGAGCCTCCCCTTCTCCCTGGTATAGCAAAGGGGCGGATCGCAAAAATTAACAAAGAATTCAAGTCTTCGCGAGGGTGCACAAATGAACGACGTGGGAATCGCTTTGAGCGGCGGAGGTGTGGCGGGATGCGCACACCTGGGCATTTTGTACGGTTTGGAAAAAGAAAAGGTCCCCGTCCGGTACATCGCGGGAACCAGTGCGGGAGCCGTCGTCGCCGCCCTGTACGCCTACGGTTACCGACCGAAACACATGACCAAACTGCTCCCTTTGATCAATAAGGAATTGGTCGATTATGATTATCCTTCCTTCGTGCGCGCCTTCCTCCGGCGGGGAATGCAGGTCCAGGGCCTGGCGAAGGGGGAGAGGCTGCGGTATCTGATCGCGGAAACCACCCGAAATGCCCGAATGGCCGACCTGCCGTTTCCCGTCGCGCTCATCGCCACCGATCTGAAAACCGCCCGGCCGGTGATTTTCACTTCGCGCCCCTTCCTTCGGCCCCTTCCCGGCGCGGACGTGATCACCGACATCCCGGTGGCGGACGCCGTGGTCGCCAGTTGTGCCATTCCGGTGCTGTTCCAGCCGATTCGCCACAGGGGCCGGATCCTGGTGGACGGCGGAGTCATCGACAATTGCCCGATCAGCGCCGTCAAGGCGCTGGGGGCGGAGAAAACCATCGCCGTCCGGACGAGGGAAGCCGCTCCGGTCGAAAGCTCCTTCGACTCCCTCTTGGCCATCGTCAAGCGGGTGATGAGCATTACCCTGAACAACCAGTTGAAACAACAGCTCAAAGAGGCGGACATCGTTCTTGAACCGGAGGTGGCTCCCGATACCCTGTTGGATTTCACGCAAACCATCGCCTGTGTCAAATGCGGATATCGCCACGTGCGGGAACGGATGGGGGAGATCCGGCGCGTGCTGGGACAGGCGGAGGAGAAGGTTTCCCTTTAGCTAACCCCCTCCCTTCAACCGGCGGATCAATTCCCGGATGTCGGGGGGAAGAGGAGACTCCCAGGACCGTTTTCGGCCGTCACGGGGGTGAATCAGCTGCAGAAAGGCGGAGTGGAGGGCCTGCCGGCCGATTCCCCGGGTGTCCCACCCCTCCGCATACATGGGATCCCCGATGATCGGATGCCCCCTGTGGGCCAGGTGGACCCTTATCTGGTGCGTCCGTCCCGTATCCAGAAAAAGGCGCAAAAGGGTCGCGCCGGGCAGTCTCTCCACCACGGCGAAGCGGGTGATCGCCCGGGCTCCCCCTTCCATCACGCATCGGCGGGAGGGGCGCTCCGGACAGCGGGCGATCGGAGCGTCAATGACNCCTTCCTCCTCCGGCACTTCTCCGTGAACAACGGCCAAATATCCCCGCCTGTAGCGGCGGCGGGACATCTGACCCGCCAAAAAATCGTGGGCATAGGCGTGTTTTGCGATCACCAACAGCCCCGACGTGTCCTTGTCCAAACGGGTGACGGGATGGACGGCATGGGTCTCGCCCCGCTCCGTCCAGCGGTGCACCAGCCCGTTGGCCAGGGTATATTCCCTGTAATCCTTGGTGGGGTGAACCACCAGCCCCGGCGGTTTGTCGACGACGACCAGATCGGCGTCCTCGTGGACAACGGTGAAAGAAACCGGCTGCGGGGGGATGTCGGTGCGTTCCTCNGGCAGTTTCACCCCGATAAGGTCCCCTTCTTCCACCCGGTCGGCCAACAGGACCGGACGGCCGTTCAACGTCACCCGGCCGGATTCCTTCAGTCTCCGAAAAAGGCGCCGCGAAAAACGGTATCGGTTCCGAAGCACATCCCGGACCGTCTTTCCGGATTCTTTTTCCAAAACGCGGTGGAAAAAATCGGCGGACTCGTCCCGGTTCACCGGCACCCCCCCTTCAATACATCACCCCGGTGCGGGTGTGGGTTTTCCGGAATTCGGCGGGAGAGGGATCGAAGTATTTGGGAGTGTACCTCTTCACAAACCATCCGTNCGCGTTCAGGTAGCCCGATCCCCAGGTGGGATCCATGGTCAGCCACCGGCCGTCCACCTTGACTTCCACCCAAGCGTGGCGGACACCGTCGGCAATCCCCTCGACGAAACGGGCCTCCATTCCGATCGAACGCAGCAGGGCGATGGCGAGGAAGGAGTAGTCCTGACACACTCCCTTTCTTTGTTTCAGGGTCTTCAGGGCGCTGTCGTCCAGGGCGAATTCGTCGTTCCGGTATTTTTGCACATCGTAGGTGATGTTCTTGGCGACGAAATCGTAGATCGCCTTGGCTTTGCTCCGGTCGCTCTTCTTCCCCGCGGTCAGCCGCTCGGCGAGCTCCTTGATCTCCGGCGCGTCGGACTGAATCCCCCGGGANGGCAGCAAATAGCGCATGTCCTCCTGGGCCGTGTTGATCACGGTAAATTCGGCCACGCTGTAGAAGCGGAAATAATCCCGCCGTTCATCGGTGATCTCCGGCACATTGACCGTCACTTCATACTCGCCGGGTCCGAAACGCAGCCAGAACTCCCCGTCAAAACGGTAGTTGTTGACCGGTATGAAATAGGTTGCCTCTTCCCCGTCTTTTTTCGTCTGAACGATCAGGTGAGTGGTTCGGGAGGCATCGGGCGCCTGCGGATCGATCGACCCGGCGATCCGGTACTTCATGCTGGCCTTCCCTCCGCCCGCCACGGGATGTTCCAGGTTAACCCCCCGTTCTTCGTACTGTTTGTAAAATTTGATCGGCTCCCTTCGTTCGGCGGAGGTATTGTTCACCAGAAGGGAGACCCCTTCCTGGTAATAATTTTCTCTGTCCGGAATGGGAACCATCACTTTCAACTCGTGGGTTCCCTTTCCGTAATAGAGGGGGATTTTCACCTCAAAGCGGCCGTCCTTCAGCCGGACCACCCGCTGCCATTTCTCGGAACCCTTTTGCAACACCACCATGATATAGGGGCTTCCGTAAGAGTTGGCAATGCTCCCCTCCAAAACGACGATGCCGTCGGCACGCAGGTATCCCGTCTTCGGCCGGGTCAGTTTCAGCCCCGCCTCCAGGCCCGCGGGCGTCCAGCCGATGTCCCGCTTCAACTTGGGATTGACATTGACCACCTGGAACCGGGCAAAGTCGTGGTAATACCCCTCCGTCGCCTCACTCGGCATCCGAACGGTGACCTGATACTCCCCTTTTCCGGCGAACAGCTGGACCCTTTGCCGGAAGGATCCGTCCTTCAAGGGCGTGTAATACGAAAATTTCTTCTCTCCGGGGCTTTCATCCCCGCCCAATTTTCGGATTTCGATCCACACGTGCTTCGATTTCATCCCCGAAGTCTTCTTCACCGAACCGGNCACCATGAAGGAACTGTTCACCGCAAACTTCTCATAGCGAGGCTCCTGAAGCTCGCCCCCCACTTCTTTGGCATAGGGCTCCAATTTCAGCGGTTTCAGGCCGATTTTTTCATTCTCCTGCTCCACCAGCTGCTGCCATTTGTCCTTCGGCTGCCCGCTGAGAATCCCCAAAGCGCTGCAGGAGGAGGCAAGCACAAGCGAAGCGACCACCAGCGAAAAAACCAACAAACGAGTCCGGTATTTCACTGCTTTTCCCCCATTTTTTCTTTCTTCCATCCTTCTTTCAGGGAATCTCCCACGGTGCCCGTATCACGATGCACAAAACCGTCAGTAACATTATATCGATTATTCTCCGGTGCGAACTCCCCGTTTGAAAAAAAGAGGGACCGCCTGAAAGAAGGCGATCCCCGAAGCCGAGACCAAGATCAAAAGACTCAGTTTCCATCGCTGAGGCTATCTTTATTNTACTATGAATCGGAGCAACTTTGTTTTTAAAACTTCGACTCGATTCGACAACATACGACATATTTTTCAAGCAATATCGACCCTTCTGCCGGCCATGTTTTAAAACCNCCCGATGAAATCCCTTTCATTCGCTTGACAGTCGACCGGTTCCGGGTATGATTGTTTGTACAGCATTCCACATCCTGCGAAACCATGTCCAAAAAGGGGTGACAGCCGATCGGCCTGGGCAACAACATACGCCGCCGGCGGAAAATTCTGGGCATGACCCAAAGACAGCTGGCGGAAGGAATCATCTCCGTCCCTTATCTCAGTCTGATCGAAAACGAAAAAGCGCTGCCCGGCGAAGACATTTTAAAACTGCTTGCGCGACGGCTGAACACGGATCCGGAAACGCTGATGGGCATCCGGGACGCCAAGAAGGCGGAACAGTTTCGGGAACTGGTGGAACAGGCCCGAACCGCCTTAAATTACGAGGAACACGCCTCTTCCGAAAAGACGATCCAATCCCTTCGTGCCTTGGCGTCCACCGTCGCGGATCCCGATATGCTGGTCCAGATCGAACTGTTGGAGCTCAACCTTTTGGAACACCGAAACCGCCCCGAACAGTCCGAAAAATTGCTGGAACAATTTGAAGAGCGTTGGAAATCGGTCCTGGACCGCCCCTCCGTCAAAGTCCCCTACCTGCGCATCAAAGGAAACATCCAATATCGAAAAGGACATTTTGAAAAGGCGCTCCACCATTATCTGGCGGCCAAACGGTACCTTCCCGAAATTANCGATGATATTGAAAAGGGGTACGTTTACAGCAATCTGGGAATCACCTACGTCCTATTGGCCCACCCGTCGATGGGCATTCTGTATGCGGACAAAGCCCTGGAGATCATGAACCGCCACGACCGGTTGCTGGAAGTCTGCAATCTCCTGCACCTGAAAGGAACCTGCCTCTGTCACATCGGGGAATACAACGAGGCGATTCTGCTGTTTGAACGGATCATTCGCATGTGCAATCAGTTTCTCCTGTGTCGGCTCTTCGCCTCCCGGGCCTACCACGGAATGGGCATCTGCCACATGAAACGCGGAAACCATCACACCGCCATCCGCCTTTTTCACCAATCGATCCGGGTGGCGGGACCGAACAAACTGCCGGAATGGGAAATCGGGGTCGTTCACCAATCCCTCGCCTATGCCCACCTGAAGGCGGGCAACCTGAAAAAGGCCAGAAGGTATATCAAATCGGCGATGCGCCGGTTGAAGGACCGGCTCAACCTGTATGCGGAATGCCTGGTGTATCTCGGCATGATCCACCACGCCGAAGGGGATCTCAAGCGCTTTGAATTTTGCTACCGCCGGGCGATCGACATTTTCCTCTCCCTCGGAATCCATGAAAAAGCGGCGCGGGCGGCNCAAACCCTCGGGGAATTCATGAGCAAAAATGACAAACCGTATCAAGCCGTCCGCTATCTGAAGATCGCGGCCAGACATTACAACAAGCTGGTCCCGACCGTCGACTTCGGCACCGAATTGCCGGTCGGCAAAGACAAGCGGCACGCTTCAAGCACGATCCAACACCTCCCGTGACAGCCCTTCCTTCATCCGGTTTATGCGATTTTTCGCCGCAAACAAAAACCGGCGCGCGCCGGTTTTTGTTTTTTCCGGAAAGGAAAGCGCCCGCCGGGTGGAAGCGGAAATTNGGGTCTCCTCCTTTCCCGCCCGCACCGCCATCTTCCGAAAACATAAGCAGATATATAGAAGGAGGGAGGTGTCTCCTTTGCCCCATGACTCGGTCGGGATTTTATTGGGAAGCCCGGTAATTCACAAAATCCTTTCCGGAAAACCGACCTATGAACGGGCGGAACTCTATTTTGAATGCGGGCATCGGATCGGTTTGACTCCGGTCTTGTTCAACCTGGAAGGTTTGGATCTGACGAAGGAGCAAGTGTCGGGATATGTTTGGAGTCCTACAAGCAAACGATACCTTCGAACAGTTCAGCCCCTCCCCCGGGTGATCCACAAGCGCATATTATCATCCTCTCCGAAACTGGCCTCCCTCTTCCGGAAACTGGGGAAAAGACTGTTTAATCCTCCCATCAACCGCAACAAATTGCGGATTCACGCGTTGCTCCGGCAAAACGCCCGTCTCAAGCCCCATCTGCCCGAAACCCGGGGCGGGAATCATTGGGATGCGGTCCCCAAAATGTTTCAGAGGCATCCCGTAATCTTCATCAAACCCGTTGTCGGATCCCTCGGGCATTCCATCCTCAAAATCGAGGCGACGGGTGATGGCCGATATCTTCTTCAATCGCATCGCGGAAAGAACCAATCCCTTTCCGAGGATCAGTTGAAACGATTCCTTTCCAAATTGTTCTCCTCCCAACGCGACTTTTTTCTCCAACAGGGCATTTCCCTGGCGAAATACCGCGGATCCCCCTTCGATCTCCGGGTATCGGTGCAGAAGGGCGCGGAAGGACGTTGGGAAATCAGCGGAGCGGTGGCCAAGGTGGCTCCGCGAAAGGGAATATTGACGAACCTGTCGCAAAACGGAAGGGCCGTCCCGGCGAAAACCGTTTTATCCCATGCGTTTCCCGGCAGAAATCCCGAGGATCTTTTGGAAAAAATTTACGATCTCTCTCTGGAGATCTGCCAAACCTTGGAGAAATCCCATCCCGGTTTCGCCGATGCCGGGCTGGATATCGGCATTGATCAAAGGGGAAAGCCCTGGTTTATCGAGGTGAACTTCCGCGATCTTCGATATTCCTTCCGCTCGGCCGGAGAATCCCAAATGTTCCAAAATACCTATTTCCACCCCATGTGCTACGCTAAATTTTTATTATCCGCCGGCCAGCAGGCCTCCGCCGATTAGAACCTTCAACCGCTGAAAATCCATCAAAAGGACGGTTTGATCATGACGATACGACCTGTGAGGCATATCCGGGGGATGCCCAGGGGAAGTTCCCGTCCGCAGCTGATCCTCTTCAGCGACGGACGCCAATATATCGTGAAATTCAAAAACAACCCCGTCCAGGGAACCCGGGCCCTTGTCAATGAATACGTCGCAAGCAGCCTGGCCCGCCTCCTCGACCTTCCCGTCCCCCC
>JGI1652J44930_10000348_pt1 | contig 18194 bp, 23 predicted proteins | sample NewIslsDNAsample_FD_44930 | JGI IMG/M metagenome (IMG submission 44930)
ATTATTTTAAATAGGTATATACATATTTAAATAAAATAATATATAAATTTATATGACAGAAGAGGGGTATAAAAATGATGGATCAATCACGTCGAAATATTATTCCAGATGGGTTTCTTTGGGGAGGCGCGGTTACCTCTTTCCAAACGGAAGGAGCATGGAATGAAGATGGAGAAGAGCTGTAAAAAGAGAAAGCACCCTTGGCCCAGGCTAAGGGTGCTTAATGATTCTCTTATAAACTTTCCGTAAATAATAGCACACGCGCCGGTGCGGCGTCCGTGCCGACGAGTTTGAGCGGTGCGGCGACCATAAAATATGAACCTTCTGGCACCTCTTTTAGCCGCAGCCCTTCAATGACGATCACACCTGCGGAAAATAGCGTTTTATGCGTCGGATGCCCCGGCTGGCTTCGCTCAATGCCCAGAGCATCGATGCCGACGCCGCGGATCTTTTTATCGGCGAGGTATCGCGCCGCATCTTCGGCTACATAAATAAACTCAAAGTTAAACGCGTCTTCAAGCGAGTTTTTCGTCTTGAACAAGACAAAATCGTTTTCTTGAATGTCTAAAGCGGCGATGTCGTCTTTCGAAATTTTGTCGCTGACATGCGTTAGATCAAACAATTTGCATGGGCCGACGAGGCGGTCGAGAGAAATCGTTTCAAACGTTTCGCCGCCTTTGACCATATGAAGCGGCGCATCAATATGCGTGCCGGTATGCACGTCCATGTCGATGCGCGATTCCGTGACGTAGTCGTTTGTCACGCTTGTTAGTTTCGGCTGTTTTTCCGGCTTATTTTTATATACAGGCATTCCTTCAAAAATGGGTGCAGTAACATCATAAAACTTCATCACTAAGCGTTCTCCCTTCTTTATTGATGATAATGAATGGGCCACCAATGGAATCCATCTTTTTTCAGTAATGCATCAGAAGCTTTCGGTCCCATCGATCCGGCTTCATAGTTTGGAAAGTCGACTGCTTTTGTGTTTTCCCATACTTCTGAAATAGGGTCGACAAATTGCCATGACGCGGCTACTTCATCCCAGTGCGTAAAGTTGGTGGCGTCGCCGTGCATGCAGTCATACAACAGCTTTTCATACGCTTCCGGCGTGTTAATGCCGTCGATGCAGTTGTTGCAGTAATCTAGTTCGATCGGAGTCGTTTTCATGCTTTCGCCGCTTTTTTTGCCGTTTAAATGAAGGGTGATGCCTTCATCCGGCTGAATGTGGATGATTAACAAGTTTGGTTCGATTTTTTCATTTGTTCGATAATACAAGTTCATTGGTACATCTTTAAATTGAACGACAATTTTCGTTGATTTTTCCGTCATCCGCTTGCCGGTGCGAATGTAAAACGGCACGCCGGCCCAGCGGAAATTGTCGATCATCAGCTTTCCGGCGACAAACGTTTCCGTGTTAGAATTCGGATCAACGTTGTTCTCCTCGCGATAGCCGACAACTTCTTTTCCATTCACAACGCCTCTGCCGTATTGTCCGCGTACAAAATATTGATCTACTTCCTCATGGGAAATTGGCCGAAGCGCGCGCAGCACTTTTACTTTTTCGCTGCGGATTTCGTCGGTCGTCAGTTTAATCGGCGGCTCCATCGCCAAGAGCGCAACCATCTGCAGCATATGGTTTTGCACCATATCGCGCAGCGCCCCTGAATGGTCGTAATAGCGGCCGCGGTCCTCCACGCCAAGCGTTTCGCTGGAGGTAATTTGAATGTTGGAAATAAAGCGGTTGTTCCAAAGCGGTTCGAAAATCGCGTTCGAAAAACGGATCACCTCGATGTTTTGCACCATTTCCTTGCCAAGATAATGGTCGATCCGGTAAATTTCGTTCTCCGAAAACACTTGGCGAATTTCTTCATTCAGTTTTCGGGCGCTTTCAAAATCATGGCCAAACGGTTTTTCAATGACGAGGCGCTTCCAGCCGTTGGTTGCCGTAAGGCCTTCCGATTTTAGGCGCGATGTAACCGTACCGAAAAATTCCGGCGCCATCGCCAAATAAAAAATGCGGTTGCCATTGCTATGGTATGTGTCATCAAGCTCCTCAAGCAGCGACTTTAGCTGCCGATAGGAGGCGGTATCGGTCACATCAAATGGATGATAATAAAAATGGGATACGAATTGTTCATTGTTTAGCTCTTGCCGGAGCGCGTTTTCTATCGATTCGCGGACATAGTTGCGAAATTCATCGTTTGACAGCGGTCGGCGTGCGACTCCGACAACGGCAAACTCCTCAGACAAATTTCCTTTTTCATATAAACGGTAAATGGAGGGGAACAGTTTGCGCTTTGCCAAATCTCCCGTAGCGCCAAAAATCACGATTAATGATTTCGGATTCATGTTGTTCACGGTATGTACCTCGCTTTAGCCAAATTTGTCTCTTCAAGTAAATAATTGTAGAGATTTATGGCGGTGAACGCAAACATTTTAGCGTTTTGTTATAAAAGAGTGTTGAAATCATCCGGCAACCATTGGTACGCTAACAACAGGCGACCATCATAGATCGTTTTGCATAAGGAGTGGGTGTTTTGGAGCTATTGTTTTTAGGTACAGGGGCGGGAGTGCCGGCAAAGGAACGAAATGTTACAGCGATTGCGCTGCAGCTGTTGGAAGAACGCGGGGCGACATGGCTGTTTGACTGCGGCGAGGCGACACAGCATCAAATCTTGCGCACATCCATTCGTCCGCGTCGCATTGAAAATATTTTTATTACTCATCTTCACGGCGATCATATTTTCGGATTGCCNGGACTGCTTGGTAGCCGTTCTTTTCAAGGCGGGGAAACGCCGTTAACGGTGTACGGACCGAAAGGAATTCGCGCGTTTATAGAAACGGCGATTTCCGTTAGCTTCACCCGGCTGAAATATGATTTGCAAGTGGTAGAAATCGAGGAAGGAACGGTGTTTGAAGATGAACGGTTTGCGGTCATCGCCAAGCAGCTTGATCACGGCGTTCCTTCCTATGGTTTTCGCGTTGTGGAAAAAGATTTGCCTGGCACGCTTTTAGTTGATAAATTAAAAGCGCTCGGCATTCGTCCGGGGCCGATTTATCAGGAAATTAAGCTTGGGAAAACGGTGAAGCTAGAAGATGGGACGGTCATTGACGGCCGCGAGTTTGTCGGTCCGCCGCAAAAAGGAAGAATAGTTGCGATCCTTGGCGATACGCGCTATTGCGAAGCAAGCATCGAGCTGGCCAAAGAGGCGGACGTGCTGGTGCATGAAGCGACGTTTGCCGCGGAAGAAAGCGATTTGGCGCACGATTATTTTCATTCCACCGCCGTGCAGGCAGCGGAAGTGGCAGTGCGCGCCGGCGCCAAAAAACTGATTTTAACGCATATCAGTTCACGTTATCAAGGAATGCTAAGCGAACAATTGCTCGTAGAGGCAAGAAACGTGTTTCCAAACACAGAATTGGCTGCCGATTTTTCTTCCTTTGCTATTGCCCGCAAAAAATAAGGCTGCCGAACATCGGCAGCCTTAAAAACGCCATCCTCGTTCGTATTGCACCGGCGCAGGGATCGTCGTTCCCAACTCTTTGGCGGCGGCGTATGGCCAATATGGATTGCGCAGCAATTCGCGTGCGAGAAACACTAAATCGGCGCGTCCGTTGCGCAAAATTTCTTCCGCCTGCCATCCGGAAGTAATCAAGCCGACCGCTCCAGTAGCGATTTCTGCTTCGCGGCGAATCAATTCGGCAAACGGAACTTGGTACCCCGGATACGCGTTAATCGTTGCCGGAACGACCGCACCGGAGCTGACGTCGATCAAATCGACGCCTTGTTCTTTCATGCGCTTGGCGTATGGAATGTAATCTTTCGCCGTCAATCCCTCCGGATGATAATCGGAAGCGGAAATGCGGACAAAGAGCGGTCCGTCCCATACTTGCCTTACCGCATCGATCACTTCCCCTAAAAAGCGGTAGCGGTTTTCCGAGGAACCGCCGTATTCATCTTGCCGTTTGTTGGCGAGCGGCGATAAAAATTCATTAATCAAATAGCCGTGGGCGCCGTGAATTTCAATGACGTCAAAGCCGGCCTCCTTCGCGCGGCGCGCTCCGTTTTGAAACGCTTGAATCGTTTCTTCAATGTCCGTTTTCGTCATTTCTTTTGGCGTCCGTGTTTTTTCATTAAACGGAATCGCCGAAGGAGCGATAATTTCTCCTTCCACCTCCGCTTTGCGCCCGGCGTGGGCAAGCTGAATGCCGATTTTCGCGCCGTGTTCTTTCACTAGCGAAACTAATTCGCGCAAGCCGTCTACATGTTCATCGCTCCAAATGCCTAAATCGCGGGCGGAAATTCTTCCTTGCGCTGTAACGGCCGTCGCTTCGACGATAATCAGCCCGACTTGGCCAACCGCACGTGTCGGATAGTGGATTTTATGCCAAGTTCGCACTTTCCCGTCTTCCGTGTCGCACGAATACATGCACATCGGGGACATGACAATCCGGTTTTTCAGCGTCACGCCGCGGATCGTATACGGTGAAAAAAGCATCGTTTCCATTTGGCTATTCTCCCTCCAAGTCTTGTATCATTCTTCCAATTGAATGATAGCACATTTTTTGAGGGAAACAAAATCAAACGCCTTATCATGTCATGATTGCATCGCCGCGGAAGAAAGTAACGCTTTTCCTAATTCCTCCGACCGCTCCGTCGCCCGTTTAATGCAAGCAGCGACCGCCTCTTGAAAACGGTATTGTTCCAGCACTTGGATGCCGGCTTCCGTCGTTCCGCCCGGGCTTGTGACTTCTTTGCGCAAGATGGATGGATGTTTGTTGGTTGACTGCAGCATGTGCGCGGCGCCGATAATCGTTTGCAAAATTAATGGTTTCGCTACAGAGCGGTCAAGGCCAATTTCTTCGGCTGCTTTTTCCATCGCTTCGACTAAATAATATACGTAGGCAGGACCGCTCCCGGAAAGGCCGGTGACNGCATGCAGATCCTGTTCGGGAACGATCGCAACGATGCCGACGGTCTCAAACAGTTTTTTGGCAATCGCTACATGGGCGGCTGTTGCAAAGCGGCCTTGGGAAATGGCCGTAGCGGATTGGCCGATGGCGGCCGATGTATTCGGCATTGCCCGAATGACAGCCACATTTTTGCCGACTAAAGAAACAATCGTGTCGGTGGTGACGCCGGCTAACAAGGAAATGATCAACTGATGCCCGTGGATTGCTGAGGCGACAGCGCCCATTGCCTCCGCTACATCTTTTGGTTTCATCGCTAAAATAATAATATCCGCCTCTTTGACTGCTTTTCTTTTATCCGTTTCGCTGCGAACCCCGTATGTTTTGTTCATGTATTCAAGCCGTGTTCGGTCGCAGCGGTTGGTCACGATAATTTGTTCAGGCACGTACAGCGTCTTTGTCATCCCGGAAATAAGCGATTCCGCCATGGAGCCAGCTCCGATAAACGTAATGGTTGGTCTGTTTTTCATCGCTGCATTCCTCCTTCTTGTTTAGAAAATAAAAAAGACCTTCATCCTCAAAAAGGACGGAAGGTCTTTTATTCCGCGGTACCACCTTTTTTGGCTCTGCCGGCAACTATCCCGAAAAAGAGCCCACCTCTGCACCGATAACGCCGGTGATGCGTTTAGGTTTTCCTAACAGCTCATAGGGTAGGTTCAACCATGAAGAGGGTAATGAAACCTTCCAGCCCCTGGGTTTCACTCTCTGGCTACCATTCATGGTTTACTGGCCCTACTCATCGCCCATTTGCAAATATTAATTTTTTTGCAATTATGCAATGAAATAAAGGGTGTTGTCAATAGAAAAGAGACAAAATTTTTTATATTTTTTTGCGAATTGTTTAAAAAAAATGACAAACAGCGAAAATCAGTGTAAACTGTAAAATAATGAATAACGATTCATTTTTTATTGCTGGAAAGAAGGGGAATGCAATCATGAAGGAACGCGTTTACCGCATTACTGTGCCAACACCGTTTCCGGTCGGAAATGTAAACATGTATGTTATTGAAGGCGACAACTTGACGCTGATTGATGCCGGAGTGAAAACGGAGGAGGCGTGGCAGTCGTTTCAACAGCAACTTCGCGAATTAGGCTACACTCCTCGAGACATTGATCAAGTCGTGATTACGCATCATCATCCTGATCATGTCGGACTGATTGATTATTTGTCTGAGGAAATTCCGGTCATCGGGCATAAAAAAGCGGACCGCTGGGTTCGCCAAGACGAGACGTTTTTTCAGCAGCAACAGCAGTTTTTTGCGCAGTTTTTAGTCGAGTGCGGCGTTGACCAGTCATTTATTGCTCAGTTGCCTCAGTTGCGCCGCTCTCTTCGCTACGCATGCCGCCGTCCGCTTGCCGGTACGGTCCAAGAAGGGGATTCTTTGCCGGGGCTGCCGCATTGGAAAGTAATCGAAACGCCGGGGCATGCGCAAAGCCATGTTGTATTTTATCGGGAAACGGATGGGGTGATGATCGGCGGCGATCATTTATTGCTCCACATTTCGCCGAATCCGATGATGGAGCCGCCTTTTGTCGGGGAGACGGAGCGGCCGAAGCCGCTATTGCAGTATAACGACTCCTTGCGGAAAATGCTCCGTTATGATATTGCTTATTGCATGACAGGGCATGGGGAAGACGTGACCGACGTGCCCGCTTTAGTGGAAAAGCGGCTCCGCAAACAGCGGGAGCGCGCCGAGCAAGTGCTCGAAATGATCAAGCAAGGTCCGCATACCGTATTCCAAGTTTGCCAAAAGCTATTTCCTGCTGTCTACCGGCAAGAGTTTATGCTGACGATGTCGGAAACGATCGGGCAGCTGGATTACTTGGAAGCAAACGGTGCGGTGAAAAAGAGACAGACAGGGGATTATTACGTGTATGAAGCGGTGGAGGTGTCTGTTTGAAACTAGAGGGAAAACATATTGTCATCACTGGAGCGTCGGGCGGCATCGGTGAGCAAATCGCCTATGAAGCGGCGCGGCAAAAAGCGGTTCCGATCCTCTTGGCCAGAAATGTAGAAAAGCTGCAAGCGATCGCACAACAAATTGAACGTACATATCGCGTGCCATGCCATTATTTCCGTCTGGACGTAAGCGACATAGCCGCGGTGGAAGATGTATTTCAACAGTTGTTCGATCAGCTCGGCGCCGTCGATGTATTGGTGAACAATGCCGGTTTTGGCGTGTTCCGCTATGTGGAGGATATCGATGTTGAGGAAATGAAGGCGATGTTTGCCGTCAATGTGTTTGGCTTAATCGCCTGTACGAAAGCGGTATATTCCCATATGAAGGCGCGGCGCAGCGGCCATATTATCAATATCGCTTCGCAGGCGGGAAAATTAGCCACGCCAAAATCAAGCGTATATGCCGCCACCAAGCATGCCGTGCTTGGGTTTACGGACAGTCTGCGTATGGAAGCGGAACGATATGGGATTTTTGTAACGGCAGTCAATCCTGGGCCGATCCGCACCAATTTTTTTCAAATCGCCGACCAATCAGGGGAATATGTGAAAAATGTGGAGCGCTGGATGCTTGCTCCGGAGAAAGTAGCGAAACGGGTGGTGTCCGTCATGATGACGCCGACACGAGAAGTCAATATGCCGCGCTGGATGAACGCAGGCAGCCAGCTGCATCGATTATTTCCATCACTCTTCGAAAAAGTGGCTAAACGGGCGTTTTTCAAAAAATAGCACTCCTTGCCAAAAAGCAAGGAGTGCTATTTCGTAATATAGTCGTAAATGACATCGTGGACGATTTCGTACAGATCCATGTCGCCATCGTCCGTTTTTTTCGCTAAAATTTTCGCACATAACTGTTTCCATTCTTCGTTATTTAGCGGCAGTGATTCGTTGTCATATCCATATTGCAAAAAACAATTGCGAATGAGTTTACGCAGCCATTTTTCCTCCAATTGTGCCACTTCCTGAGCTTATTGCGATTCGGATTCAGAAGGGGTAGCGCGGACAACGGAATGGAATTTTCCTTTATGCGCGCCGTCGCAAAATGGTTTGTTATTCGACAATCCACAACGGCAGAGGGAAAACGTCTGTTTTGTTACGAATTTATTCCCTTCCGCATCAATCAGCTCGACATCGCCTGTCACCCGATACGATCCGTTGTCATTGACTTTAATTTGCACTTTGGCCATGATCCGTTCCTCCTTTTTATTTTGACAGCATCTTGCTTAAGTAGGTACAATAAAAGCAAAAACGAGAAGGAAAAGGAGCATCATTCGGCGTGAACATCACATTTACCGAGAAAGCAATCCAGCAACTTACTCCTATTTTAACGCAATCAAAGCGAATGTTAAAGCTAAAATATGACACAGATGGATGTGGCTGCCTTGTTGACGGCGTCATTGCCTTATGGCTCGTCGATGAGACGGATGAGGACGATCTTGTCATCGAAACGAACTTTGTTCCTATTCTCATCGAAAAGTCCCGTCTTGTCTTTTATGATGATGTAATGACGATTGACGCCGGGCAAGGGGCGAACGTATTTCAGCTGAAAAGCCCTGGGCAAATTTTAAATCCGCGCATGGCGCTTGTCGAAGCGAGTGAACAGCATGAACGATAAATTAAAGCAACTAAAAGATGTAGCAAAGCAGAAAACGTGGGTGTCGTTTTTGCATGGAAGCGACCCGTACAGTTTGCTGCATTGGTCGATCGCCGGCCCTTATCACGAGCCAAAAGACGTTTGGCTTTTGCAGAATGAAATGACGTTTGAAACGAAAGAATTTGCCACGCTCGACGAAGCGGTGTCGTGGATAGATGAACATATGCCGCATATTACAGAAATTTTATAAAAACCGTAACCATTCCGGTTACGGTTTTTCTGCTCGCCTCCGCTTTTCCGATTGTCTAGCTACAGCGCCTAGCCTTCTTCTGCCAAATAACCTTCGCCNNNGGGGNGGCAAGCACCCCTGCGGTCGAAGAACATTTGGCTTCGAAAGCTAAANACGNCGCTTCCGCTTTTCGTTATTGTGGGGTGTTTTGCCGCTTGGTCGGATGGACCGCTTTTTCTAGTTCTTCTTTGGCGATTGTTGGTTTGACNGTATCTGCGGTCGGTTTTCCTTTTTGGGCGCGNTTTTCTGCCATTTTCTTTCGCTCCTTTGCGTNAAATTGGTTCGTTTTTATCATGCAGGAAGAAATAATGTTTTATTCATNGGGGGATGGATATGAATAAACGGAAAAAAGATCGGGGCAAGCAAGAAGAAGAGCTGCTTTTGCTAAAGGATCGTTTGAATGACGAATTATTTATGAGGCTAAAGAAGAAAAAAGAGGAGCTCATGCAGCAAGAAGAGCGGCGGAAAGCGGAAGAAGAAGCGCGGAAGCGGGAGGAGGCGCGGAGGAAGGAGCAACAGAAAACGTTTGCCCAGCTGCTGGATGAGAGCGACTTAGATTGGCGCCAATTTAAGTAAAAGTCGAAAAAAGGAAGGAGATTGCCATGGACGCTCATTCGATGGAAAGAACGGGTGAGTCGCGTCGTAAAGCCGCATGGATCTTTTTAGCGGTCGGCGTCGTTTTTCTTGCCGCCAACTTGCGCGCCCCGATTACCGCGGTCGGGCCGCTTGTTCCATCCATTCAGCAAAGCCTGCATCTTTCCAATACGGCGGCCGGCATATTGACAACCATTCCGCTGCTGGCATTTGCGGTTCTGTCTCCGTTTGCTTCGCGGCTGGCGCGAAGGTTCGGCATGGAGGCTGTTTTGTTATATTCCCTTCTTTTCCTGCTGATTGGGCATATCATGCGCCCGCTGGACAGCGCCTTTTTCCTGTTTGCCGGGACGATTTTCATTGGCACTGCGATTGCGGTAGATAATGTATTGATGCCGGCGCTAATAAAAGAAAAGTTTGCAAACCAGCTTGGCGCGATGATGGGAACGTATACGGTGGCGATGAATCTTAGCGCGGCGCTCGCTTCTGGATTCAGCATTCCGCTGGCGGAAACATGGGGGCTTGGCTGGAGAGGTTCGCTTCGCTTTTGGGCGGTGCTGACGATTGCCGCCTTCCTATTATGGGCGCCGCAAGTCCGCTATCGCAAAAAAGTTCCGCTGCTGCCGGCGGCACATGCAGGAAGAGCGCCGCTCTGGAAGTCGCTATTGGCCTGGCAAGTGACGATATTTATGGGAGTGCAGTCATTTTTGTTTTATTCGTTGATCACATGGCTTCCTGTTCTGCTGCAGNGCAAAGGAATGAATGAGGAAATGGCGGGATGGATGCTGTTTTTGTTTCAATTCGCCCAGCTGCCATTTATGTTTATCGTTCCGGTGATGGCAGAGAAAATGGAAAATCAAAAGCTGCTTGTGTTCCTTACTTTTTTGTTAATGGCAGCGGGAATAGTCGGCTGTTTGTTCCAAAGCGCATCGTTCATGTGGCTGTCGGCGGTTTTATTAGGGATAGGAGCAGGATTTGCTTTTTCGCTAGCGATGATGTTTTTTACGCTTCGTACGCGTCATGCCATGCAGGCGGCTGATTTATCGGCGATGGCACAATCGTTCGGCTATTTGCTGGCCGCGTTTGGGCCGCCGGCGTTTGGGTGGCTTTACGACATCACGAAAGGATGGACCGCTCCGCTGGGCTTGCTGCTCTTCGCTTCTGGCTGTTTGCTTTTCTCCGGCCTCGGTGCGGCGCGAAACAAATATATCTCATAAAAAACGAAAGCGGAAAGAACGCTGCTCTTTCCGCTTTTTGGCCGTTAACTTATCGATGCGCTTGATAGGTGGACGCTTTTGTTTGCTGGCGCAACCATTCGTATTCCTCTTCACTCAAAGGCGGCGCAGAAGCGGCATGGACATTTTCGATAAGCTGTTCAACGCTGCTTGCTCCTGGAATGACGGCGGCGACAACCGGGTCATACAAGCAAAACTGCAGCGCCGTTGCCGTAAGTGAGCGGCGTTCGCCTGTTTTCTCCTTCAGTTTTGGGAGCAGTGTCTTCAATTCCTCATATGTATAATCAAGATAGCCGTTTTCTTTGACGGAATCGCTTGCCGCCTCTAATGGCCGCTCCGTCAGCAGCCCTTTGGCCACAGGTCCGCGGACGATGACGCTGATATGATGCTCGCTTAGTAGCGGAAACCACTCTTCCGGACGGCGATCAAGCAAGCTGTATTGCATCATGACGCTGACGATGTTTGAGCGCTTGACGTATTCGCGGATGACATTGGGACGAATCGAGGAAATGCCGTAGTAGCGGATTACTCCTTCTTGTTTTAATTCTTCAAATGCTTCAATCGTTTCATCGATCGGATCGTCGATCGTGCCGCCATGGAGCTGGTATAAATCNATGTAATCCGTTTGCAGGCGGCGCAAGCTTTCTTTTACTTCCGCTTTAATGTATTGTTTCGATGGATCCCAAAACCAGCCGTNTTTTCCTTCTTCCCAGCGGTTGCCNACTTTTGTTGCGATGATGACTTGGTCGCGTTTCCCTTTGACCGCCTTGCCGACGAATTCTTCATTNAGTCCGCGGTCATACAAATCNGCCGTATCCAAATAGTTAATGCCCCGTTCGAGCGCCTCGTGAATAATGCGGATNGCTTTTTTCTCATCNGTGCCAAGCGACATGCAGCCAAGCCCGATTTCGCTCACATATAAATCGGATAAGCCGATGCGGCGTTTTTTCATGATAGGCATCCTCCCTTAATGGTTGTTTTTTCATTAGTATACTGTAAAGTAAAACTTTCTCAAATGATGTAGTACAATAAATGGGAAAATAATTATTTTGACGGGAGAGAAGAACATGGACCATTTAGTAGAAAAAACGATTCGCAAAGAAAAAATATTTAGCGGCAAAGTTGTTCAACTATATGTGGAAGACGTACAACTGCCAAACGGAAAAACGAGCAAGCGGGAAGTCATTAAACATCCAGGAGCGGTGGCGGTGATTCCGATTACCAAAGACGGGAAGCTCGTGCTTGTCCGCCAATACCGTAAAGCGCTTGAACGAGTATTAGTGGAAATTCCGGCGGGCAAGTTAGAAAAAGGGGAAGAGCCGTTTGCCTCAGCACAGCGTGAATTAGAAGAGGAAACAGGCTACCGCGCCCAGTCGATGCGCCATATCGTGTCATTTTATACGTCGCCGGGATTTGCCGATGAACTGATTCATTTATATGTGGCGGAAGGGCTGGAGAAATTGGAAGATGCCGCATCGCTCGATGAAGATGAATTCGTTGATGTTTTAGAAGTGACGTTGGAGGAGGCGTTGAAAATGCTGGAGAAGCAAGAAATTTATGATGCGAAAACGGNGTACGCCTTGCAATATTTGCAACTGCGCCGTGTCACGGGNGAAAAACATGNATAACTATTATGTCGATTTACATATTCACATCGGCCGTACTGCTTCCGGCCGGCCGGTCAAAATTACCGGCGCGAAATCATTAACGCTGACGAACATTTTGTACGAGGCGGCGCATGTCAAAGGACTGAATATGGTCGGCATCATTGACTGCCACGTTCCTGAAGTGCTCGATGAATTAGAACAAGGGATGAACACAAAAGGCTGGTACGAGCATAAGGACGGTGGTGTCATCGCCGGCGAGGTGACGCTTTTATTAGGAAGCGAAATCGAAGTTTATGACGAACATTGTCAAGGACCGATTCATGTGCTTGCTTTTTTGCCGACGGTTCTGGCGATGCGCGCATTTTCCGGGTGGCTGAAGGAGCGGGTGAAAAACATTTCACTCAGCTCGCAGCGCATGTACGGCACGGGTCGCGAGCTGCAAGGCGTCGTTAAACAATTAGGCGGATTGTTTATTCCCGCCCATGCGTTTACGCCGTTTAAAAGCTTGTACGGCAAAGGAGTGAAGAAAAGCTTAACGGAAGTGTTTGCACCTGATTGGATTGACGCCATCGAATTGGGGTTAAGTGCGGATACAGAGATGGCAGATCAAATCGCCGAATTGCACCGCTACCCATACCTTTCCAATTCCGATGCTCATTCGCTGCGGAAAATCGCGCGAGAGTACCAAGAGGTGCGCATGAACGCCCCGACATTTGCCGAGCTGAAAAAAGCGCTGCAACAACAGGATGGGCGAGGCGTCGCCGCCAATTATGGTTTAAATCCAAAACTCGGCAAATACCACCAAACGACATGCGAACGATGCTTTCAGCCGATGAATCCCGATGATGAACGCTGCCCAGCCTGCGGCCATCATCGGAAAGTGAAAGGGGTATTTGACCGGCTGCAAGAGCTGAAAACAGGCGGCGTTCCGCCAAAGCGCCCGCCATATATTTATCAAGTGCCGCTTGAGTTTATCCCTGGTCTTGGTCCGAAAACGTATAAAAAACTGCTCGATCGCTTCGGCACGGAAATGTACGTGCTTCATCAAGCGACAGAGGAAGAGCTGGAACAGGCCGTCGGGGAAAAGCTAGCGAAAGTTATTATTCTCGCGCGCCGGGGAGATCTCTCGATTCAAGCCGGGGGTGGCGGAAAATATGGAAAAGTTTTTTCCGAATAGTACAAGCTACGCATTTTCTACAAGGCTCGTCTTTTGTCAGACGGGCTTTTCTTTTTGCCGAAAATGTGTCATACATACAAGACTTGCACATACAATCTACTAAGAGAAAAATAGGAGGACGGAAAAAGATGAGAAGACATCCGCTGAAATCAATCGTTGCTGTACATATGCGCGAGCATGCGTCCATGTATTTATTTGTCATCGTCCTATTTTTAATGGGAGTTATTTTCGGTTCAATTGTTGTTAACAGCCTTAATTTCAGCCAAAAGCAAGATTTGTACTATTATTTGACGCAATTTTTTGGACAAGTGTCGAAAGGAAACCTTGCCAGCGCGCAGGATATGTTTCAACAAAGCTATTTTCATAATTTAAAATATATCGGTTTAATGTGGGTGTTGGGCATTTCCATTATCGGTCTTCCGATCATTTTAATTTTGCTATTTTTAAAAGGGATTGTCGTCGGGTTTACGGTTGGATTTTTAGTAAATCAAATGGGGTGGCAAGGCTTTCTATTGTCCTTTGTCTCGGTCATGCCGCAAAATTTAATTATCATTCCTGCTTTTATTGTCATGGGAGTCATTTCTGTGTCGTTCTCCCTGCAGATGGTGCGCAACCAGTTTATGAAGCGGACGCATGAACCGATTTTCCCAATGATTATGCGCTATACGATGGCAATGCTCGTCATTAGCGTCAGTTTGTTTGTTTCCTCTTCGTTAGAGGCGTATGTTTCCCCATTTTTTATGAAGCAAATTATTCAACTTATCGGCAATTAATAATTATTTTTATATAATAATCATTTTTATTCTCTTGTAATAATAACTTTATTTTGATACTTCCCTCTTTCTTTTGTTATAATGGTAGTTGAATGGCGAGGGAGGGAATAAAACATGGAAGATCGAGTTGAACGAATTAAGAAGCAGTTGCATACGGCTGGCTACAAGTTAACACCGCAGCGGGAAGCGACGGTGCGTGTTTTATTAGAGCATGAGGAAGATCATTTAAGTGCAGAAGACGTCTACCTCCTCGTTAAAGAGAAATCCCCGGAAATCGGGTTAGCTACTGTGTATCGGACGCTTGAGCTATTAACCGAGCTGAAAATTGTCGATAAAATTAATTTTGGAGATGGGGTGTCCCGCTACGACCTTCGCAAAGAAGGGGCAGCGCATTTTCATCATCACTTGGTGTGCATCGAATGCGGTTCGGTAGCGGAAATTGAAGAGGATTTATTAGAGGAAGTAGAAGCGATTGTGGAGCGAGATTGGAAGTTTAAAATTAAAGATCACCGCTTAACATTCCACGGCATTTGTTATCGCTGCCAGCAAAAACANATGGAAGAACAAAATGAAAAATAAAANACCTTTTCCANCGGGAAAGGTTTTTTATGTATAAACAGGNAAAATCATGGCATATCCTCATAGTAAGCATATATTTGAAAATGAGGAGGAGCGCCATGAGAACGTTATGGCAGATGGTGAAAGTATTTCTTTTATTTACGGGGTGTACAATTTTATTTTATTATAGTCTTGTATGGTTTAACCACGAATACGACAATTACCACCGTTACGATGAACCGCAGGGATCGGCCATAAAAGTTTCGACCGTTGAAAGCCCGTCATTCGACTGGCTTAGTCGGCTACTATTTTTTTATCGCGATGGGGAGTAGAGAGCGTTGGAACATGAAATGAAAGATTTCCTTCATTATTTAACAGTGGAGCGGAATTTGGCGAACAATACCATTGTTTCCTATGAAAGAGATTTAAAGAAGTATGCGCACTATTTGCGCCACGTCGAGCAAATTCATTCGTGGAACGATGTATCGCGTCTGCATATTATGCAATTTTTAAAGTTTTTAAAAGAAAAGGGGAGCTCGGCGAAAACGATTGCCCGCCATATCGCTTCCATCCGTTCGTTCCATCAGTTTCTTCTGCGCGAAAAAATAGCGGAGCAAGATCCGTCGGTACATATTGAATCGCCGCAGATGGAACGGACGCTGCCAAAGGTGCTGTCCATGGAGGAAGTAGAGGCGCTGCTCGAGGCGCCGAAGACGAATACACCGTTTGGCATTCGCGACAAGGCGATGCTTGAGCTATTGTATGCGACCGGCATGCGCGTCAGCGAGCTCGTAAACTTAAATCTTTCCGATGTGCATTTGACGATGGGATTTGTCCGCTGCTACGGAAAAGGAAATAAAGAGCGCATCGTNCCGATCGGCAGCATGGCGATTAAAGCCTTAAAAGAATATTTGGAACACGCGCGCCCGCAGCTCATCGATCCAAAAAAACGGACAACCGATGCCTTGTTTTTAAACCATCATGGNCAGCGCTTGACGCGGCAAGGGTTTTGGAAAATTTTGAAGAAACTTGCGAAAGAAGCAAACATTGAAAAAGAACTGACGCCGCATACGCTAAGGCATTCATTTGCNACGCATCTCCTTGAAAACGGNGCCGATTTGCGCGCCGTGCAAGAGCTGTTAGGACATGCTGATATTTCCACAACNCAAATTTATACGCATGTCACAAAAACACGCTTAAAAGATGTATATAAGCAGTACCATCCNCGCGCATAGCTTTCCGTCGCCTGCAAGAAACGCCCGCTTAGTACGAGCGGGTTTTTTAGTTTGGCNATAAACAGGCTAATCAGTTGGAGAATGCGGCAGCTTCTGCATTCTTTGCCGATTTTTTTATTGCGTGTATTGTTGAAAACGTTTTATAATATAGTTGTCAGACTTCTGACCAATATAACATGGATGTGTTTCTTATTGCTGTTTCGGGAATGATAAGGAAAAATAGTTTTATGATGCTAGGAGGCATAGTAGATGGTTCATACATATAAACGCGTATTTTTAATTGTCATGGATTCGGTCGGGATTGGCGAGGCGCCCGACGCCGAAAAATATAACGATAAAGGCGCGGATACGCTCGGTCATATCGCCGAGCATCGCGGCGGTCTATACATGCCGAACATGGCAAAGCTCGGTTTAAGCAACATCCGCGAGATTAAAGGAGTACCGAAAGCAGAAAAACCACTTGCTTATTATACAAAAATGCAAGAAGCATCTGCCGGAAAAGATACAATGACGGGCCATTGGGAAATTATGGGCCTTCGTATTGACAAACCGTTTCAAGTGTTTCCAAACGGGTTCCCAAAAGAGCTGATTGATGAACTAGAAAAACGGACAGGGCGCAAAGTGATCGGCAACAAACCGGCAAGCGGTACGGCGATTATTGAAGAGCTTGGCAAAGAGCATATGGAAACAGGAGCGATCATCGTTTATACTTCGGCGGACTCCGTATTGCAAATTGCCGCTCATGAAGAAATTGTGCCGCTTGAGGAGCTGTATCATATTTGCAAAATCGCCCGTGAATTGACGCTTGATGAAAAATATATGGTCGGCCGCGTCATCGCGCGCCCGTTTATCGGTACGCCGGGCAACTTTAAACGTACGGCGAACCGCCATGATTATGCGTTAAAGCCGTTCGGCCGCACGGTCATGAATGAGCTGAAAGACGCGGGCTATGAAGTGATTGCGATCGGGAAAATTTCTGATATTTACGATAATGAAGGAGTAACGCAGTCGCTCCGCACCAAATCGAATATGGACGGCATGGATAAGTTAGTGGATACGTTGAAAATGGATTTCACCGGACTCAGTTTCGTCAATCTCGTTGATTTTGACGCGCTATACGGCCATCGCCGCGACCCAAAAGGATACGGGGATGCACTCGAGGAGTTTGACGCCCGCCTTTCCGACGTGTTTCCGCTTTTAGAAGACGATGATTTNTTGATCATTACGGCGGATCATGGAAACGATCCGGTTCACCACGGGACCGATCATACGCGCGAATACGTCCCGCTTCTTGTTTACAGTCCAAGCATGAACGGCGGCAAAGAACTGCCGGTCCGCAAAACGTTTGCCGATGTCGGCGCAACGATTGCAGATAATTTCCAAGTCAAGATGCCGCNCCACGGAACAAGCTTTTTAGCCGATCTAAAGTAGGNGGAAGAAGCGATGAATAAACAAGNGATTGAAAAAGCAGCGAGCTATTTGCGAGACAAAATTTCGACACCGCCGCGCATCGGCTTGATTCTTGGCTCTGGTCTCGGCGTACTCGCCGATGAAATCGAAGAAGCAGTGAAAATTCCGTACGAGAAGATTCCTGGGTTTCCTGTTTCCACTGTGGAAGGGCATGCCGGCCAGCTTGTTTATGGCCGGCTTGAAGGTGCGATGGTTGTCGCCATGCAAGGCCGTTTTCACTACTATGAAGGGTACCGCATGGATCAAGTGACATTCCCGGTTCGGGTCATGAAAGCGCTTGGCGTCAAAGAACTGATTGTCACCAACGCGGCCGGCGGAGTGAATGAGCGCTTTCAGCCGGGGGATTTAATGATTATTACTGACCATATCAACAATATGGGGAACAATCCGTTAATTGGCCCGAACGATCCGGAGCTTGGCGTCCGCTTCCCGGATATGACGGAAGCGTACAGCAAGCGGCTGCGCAACATTGCAAAAGAAGTAGCAGCAAATCTTGGCATTCCGATTCAAGAAGGGGTGTATGTTGCCAACACNGGTCCNTCTTATGAAACGCCGGCGGAAATCCGTATGATTCGCGCGNTNGGCGGCGATGCGGTCGGGATGTCGACCGTTCCCGAAGTAANTGTTGCGCGTCATGCGCAAATCGAAGTGTTAGGGATTTCGTGCATATCGAATATGGCGGCCGGGATTTTAGATCAGCCGCTTACCCACGACGAAGTCATGGAAACGACGGAACG
>JGI1652J44930_10000350_pt1 | contig 18162 bp, 22 predicted proteins | sample NewIslsDNAsample_FD_44930 | JGI IMG/M metagenome (IMG submission 44930)
AATTTGATTAAAACTATCAAAAAACGGCAATGATTATGAAAAGGTGGATGATTGAACGGGGGAGTTTTGGCGTGCTGTTGCTGTTAAAAGAGTTGAAGGATTGTTGTTTGAAATGTCAAATTTTTGATCGATCTGCGCAGCTGGCTTATTATTTTTTATTGTCCCTTTTTCCTTTTCTGCTATTAACGGTTTCCTTGCTTGCTTATTCACCATTCAATAGTCAGGACATCTTTGTCTTGCTAAAGCCTTTTATTCCAGCTGATTCTTTTCAATTGATCCAGAGCAATTTGCGCGATCTTTTTGATGTTCAGCGAGGAGAGATTTTATCGTTTAGTCTCTTATCGATCATTTACCCGGCCTCTTTAGCTTTCCAATCGATCATTCGTACGTTGAATCTTCCCTATGAACAATGTCGTCGTCGGTCGCTATGGAAAAATATTTTGTTGGCAACCTTTTTTATGGTGGGAATTTTATTCGCATTGGTTTTTTCTCTTTTATTAGTGGTTTTTGGCAAGTTGATTGGTGGTTGGTTGATTCAATCCTTTCATTTGACGGATGGATATGCAGAGTTTTGGGAAATTGTACGGTGGGGAATGAGTACATTCCTCCTGTTTTTCGTATTCTTATGTATTTATAAATTTATTCCCAATGCACGGATCACATTTTTCGATGCTTTACCAGGAGCTCTTTGTGCAACACTTGGTTGGCAGATGGTTTCGCTTATTTTTGCATCATATGTAAATCTGGATCATTATTCATTGATTTATGGAAATTTAGGAGCGGTCATTATCTTATTGGTGTGGCTTTATCTAACGGCATTTATTTTGATCTTTGGTGGACAGGTCAATGTAGTATGGAAAAAAAGAAACGCTAACAAACCTTGTTAGCGTCAAAATCAATTTATAGCTGATATGATAGAGGTTATGATCGAGTTGTTGATGAAGCAGCTTCGTTAACTTTTCTTTTTTCCGTTTTCTTTTTGGATTTGTTTATAGATTTTATTTAATAGATTTGTTTTTTTATTCCATAACTTTAATGATAGATCAACAGGGTACTCTTCTGGATTTAGAATGCGAAGATATTCTTCCCAGAACAGATCAAGCTGTGATTGATGATAAGTACGAATTTCCTCAATGGAGGGCAGGTCATACACCAGTTTACCCTGTAGAAAAATGGGCTTTAATAGCGGAATGGCATAAAAATCGCGTACTTTTTTCTGTTTAAATGTTTGGGTTGGATGGAATAAAACCAGTGGTTGATTTTCATTGATTTTTTCATCAGCTAGTGTAATGTAGTCCGCTTTTGCTTTTCCTGAGCGTCGATCCACAATCCGGTATACTTCTTTTCGACCGGGGGTTGTAATTTTGTTTGGATTGGATGAGATTTTAATCGTTGGCTCCCATTGATTGTTTTCAAAACGAGCCACCATTTTATAAACTGCACCCAGTGCAGGTTGATCATGCGCTGTAATTAAACGTGTACCGACACCCCAGCCATCAATTTTGGCTCCTTGGGTTTTGAGGTTTAAGATCGTTTCTTCATCAAGGTCACTCGAAGCGATGATTTTGGTTTGGGTTAACCCTGCTTGATCTAACATCTTTCTAGCTTGTTTGGAGAGATAGGCCAGATCGCCGCTGTCTAAGCGAATGCCAGCAAGTTGTTTCCCTTGTTGCTTAAGTTCCAAACCAACTTGGATTGCATGTGGAAGTCCGCTTTTTAATGTGTCATACGTATCAACGAGCAGAATGGAGTTATCCGGAAATGCTTTCACAAATGCACGAAATGCTTCCAATTCATCGCCAAAATCCTGTACCCAGGAGTGAGCATGCGTTCCGCTGGTTGGAATGCCAAAACGTTTGCCAGCAGCTAAGTTAGAGGTGGCATCGAAACCAGCGATGTAAGAAGCTCTGGCTCCCCAGATGGAAGCATCCATTTCCTGAGCGCGTCGTGCGCCAAATTCGAGTAAAGTGTCATTGGGGGCAATATGGCGAATGCGAGCTGCTTTTGTGGCAACAAGTGTCTGAAAACCGATAAAATTTAATAAAGCGGTTTCAATTAAGTGTAATTCAACAATTCTTCCTTCAATCCGCAATAGTGGTTCATTGGGGAATACAATTGAACCTTCCGGGATTCCGTAGACATTGCCTCGGAAACGAAAAGAGCGAAGAAAATCGAAAAATTCTTCTTCAAAGTCTTCATGAAGTGAGCGAAGATATTCAATCTCCTGTTCTGTAAAATGCAGATGTTGTAGATAGTTGATGACGCGTTCAAGACCGGCGAAAACAGCAAAGCCATTGCCGAAAGGTAATGAGCGAAAATAGAGATCAAATGTGCGTTGATGATCAATCGTGTTGTTTTTCCAGTGAGCATAGATCATGGTGAGTTGATATTTGTCAGTGTGTAAAGCTGAAATCATTGTTATACACCTATCACTTTCAAATCAGAATAATTGTGAAGAATTGAACAAAAGCTGCTGAACAAATGCTCTTTGTATTCTATATAGAAAAATGTCGATTGTCAATAAACAGATCGGTCTGCGGCTCAAATTTATGAGAAGGGAACAAGCTAATTATATGATAAAATGAAAAAAATAAAGAGCAAGTAATAGGGGTTACACCATATGAAACAACAAGTACGGATTGGTCTATGTGGTTGGGGGGATCATGATCTGTATCCTCCGCGAACTCCTTCCGCAAAGAAACTTTCTATTTATGCGCAACATTTCCCAGTAGTTGAACTGGATAGCACGTATCATGCGATTCCATCGGCTGAACGGATGGAAAAATGGGGACAGCAGACCCCGCCTGGTTTTCAATTTGTGATCAAAGCGTACCGAGAATTGACAGGTCATGGTAGAGGAAAGGGAGCACCTAAACGCTCATGGCAAGAGATTGTGAATCAATATCGCGAAGCGATTCAACCTTTAAAGGACCAAGAGAAGTATGCAATGCTTTTATTTCAGTTTCCGCCCTGGTATGATTGTAACAGAGCGCATGTGGCATATATCCGTAAAATTCGAGATCAATTTCATGACTACACATTAGCAATTGAGTTTCGTCATCAGAGTTGGTTTCAAGGAGTTATGAAAGAGCGAACATTGCGTTTTTTATCCGAGGAACAGCTTGTACATGTTGTTTGTGATGAACCGCAGGTGGGTGAAGGTTCCGTGCCCATTGTGCCTGCAGTCACGCATTCACAGCATTCACTTGTTCGTTTTCATGGTCGCAATCATTCGGGATGGATGAATACAAGGAGTCCCAATTGGCGCCAACTTCGATATGCATATCATTACAAAGAAGATGAGCTGAAAGAATGGGTTGAACGCGTGCAAAAGCTGAAAGCACAAGCCAATCAAGTCACATTGTTATTTAACAATAATTCGCAAGGCGATGCTCTTGCTAATGCGAAAGCAATGATGGAATATCTTTCAATTGAACATCAATATAAAGATCCTTCACCAAAACAGTTAACACTGTTTGAATAGGAGCGTTGAAATGATCGAGCATCTCATCTGGTTAACATTCATTGGTTTAGTAGCAGGAACGATTGGCAGTTTGTTGGGATTAGGTGGTGGAGTGATTATTGTACCAGTGTTGCTTTTTTTAAGTAACATTTCTTCTGACTTTCAGCACTTAACGCCAGCTGTTGTTGTCGGCACTTCATTAATTTTGGTGATCCTAACGGCATGTTCATCAACCATTAGCTATGCCAAAAAGAAGAGAGTTGATTTTCATAGTGGCTGGATCTTTTTCCTTGGCTGTGGGCCGGGTGCAATATTGGGTGCATATCTAACAAAATTTTTTGATACAGATCAATTCTTCTTGTTTTTTGGGATTTTTCTATTGTTTGTCACCTTAATGCTTTTTTTAAAAAATCGCTTGCCAAAACTTTCAATGCACCTTGATGTTGTTCGGACATTAACAGATGCGTCAGGCAAAACCTATACGTTTGGATATCATCGTTGGCTTGCATTGTCCGTCTCCTTTTTCATTGGCATGATATCCGGTCTTTTTGGTGTTGGTGGAGGCTCATTATTTGTCCCGCTGATGGTTGTTGTTTTTCAATATGCTCCACATATCGCGACGGCGACTTCGATGTTTACAATTTTGCTTACATCGATTGTAGGAAGTATTACCCATATTTGGCAAGGAAATATTGACTGGTATGCTGTTTTCTATTTAGCTCCAGGTGCATGGATCGGTGGTAAGTGGGGTGCTTGGATTTCCAGCAAGCTGACGGGGAAAGGTTTGCTAAATGTTCTTCGCATTGGCTTTTTGATGGTGGCGTTTCGCATGATGTTAAAAGGATTACATTTGATTTAATTGAGCAACGGGTGGTGGGAGATTGAAACGAATCCATATTTTACATACAAATGATTTACATAGTCATTTGGAACAGGTCCCGAAATTATATTCACTCCTTAAACGGATTCGAACGGAATTGTCTGAGAAGGGTGAGAGTTGGATTTTAGTTGATATAGGCGATCATCTTGATCGAGCAAGGATGGAGACAGAAGGGACTCAGGGACAGGTGAACCGGGCGATCTTGCAGGCTTTTCAGTATGATGTGATCACTTTTGGCAATAATGAATTGCTTTCTTTTTTTCCTGCGCAGATTGCATCACTTTATGAAGATGGATCGTTTTCCGTTGTAAGTACAAATGTTATAAAATATCAGTCTGATGTTTCCAGGAAGCGCAATTGGCTTCACCGATCCAAAATTTTAATGAAAGATGGAGTCCGGGTTGGTTTTATTGGTGTAACGATTCCTTTTCCTCAATATTATCAGCAAATGGGTTGGGAACTAGGAGATCCGTTGCTTGCGGTCAAAGACGAAGTTAGGCAATTGCGTCCACAAGTGGATCTATTGGTTGTGTTATCGCATGTTGGCATTGCTTTTGATCAGAAGTTGGCGCATGAGGTTCCGGAAGTAGATCTAATTTTGGGTGGTCATACACACCATTTGCTGATGTCTCCTCAGAAAATAGGAAAGACAACCATTGCAGCAGCAGGTGTGTATGGACAGTATCTTGGCCATGTTACAATTGAGTTGGATGAAGGCTTGAATATAAAAAAAATCGAAGGACTCTGTCGGTCAGTGCAGGATGAGCCGCCTGATGCAGAGATTCAGTTGATGTTGGATCAATATCGGGTTAAGGCGGAACAAACCTTAGCTGAACCGGTCAAGGTTTTGCAAGAGCCTCTTCCCGTTTCATGGGAACAGGAATCGCCATTTGCCAATTTCTTGGCAGATAGTTTAAAGGAATGGGTTGGAACGGAAATTGCACTTGTCAATAGTGGACAGCTTCTTTCGGGGTTAGCAAAGGGCGTGATCACCAAACAGATGCTTCATCAAATTTGTCCTCATCCTATTAATCCCGTTGCGATGAGGATTTGTGGCAAACGGCTGTTGCAGACCTTGGAGGAGTCATTGCTTGCAGTCAATGTAAAGAAGGAGATCCGCGGTTATGGATTTCGCGGTAAAATTTTAGGCAATATCGCCATATCTGGAATGAAGGTTTTTTATAACCCACAAGCATCCCCAGGAAAGAAGATACAAGCTGTTTATTTGGGCCAAGAAATGCTAAAATCAGATAAAGAGTATGTTATGGCTACAATTGATATGTTTTCTTTTGGAGTAGGATATCCTCAATTGCAAAATGGAAAAATTATAAAAATCTTCATGCCTGAATTTTTGCGCGATCTCTTGTATAATCAGTTTCGTAAAAAATCGGCGATTCGCAACTGCAAGGAAAAACGCTGGATCGTGACAACTTAGTTATTTTTGTTTAAAGATCAAGTGCTTGTATTTTTCGAGGAAGAATAAGAATGGAAGTCCAAGCCCATAGCAAACCACCAACTGTCCAATTCCGATATATAACATAAAGAAAGGGATTTGTTGGACGCTTGAGCTAATGAAACCAATCATCGCACCAATCAATATCGCATTTATGATGACTGGTGGCAGTGGCGCTAACCAGCGATTTGGCATTTTATGTGTAAGCCAAGCAGCAAGTAAGGTGGCGAGACTTCCAACAACAACATCAATGCCGCCATGAGTACTGAAGAGATTGGCGATGAAGGTACCAATGAACAGTCCCGGTATCGCGTATGGCGTTAAATAGGGCAATACGGTGAGGATTTCGGAAATTCGAAATTGTACCGCACCATAGGAAATCACAAAGAATAGCGGATTAATCGTTAAGATGATATATAATGCCGCGATTGATGCGATAAGCGTAATATTGCGTGTTGACATTTTCATTCCCCTTTTCTTAAGAATTCATTGAATGAAACACAAAAAAGAATACGGAGGATTGACGATGAGTTTTGTCGATGAAGTTTATTCTTTATATAAAGATCATCTTAAGGAAGATGAGGAAGATGCAATTGCGGTTGTTCTTAGTATATTAGAAGATCAATCACGGGAAAATGTGATGAAGATCATTGATGAAATGCCTGATCAAGAAGTGATTCAGATGCTAGGCGTCTATCTGGTTGAGATGATCAAGATGAAAATGGCACAAGAAGGTAAAACTGATCCATGGAAGGCGAAGTCACTTCCTCATCGTTTTCATTAACATATTTCCCATTCCCCTTCATATCCTATAAAAGAATTTTATGTTTGTGAAGAATTAGAATGGAGGGGGATGGGTTTGATTTCGTTAAAGCCGATTGAATTGGATGAAAAACAAGTATTGGGAATTCAAGTAAAGTTGCCAAAGACGAATTTGCTCGTAATTACGACAGAAAAAGGATATATTATGTGTGGTGCGCTGGATATCGCCTTATTAAATGAACGATTAGCGAGTCGAAAGATTCTGGCTGGGAGAGCCGTTGGCGTTCGGGATTTCGATCAATTGTTGGAAGCACCGTTGGAGTCAGTGACTCATGAAGCGGAAAAGTATGGGATTGTTGCTGGAGTGAAGGGAAGAGATGCGCTCAGAAAAATGCTCGATATATAGGAAAACAAAAGGATCAAAACATAAAAATCCCTTTCCAAAACGGAAAGGGATGAATTTTCTTTAGACACGGTTATTTTGATTGAGCCGAACCACATTTGCAGCTTGCGGTCCGCGATCGCCTTCTACAATATCAAAGTCTACGGGTTCTCCTTCTTCAAGGGTTTTAAAACCATTCGATTGAATGGCTGAGTAATGTACAAACACATCTCCGCCATCTTCGCGTTCAATAAACCCATAGCCTTTTTCGGCGTTAAACCATTTTACATTACCTTTCACTCGATTTAAAGGCCTCCTTTATTCATTAAAAAGCGGACATGTTTCAAGCACTTGAACCTATTGTGTAAAGACAAGAGGCCACAAGAGAAACTTGATCAAACCACTTTTTAACTTACTTTTGCTCAATTATAACAGCATCAGGAAGAAATGACAACCTTCTGCAACAAAACATTATTTCAGTAAATGTTGGTAGGCTGAGAGGTCAATATTTTTTTGTTGTAGTGTTTTAATGAGCCATTTGTGATCTCGTTTTGGTGTAGCCAGGATATACCCCTGAATAATATATTCCTCTTTCATTTCTTTGGCGTTTGCCTTATAGGCGATTTCGCCAATTTTTCCTGCAATTTTTTGTTTGGCCACATCGCGGAATAAGCGGGGAACTGGGGAGACCAATTCATTTAATAGTTTTTTCTGTTGCTCCGACCAGAGATGAGCGGTCTGTTCAATATAGTAGTTTTGCCAGTCAAGTTCTGATTTGCCGTCTTGTTTTGGGAGTGCTTTTAGAAATTTGCGAAACATAAAATAGCCACCAATGGCCATAAAAGCAATAAGCACAAGCCAAAACAACAAATAGAACCATTGCAGCCAAATCGGCATTGGTTTCCCTCCTGCTTGATCTTATTTTTCATTATACCAACCCGTGTTGGTGAGGCAACAAAGGGAGAAAATTAACGAAAATGTTTGAAATGGGTCTTATTACGGTGATATTGGAAAATTGTTTATAATAAATGATATATTTTATGGGGAACAACGTAGAAGGGATCGGATATGTATGAAGAGGGTTTTGTTACTAATTTGTATTTGTGGTTTGCTTTTTTTTCCTAACCGGACAACAGCAACGTTGAGACCGGTTCAAATGCAAGTTGATGTTATAGCGGGAGAGAATCTACAAGTATCCATCACCAGTGCGAAGTGGTTAAAGGGGCAGCTGCGGATCTTACCGGGAAGTGTTTATCTTTGGGATGACATTGTCTTGCCCGTAAAGCCAATTGAAGTTCCAGCAGGGGAAACAAAAGTATTTCACTTACTTGTTCCAGATCATGATAAGTATACATTCGATTGGGAAGTTCGGCTTGAGCAGGATGGAAAAGTATTGGCCAAACGGACAATTGCTTTTGAAAAACTGGATGATGAGAAGCTGGACGTGGGCATGTTAACGGATCAACATGGTGGTCATGAAGCCATTGTTTCTGTATTGGCAGGGCTAAATTTGAATCAAACGATTTCCGTTTATCCTCTCTTAGCAAAGAATGTTCCCGAGACGGGCGGTCATCTCTCCGGTTTTGATGTTCTAATCCTTGGACCCTTATCACACCGATCGCTATCGCCAGTGCAAGCAAAAGCAGTACAAGAGTGGGTGGCGGATGGAGGCAAGTTACTGATAACAGGAGGAAACGATTGGAAGTGGCTCAATCAAACATTTGGAGAGCTTCTGCCAGTTCAACTCCAAGGAACAACTCAAATTCAGCTTCCTAGCTCGATGAATGTTTATGTTGATGTTCCAAAAGAACCAATTCAGGTCATTGATAGTCGGATCAAAAAGGGGAGCAGTGTGTTACATAAAGAGCAGGATCATGTCTTAGTGGCAAGTACAGATTTTTTCCGTGGAAAAGTCTATTTCCTGGCATTCGATTTAACCACTGCGCCGATGAAACAGTGGCAGGGAAACCAATGGCTTTTGAAAGATTTATTAGCCGAAGATGAAGACAAACATCATTCAAATTATCCATCAAATCTTGATTATCTGTTCGATTCTCTAAAACCAGCGGATGATCAAAGGCTTCAACCCAACTTTTTTTTCCTGTTATTCTTGCTTGTTATCTACTTTTTGTTAGTAGGTCCGGTTTTGTTTCGCATTTTATATTGGAAGAAAAAACCTGAATGGGCCTGGTTGGGTGTGCCTTTATGTGCAATAGTTTTTTCACTTGTAATTGTGATCTATGGCTATTGGGTACGTGGAGAAGTTGTGGTTTCCAATTCGGGATATGTTTTATCTCATCCAAATGGATGGGCGAAAGTGGAAGGTAAGAGTCATTTCTATTCCTTAAACAGTGGGAATTATGCAATTCGTTTTCCGAAAACTTTTGCTTTGCCAATTGGAAAGTTAGATTCCGTCGAGTATTTAATGGATCATCAGCAGGATACGTATTTAATGTTGCAGCAGATGCCGCAGTGGAGTGTACAATCCATCACGATGGATTCACTGCAATTTATAGGTGGAAGTTTACAAGCGAGGATAACCAAAAAAAATGGGAAAATCCATGCGGAAATTGTCAACCAGACGCGCTATCCAATTCAAGATCTAAAACTGGTCCACAAACGTCACTATATCCGCATTGGTAATTTAAAACCGAAGGAAAGCAAAAAAATCACAACGACAGAACGGTCTTTTTATGGAAATAATAGAATTTATTTGCCTAATGAAAAGCTTTGGGACGACTATGCGGATAGGTTTTATTTGTTTGGCTGGATTAAACAGCCGCTAATCAAGGTGCAGCTCGCTGGTTATCAAGCGAAAGAGATTAATTGGTTTATGATTGTGGGAAGTGTTGAGTAATCATGGGGCTTAGAATCATGGAAAGTTTAGGTGAATACCAATGATTCAGATTAAAAACTTGCGTAAGGATTATCATGATACATGTGCTGTTAAGGATTTAAACTTAGAGATTGAAAAAGGGACTGTTTTTGGTTTGATCGGTTCCAATGGAGCTGGGAAAACCACAACTATGAAGATTTTAGCAACCTTGGTGCGACCCACTGCGGGTCAGGCGTGGGTAGATGGATATGAGGTTACGCAGTCAGGCCAGAAAGTAAGAGAAAGAATTGGCTATATGCCGGATTTCTTTGGTATCTATGATCAATTAACAGCGATGGAATATCTCGATTTTTATGCTGCTTGCTATGGCTATAAGCCGGAGACGCGGCGGAGGATTGCACTAGAATTACTCGAGCTGGTTCACCTTACTGATCAGTGCGAACATGAAGTGGATCATTTGTCACGCGGAATGAAACAAAGATTGGGTTTAGCGCGGGCGCTGGTTCATGATCCAGCCTACTTGATCTTAGATGAACCTGCTTCCGGTCTTGACCCGCGGGCACGAATGGAGTTTCGCGAAATTATTAAAGAACTGCGTGCAAGAGGAAAAACCATCTTGATCAGCTCGCATATTTTGCCGGAGTTAGCTGATATTTGCGATGTGATCGGCATAATGGAACAGGGTGAGCTCGTCGCTTGTGAACCAATCGCGACGCTAAGGGAAAAGCTTGGATCAGAACGCATTTTTGAGATTCAGTTGCTAGATCAAGTAGACAAAGCTGCGCAGTTGCTCGAGTCGCACCAGGATGTTCATTCCGTGAAGGTGGAAAATCAAAAAATTGTAGTCAAAGCAAAGCTGGATGAACAGGGACAGGTACAATTGTTCAACTGGTTGGCAGAGCAACAAATTCCTGTGCTCCAATTTCAAGAATTATCAGTTCGTCTTGAGGATCTATTTTTACAATTAACAGATAAATCGAAAGGCGGAAAGACGGATGAAGAAAAAGATGAGCGAGTGGATGAATCCAGTTCTCATTAAAGAATATCAATGGCGCATGCGCAAAAAAACGACGCCATGGATAATCTTCTCGTATTTGGTTGGTTTAGGTGTGTTGATTTTCTTCACGATTTTATTCAATTCACCGGAGTTGTTCCGTTCAGTGGACAGTCGGATTGTATTGAGTACGAATGCAAATCTCTTAAATCCTTTATCCTATTTCCAGTTGTGTTTGGTAGCATTTGTATTACCGGCGATCACAGCGGGATCCATTAGCATGGAGCGAGAAAAGCAAACCTTATCCTTGCTGCTTGTCACTACGCTTTCTTCCAAGAGAATTATATGGGGGAAATGGTTCCCAGCAGTCAGTTTTATGTTATTGCTTGTTTTTTCAACTCTTCCTTTATACATGCTGATTTACAGTTTTGGTGGGATTTCGCTTGGTACGGTGTTCAATGTGTTTCTGCATTTGTTAGTGACAATGCTTTTTTTAAGCAGTGTAGGCATCTTTTGTTCAACTGTCATCAAACGGACGGCTGTTGCTACTGTCGTAACCTATTTAGTGGTCATGCTTTGGGGAGTAGGTAGTGTGATTCTCGCTATCATGCTATCGAGTATTCTAGAGCTGATGTTTGATGCGTTCTTTAACCCAATCAGTGTGATGCCAATATTGCTGAAGATCTTTGCTGCTTTGCATCCTGCCGTGTCGATGGCAATGGCTTTGGATCTGCAAGCAGTAGGAAAAGTATTTGGTGACAGCATGTTGCTCTATTATGGTCTCTATTTAGCTTTCTATTTGCTGCTTGCCATCATGTTGTTAAGAGGTAGTGCTTATTTCTTATTGCCAAAGCGTGATCAACAAGCGGAATCAGCCGCGGAAGGAAAATAGTGGAAAATTTGTTTTTTCGCATGTTGTCTTTTACAAGCATGATAAAATAAAGATAAGGAAAACTTCCGCTGTCTGTATTGAACCCCTATTTTGTTTCATAAGAGGCGAGAAAAGGTATAAATTTATGTAGTCAATAAAGAAAGGGGTCCCGAAAAACATGATTGTTCGTCAGAGAGGGAAACAATTTGTCTTGATTCACCAACATCAACATGCTTTGATGAGTGGCGTATTTGCTGAGAATCTGGAGCAAACCATTCGCCCTTTCAATGAAACTTTGTATGCGATCTCTCATCATGATGTTGGTTGGATGGAAGTGGATCAACAAATTCATTGGAATGAGGAGCTGAAGCGTCCTTATAGTTTTACGGATTTCCCTCTCGAATTAAAGCTAAATGTTTATCAAAAAGGCATCACTGAAGTGGAAGCCAATAGTGTATACGCAGGATATTTATGCAGCAAATTATATTCTACTTTTTTAGAGAAACATGATGAACCTTTGGCTAAAGAATTTCTAGACAGAGAACAAGTGCGGCGACAGCGGATGAGAAAATATCTGAGTCTTGAAGAAAAGCAGTATCTGATCGACAATTTCCGCTTATTGCGTTTTTGTGATGATCTATCACTGGCACTCTGTTTAAATGAGCCGGGTTATCAAACACATCCATGGTATAAAAATGGGATTCAATATAATGGCATCAATTATAATTGGATTTGGGAAGGTGAGGATCAGCTGCGCCTGCATCCCAATCTGTTTCGCGATACATTCCCTGTTCAAATTCCTTATTTGGTGTTAGCAGAGGATCGGAAAATCGTTGAAGAAGGCGTTTATCAGTGGAAGGTTTTGGTTTAAATGAAGGTAACGGGTTTTAATCATGTGACGATTCGTGTCAAGAGTCTCCAAAAGAGCCTTGCCTTTTACCAAGATCTGCTGGGAATGACATTGGTTCATTTGGGGAGGACTGACGCTTATTTGTCATGGGGAGAAGCATGGGTCTGTCTCATTGAAATCCAACATGCAAAAGAGCATGACAATAATCGAGTTGGAATTGATCACATTGCTTTTTCGATTGATGAACAAGATTTCCCGGAGACGGTTAATCGGTTAAAGAGAGAGAATGTTCCAATGGTTCGCGAGCCGGTACTACGTGGTGGTGGTTATTCGGTTCAATTTCTTGATCCTGATGGAATTGTAATTGAGCTTTTTACAGGGAATCTTGAAAAGCGGATGCGTAATTGGAAGTAAGATATATATGTAAAGGTGTTGTCAATGACACGCAAGGAATTTAGCTCCTCTATCGGGTACTAGAAAAAAGGTGTCAGCAACGGGATAATCCGTAACTGCCACCTTAAGATCTTATTTCATTTCGTCTTTGCCGTTCAGTCGTTGAACCACATTCTGGGCAACAACCGATAGTTATTGTTTACATCATTGCTGTTCAACGATTTTCTGAAGTCACCCATTCCCAATCGAAAAACAAATCTTCCTTTGCGAACAACAAAATCATTCTTGCGCTGTCCAGCAAGAAAGAATATTGCCTCATCACCAATTCCTTGAACTTGTTGCCCCTGATATTTTTTATTCAAAAGGCCTACTTCCATTTGTGCTGCTTTCATTTCCTCATACTCTTGTAAGCCGATTGATAACACTTGGGTGTTTCCACTTTCTTGTGATTCTTTAGCACATTTATGTTCAATATAATTCCATAGGTAGGATCATTAAATGACTCTTCAAACTTCTTAACGTCAATCGATGTAGCAAATTCTTGTAATTAATTGGATAAGGATTGACCCCAAAAACTTCTTGAAAGTCGGAATCGGTTAATAACTCACAACTAGAGATTGTATGCCTTTAAACACTTGCGTTTTATGGAAGTGTTTTTTTATTTGCGAATATTCTTCTGCTTTTCGTGGTAATACTTTTTTAACAGTCTTAAAATGGCGTTGTAACAAAGGCGAATTAGTATTAAAAGGGGAATAATTCTAATGATAACTAATTAAAAATATAAGTAATACATTTAGAATTATATTCTTTACAGCTGTTTGATTCTTATGATGAAGCATTTTAACAATGCCGTTTATTTAAAAACGACAAAAAATATAAAATAGTGTTGAAAAGAATCGATGTCTTGTAATAATATAGAAGAAAATAATCGGATGGCGGCGAATAATCTGGCAATGATTGGGATGGTTTGAATAAATAGGAATCGCTAAAGGCTTCAGTGTGAGGGGATTATCATGAAAAGTTCATTTACAAAAACCACAATTCTTTTTCTTTGTACTGCTTTGGGATTAACCATCGGGGTGGGTTCTGCATTTGGACAAAAATTAATTGCTGATTCACAGGTGAAAGGAGAAATCCCGATTGATCAGCCGAAAATTATACCAAAGAAGCAGTTGGTTCCTGAGCATTTAAAGCCTAAACAAGAAGAGAAACCAGACAAAGCGGATTCACAAAAGGTGAAGGGTGAAAAACCAGTTGATGAACCAAGGAAGCGTTTTGAGCAGCGAGAACGGTTGGTACCTGAAATGCCTAAATCTGAACCGGAACAGCCGTCATCTCAAGAAGAAAAGAATGACGAAAAGCGAATTCCAGAAAAACAGGAGAAACAAGAAAAACCCAAAGAATCGTTGACAAGCGATGATGAGCAGAACCCGAAAAGGTCTGCTCCCGAAAATTCAAAAGGGCAACAAGAAAGGACAAAGCAAGCACCCCGTGATGAGTCACCCACAGAAAAACAAAAAACAACCAATACCAACGAGTCATCCTCAAAGCAACAACTGCCAAGGGCAAATCAACAGCAGGAGACATCTTCTTTGAATCAAAAGCAGCAAGATCTTCATGAATCAAAAGAACAAGAAGAAACAAATTCCCATATAGAAGATGGTCATGAAATCCAAATACCGAACAAAGTTGAAGTTGAATCATCGGATGGAAGAAAAGTGGATGTTACGTCTGTCATTGAAGATATTTTTGGAGAAGTACATGATGCAAAAGAGGAGACAGAAGCGATCCAGAAAAGGATGGAAAATGAGCAGCTTCATCCCAAAGTAGCCTTGCAACAACCAAGTCATTCCACAAATAATCAGTCGTCTAAGCAAATAGTGGAAGAGCCGAATGATCAATACAGTGTCAATAATCCCCCTCGTACTGAGCAACATGGTATCATGCCAATGACAGCAAGCAATGATCTTCATGGTGTAATCATTGGATTAGGAATGGCTGCAGCAGGTATTTTCTATGTCCTATTCCGGAAAGGTGAATAGTATGAACTGGAAGCTCATGATTGCTTATCTCTTCATCATTGGGGGATTTGCGTATGCAAGTTATTCAGGTGTTTCTTATTATCAAAAATTAAGTGTTGTTGAAGAAATCTCGACACCTGTGCCGGATAAGANAGANATTGCGAAATATGAGAAACAGAAAAAGTTGCAAGGAGAGAAAATCAGTCAAGATTGGATCATTATTCCCAAACATGAGCGGCCCAAACCAGGGGAGAATTTTGGCTTTTTGCAAATTCCAAAAATAAATTTGAAAGTGAAGGTCTATGAAGGCACTCATGAAAAAGAACTAGCCAATGGAGTGGGACATTATCGTCGAAGCGTTTTTCCCGGTGAACCCGATAATGCTGTTTTATCTGGACATCGTGATACGACATTTCGACGTTTAGGAGAATTGAAAAAAGGGGATTTGCTACAAGTGAGTACGAAGCATGGTGTCTTCATTTATCGTGTCACGAAGACATGGGTGACGCATGCGAGTGATCGGTCCGTTATTGTTTCACACGATGAGCCGATCTTAACGCTTACAACTTGTTATCCATTCTCCTATATTGGTCCTGCTTCTCAACGCTTTGTGGTCCAATCGAAGCTGGTTAAACGATTATAACAGTGNTTGGTTATGAACAAAGAGGTGGAACTTCGATGTTACAGTCGACAACTCGGCAAAAAATCCTCCAGATTGGCTTTTGGAGCTTGCTTCTTTATATCGCGATTACCTCATCAATTGTTATAGCGATTCAATTTCAATTGATCCCTGTACCGAAAAAAGCACAGTCTCAAGAGAAGGTGACAACGCAGCAATCAAATCTTCCACAGTTAAGCGAGATATCTTTTGCTAAGTTATTTGTGCGGGAATATCTGTCATGGACGGTAGGTGAGAAAGATAGTCGATCTGCTCGACTCAAGCCTTTTTTGGGGCCGAATATGGATCATCAAGGAGGATTGGATTTTAGTACAACTGAGTGGAATTCATATCCGCAAAATATTGATGTATGGAAGATTGAAGAGCGGAAGAATGGGGTAAAAGAAGTAACCGTATATGCGGAGACCTATCTGACGAAAGCCGATAACGATGAAGTCCAAAAACGGATTGATCGTTATCTGGTTGTACCAATACGAAAGGCTGGAAATTCTTATTTGGTTGTAGAAACACCGTATTTTATTGCCCCCCCTGTGGCCAGTTCGTTGCCAAAGAAGCAAGAAGAAGAAGTGAAAGGTGAACCAGTTGATGTCGCAATACGAGAAGAGATTGAACAATGGTTGCCTTCTTTTTGGAAGACCTATACCAACGATTCACCTCGTGAGATTAGTTATTTGATGAAAAATAATCAACCGACGGTAGGACTCGACGGGATTATGAATTTTATTGAATCNAAAAAAGTTGAGGTGCGGAAAGAGGGGGATCATTATTTGGTGAAGAATCAGGTGTTGCTGGAAGATGTCGCAACCAAAACACAAATTATAAATGATTATACATTCAAGCTGGTAAAAGAACAAAATCGTTGGTTTATTTTGGAAATGAAGCGTGGGGAGGGATAATACAAATGACTCCTTTGTTTGTGATGTTGGTTGACGGACCTGGAAAAAAATTGCAAGAGGCGCTTGGTGCTGAAATAGGTTCTTTATTCTTTCTGGCTGTGATTTTTATTAGTTTAACGTTGTTTTGGAAACGTGCTTTTACAGCGTTTATCGGTTTTGCTTTATTTGCAATGTTAGTGAGTGTCTTTATATTCCGGCCTGAATTGGTACAAACATTGGGGGCAGACGGCTTTCAATGGTTATTTGAGGCGTATTTAAGATGAAGCAGATACGCGTGTATAATCAAGTTTTTCGCATCGAGAAAACCGTCTATTCCATCCAAGGAATCAGTTTACCGCTCCCAGTTTCTTATCGTCAGATGGCCTTCTTTGCTGTTACGTTGTTAATTATGGTCATTTTGCATCGATTTCCTCCATTTAGTTTTATTGATTTTTATCTGGTCAAGTTTGTGGGCATTCCTGCAATTGTGGCATGGTTTTTTACACGGAAAACACTTGATGGTAAAGCACCACATCGCTTCCTGATTCGCTATTTGGAACATTTTTTTAGTGGACACCATTTTGCACGNTATAAAGAGATCGAACAACCGAGGAGCAAGTATTATCGCTACGATGGCAAAGTTGCATATCGGCTTACACCTGGAGGTGATCATCAGTGACGCGGATCCAATTTCCTGTTAAATATTTCGAACGAAATTTGGTTTTTGGCGCAGATGGTTCTGTTACCGCTTACTATGAATTACAACCTTTCAACTATGATTATCGGTCGGTTGACGATAANTTAAGCCTCCATGGTAACTTGGAGGCTTTTTATTGGAATATAAATGCAGACACGCATGCNTTGGTTGTGCCTGAGCATCAGAGTCTGGAAGAACATGAGAAAAAAATGTCTGCTAAATGCAAAGGAAGATTAAAAGAGGCTGGAATTCAACATATTCGTACAAGTATTCAACATTTACAGGGAAAAGAGATTCACCAATATCGCTATTTTATGGGCGTGCGTTTAAAAGAGACTGAAGTAAAGGGGCTTTCTTTCTTTCGTGAATTGTTATATGCCATCAAAGATTTCAAACGTTATCTGACCAATCAAGCTGGAATTGATGCTCCTGAAATTCTCTTAGAGGAGATCGAAGCTTATCAAAAACAAGAAGAGCTGATTTACTCTCGAATTAAAGGTTATTTGAAAGCGAGACGCGTGGCGACTGAAGATTTAGAATGGCTGATTCGACGNGGATTTTATCGAGGGATCGGCGATATCCCAAGAAGGAAGAATTGGAAACCGACAGCAATCCCTACTGAAGTCCAGGGCAAGAAAGCGATTCGGCCTGGTCGCGACATTCTGACCTTAACGGAAGGGAGATTTGATGATTCACATGGGCGTCGATTGATTGTTGAGCAGCATGTGGATGGAAAAAACAAAAAAGGATATATGGCGTTTCTGACCATTTCCCATATCCCTGATAAAGCGACAATTCCAGGGATGGAATGGCTTTATTGCTTGCAGCAGCTTTCGTTTCCAGTTGAAGCATCAGTGCGAACGGAGACGATTTCGTATCACAAAGCGCTTTCACAGGTGCTCAACAAGAAAAAAGAGCTGAAAGCAGAAGATGAGCATGCGATGGAGAGTGGTGAAGAGACTTCATACCATATTCTACATAGTCGTCAGGAAGCAAATGAACTGGA
>JGI1652J44930_10000351_pt1 | contig 18134 bp, 20 predicted proteins | sample NewIslsDNAsample_FD_44930 | JGI IMG/M metagenome (IMG submission 44930)
CGGGCGGTTACAAACACGCCGATCAAATTCGTCGGGATGGGCGAAAAGTTAGACGCCCTCGAGCCGTTTCATCCGGAGCGCATGGCTTCGCGCATTTTAGGAATGGGCGATGTGCTCACGCTGATTGAAAAAGCGCAAGCCGCTGTCGACGAAGAAAAAGCGAAAGAGCTCGAGCAAAAAATGCGCACGGCGACATTTACGCTCGATGATTTCTTAGAGCAGCTCGGGCAAGTGCGCAAACTTGGGCCGCTCGATGAAATTTTAAAAATGCTGCCGGGCGCCAATAAAATCAAAGGATTGAACAACATCCAAATCGATGAGAAACAAATTAGCCGCGTCGAGGCGATTATTCGCTCGATGACGAAAGAAGAAAAAATGCATCCGGAAATTATTAACGGCAGCCGGAAAAAGCGGATTGCCAAAGGAAGCGGCACGTCCGTACAGGAAGTCAACCGGCTGTTAAAGCAGTTTGACGAAATGAAAAAGATGATGAAAATGATGACCAATATGCCAAAAGGAAAGAAAAGAGGGTTTAAATTCCCATTTATGTAGGGAAGTGATGTGTTAAGAAAAAACACTTTACAAACTACACAATTATTGTTAATATACTATCTTGTGTGAACTATTTACGGAGGTGCGAANTTAACATGGCAGTAAAAATTCGTTTAAAACGCATGGGTGCAAAGAAAAAACCTTTCTACCGTATCGTGGTTGCGGACTCTCGTTCTCCACGCGACGGCCGTTTCATCGAAACGATCGGTACGTATAATCCGCTTGCAGAACCAGCGGAAATTAAAATTGACGAAGAACTTGCGCTGAAATGGCTGCAAAACGGCGCAAAACCATCCGATACGGTACGCAATCTTCTATCCAAACAAGGGATTTTAGAGAAATTCCATAACTTAAAATACGGTAAATAAAGTTTGGGATGCGCATGAAACAATTAATTGAAACGATCGTTCAAGCGCTTGTCGATCATCCGGAAGAGGTATCAGTAACAAACAGCGAAGATGAACAGTCCATCACGTATGAATTATCGGTGCACAAAGAAGATATCGGAAAAGTGATTGGCAAACAAGGTCGCACGATTCATGCCATCCGCACGGTCGTTTACGCTGCTGCAGCGAAGCAGCCGAAAAGAGTAATTGTGCNAGTGAAAGAAAAAGGGTGAGGTCATTTCCTCTCCCTTTTTCTATATCCTTTTTGTTAGGAGTGACGCTATGAAAATTATTCAAACGATTGAAGTGCGGCAAATCGTCACCGAAAAAAGCAAACAGGCGCTCGAGAAAGCGTTTATGGCACAAAAACAGCAGCTTATGCGCGAATGTGACCAATTGCGGTTTGAGCAGAAACGGCTTGAAAAAACCGGAAAATATTCTTCTTCCCTTCTAAAGCAATACTTTGCGAAAGAAATGGATGCGAGGCTGGAGAAGATCAAACTTCTTGATTTTCAGCTTGAACAATTACATATCCTACCGTTAGGAAGCGAATTAAAAGAGCGCGAAGTGCAGGCGCTCATCGACGTACAGGTCGGTGACAATTGGGAAAGCGTCATGTCCAAACGTGCGATTATTATTGAAGACGGTATTGTCAAAGAAATTCGTTAAGAAGGGATGGATGAGATGGAAAGATGGTTTAACGTCGGCAAAATTGTCAACACGCATGGAATCCGTGGCGAAGTGCGCGTCATTTCACGGACCGATTTTCCAGAACAACGCTATAAAAAAGGCAATACGCTTTATATTTTTACCGAACAATCCGAAAAGCCGATCGCAGTGACGGTCAAAAGCCACCGCGTTCATAAATCGTTTGATTTACTTTCTTTTGAAGGATATGACAACATCAATCTTGTCGAGAAGTTTAAAGGGGCAATGTTGAAAGTACCGGAAAGCCAGCTTGGCGAGTTGAATGAGGGAGAGTATTATTTTCACGAAATCATTGGCTGTACGGTTGTGACAGAAGAAGGCGAAGTAGTTGGCACGGTGAAAGAAATTTTAACTCCGGGCGCCAACGATGTATGGGTCGTAAAGCGAAACGACGGCAAAGAAGTGCTGATTCCGTATATTGAAGATGTCGTAAAAGCGGTGGATGTAGACAAGAAAACGATTACGATCCGCCCGATGGAAGGGNTGCTGGAATGATGAGAATCGATATATTAACGTTATTTCCAAATATGTTTACAGGCGTGTTGAATGAGTCGATTTTGAAAAAGGCGCAAGAAAAGAAAGCTGTTTCCATCCATGTTGTCAATTTTCGCGACTTCGCTGACAATAAACATAAAACAGTCGACGATTACCCGTACGGCGGCGGGGCCGGAATGGTGTTGAAACCGCAGCCGATTTTTGACGCCGTCCATCATGTCACAAAAGATTCCCCGCATCCGCGCATTATTTTGCTTTGCCCGCAAGGAGAGCGCTACACGCAAAAAAAAGCGGAAGAGCTTGCGAAAGAGGAGCATTTAGTGCTCATTTGCGGCCATTATGAAGGCTATGATGAACGGATTCGCGAATATTTAGTGACAGATGAAATTTCCATTGGAGACTACGTGCTAACGGGCGGGGAACTGGGAGCAATGGTCATTGTCGATAGCGTGGTCCGGCTTCTCCCAGGCGTGCTTGGCAATGCGTCTTCGCCTGTCCATGATTCGTTCAGCTCGGGACTTTTGGAATATCCGCAGTATACGCGTCCCGCCGATTTTCGCGGCATGAAAGTTCCTGATGTACTTTTGTCGGGCAATCATCGCTTGATCGAGGAATGGCGGGAGCAGCAGTCGTTAAAGCGCACGTTTTTGCGCCGCCCTGATTTACTGGAAAACTACCCGTTATCGGAAAAACAAAAACGATGGCTTGAACAGTGGAAAAAAGAGAAACGGTAACTATTGCGCATGATGCGAGTTTATGTTAGTATATTCCTTGTGTGACTTAAGCAGTTCGCTTAAGGCAGGAAAACGATGTTCCGCTGCAATGATGGATAAGCATTGTCATGAACATCTGTTGGAAGGAGTGGAAAATGATGCATCATTTAATCCAAGAAATCACGAAAGAGCAATTGCGGACAGATTTGCCAGACTTCCGTCCTGGCGATACGGTGCGCGTTCACGTGAAAGTTGTTGAAGGAAACCGTGAACGTATCCAAGTATTTGAAGGAGTAGTGATTAAACGCCGCGGTGCTGGCATCAGCGAAACATTTACGGTCCGCAAAGTGTCTTACGGGGTTGGCGTAGAACGCACGTTCCCAGTGCATACGCCGAAAATCGCGAAGTTAGAAGTTGTTCGCCGCGGTAAAGTACGCCGTGCGAAATTGTACTACTTGCGGCAACTTCGCGGTAAAGCAGCACGCATTAAAGAAACGGTTCAATAATGGATGCAGTGGGTTAGTCTTCGTTACGGAAAAGGAGCTTGATGGCAAGCTCCTTTTTTCACATATGTATCATATGTCATAATACATATTAAAAACAAAAAAAACGTTTAGGTGGGAGAAAAAGATGGAACAGAAAAAAAGTGAACTGCGGGAATGGATGAAGGCAATCGTGGTTGCCGTGTTGCTGGCGGGAGGCATTCGCTATTTTATTTTTGCTCCGATTATTGTTGACGGCCAGTCGATGATGCCGACCCTTCATGATCACGACCGCATGATTGTCAATAAGCTCTCTTATAAAATTGGTACACCTCACCGTTTTGACATTATTGTTTTTCATGCCGAAGAGGGAAAAGACTATATTAAGCGGGTCATCGGCTTGCCGGGCGACCATATTGAGTACAAAAATGATACGTTATATATAAACGGCAAGCCGTACGAGGAACCGTACCTGGAAGAATATAAAAAGCAAGTGGTGGATGGCCCGCTGACCGAACCGTTTACTTTAGAAGAAATTACCGGCCGGAAAACTGTACCGGAAGGCTATCTGTTTGTGATGGGGGATAACCGCCGTTTTAGCAAAGATAGCCGTCATATCGGGTTTATTCCAATGGACAAAGTTGTCGGCAAGGCCAGCATCATCTATTGGCCGCTGTCTGACGCACGGATTGTGAAATAACGCGATAAATGGGTGATGCACATGACGATTCAATGGTTTCCCGGCCATATGGCCAAAGCGAAACGAGAAGTGCAAGAAAAATTAAAATTAATCGATATCGTGTTCGAATTGCTCGATGCCCGCATTCCGCTGTCATCGAGAAATCCGATGATTCATGAAATTCTTGGCAACAAGCCGCGTATCGTTTTACTAAATAAGGCGGATATGGCCGATGAGACGGTGACAGAGCAATGGATTGCCTATTTCGAACGGCAGCAGTTGCGTGCGCTGGCGATCGATGCGCAAACAGGCACGGGAATTAGGCAAATTGTATCGGCAGCAAAGGAAATGTTGAAAGACAAGTTTGCGAAAATGGCGGCAAAAGGAATCAAAAACCCGCGGCCGATGCGTGCGCTGATCGTCGGTATACCCAATGTGGGGAAATCAACGCTTATCAATCGGCTTGCCGGCAAAAATATCGCGAAAACAGGCGATAAGCCGGGAGTGACAAAAGCGCAGCAATGGATTAAAGTCGGCAAGGAGATGGAGCTTTTAGATACGCCGGGAATTTTATGGCCAAAATTTGAAGATGAGGAAGTCGGCTTGAAGCTGGCTACGACCGGTGCGATTAAAGATACAATTTTAAATTTGCAGGATGTGGCGGTATACGCGCTAAACTTTTTGAAGGAACATTATCCGGAGCGGTTGAAAGAACGTTATTCGCTCGACGACATTCCTAAAGAAATTGTGGCCTTGTTCGATGCGATCGGCAAGCGGCGCGGTTGTCTTGTAAGCGGCGGGGCGGTTGATTACGACAAGGTAGCGGAAATTGTGCTTCATGACATTCGCACCGAAAAACTAGGAAGAATTAGCTTTGAATCTCCAGCTACATGAAAGCCCGCTTGACCCGGGCTTTATTTTTTATGTAGTAATGCCGATATAAATGATAGAAAAAAGGAGAGAGGACAAGCAGCATGGAACAATATACGGTCAAAGAGATACAGGCATTGTTGCGGCAAATTGATGACGAACATGACCCGCTGCTTGAAGCGATCATGCAAGATGAGCGGAAAAGCGTGCAGCAGCTGGTGGCGCGCTGGCGGAAACAAAAAAAACAGGAAGAACAAGCAAAAAGGCAATGGGAAGAAATGACCCGCTATGAAAGGCAATTGTATGAGAAAGGAATCGAGTGGATTGCCGGCATTGATGAAGCGGGGCGGGGCCCGCTTGCCGGCCCGGTCGTGGCGGCGGCGGTCATTTTGCCAAAAGACGCCTATATTCCCGGCTTAAATGATTCAAAAAAGCTTTCGGAAGCAAAGCGGGAAACCCTGTTTCATGCGATTCAATCATGCGCTGTTTCGATCGGCATCGGCGTGGTCACTGCGGCAGAAATCGATGAAATCAACATTTATGAAGCGACAAAAAAAGCAATGGTCAAGGCGGTGCAGCAGCTTTCTCCGCAACCGCACTATTTATTCATTGATGCGATGGCACTTCCGATCCCGACGCCGCAGCAAAGCATTATTAAAGGCGATGCCAACAGTGTTTCGATCGCTGCTGCCTCCATTATTGCCAAAGTGACGCGCGACCACTTTATGAAGCAGCTGGCAAAGCGCTATCCGCAATACGGATTTGATAAAAATATGGGGTATGGCACGCGNCAGCATTTGGAAGCCATTCGTACGTACGGCGCCATTGAGGAGCATCGCCGCTCTTTCTCGCCGGTAAAAGAGATGCTTGAAGAGACGAACAAATAAAGCGGGGGGAGCAAGAAAAATGATGGAGCGCATCGACAAAGCTTTTTCCGTTTCTCCTGCCCCTGATGCCACCTATCACCGTTTTCGCCACGGACAGGTGATTGTCGGAAAAATTGAAAGCATACAAGAAGAAACGCAGAAAGGAAAAACAGCGCTTGTACGCGTCGGCGAGCAGCTCGTTACCGCACGCCTGCAAACGTCGTTACAAGCTGGGAATTCTTATTTGTTTGAGGTAAGACATGAAAATGGCGAAATTTATTGGAAGCCGATCGCCAAACAGCCGAAGCGCCATCTGACGTCTTCCATCCAAAACGATGAAGCGGCGCAATATTTGCTGCAAAAATGGAAGTTGCCAAAAGATTTATATCCGCTATTACGTTTTGCGTTGGCGGAAAAAATACCGATTACGAAAGAAGAACTGTTTTCTATCGCTTCGTTAGTAGAGAAGGTCGAACATAAAAAAGAGGGACTGTCTGTTTTGGGATATATGTTGGCCCGGCGCCTCCCGATGACAAAAGATATTTTCTTTTCGCTGCTTGCGGTGAAAACGAATCCACCGCTTTTTTATCAGCTGCAACACGTTGAAAGCCGCCTCGCTTCGCTGCCGCCGCACCAACCGGAGCCGGTCGAGGCGCTGCGCCGCTACATTCAACAAATGTTCCACACGCCGGTTCATGCCTATGAAAGCCTTGTCAAATTGCTGCAATCCCTACANCAGCCGGAGCCAAACGCGGCGCAGCAACTGTTGANCAGGCTGGGGGTGTCCGTGCCGGAAATTGCCGCAGATGAGCTGGCCAAACTGCAAGCAGCAATGGAAAAAAGAGATTTCCCGCAAGTCAAGCAGCAGTTGCAGCTATTATTCTCTCCATTTGATGAACAAACGTTTCTAGAACGCTTTCAAACCGTTTTCGCTTCCTATCAGGCCGGTTTGCTTTCGAATGAGGAACAGCGGCTTTTTTCTGCGGTGTTGGCTGACGCAGATATTGCGTTATCAATGTTTCATCTGCTAAAACAATGGTTGCCAAAGCTTGGGGTTGGCGATGAAGCGAAGATCCGCCGCGCATTAAAAACAAACACTTTCCATGAAGCGGCGTTTTCATCGTTAAAGACGCTCCTNTTGCAAGCGTTGGAAGATGTGAATGATCCGGCATTAAAAGAAAGGCTGCAAACACTTCTGCACCATATTAATGGCCAACAGCTGCTATCGGACATCGAAGGNCCCATCCAGCATCTATTTGTGCAAATTCCGTTTCAGCTCGGCCGGCNGCACACGGATGCAACGATTTATTGGCAAGGAAAAAGACAAAGAGATGGAAAAATCGACCCTGATTACTGCCATATTGTGTTTTGCTTATTTCTTGATCACTTAAAAGAAACCGTTGTCGACGTGCGCGTTCAGCAGCGGATCGTTCATATTTCTGTTTTCAATCCTGCCCCGCGCTTGCCCGAGCTGGCAAACGCCTTGCAGCCGATGCTGAAAGAGCGGCTTGCCGCGCATGGCTATACGCTGTCGGCTTTGAAAGTGGAAGCGATGGCAGCAAAAAAAACGCTGCTGCCTATCGATGCTGCGTTTGACAAGCGCTATAGCGAGGTGGATTACCGCATATGAAAAACGAAAAAAAGCAGGCGGTAGCTCTTTCCTATGACGCGAACGTGCAGGAGGCGCCGATCGTAGTGGCGAAAGGAAAAGGATACGTNGCGGAAGCAATCATTGCCGCGGCCAGACAGCACGGCATTCCGATCCAGGAAGATCCGTCCCTTGTCCAATTATTAAGCGAATTGGAAGTAAATGAAATGATTCCCGAAGATTTATATGTCCTTGTTGCCGAATTGTTTGCCTTTATTTATCNTCTAGACCGGCAGGCAAAAATGGAATAAACCTGCTTCCAGCAAGGGATTGGGAGATTTTACTGTTTTTAAATTTTNCAATTTTGTGTCGAAATGGTGGACAATATNGAAAGTGTCATTATAAAATGAAAGCGCTAGAATTTTTTTAGTTTATACATAGGAGGTTGGCGCATGAATATTCATGAATATCAAGCAAAAGAAATCCTCAGAAGCTACGGCGTTAGCGTGCCAAACGGCCGCGTAGCGTTCACTGTTGAGGAAGCGGTAGAAGCGGCAAAAGAATTAGGGACTCCTGTCTGCGTCGTTAAAGCGCAAATTCATGCCGGCGGACGCGGAAAAGCCGGAGGGGTAAAAGTAGCGAAAAGCTTGGATGAAGTTCGTACATATGCGAACGAACTGTTNGGAAAAGTGCTTGTCACCCATCAAACAGGTCCGGAAGGGAAAGAAGTAAAGCGCTTGCTNATTGAAGAAGGNTGCGACATTAAAAAAGAATATTACATCGGCTTAGTCGTCGACCGCGCAACTTCCCGCGTTGTTTTAATGGGTTCGGAAGAAGGCGGNACCGAAATCGAAGAAGTAGCGGCGAAAACGCCGGAGAAAATTTTTAAAGAATATATNGACCCGGCCGTAGGATTGCAAGCGTTTCAAGCGCGCCGTTTAGCGTTCAACATCAATATTCCAAAAGAGCTTGTCAATCAGGCGGTCAAATTTATGATGGGGCTTTACCAAGTGTTTGTTGACAAAGACTGCTCGATCGCCGAAATCAACCCGCTTGTTGTCACCGGCGACGGCAAAGTAATGGCGTTGGATGCCAAACTGAACTTTGATTCGAACGCACTGTACCGCCATAAAGACATTTTAGAATACCGCGACTTAGATGAAGAAGATCCGAAAGAAGTCGAAGCGTCGAAATANGATTTAAACTATATCGCGCTTGACGGCAATATCGGCTGCATGGTCAACGGCGCCGGCTTGGCGATGGCGACGATGGACATTATCAAATATTACGGCGGCGAGCCAGCNAACTTCTTGGATGTCGGCGGCGGCGCGACCGCGGAAAAAGTAACGGAAGCGTTTAAAATTATTCTTTCTGACCCNAANGTCAAAGGCATTTTCGTCAATATTTTCGGCGGCATCATGAAATGCGACGTGATTGCCAGCGGCATTGTTGANGCAACGAAACAAGTCGGTCTCAATCTTCCGCTTGTCGTCCGTCTCGAAGGAACNAACGTCGANCTNGGGAAAAAGATTTTGCGAGAATCGGGTCTAAACATTACCGCTGCTGAATCGATGGCAGACGGCGCNCAAAAAATTGTCGAGCTAGTACGTTAAGAAAGTGAGGGAGAAACGTGAGNNTTTTNGTTAACAAAGACACAAAAGTCATCGTTCAGGGGATTACAGGTTCGTCAGGGTTATTCCATACGAAACAAATGCTCGAGTACGGAACAAAAATTGTAGGCGGCACTTCACCTGGCAAAGGCGGAACGGAAATTGAAGGCGTTCCTGTATTTAACACCGTTGAAGAAGCGGTAAAGGCGACAGGAGCAAACGCGTCTATTATTTATGTTCCAGCCCCATTTGCCGCTGACGCGATTATGGAAGCGGTCGATGCGGAATTAGACCTTGTCGTTTGTATTACCGAAGGCATTCCGGTCTTGGATATGGTAAAAGTAAAACGGTATATGGAAGGCAAAAAAACGCGCCTCATCGGTCCTAACTGCCCGGGCGTCATCACGCCGGAAGAATGCAAAATCGGCATCATGCCTGGCTACATTCATAAAAAAGGCCACGTCGGCATCGTTTCCCGCTCTGGTACGCTAACGTACGAAGCAGTTCATCAATTGACACAAGCTGGCATCGGCCAATCGACAGCAGTCGGCATCGGCGGCGACCCGGTCAACGGCACGAACTTTATCGACGTGTTAAAAGCGTTTAACGAAGATGAAGAAACATATGCCGTCATCATGATTGGCGAAATCGGCGGTACGGCAGAAGAAGAAGCGGCAGAATGGGTAAAAGCGAACATGACTAAACCGGTCGTTGGCTTTATCGGCGGNCAAACAGCGCCTCCAGGAAAACGGATGGGNCATGCCGGTGCNATCATTTCCGGCGGTAAAGGAACAGCGGCGGAAAAAATTAAGAAAATGAACGAATGCGGCATTAAAGTGGCAGAAACGCCGGCCGTCATCGGTGAAACGCTAATTTCCGTCTTAAAAGAACGCGGACTTTACGAAAAATGCAAAACNCATTAATAAATATTCATCGTCCCGCATNGNTTTTCATGCGGGACGATATTTTATATAAAANATTGATAGAAAGGAGAATAAAAGATGTACGATTCTGTTCGCGAACGGCTCATTCACCTGCATCATTGCCNCGGAGCGGGATGGAAAACGATACGCCGTTTATTTGACATGGATCCAACCTTTTCCTCCCTCTTCGCCTTATCCCCTGATGTTTTACAAACATACCTGTCTTTATCCCCGCAGCAGAGCACCGTCTTTTTCCAAGATTTATATTCCCCTCAGATTGAAAGTATGATAAAAACATATAGGGACAAAAATATTCACATCATCACTATTTTTGACTTAGACTATCCTCCTTTGTTAAAACATATATACGAGCCGCCATGGGTGCTGTATGCAAAAGGAAATACGAAGCTTTTGTCTAATTTAAAAATGATTAGCATCGTTGGCACAAGGCGGCCGACAAAAGAGGGGGCCGAATCGCTGCGCCAATTAGTTCCGCCGCTGGCGGCTGATGGCTGGGTCATTGTCAGCGGCCTTGCCGTAGGAATCGATACGATGGCCCATGAAATGGCGGTCGAAAGCGGCGGAAAGACGATCGCTGTAATTGGCGGAGGATTGGATCATATATATCCGCGGCAAAATGAAAAACTAGCAAAACAATTAATGGAGGAACATCTCGTTTTAGCGGAGCATCCTCCGCATATTCGGCCGCAAAAATGGCATTTTCCATCACGCAACCGGATTATTAGCGGACTATCGCTTGGAACGGTTGTTGTCCAAGCGAAAGNGAGAAGCGGCTCGTTAATCACCGCTCTCTTTGCCTTGGAGCAAGGGAGAGAGGTCTTTGCCGTGCCCGGACCGATTTTTTTAGAGCAAGCGAAAGGACCGAACATGCTCATCCAGCAAGGAGCAAAATTAGTTCAGTGTGCGGCCGATATAGCGGCGGAATTCCCTTACCTTTGAGACAAATCAACAACGATTTTTTTCATATCACGTTTGACAAATGTCATAAGAATCATTAATAATAATGAAGATTTAAATTTACCTCTTAGGGGAGGAAGTTGGATGTCAGATTACCTTGTCATCGTGGAATCGCCAGCGAAAGCGAAGACGATTGAGCGATATCTAGGCAAAAAATATAAAGTAAAAGCTTCCATGGGACATGTTCGAGATTTGCCAAAAAGCCAAATGGGCGTTGATATAAATAACGGCTATGAGCCAAAATACATTACGATTCGCGGAAAAGGCCAGATTATTAAAGAATTAAAAACAGCNGCAAAAAAAGCGAAAAAAGTGTTTCTCGCCGCCGACCCGGATCGCGAAGGGGAAGCGATCGCCTGGCATTTAGCGAACATGCTTGATCTTGACATACATTCCGATTGCCGCGTTGTCTTTCATGAAATTACAAAGGANGCCATTAAAGAGTCGTTTCAGCATCCGCGTGCGATCAATATGAATCTTGTTGACGCGCAGCAGGCGCGGCGCGTTTTAGATCGCCTTGTCGGGTACAACATCAGCCCGCTGCTTTGGAAAAAAGTCAAGAAAGGATTAAGCGCGGGACGCGTTCAGTCTGTTGCCTTGCGCCTCATTATCGACCGCGAAAAAGAAATTAAACAGTTTCAGCCGGAAGAATATTGGACGATTCAAGCGGAGTTTGTGAAAGGAAACGAAACATTTACCGCTTCTTTTTACGGTGTCGACGGGGAAAAGATGGACTTAAAAAAGGAAGCGGACGTTTCTTCTGTGCTCGAGCGAATAAATGGCAATGATTTCACCGTCAAGACGGTAACGAAAAAGGAGAGAAAGCGAAATCCTGTGCCGCCGTTTACTACCTCCTCCTTGCAGCAAGAAGCAGCGCGCAAATTGAATTTTCGGGCGAAGAAAACGATGATGATCGCCCAGCAGCTGTATGAGGGAATTGACCTTGGCAGCGAGGGAACGGTCGGGTTAATTACGTACATGCGCACGGACTCAACAAGAATTTCCGAAAGCGCCCAGCAAGAAGCAATAACGTATATTGAATCGGTATTTGGCAAGGAATTTGTCACACAAGAAAAACGAAAAGAAAAGAAAAGTGCGAATGCGCAGGACGCTCATGAAGCGATCCGTCCGACATCTGCGTTTCGCGATCCGGAAAAGGTAAAACCGTATTTAACGCGTGACCAGTTTCGGCTGTATAAGCTGATTTGGGAACGTTTTATCGCCAGCCAAATGGCCGCTGCCGTATTGGATACGATGAGCGTCGAGCTCGAAAATGAGGGGGTCGTCTTTCGCGCCAGCGGCTCCAAAGTCAAATTTCCGGGGTTTATGAAAGTGTACGTAGAAGGAACGGACGATCAGACGGAAGAACAAGACCGGTTTCTTCCCGATTTACAGGAAGGGGAGAAGGTGGTCGGCAAAAAGATTGAACCGAAGCAGCATTTTACCCAGCCGCCTCCTCGTTATACGGAAGCGCGGCTTGTCAAGACGCTAGAGGAACTTGGCATCGGCCGGCCGTCTACGTATGCGCCGACGCTTGATACGATTCAAAAGCGAAACTACGTCGTGCTAGAAAATAAGCGCTTTGTTCCGACCGAACTCGGAGAAATCGTGCTGGAGCTTATTTTAGAGTTTTTCCCGGAAATTATTGATGTCGAGTTTACGGCAAAAATGGAGAAAAATTTGGATGAAATTGAAGAAGGCAAAGTAGAATGGGTCAAAGTGGTCGACGAATTTTACCGCGAATTTGAAAAACGGCTGCAAATCGCGGAAAANGAAATGAAAGAAGTCGAGATTAAAGACGAGCCGGCGGGAATCGACTGCGAAGTGTGCGGAAGCCCAATGGTATATAAAATGGGACGTTTCGGCAAGTTTGTCGCCTGCTCGAATTTTCCGGAATGTCGCAATACAAAGCCAATCGTTAAGGAAATCGGCGTCAAATGTCCGAAATGCCATGAAGGCAATATTGTCGAACGCAGCAGCAAGAAAAAGCGGATTTTTTACGGCTGCGACCGCTTTCCGCAATGCGACTTCGTTTCATGGGATAAGCCGCTCGCCCGTCCTTGTCCGAAGTGCGGCGGACTATTGGTGGAAAAGAAACTGAAAAAAGGCGTGCAAGTGCAATGCACGGCATGTGACTACGAGGAAGAACCGCAATCGTAAGCGAATAAGGAGGAATATGACGTGAACGAAAAAACAGTAAATGTGGTAGGTGCAGGGCTGGCCGGCAGCGAAGCGGCATGGCAGCTTGCCAACCGGGGCGTCCATGTTCGTCTTTATGAAATGCGGCCGGTGAAACAAACGCCTGCCCATCATACCGATAAATTTGCCGAATTAGTTTGCAGCAACTCATTGCGTGCGAATTCGTTGACGAATGCGGTCGGCGTACTGAAGGAAGAAATGCGCCGCCTGAACTCCGTCATTATCCAGGCGGCGGATGCCTGCGCCGTCCCGGCGGGAAGCGCTTTGGCCGTCGACCGTCACGAGTTTGCCGAACGCGTCACCAATCTTGTGCAAGGCCATCCCAACGTAACGGTTATTCGCGAAGAAGTGACCGACATTCCAAACGGCCCGACGATTATCGCCACCGGACCGTTAACATCGCAAGCATTATCGGAGCGGCTTAAAGAGCTGACAGGCGAAGAGTATTTGTACTTTTACGATGCCGCTGCTCCAATTATTGAAAAAGACAGCATTAATATGGAAAAAGTGTATGTGAAATCACGCTATGATAAAGGGGAAGCGGCCTACATCAACTGCCCGATGACAGAGGAAGAGTTCAACCGCTTTTACGAAGCGCTTATTTCGGCGGAAACAGTGCCGCTAAAAGAATTTGAAAAGGAAATTTATTTTGAAGGATGCATGCCGATTGAAGTGATGGCGCGGCGCGGAAAACAGACGCTTCTCTTTGGACCGATGAAACCGGTCGGCTTAGAAGACCCGCGGACTGGAAAACGGCCATACGCGGTTGTTCAGCTGCGTCAGGATAATGCGGCGGGCACACTGTATAATATCGTCGGTTTCCAAACCCACTTGAAATGGGGGCCGCAAAAAGAAGTAATCCGCCTGATTCCGGGGCTGGAAAATGCGGAAATTGTCCGCTACGGCGTGATGCACCGCAATACATTTATCAACTCTCCAAAATTATTACGGCCGACGTATCAGTATAAGGGACGCGATGATTTATTTTTCGCCGGGCAAATGACCGGTGTGGAAGGATATGTCGAATCGGCGGCATCCGGACTTGTCGCCGGCATCAATGCGGCGCGGCTTGTATTGGGGCAAGAGCTTGTCGTCTTTCCACCGGAAACAGCCATCGGCAGCATGGCCCATTATATTACGTCGGCAGATCCAAAGCATTTTCAGCCGATGAATGCCAATTTCGGCTTATTTGCCCCGCTTGGGGAAAAGATCAAAGATAAACAGCGGCGCAACGAACGTTACGCACAGCGCGCATTGGACACAATTCAGAATTTTATAAAAAATGATTGCAAGGGCTACTAATATATGTTACTATTTAGTAGCCCTTGTGAGGTGTGGAAAATGGAAAATTCGAAAATTGCGTTACAATTGTTCATAGAATATTTACAAATCGAAAAAAATTATTCACAATATACTATTGTGTGTTACCGACAAGATATCGAACAGTTTTTCGAATTTATGAATGAGCAGGGGATTCAGCACTTACATGAAGTAACATATAGCGATGTTCGTCTTTATTTAACAAAACTCTACGGCCAAAAGCAGTCAAGCCGCTCCATTTCACGGAAAATGTCCAGTCTGCGCAGTTTTTATAAGTTTTTGCTGCGGGAGCGGAAAGTGAAGGAAAATCCGTTCGCACTTGCAGCGCTGCCGAAAAAAGAACAAAAAATTCCTAATTTTTTATACCCGCAGGAATTAGAATGCCTTTTTCATGTCAATGATGTAAATACGGCAATCGGACAGCGCAACCAAGCGTTGCTCGAGCTTCTTTATGCAACCGGCGTCCGTATTAGTGAATGTTGTCACATTCAGCTTTCCGACATCGATTTTTCTGTTTCAACGATTTTAATTCATGGTAAAGGCAGTAAACAACGCTATGTTCCGTTCGGCCGTTTTGCGAAAGAGGCGTTAGAACGCTACATCCGTCAGGGGCGGCGAGAGCTTCTTGAAAACGCGAAAACCGAGCATGCGTATTTGTTTGTCAACGCCCGCGGCAATCCGTTAACACCTCGGGGGGCACGTTATATTTTGGATGAAATCGTCAAAAAGGCGGCGCTTACGCAGCATATCAGCCCGCACGTATTAAGGCACACGTTTGCGACTCATTTATTAAATGAAGGAGCGGATATGCGCACCGTCCAGGAATTGCTCGGACATGCGCACCTTTCATCGACGCAAGTGTATACCCATGTCACGAAAGACAGACTCCGACACATTTATTTACATACGCATCCGCGGGCATAACTTTGCCGCCGGCAAGGAGGGAAAGGGAATGGAACAGTTTCACGCGACGACGATTTTTGCGATCCGCCATAATGGAAAAGCGGCGATGGCAGGGGACGGCCAGGTTACATTTGGAAACGCGGTGGTCATGAAACATACGGCAAAAAAAGTGCGCCGGTTATTTCAAGGAAGAGTGTTGGCCGGATTTGCCGGCTCTGTAGCCGACGCCTTTACATTGTTTGAAATGTTCGAAGGAAAGCTGGAAGAGTTTAATGGCAACCTGCCGCGCGCTGCTGTGGAGCTGGCGAAAGAATGGCGCAGCGATAAAGTGTTGCGCCGCCTGGAAGCGATGCTGATTGTCATGGATGAGCGCCATTTGCTGCTCATATCGGGAACGGGCGAAGTNATCGAGCCGGATGATGACATTCTAGCGATCGGCTCCGGCGGAAACTATGCACTGGCGGCAGGGCGNGCGTTGAAGCAATACGCGGGAGAACAATTGTCGGCAAAAGAGATTGCCAAAGCGGCCCTAGAAATAGCGGCCAATATTTGTGTGTATACGAACGAGCACATTATTGTGGAGGAATTGTAAAACGGGAGGAGGGNCAGCGATGTCGGAAACACTTACACCTCGGCAAATCGTCGAGAAGCTCGATCAATTCATCGTCGGGCAAAAAGAAGCGAAAAAAGCGGTGGCGATTGCGTTAAGAAACCGATACCGCCGCAGTTTGCTTGACGAAAAATTGCGCGATGAGGTAGTCCCGAAAAACATTTTGATGATCGGTCCGACAGGGGTCGGCAAAACGGAAATTGCGAGACGGCTGGCAAAGCTGGTCGGGGCGCCGTTTGTGAAAGTGGAAGCAACGAAGTTTACCGAAGTCGGATATGTCGGCCGCGACGTCGAATCGATGGTGCGCGATCTTGTCGAAACCTCCGTGCGGCTTGTGAAAGAGCGGAAAATGAACGAAGTGAAAGATCGAGCCGAACAACAGGCCAATAAGCGGCTTGTCGAACTGTTAGTGCCAGGGAGACAAAAGCAAACGATCAAAAACCCTCTTGAATTATTATTTGGCGGCGGGCAATCGTATCAGCAAGAGACGAATCACGGACACGAAGACGAGCATATTGAACAAAAGCGGAAACAGGTCGCCTGGCAGCTTGCCAACGGTCAGTTAGAGGATGAAATGGTGACCATCGAAGTGGAGGAGCAGCAGCCGATGCTGTTTGATTTCCTGCAGGGAGCAGGAATCGAGCAAATGGGAATGAACATGCAGGATGCGCTTAGCAGCCTTATTCCAAAGCGCCGCAAAAAAAGAAGACTAAAAGTGAGCGAGGCGCGCAAAGTGCTGACGAATGAGGAAGCGCAAAAGCTCATTGATATGGACGAAGTCACGCAAGAGGCAGTGCGCCTCGCCGAACAATCCGGCATCATTTTCATCGACGAAATCGATAAAATTGCCCGCAGCGGGCCATCGACGTCTTCCGCCGATGTGTCAAGGGAAGGNGTTCAGCGCGATATTTTGCCGATCGTCGAAGGTTCAACNGTCATGACCAAATACGGCCCGGTAAAGACCGATCATATTTTGTTTATCGCTGCCGGGGCGTTTCATATGGCGAAACCGTCCGATTTAATCCCCGAGCTGCAGGGGCGTTTCCCGATTCGTGTCGAGTTAACGAAACTTTCGGTGGACGATTTCGTAAGAATATTGGTAGAGCCTCATAACGCGCTGATTAAACAATATAAGGCGCTTTTGGCAACAGAAGGTATAAATCTTGAATTTTCTGACGATGCTATTCGTAAGATAGCCGAAGTTGCCTTTGAAGTGAATCAGACGACCGATAATATCGGGGCGAGACGCCTGCACACGATCATGGAAAAACTGCTCGAAGATTTATTGTTTGAAGCCCCGGATATTACGCTAGACAAAGTGGTGATTACACCGCAGTATGTCGAGCAAAAATTAGGAAACATTGTCAAAAACAAAGATTTAAGCGAATTTATTTTGTAACAAATGNAACAAAAAAATAAGGAGGAGAATCAATCAATGAATTTATTAGAAAAGACAAGAAAAATTAACGCAATGCTGCAAAAAGCAGCCGGAAGACCAGTAAACTTTAAAGAAATGGCGGAAACGCTCTGCGAAGTCATCGAAGCAAACGTATTCGTCGTCAGCCGCCGCGGCAAGCTGCTTGGCTTTGCCATCAAACAATCGATTGAAAATGAACGAATGAAAAGAATGCTCGAAGAGCGTCAATTCCCGGAAGAATATACGAAAAACTTATTTAACATTACGGAAACATCCCCTAATATCGATATTAATAGCGAATATACCGCATTTCCAGTGGAAAATCGTGACTTATTTAAAACGGGATTGACGACGATCGTGCCGATCAACGGCGGCGGCGAACGCCTTGGAACGCTTATTTTATCGCGGTTAGATCGCGAATTTAACGATGACGACCTTATTTTGGCGGAGTACGGTGCAACGGTTGTTGGAATGGAAATTTTAAGGGAAAAAGCGGAAGAAATTGAAGAAGAAGCGCGCAGCAAAGCAGTTGTGCAAATGGCGATCAGCTCCTTGTCCTATAGCGAGCTAGAAGCGATTGAGCATATTTTTGAAGAATTAGAAGGTACGGAAGGGCTGCTTGTCGCAAGTAAAATTGCCGACCGCGTCGGCATCACCCGCTCGGTCATCGTCAACGCCCTCCGCAAACTAGAAAGCGCCGGCGTTATTGAATCACGTTCGCTTGGCATGAAAGGAACCTATATTAAAGTCTTAAATGATAAATTTTTGACGGAATTAGAAAAACTAAAATCCAGCTGATAGTAAAAAGGGTCTAAAGGCGGTATATGCCTTTAGG
>JGI1652J44930_10000352_pt1 | contig 18128 bp, 16 predicted proteins | sample NewIslsDNAsample_FD_44930 | JGI IMG/M metagenome (IMG submission 44930)
GATTACATACATGTTTTCAATATGGCACTTCTACAAATGTCATGGTATAAACATTTAGTCATAGAAAAAATTAAAGGGCATGAAAAAAGCACCTCAAGTGATGTTTGAGGTGCTTTCTCTATTCTATGACCCGTACGGGATTCGAACCCGTGTTACCGCCGTGAAAGGGCGGTGTCTTAACCACTTGACCAACGGGCCAATAGAAGTAGCGGCGGAGGGAATCGAACCCACGACCTCACGGGTATGAACCGTACGCTCTAGCCAGCTGAGCTACGCCGCCATATTAAAACGACAAGAACTATATTACAAAGTTTTTTAGTACCTGTCAATGAAAAATCAAAAAAATTTTATGGTCTAATGAGTACAATTAATGTTTTTAAAAGTAATTTGTGAAGAATAACAGCAATGTTTTTTATTACTGTANTAAACTAATATTCCATTCNCAAGGGTGATTTTTCTACATTCTTAAAATTTTCCGCTGTTTTTTTNATTTNTGTCGAAATGCGAGAACCCCTTTATTATCAATGTTTTATTATATGAATTCAAAAATAGACATTGATTAAATAAATAAAAAAAACTCAAAATTATGTTTACTTTTTAAATAATCCGTTGAGACTAGTCGAATATTTCTCATTTTTAAAATAGTAATTTTGACAAAGTTTACAGCCTGTCCCATATATAATATCCCTTAAATTAGTTCGGAAGAGGGAGTGTATAATCAATGGAAAAAGTAGAACGGATGATCTTTGAACCCATGAAGGAATCAAGTATTCAAATGAATCGAATGGAGTGGAGTAATGCAATTGGAAAATTGAATAAAAGGTTGGCGGACCTTTTCATTGGGAAGGGAATACTCTTATTTCTCATTGGATTTTTATTGGGTCGAGCGTTTATTTTGTCTACTTTATCACCTTTTGGATTACCATTCTTTGCTTCAGTTTATCTAATTAGAAGAGACCGTGCACCGTTAGTATTAATTGGATTAGTCGGTGGTTCCTTAACCGTTTCTGTTATTGACTCCATTTACGTTTTCGGAGGAAGCTTATTTTTCCTGCTTCTATATCGAACTACTCAAAGTTTAAGAAAAGATCATTTAAAGTCTTTGCCGTTTTATATATTTGTTACCATTCTTCTCTTTCGAATGGGATTAATTTTTATGTCTAAAGGACAAATATCCTTATATGATTTAATGATGACAGGTGTGGAAGCAAGTCTAGGTTTTGTATTAACGTTAATTTTTATTCAAAGTATCCCATTTTTTACAATAAGTAGAAATCGACAACATTTAAAAACAGAAGAAATTGTCTGTTTAATTATTCTGCTCGCATCTGTTATGACAGGGACGATAGGTTGGACCATTTACGGTCTTTCCATTGAAAATATTTTTTCCAGATATCTAATCCTTATTTTTTCTTTTGTGGCTGGAGCAACTGTTGGCTCTACTGTCGGTGTTGTTACAGGATTAATTTTCGGATTGGCAAATGTTACAAGTTTCTCGCAAATGAGTTTACTTGCATTTGCTGGATTATTAGGTGGATTGTTAAAAGAAGGGAAAAAATTAGGTGTTTCAGTTGGTCTATTTATTGCTACATTACTTATAAGTATGTATGGTGAAGGAATATCTACTCTTCAATTATCAATTTATGAGACTCTTGTTGCAATTATTCTCCTATATTTAACTCCTAAAGGTTTTACATCAGGACTTGCAAAAAGTATACCTGGGACAGCAGAATATTCAGCAGAACAGCAACAGTACATGAGAAAAATTAGGGATGTAACTGCTCATCGTGTAGCACAATTTTCCTCTATGTTTCATGCCTTATCGAAAAGTTTTTCACAATATGACATAAATGACGACAATGATGATGATCGTGAATTAGATTATTTTTTAAGCAATGTGACGGAAAAAACATGTCAAACATGCTTTAAAAAAGAGATTTGTTGGGCGAAAAATTTCACAAAAACTTATGACTTAATGAAACATACAATGTTTGAATTAGAAGAAAACAATGGGAATTTATCTCAATGGACGAATAGGGAATGGGTCAAACATTGCGTTCGTAATGATAAAGTCATAGATGCCATTCAAAAAGAATTGAACTATTATTTGGCTAATAAAAAATTGAAAAAACAGGTGAAAGAAAGTAGAAGGCTAGTGGCCGATCAATTATTAGGTGTATCAGAGGTAATGAGTAACTTTGCAAAAGAAATTCAAAGGGAAAGAGATAATCATGAAAAACAAGAAGAGCAAATTTTAAATGCTTTACAATCCTTTGGCATTGAGATTAACCATGTTGAAATTTATAGCCTTGAACAGGGAAATGTTGATATCGATATGACAATCCCTTATTGTCAAGGTCACGGACAATGTGAAAAGCTGATTGCCCCATTGTTATCTGATATTTTAGGAGAAAATATTGTAGTCAAGTCAGAGGAATGTGCACAAGTACCAAATGAATACTGTTACGTGACTTTTCGTTCAGCTAAAGCTTTCACAGTTGAAACAGGAGTTGCCCATGCGGCAAAAGGTGGCGGTCTAATTTCCGGGGACAGTTATTCAATGATTGAATTAGGTGCAGGGAAGTATGCTATTGCTATAAGTGACGGTATGGGAAATGGAGAAAAAGCTCATTATGAGAGCAATGAAACATTAATGTTGTTGAAAAAAATACTGCAATCCGGAATAGAAGAAAAGGTAGCGATAAAATCTGTCAATTCCATTTTAACCCTTAGAACAACAGATGAAATTTTTTCAACATTAGATTTAGCGATAATAGATTTAAAAGATGCTCATTCCAAATTTTTGAAAATTGGCTCTTCACCAAGTTTTGTTAAAAGAGGAGATCGTGTATTTAAAATAGAAGCAAGTAATTTACCTATTGGTATTGTGCAAGATTTTGAAGTAGATGTTGTATCCGAGCAATTAAAAGCAGGGGATTTATTAATTATGATGAGTGATGGAGTTTTTGAAGGGCCAAAGCATATAGAAAATCCTGATTTATGGATGAAGCGAAAAATTCGAGAGATCGAAACAAATGATCCTCAAGAAGTTGCAGATTTATTATTAGAAGAAGTTATTCGGACAAAATCAAAATATATTGATGATGATATGACTGTGATTGTTGCTAAAATTAACCACAATATTCCAAAATGGTCAGCAATTCCTGCACCAATTAAAAAACGTGCATAATTTCTCACATTTTTAAAATAATAATAAATTTACGCTTTTAAGATAGTATAAATTCCCCTCCATTCGTCGAAGATGGTAATAACTTTATTGCGGAGGGGAGTTTTATGAAAACAGGAACGTTAAAACAAATTTTATTAATTACTGACGGCTGTTCAAACCAAGGGGAAGACCCCATTGCGATGGCAGCATTAGCAAAAGAACAAGGAATTACCGTTAATGTTATTGGAGTAATGGAAAACGATGTCATTGATGAACAAGGAATGCAAGAAATTGAAGGGATTGCCCTTTCAGGTGGTGGAGTTAGCCAAGTTGTTTATACGAAACAATTATCACAAACCGTTCAAATGGTGACTCGAAAAGCAATGACACAAACTATTCAAGGAGTAGTTAATCAAGAATTAAGACAAATATTAGGTTCTTCAGCATCTATGGAAGAGCTTCCTCCTGAAAAAAGAGGAGAGATCATGGAAGTTGTTGATGAACTAAATGAAACTGTTAACTTAGAAGTATTGATACTAGTTGATACAAGTGCAAGTATGAAACATAAACTTCCGACTGTAAAAGAAGCATTATTAGACTTATCTTTAAGTCTCAATGCGAGAATGGGAGACAATAAATTTGCGGTTTTTGTATTTCCCGGGAAAAGGAAAGATGTCGAAAAATTGCTAGATTGGACACCTAAACTCGAATCATTAACNACTATTTTTTCTAAACTAACACCAGGTGGAATTACTCCGACAGGTCCAGCAATTAGAGAAGCGATTTCATATTTCGAGAAAAAACGTTCATTAAGGAGTTTGTTAAGAAGAGATGATGAATCAATCTTTGAAGAGTCTGTCTAGTATTACCTATGGAACGGTAGTGATAGGAAAATGGCATCGAAATCGATATCGCATTATAAAACAACTCGGATATGGAGCAAATGGGGTAGTCTACTTGGCAGATTGGAATGGAAAAAATGTAGCTATAAAAATGAGCAATAATAGTGTTTCGATTACATCGGAGGTTAATGTATTAAAATCGTTCTCCAAGGTCCAAGGGTATGCCCTCGGACCTTCTTTGATTGATATCGATGATTGGGCAAAAGAAGGAACTTTTATTCCATTTTATGTTATGGAGTATATCGAAGGGTTAAATTTTGTGCAGTTTATTCAAAAAAATGGTTATACATGGGTGCCAATATTAATTCTTCAATTACTAAATGATTTGCATCAATTGCATATGCAAGGCTGGGTATTTGGAGATTTGAAACCTGAAAATTTAATTGTTTCTAATCCACCACCAAAAATTAGATGTATAGATGTCGGAGGAACTACTTTACAAGGAAGGGCAATTAAAGAATATACCGAGTTTTTTGATCGCGGATATTGGGGATTAGGTGGCAGAAAAGCAGAACCATCCTATGACTTATTTGCTGTTGCCATGGTCATGATAAATGCTTTCTATCCCAATAAATTTGAAAGAAAACAATCGGGACTTTTACAACTAAAAGAAGTAATAAAAAATCATCGTGAACTTTCCCAATATGAAGGAGTATTAATAAACGCTTTAAGTGGAAAATACCAATCAGCTTTAGAAATGAGAGATGACATCATAGATTGCTTAAATAAACATACTCATAAGAAAACAATAAAAAATAATACAAATTTGCATAAAAAATCGGTAAATAAACCTTCCAGCCAGAATGGTGTCTACAAAAGCAAAAAAAATAGTCTATTTGAAACGGTCTTTATCGTTTTTGTTATTAGTCTTTTTTATGCTTTATATGTAATAGCAAAAATTTATTAAAAAATTTTTTTGAAATTTAATAATCTATCATTTTTTACCGATTTATTGGTAAAATATATGAAAGAATATAAAAAATGCTCAAGTTAAAGTAAGGGACGATATATCATGCTGGAACAAAACGTACAGCAATTTATTAACCGCCACCAATTATTGCATCAAAATGATAAAATCTTAGTTGGAGTATCTGGCGGGCCAGATTCATTGGCACTTCTCCATTTTTTGAAGGAAAGGAAACATCAATGGGGATTTACCATTGTAGCAGCTCATGTCGACCATATGTTTAGAGGTAAACAATCCTATGATGAACTTCTGTATGTGCAAAAGCTTTGTGAGGAATGGGGCATCGAGTTTATTGGAGAACAAATATACGTTCAAAAAATTATGGAAGAACAACAGACAGGACTTCAAGAGACAGCTCGTAAGGTACGATACAACTTTTTTTCAAAAGTGATGAAAGAGAAAAATTTAAATGTGCTTGCACTAGCTCATCATGGAGATGACCAAATTGAAACCATTTTAATGAGGTTAACACGGGGAAGTGATTGGAAGGGAAGAGCCGGTATTCCAGTCAAAAGAAAGTTTGGACAAGGATTTATTGTTCGACCATTCTTATGTGTTACAAAAGATGAAATTGAAGATTATTGCAAGAAACACTCTCTTCATCCAGTATATGATCCAAGTAATAAAAAACTAGATTATAGTCGAAATCGATTTAGACAAAAAATATTACCATTTTTAAAAGAGGAAAATAAAAATGTGCATATCCATTTTCAAAGATATAGTGAAGAATTACAAGAGGATCATTCATACTTAATGGAATTAACTGTTCAACAAATGAATAAATTAATGAGGAAGAAATGTGAAAAATATTATGAAATAACAATAGAACCGTTTTTATCTATGCCTTTGCCTTTACAAAGAAGAGGGATTCATCTAATATTAAACTATCTCTATAAAGAAATTCCTCCTTCATTATCCGCCGTACATATTGATTCAATATTAAGGCTGTTAAATAATCCTTTCAATCCATCGGGAATGTTGAATTTACCTAATGGATTAAAGGTTGAACGTTCCTATAATATATGTTCATTTCATTTTCCATCCAATAAGATGATTCCGTATAATTATTTATGGGACCTTACGCATAATATTGAACTCCCGGATGGAAGCATCCTAACAGTTAATAATTTCAAGGGGAATAATGTACGTGGGAATAATGTTTTTATATTAGATTTAAACAAAATACCACTTCCTCTTTACATAAGAACTAGAGAAAATGGAGATCGAATTCAATTAAAAGGTATGAATGGTTCAAAGAAAATTAGTGATATTTTTATTGATGAAAAGATACCAAAAAAGTATAGGGACTATTGGCCAGTAATTACAAATAGTCACGGGGAAATAATCTGGATCCCGGGATTAAAAAAATCAAATTATGAAGCAAATGTAGATGGTAATATAGCTGGCACCTATATTATTCTTAAATATGAGAAGAATCAGGATAGCTAATTTTAGGGGGCATTATTAGATGAAGCAAGATATTGAAAGAATTTTAATCAGCGAAGAAGAAATTCAAGCAAAAATAAAAGAAATGGCAGCACAATTAACCGAGGAATATAAAGACAGATTTCCACTTGCGATAGGTGTACTAAAAGGTGCAATGCCTTTTATGGCAGATTTATTAAAAAATGTTGATACATATCTAGAAATGGATTTTATGGATGTTTCTAGTTATGGGAGTGGAACGGTTTCTTCTGGTGAAGTAAAAATTTTAAAAGACCTTGATACTTCTGTAGAAGGAAGAGATATTTTAATCATTGAGGATATTATCGATAGTGGTCTAACACTTAGTTATTTAGTTGAATTATTTCGATATCGCAAGGCAAAATCAATAAAAATTGTTACTTTATTAGATAAGCCTAGTGGGAGAAAGGCGGACATTAAAGCAGACTTAGTTGGTTTTATCGTACCAGATGAGTTTGTAGTTGGTTATGGGTTGGATTACGCTGAAAAATACCGCAACCTTCCATTTATTGGGGTTTTAAAACCTGAAGTTTACTCAAAAAATGATTAATATCCATGAGTGTAATTTCTTGTAATGGTATAAATATCTATGATACTATTTACTATAGTTTGTTTCCCTTAGGAGGAGGTCAGGGATGAATCGTATCTTCCGTAATACTATTTTTTATTTACTAATATTTCTTGTCATCATAGGTGTTGTCAGTTTTTTTAATGATAATAATGAACCGACAAAACAAATTAGTTATGGAGAATTTATTACTTACTTAGAAAAAGGTGAGGTAGATTCCATTACCTTGCAACCCGAAAGACAAGTATATGAGGTTCGAGGTAAGTTAAAGGGAACTAGTGAAAATGAATTCTTCTTAGTAAATATCCCACTTGGAAATAGTGGAGCTTTACAAAAGATAGACCAAATAGCTACTACGAATAATACAAAAATTGAATATTTAATGGCTAGGGAAACTAGTGGTTGGGTATCATTTTTTACCACTATGATTCCGTTTATCATTATATTTATCTTATTCTTCTTTTTACTTAACCAAGCTCAAGGCGGCGGAAGTCGTGTCATGAACTTTGGGAAAAGTAAGGCGAAATTATATAGTGAAGATAAGAAAAAAGTACGCTTTAAAGATGTAGCTGGTGCCGATGAAGAAAAGGCTGAACTGGTTGAAGTGGTTGAGTTCTTAAAAGATCCACGTAAATTTGCTGAATTAGGAGCAAGAATCCCTAAAGGTGTACTATTAGTTGGACCTCCTGGAACGGGTAAAACGCTGCTTGCAAGAGCGGTTGCCGGGGAAGCAGGTGTTCCATTTTTCTCAATAAGCGGTTCGGACTTTGTTGAGATGTTCGTTGGTGTAGGTGCATCTCGAGTAAGAGATTTATTTGAAAACGCTAAGAAAAATGCTCCTTGTATTATTTTTATTGATGAAATAGATGCAGTTGGTCGTCAACGTGGTGCTGGACTTGGTGGAGGACATGATGAAAGAGAGCAAACGTTAAACCAATTACTCGTTGAGATGGACGGATTTGGAGCTAATGAAGGAATCATTATTATTGCCGCTACAAACCGACCAGATATTTTAGACCCTGCATTATTACGTCCAGGTCGTTTCGATAGACAAATTACCGTTGATCGTCCAGATGTAAAAGGACGGGAAGCTGTATTACGTGTGCATGCTCGAAATAAACCGCTAGATGAATCTGTTGATTTAAAAACGATCGCCATGAGAACACCGGGATTTTCTGGTGCTGATCTTGAGAACTTATTGAATGAAGCTGCATTAGTTGCCGCACGCCAAAATAAAAAGAAAATTGATATGTCAGACGTAGATGAAGCAACTGATCGTGTAATTGCNGGTCCTTCGAAAAAGAGCCGTGTGGTTTCTGAAAAAGAACGTCGNATTGTTGCTTTTCATGAAAGTGGACATACGATTATTGGAGTTACGCTTGATCAAGCAGACTTCGTTCACAAAGTTACAATTGTTCCTCGTGGTCAAGCAGGTGGTTATGCTGTTATGCTACCTAAAGAAGACCGTTTCTTAATGACAAAACCAGAATTACTAGACAAAATAACTGGTTTATTAGGTGGGCGCGTAGCTGAGGAAATAGTTTTCGGTGAAGTAAGCACAGGTGCACATAATGACTTCCAGCGTGCAACAAGTATTGCTCGCCGAATGGTAACCGAATATGGTATGAGTGATAAACTTGGACCATTGCAATTTGGACAATCTCAAGGTCAAGTATTTCTAGGAAGGGATTTCCATAACGAACAAAATTATTCTGATCAAATCGCCTACGAAATAGATCTTGAAATACAAAGAATCATTAAAGAGTGTTATGAAAGAGCTAAAAATATTATCACAGAAAAACGTGAGAAGTTGGATTTGATTGCCCATACATTGCTTGAAGTGGAAACTTTAGATGCTGAACAGATCAAGCATTTAATGGAACATGGGACATTACCTGATCGAAGCGGCAACAGTCAAGAAGAAGTGAAAGTTAATATTTCTGGGAAAAAAGAAGAGTCAACCATTAGCAAGATTCAAGAAGAAAAACAGATCGATTCTTCTCCAGAAAAGACAAGCAATGATTCCGAAGATGACAAATAAGATTAAAGGAACTCCCCGTACAAATTTAGTACGGGGTTTTTATATAGAAAAAATTTCTTCGTTCTTATAAAATGGGAATTATCCATAATCGATTTTGTATGTTATGATGTTTGCAGTAAACAAGAGATGAAAAAGTGGTGAGAACATGATTTTTGTATTAGACGTAGGCAACACTAATATTGTCCTAGGAGTTTATGATAAAGATGAGCTGATTCATCATTGGCGAATTGAAACGAATCGTAATAGGACAGAAGATGAATATGGAATGATTATTAAGTCCCTTTTCGACCATGCTGAAATTTCAATGGGAGAGATCGAAGGTATCATTATTTCTTCAGTCGTACCACCAATTATGTTGGCACTTGAAAAAATGTGTCATAAATATTTTAATATTAAACCAATTATTGTTGGACCTGGAATTAAAACGGGGTTAAATATAAAGGCAGATTATCCTCAACAGGTTGGAGCCGATCGAATTGTAAATGCAGTGGCTGCAATTCATGAGTACGGTGCCCCATTAATCATTGTAGATTTTGGAACAGCAACTACCTATTGTTATGTAAATGAAAACGGTGAATATATGGGCGGAGCCATAGCACCTGGAATAAAAATTTCAACTGAAGCATTATATTCAAGAGCGGCAAAACTGCCACGCATAGAAATTGCTGCACCGAAGGAAATCGTTGGGAAGAATACTGTCTCAGCCATGCAGTCGGGCATTGTTTACGGATACGTTGGACAAGTGGAAGGAATCGTCAAAAGAATGAAGGAGCAGAGCAAAAAAGTTCCGACAGTTATAGCAACGGGTGGACTTTCCGAATTAATTGCAAAGGAATCCGATTGTATAGATATTATTGATCCATATTTGACGTTAAAAGGACTTCTAATCATTTATAAAAGAAACAAGACCAATCAGAGAAAATAGCTATTTGGAAGGAGCAACAGAATGGGTGATTATTTAGTAAGAGCATTAGGTTATGATGGACAAGTTCGTGCATATGCTGTTTGTACAACAGACACAGTTGCAGAAGCGCAGCGTAGACATGGTACATTGGCGACAGCGTCTGCGGCGTTAGGTCGCGCAATGACCGCTGGAGTTATGATGGGTTCAATGTTAAAAGGTGATAGTAAAATTACAATAAAAATAGAGGGTGGAGGTCCTATAGGAGTAATCCTTGTAGATGCAAATGCAAATGGAGATGTCCGCGGTTATGTGACTAATCCTCACGTACATTTTGATTTAAACGAAAAAGGAAAATTAGATGTTCGCAGAGCTGTTGGAACAAACGGGGTTTTAACAGTAGTAAAAGATTTAGGGTTAAAAGAACATTTTTCAGGGCAAGTCCCAATTATTTCAGGTGAACTCGGAGAGGATTTCACTTATTATTTTGTTTCTTCTGAGCAAGTTCCTTCATCTGTTGGAGTAGGGGTACTAGTTAATCCAGACCACAGTATTGCTGCTGCTGGAGGATTTATTTTACAACTAATGCCTGGTGCCACAGAAGAAACCATTTCATCTTTAGAAAGGCGATTACAATCGATCAAACCTGTATCAACCATGGTTAATGAAGGGATGACACCGGAACAAATATTAGGTGAGCTATTGGGAGACAATTTAAAGATTTTGGATCAATTAGAAGTAAGATTTAAATGCAATTGCTCGAAAGACAGGTTTCAAAATGCCCTAATTAGTTTAGGTGCCAAAGAAATAGAAGATATGATTGAAGAAGATGGTAAGGCAGAAGTACAATGTCATTTTTGTAATGAAGTATACCATTTTACAAAAGAAGAACTTATAGAATTAAAAAAAGAAGCTAAATAAAAAGATAGAGGTCGGGAGAGGAGACTCTTGAGTAAAAGACTGCTTATATACGTAATAATGGGTCTTATCCTTACTAATTGTTTGACAGTTGCCTATATGTTATCAGATAAAAAAAGCATTAACGCTTCTAGTGATATTCTAGATGGAAAAGAGGAAGTAGTAGCTAAAGTAGGTAATGAAAATATTACTCGTGAAACTTGGCTTTTAGAAATAGAAAAAAAGTATGGAAAAGATGTACTTGAAGGACTAATAAACCAGAAAATCGTTAAAAAACTTAAAGAGAAATACAAAATCTCCATTGATCCTATTGAAGTAGAAAGAGAACTAAGAATGTTAAAGATTATGTACTCAGGCACTTTGAATGGGGAAACTTTCAATGAAAAAGAATGGGAAGAACAAATTGAAAATANCCTTGTCATTGAAGAAATAATTACGAAAGATGTTTCCATAGACAAAAAAGAAATTGAANAGTATTATGAACAGAATAAAATGTTTTATAACTTTCCAGATTACTATCATTTATCACATATTGTAGTAAGAACATTAGATGAGGCCCAACAGATAGTAGGGGAATTAGAAAAGGGAGGAAATTTTCAAACCTTAGCAATGGAATGGTCTGTTGATCCTTTATCAGCTACATCAGGCGGAAATATTGGATTTATTGCTGAAGGTGACGAGCATTATCCAGAAAAATATGTAGAAGAAGCTAAAAAGCTTAAAGCAAATCATTGGAGCAATCCAATTAAAACAGACATAGGATATGCAATTATTTTCTTACATGAACATGTTAAAGGTGTACATTATAGCTTTGACCAGATGAAAAACCAAATTAGAAGACAAATTGCACTTAAACAGCTCGATGCCCCTATGTCTATCCGTCATTTTTGGGATGAAATTGGAGTTCATTGGTTTTATGGAGATGCGAATGGGTAGCATAGAAAAATCTATGCTATTTTTTTTGGGATAGTTTTTGAATAAGACCCATAAAATATATGAAAAGAAAAAATTGTAATCAAATTCGTTGACAATGTTCTAAAATAATCATTAAACTAATATAAAACCAATAAAAATAGTAGGAATTTTTAAAAAGGTGGCGAAAAGTATGAAAGCGGTTCAGTCGATTGCGGAAATCGTTGGCAAAACCCCTGTAGTAAAATTAAACAGAGTTGTAGATGAAAATATGGCAGATGTTTATTTAAAGCTGGAGTTTATGAATCCTGGCAGTAGCGTAAAGGATCGAATTGCACTAGCGATGATTGAAGATGCGGAGAAAAAAGGCTTAATTAAACCAGGTGACACAATCATTGAACCTACAAGCGGGAATACAGGAATTGGGTTAGCAATGATTGCTGCAGCAAAAGGTTATAAGGCCATACTTGTCATGCCTGAAACAATGAGTTTAGAACGAAGAAATCTTTTACGTGCTTACGGTGCGGAATTAGTATTAACCCCAGGACCAGAGGGTATGAAAGGTGCTATTTCTAGAGCTGAAGAACTTGCAAAAGAGAAAGGTTATTTTATGCCTCAGCAATTCAACAATGAAGCTAATCCAGAAATTCATCGCTTAACAACTGGTCCAGAAATTGTAGAACAAATGGGAGACTCTTTAGATGCTTTTGTAGCAGGTATTGGTACAGGAGGAACCATTACTGGTGCAGGGAAAGTGTTGAGAGAGAAATATCCAAACATAAAAATTTATGCAGTCGAACCAGCAGATTCTCCTGTTCTTTCAGGTGGTAAGCCTGGACCTCATAAAATTCAAGGAATTGGGGCAGGGTTTGTTCCAAAAATATTAGATACAAATATTTATGATGAAATAATCAGAGTATCTACAGAAGATGCGTTCGAATGGGCACGTAAAACAGCAAGACAAGAAGGAATCCTTGGAGGAATCTCATCAGGAGCTGCCATTTATGCAGCTATACAAGTTGCAAAAAAACTTGGAAAAGGTAAAAAAGTTTTAGCCATTATACCAAGTAATGGAGAGAGATATTTAAGTACACCACTTTACCAATTTGAATCATAATTATAAGGGGCTTACATATTAGTAAGCCTCTCTCTTTTTGTGATTAAAAATATAAATATTATTTTATGTATCACTGTTTTAGCTTTCAAATTAGTGTTTAAAACCCAATTTCACTACTCTATTCCTTGGTATGATCCTGAATTAGTCCAACAACTCTATATAGATTTGTTTTTATGAATGGTTATCTCTGTAGTATAAGCAGTACGTTTGCCTCGTGCTTTTGTTCCTGAATCCATTCATTTTTTTATTTTCCTTTGATATATTATTTTTACGATAACTATTTCTCTCCGTGGAGGTTTTACATGGAATTTATAATAAAATGTGGAGATTATACTTTAGATACTTCGAAAAAAACGCTTATCATGGGTATTTTAAATATAACACCAGACTCTTTCTCAGATGGCGGGAAGTATACTGCTGTGGAAGAGGCCGCACGTCGTGCAAAGGAAATGGTAGAGCAAGGTGCGGATATTATTGATATAGGTGGAGAATCTACACGTCCTGGTCATAAGCCGATAAGTGTAGAGGAAGAAATTAATAGAGTGATCCCTGTTATTAAAGAAATAAGAAAAGTTGTTAACGTACCAATTTCTATCGATACGTATAAATCAGAAACAGCAAAGCAAGCTCTCGAAGCGGGTGCTAATATTATTAATGATATTTGGGGTGGAAAAAAAGATAGGAATATCGTAAAAGTTGCTTCTCAATATAACGTACCGATTATTTTAATGCATAATAGGACAGACCGAAATTATCAACTGTTTATGAGAGACGTTTTAAATGATTTATTTGAAAGTATATATATTGCTAAAAGTGCAGGTGTAAAAGATGAACAAATAATATTAGATCCAGGAATAGGCTTTGCTAGAGATTATGAACAAAATTTAGAAACGATGCGAAATTTAGATAAAATTGTATCACTTGGCTATCCGGTTTTATTAGGAACATCAAGAAAATCTATGATTGGACAAGCATTAGATTTACCTGTAAATGAAAGAATGGAAGGAACAGGGGCTACCGTATGTTATGGGATTACTAAAGGTTGTCACATTATGCGAGTCCATGACGTTAAAGAAATGAGCAGAATGGCTAAAATGATGGATATACTCATGGGTAAGGGGAGAGATGGTAATTGTGGATAAAATTTATTTAAATAGGATGGAGTTTTATGGTTATCATGGAGTGTTTCCAGAAGAGACGAAATTAGGTCAACGTTTCATAGTCGATTTAATAGTAGAGACAGACTTAAAAAAAGCTGGTATAACGGACAATTTAGATGAATCCATTAATTATGCTGAATTATTTAATCTTTGTAAAAAAATTGTGGAAGGTAAACCGTATAAATTAATTGAATCAGTTGCTGAAAAAATTGCCGAAGAAATATTAAATCAATACAAGAAAATTCAATTTTGTACGGTGAAAGTTACAAAACCTGATCCTCCTATCCCAGGAAATTATCAATCCGTGGCAGTTGAAATTACAAGAAGTCGGTGAGAAAATGTCTAACAAAGCTTATTTATCATTAGGGTCTAATATTGGCGAAAGATTTAAATATTTAAAAAAGGCTATATCCTTACTAAATGCTCATCCTAAAATATCTATCTCAAAAATTTCGTCTATTTATGAAACGGATCCAGTTGGATTTGAAGAACAAAATTGTTTCCTTAATATCGTTGTCGAAATAAACACTTCACTAACTGCAATGGAATTATTAAATTATTGCCTACAAGTAGAAAAAGATCTAGGGCGAATTCGAAATGTGAGATGGGGTCCTAGAACCATTGATATTGATGTTTTATTATATAATGAAGAAATTTATGAAAGTAACCAACTAACAATTCCTCATCCTCGAATGCATGAGAGAGAGTTTGTATTAATTCCGTTGACTGAAATTAATCCGACCATTATTATACCAAAAGTAGAGCGGAATGTAGTTGACGCACTTAAAAAGATATCAAATCAAAAAGGGGTGCGATTATGGAAGCAGTTAAATGGGGAAGACGTATTCGAGCTTTTAGAAAATTAAAGGGATACACACAAGAAAGCTTTGCTCAATCACTAGGAATTTCAGTATCGGTTTTAGGCGAAGTTGAAAGAGGAAACAGAATGCCTAATATGGCGCTTTTATTAGAAATAAGTAAACTTCTAAAAATTTCAATAGATGAATTAAAACCATCCGATTAATTCATGAATGAAGAAGGGGGAGGGAAATGTTTAAAATTGGTGACATCCAAATAGAAAATCGAGTTGTCCTTGCCCCTATGGCTGGCGTTTGCAACTCAGCTTTTCGTCTTACCGTTAAAGAATTTGGAGCGGGTTTAGTTTATGCAGAGATGGTTAGTGATAAAGGCATTATATTTAAAAATGAGAAAACTATGGACATGCTCTACATTGATGAACGTGAATATCCGATGGCTCTTCAAATTTTTGGTGGCGAAAAGGAAACGTTAGTAGAAGCAGCTAAGTTTGTAGATAAAAATACAACTGCTAATATTATTGATATCAACATGGGATGTCCTGTACCTAAAATTACCAAATGTGATGCCGGAGCGAAATGGTTATTAGACCCTAACAAAATTTATGAAATGGTCTCAGCGGTTGTAGATGCAGTTGAAAAGCCAGTGACGGTTAAAATGAGGATGGGCTGGGATGAAGACCATATTTTTGCAGTTGAAAATGCAAAAGCCGTTGAGAGAGCAGGAGGGTCGGCAATTGCTTTGCATGGCAGGACCCGGGTTCAAATGTATGAAGGGACTGCAAATTGGGATATTATTAGAGAAGTAAAGGAAGCAGTTAGTATCCCTGTTATTGGAAATGGCGATGTAAAAACACCAGAAGATGCTAAACGGATGATTGACTTAACAGGCTGTGATGGTGTTATGATTGGAAGAGCAGCACTCGGAAATCCATGGATGATTTATCGCACCGTAAAGTATTTAGAATCTGGAGAATTAGTAGGCGAGCCTTCTGTAAGAGAAAAAATGAATGTCTGTATATTACATTTAGACCGGCTAATTAAGTTAAAAGGTGAATATGTTGCAGTTAGAGAAATGAGAAAACATGCAGCTTGGTACTTAAAAGGAGTTCCTGGGAGTGGAAAATATAGAAACCAAATAAACGAGTGTGAAACCCGTGAACAACTAGTTTCGTTATTAACGCGCTTAGTAGATGAAGTTGAAGAGAGAGGAAATATCACTCCAGAAGCTGTATAAAAGGTATATAAGAAACTCTACTGCCGAAAAGCTTCGGCAGTATATTTTTATTAAAATCCAAAGCTTTTTACGCACAATATACTTTGTAAATATGTTTTGAAAAGTGTACAATTAAACAGGTGTTACATAGAGAATAGATTGCTTTCATTAAATAAAAGATATTTATAATATTGCAGGTGGAGATGATTTAAATGAGTTATGAAGAAATGAATGACTTAATGAAAGTAAGAAGAGATAAAATGAATGCTCTTCGAGAACAAGGAATAGATCCATTTGGAAAACGATTTGAACGAACTCACTCTGCAAAACAAATTATAGAGGAGTATGATTCATTCACAAAAGAAGAACTTGAAGAAAAAGAAGTAACTGTTATTCTAGCAGGAAGAATTATGACAAAACGAGGAAAAGGGAAAGCTGGTTTTGCCCATATCCAAGATTTATCCGGTCAAATTCAAATTTATGTAAGAAAAGATGCTGTCGGTGATGAACAGTACGAAATTTTTGATAGCGCAGACCTTGGTGACATAGTAGGTGTCAAAGGAACAATATTTAAAACTAAAGTTGGAGAGCTTTCGATTAAGGTAAACGACTTTCAATTATTAACTAAATCTTTAAGACCGCTACCTGAAAAGTTCCACGGATTAAAAGATGTTGAGCAACGCTATCGCCAAAGGTATTTAGATTTAATAATGAACCCGGATACTAAAAAGACATTTATAACTAGAAGTTTAATTATTCAATCTATGCGTAGATATTTAGATAATAACGGATATTTAGAAGTTGAAACTCCTATGATGCACGCGATTGCCGGCGGAGCTGCAGCTAGACCTTTTATCACTCATCATAACGCATTAGATATACCGTTGTATATGCGTATTGCTATTGAACTACACTTAAAACGTTTAATTGTAGGTGGATTAGAGAAAGTCTATGAAATAGGAAGAGTATTTAGAAATGAAGGAGTTTCAACGCGTCATAACCCTGAATTTACAATGCTCGAACTTTATGAGGCTTATGCGGATTACCGCGACATCATGAGTTTAACTGAAAACATGATTGCGCATATCGCTCAAGAAGTTTTAGGTACTACAAAGGTAACTTATGGTGACTATGAGGTTGATTTAACACCAAAATGGAATAGAATTCATATGGTAGATGCTATTAAAGAACATACCGGTGTAGATTTTTGGCCGGAAATGAGTACGGAAGAAGCAAGAAGACTTGCTAAAGAACATGGTGTTGAAATCAAGGATAATATGCAATATGGCCATATTGTAAATGAATTTTTTGAGCAAAAAGTTGAAGATAAATTAATTCAACCAACATTTATTTATGGACATCCGGTTGAAATATCACCTCTTGCAAAGAAAAATGCGGATGATCCAAGATTTACTGATAGATTTGAATTATTCATCGTAGGTCGGGAACATGCAAATGCATTTACAGAATTGAATGATCCGATTGATCAAAAAGAAAGATTTGAAGCACAGCTTAAGGAAAGAGAAGCAGGAAATGATGAAGCGCATATGATGGATGAGGACTTTGTCGAAGCTCTTGAATATGGAATGCCTCCAACAGGCGGACTTGGAATAGGGATTGACCGATTAGTTATGTTGTTAACAAATTCTCCATCCATTAGAGATGTTCTATTATTCCCGTTAATGAAAAACAAATGATCTTAATGCGAAGAGGATTTTTTCCTCTTTCGCATTTTTTCTATAAAAATTTATACATTTCCTGTTGAACAAATTTGTAAAAGGTGATATATTATTCATTGTCGCTAAGACGAACGAAAAAAAATTAAAAAAATCGTTGACATCGTGATTTTTGTTTGTTATTATTTAAAAGTCGCTGTTAAAAATTTGAACCTTGAAAACTGAACAAAACAAAGCGTCTAAAGAAACATGCTAGTCAATCATTTTGAGCAATCAAACTACTTATTGGAGAGTTTGATCCT
>JGI1652J44930_10000353_pt1 | contig 18100 bp, 15 predicted proteins | sample NewIslsDNAsample_FD_44930 | JGI IMG/M metagenome (IMG submission 44930)
TGAGCACACCGCCGATGGCCGCCCGTTTCAAATGCGAACGGATGTCGACCACCCCGTCCAGCGGAACGTAGCCGCGCAGCCGCAACACCGCAGCCGCCTCATCTGTTTCCTCAAGCCAAACCGCCACTTCATCCAAATCAGACGATGGAACGAGAGCGGCGATTTTCTCTAAACCGAGCGCGGATGACGCATGCTCGGCCAACTGTTCTTTCACTTTATCGAACTCTAGGATACGAAGCATTTTTTGCTGCACGTATTCAAACCCCCATGCCTCATCATGTTTGCTTTCGTTTGTCGCGCAAAAACTGTTGTAACTTCTCAAGCGGCCATGTATTGATCACCGTCTCTTTTTTGATCCATCCTTTCCTTGCCGTCGTCACACCAATGACCATATCATCAAGCATGTCCAAATGGTGGGCGTCCGTATGAATGGCAATATAAGCACCTGCTTCTTGCGCTTTTTTCACGTAAACAGCCGACAAATCGAGGCGGTTCGGATTCGCGTTGAGCTCGAGCACCGTGTTCGTCTCGACCGCCAACTCGATTAATCGTTCAACGTCGACGTCATAGCCGTCACGCTGGCCGATGAGCCGGCCGGTCGGATGGGCGATGACATCCACATACGGGTGGCGAAGCGCCGCTTCGAGCCGCTTCATAATTACCTCGCGCGGCTGTTTGAACGCAGAATGAATGGCGGCAATGACAAAATCAAGCTCCTTGAGCACGTCATCATCGTAATCGAGCGTCCCGTCAGGCAAAATATCCATCTCGATGCCAGCTAAGATCGTAAAATCAGAATAGCGTGCATTCAACCGCTCAATCTCCTCGCGTTGACGCCGCAATCGATCTGGCGTCAAGCCGTTGGCGACTTTCAAATATTGAGAATGATCCGTAATGGCCATATACTGGTAGCCGCGGCGACGGCACGCCTCAGCGAGCTCCTCGAGCGAACACGCCCCGTCGCTCCATGCCGAGTGCATATGCAAATCGCCTCGGATATCGTCAAGATGGACAAGCGGATAATCCGAAGAATATCGCTCAACTTCCGTGCCGTCTTCGCGCAGTTCAGGCGGAATGTACGGCAACCCGAAGTAAGCATAAAACGCCGGTTCATCCNAGAACGTTTTTACATCCCCTGTTGTTTGGTCTTCAACGCCGTATTCGCTAATTTTCTCCCCACGTTCTTTGGCAAGCTGGCGCATGCGGACATTATGTTCTTTCGATCCAGTGAAATGATGAAGCGCTGTCGCAAACTCAGCCGCACTGACGAGCCGGAAGTCGGCGGCGATTTCATCCTCATACTTGAAAAGAAGCGACACTTTCGTTTCCCCGGCAGCGATGACTTCACGGATGCGCGAAAGACGAAGGAGTGCCTCGCGCACCTCGGCCGGGCGATCGGTAGCGATGACATAATCCAAATCTTTCACCGTTTCTTTCAAACGCCGCAAACTGCCTGCTCGCGCGAAGCGGATGATGCCATCGATCTCTTGCAGTTGACGTTCAATGTCCTCGGCGAGCGGCAATACCCGAGCGAGCGGCAGCCGCTCAGGACGTTTTCCCGCCTCTTCGAGAGCCATAAGCAGCTTCTCTTCCGTTTTCACCCCAAATCCAGGAAGCTCCCGCACCTTTCCGGAAAGACATGCTTCCTTCAATCCATTCATATCCACAATGCCAAGCTCCTGATGCAGCTTCGCGATTTTTTTGCCGCCAAGCCCCGGGAGCTTAAGCAAAGCAAGCAATGTCTCCGGAATGTCGCGCCTTAATTCCTCTAGCACCGACGATGAACCGGTTTGGACAAACTCGGTGATAATCGCCGCCGTGCTTTTGCCGATGCCCGGGATGGCAGTGAACTCTTCGATTTCCGACAAACTCCGTTCATCTGTTTCCAGCGCGGCCGCCGCCTTGCGAAACGCTGTCACTTTAAACGGATTTTCTCCTTTGATCTCCATATATAAGGCGATCGTCTCTAACAGGCGGATGACATCTTTTTTGTTCACGTTCATGCCGTCCCCTCCCTTTTCCGAAACACCGCGGGCCGCGCTCCGTTAGATGCGGCCATGAATCCACCAGTTGCTAAGCATCTCCGACAAGATTGGTGTATGTTTCACGATGACCGTCGCCATGAGCGACTGCTGCAACTGCTCTTGCACGCTATCGATCGGCACGAGCGCGCTCACATACAAAAGCAAAAACACAAACAAATACACTTCAGCGAATCCGAGCGCTGCCCCCGCTACACGGTTGACGCTGCGCAACAGCGGCAGTTGGGCGACAAAGTCGAGCATCGAACCGACGATTTGAAGCACAATTTTCACGGCAAAAAATAAGAGTGCAAACGAAATCGCCCGATAATACGCATCATCTAAATGCGTGCTTTGAAACAACAACTTCACTGTCTCCGGATCGCCAAACGTCGGATACGGAATCCAAAGGCGCAATGTCGGCACAAATCGATCATAATACTTATAAGCGACAAAAAAGGCGATGAGAAACCCTGCCATATGGATAAATTGAAGAATAAAACCGCGCTTTAGTCCGATCATCGCGCCTAACAGCAGGACAAATAAAAGCACGACATCAATCATCGTCTTCCCCACCCTTTTCCCGTCTCAACTTGGCTGCAAGCCGATCGTATTCTTCCTTCAGCTTTAAGTATTCATTGGCGATATTGACTGCCGTCAACACAGCCAACTTCGGCACATCAAGCACCGGGTTCCTTTCGCTGAACTCGTGCATTTTATCATCAACGAACGCCGCCACGAGCCGGATATGAGCCGGGCTTTCCGTGCCGACGATCGTGTAATCTTGACCGTAGATGCGGACGCTTACCCGCGTTTTTGGCTCGTCTGTCAACCTGCTTCCCCCATTTCGCAAAATCCTACTGTTTATCATATCATGAATGCTGGTATAATGGAAAGATGCGGCCCAAAGAGACAATAAAGGAGCGATCAAACGTTGTCAAACTATGTGATTCACGCCGACCAAAAATTGCTTGCTACGTTGCGCGCCTACTATAAAGACGCCTTATCCGACCGGCTTCCGGCCGGGGCGCTGTTTGCTGCAAAGCGCCCGGATGTCACGATCACTGCCTACCGCTCAGGCAAAGTGCTGTTTCAAGGGAAAGCGGCAGAACAAGAGGCGGCAAAATGGATGGAGAATCACACAGCGCCTGAAAACAAACNAAAGGATCAGAACCGAGCAAAAACAACCGCCCTGTCGGAACAAGAACTCGGGAGTCTTTCCGCCATCGGCTCCGATGAAGTCGGAACCGGCGACTATTTCGGCCCAATCGTCGTTGCCGCCGCTTACGTTGACCGGGGTCATCTCGATCGAATCGCGGCGCTTGGCGTCAAAGATTCAAAGCAATTGAATGACGAAACGATCACGCGAATCGCACCGACCATCATGGAAACCGTGCCTTACGCCGTCACCGTGCTCACCAACGCCGAATACAACCGCTGGCAGCAAAGCGGCATGCCGCAGACGAAAATGAAAGCGTTGCTCCATAACCGGACGCTCGCGAAACTCATTGACGACATCGCGCCCATCGAACCAGAAGCGATCATCATCGATCAGTTTTTGGAACGCAATTCATATTTCCGCTACCTCGAAGATGAAACGCGCATCGTCCGCGAGCGGGTGCACTGCCTGCCAAAAGCAGAAGGGGTGCACGTCGCCGTCGCCGCCGCCTCGATCATCGCCCGCTATATGTTTTTAGCGGAGATGGACAAACTATCCCGCACCGTCGGCCTTCCGCTCCCGAAAGGCGCGGGCGCTATTGTCGATGAAGCCGCCGCCCAGCTTATCCGCCAACAAGGGGTTGGGGCGCTTGAGACGTGNGCCAAGCTTCATTTCGCGAATACAAAAAAAGCGCTCGACATCGCCAAACACTCGTAATGGTTCGCCCCTTCCCTTCCTCCGATTGCCAAGGGCAAAAGCGAAACCATCATCTTATGCCCCCACTCGTCNCGCTACATGTCAAGGTGGGGGCTTCTGTGTAAGAGACATTCCTTTCTCTTTCCATGAAATGAATGGTCAAATTAGCGTTTCTGTTCTCATGAAGAAACAAATCGATGAAAATAACGTTTACTGATGACGATGGTTGTTAAGAAAAGAAAACAAGCCCGTAAACAAGAAAATAGCTCCTACTGTTTTATAAGCATTGATATATTCTTTTAACATCTGCCAATACTCTTACGAACCTACAGAACCGCCTGCAGACCGAACCTATGATGAGACGGAATCACTCCCTCATTCAGGGCTGTTTAGAATGAACCACAACCCAATGATAGAAATAGCAAGCGAAACAACCTTCATTCTGTTTGTAGCTTTGAAAAAACTCATTTTTTCTCTCCCTCCCCAAGTCAACACTATCCCTTTCTGTTTATCAGCTATGAGGAAAATGGATAGAACCGCACACGAAACGTCTCAAACATCACCAAGATCATGGAGCATAAAATCAAAAAGATCCGTCTCCACTAATAGGTTATGGCACATTCATGAATGTCCGGAAAAAATGGTGTGGAAGATGGAACGGCGCAACCGAAAAGTGAACTTTTCAAGGTGCATTTATGTAGATAGTAGCGAAAGCAACAATCATATTCAATATATTACCAAACATATATCCTCTATCTCTTCCCTTATGTCAATCCAAAAGAGTATGTATATCCGCCAACTAGAGGCAGTCATTCAGCACATTGATGTTGGTTGAATGTGCCGACTTGTTTTTATTTCCTGACTCTAAAAAAGGAACGCCGCCCTCAAGCAACATGAGGGCGACGCAAGCTAGCTTAACTCATTCTCTCTTGTTCAAGTCCATCTGCTCCACCCGCAGGCTGCCGGAATGGCCACCAATTCGCGCGTCCGAACGTGCGAACCATGACTGGGACAAACAACGGCAGCACAACGAGCGCATAAAGCAGCAGCCCGGTTAAGACAATGGTTGCGATTTGCAAAAGCGACAAAACGCCGGACGGGTACATAGCGGCAAATGTTCCACCTAAAATGACAGCCGCTGAGATGATGACCGTACCCATATGNCCCATCGCCGAAAGCATCGCTTCTCTCACTGGACGGTCACGATATTCATTGAACCGGTCCATGAGGAAAATGCTGTAGTCGATGCCGAGCGCCATAAGCAGGACGAAAGCGAAAAACGACACCGCCCAGTTCAAGCCGGCATAGCCGAGGCCGTTGACGAAAATAAGTTCCGTGACGGCCATGGACGTGAAATAGGTCAACACGAGCGACAGCATCAAATAAAGCGGCATGATGAGCGAACGGAGCAGCACCGCCAACACAATAGCGATACCAATGATCATCAGCACCGCGGTACGCTGATAGTCGGCGTTCGAAATCGCCTGCAAATCGGCATACGTGCTCGTGACGCCACCAATCGCAATCGTCACGCCTTCCCATTTCGTTCCTTTCACCGCCCGTTCAGCGGCGGCGCGAATATCATCAATGCGGCCAAGCGCGGAGATGGAATACGGATTTTCGTCTAAAATGACGTCAAATGTGACGATGCGTCCATCTTTTGACATGTACGCGTCTTTCGCCTGCGCAAAGTCTTTGCTTTCGAGCGCTTCTTTCGGCATGTGCCAACCGGCCATTTCCTTCACCGGCGCTGATGACAAATCAGCCAAATACGTTTCCGCCGTTCCAAGACCGTCGGCCACTTGGCGCAAACCGGACGCGCTTTGGTCCAAGCCGTTGACAAGCTGGCCGAGCTGGCCGCCAAGTGCGGAGAAATGTTCGAGCAATTGTCGCTGGCCGCCGTTGACTTGCTCAAGACCGGCTGAGAATTGCGGCAGTTTATCAACCGCTTGTTTTTGGCCGTCGGCTGCTTTCTTTAAACCATCCTCAAGTTCACCAAGCCCGGCGATCACGTTGTCTAAACCGCCGTTGACGGCTGCCTGACCGTTGTTGAGTTGGGCAAACGACTCATTCGCTTTCACCAATCCAGCGCGCGCTTGATCAAGTGCCCCATTCAACTGCGTGAGGCCGGCCGCCATTTGCTTCACTTGATCAGATAAAGCAGCGACTGTCATTTTCGCCCGTTGATATGTCTCGTCTTGACGGAGCTCTGCATGCGACTGCTCGACTTGCTCGAGCATCATTTGTACGGCTGCGAGCTGATCGGCGACCGCCTTTAATCCCGTTTCAACTTGCTGGTATTGGCTGCTGATCGTCGACAGACCTTGTTCGGCCTGTTTGTAACCGCTAAGCAGCTGATTTGCGCCGGCTTGCAGCTTTTTCGCATTGTCGCGGAGCGTAGACACCCCTTTTTTCAGCTCGCCGGCCCCCATCGCTCCTTGGCGCACACCTTGTTCGATTTGGGTAAGGCCGTTTTGCAGCTCAACGATGCCGTTTTTTAACTGCTCCGTTCCCTCGACAAGTTCGCCAATGCCGGATGAAGCCTGCTTAAGCTGCGGCGCGGAAGCGGAGAGCTTATTGCTCGCTGTTTCGAGCCCAGCGCCGATTTTTTCNATACCGTCTTTGCCGGCGCCAAGACCGTCTTTCAGCTGTTTGGCCTGTTCGGTGACAAGCAACTGTTCAATCGGCTCTCCAGTCGGGCGTGTTGCCGAGCGGACGCTTGCCACACCGTTGACTTTCTCAACTTCGCGGCTGATCGTTTCGATTAACGCCAACCCTTCTTTAGAATCGAGTGTTTGCTTGCCTTTTAGCACGATTTGCGTCGGCATTGCGTCTCCTGGATTGAAGTGGTCAGCGATGATACGAAACGCTTTNACCGAGCGATAATGATCGCCNATTTCTTCCATTGAATCAAACGACAGCTTGCCTTCGTACGTCGCCAGCACCGGCACGGTCACCGCTGCGACGATAATGAGCGCCAACAGTGGGCGGGCGAACGCAAATCGGCCAGCCGCCAGCCAAAGCCGGCTTTGCCCGTGCTCAAGCTTTCCTCGAACCGGCCAAAACAATTTTTCGCCAAGCACGGCCATAAAAAACGGCACGAGCGTCACGAGCGCCACAAGCAACACCGCTACTCCAACGGCGACAGCTGCTGCCGATTGGTATAACTTAAACGTTGACAAGCCGATTGACGCAAAACCGATCATCACCGCCAATCCGCTCGCCAACACCGTTTTCCCGGCTGTTCGGTACGTCACAACAATCGCTTCCGTCCGATCGCCGAGTTTCGCTAACTCTTCTTTAAACCGGCTCAGCAGCAAAATGCAATAGTCGGTTCCAATCCCAAACAAAACGGCGACTAAAAAGATTTGCGTAAACGTCGATAGCGGAAAATCGACTTTGTCAACCAAAAAGGCGACGACCGACTGTGAAACGGCGTATGTCGCCCCGACCGCCACCAATGGAATCAGCGGCGCTACTGGTGAACGGAACACGGCGAGCAGAACAATTAAAATGAAGACGATCGTAATCCCTTCCGTTTTCTTCACGCCTTCAAGCGAGCTTGTCACCACATCTTCATCGATCATCCACCCGCCGGTGAAATAATGCTCAACCTTGACGCCATCCAACGCTTCATATAACGCATCGGTCAACTGTTTCGCCGTCCGCCCGTCCGGATCGATACTGACCGAAACGAGCATCGTCGTTTTGTCTTTAGAGATCAACTCTTTTTCTAACTCCGGGTTGGCAAACGGGGAAATGATATTCGTGATATGAAGGTCGCTTTTCTTCTTTTCGAGCGCGTTCACTGCTCGCTCAATTTCTTTTTTGTCTTCCGCCGTCAATCCGTCTTTCTGATAAAAGACGAGCACGGTAGAGAGCTCATTTTCTTTGTTTTCTTGCTTATTTGCTTCTTTGATCAATTCTGCTGCCACCGACGACGAATAGCCGTCCGGCACGCTCAGCTGCCCTTTTTCACGGACGAGCTCGCCCATGTTCGGCGCGGTCATCACGAGTACCGCCGCCACGGCAATCCACGTCAAAAGCACCAACCATCTTCCTCTGATGATCGCTCTCATTTCGCCTCTTCCACCTCCTGCAATACGCGGGCCAATTTCTCATACGTACGGATGAACGCTTCAATTTCTTCTTCTGGAAAACGAGCGATCACCTCTTCCACAAGTCGGTAGACGTTGCGATCCGTCTCGGCCACCCATTCCTCTCCTTGTGGCGTCAACGATAAGGCCACAACGCGCCGGTCGTTCTGATCACGGTCGCGGCGCAGCCAGCCTTTGTCGACGAGACGGTTCGTCATCGCTGTCACCGCGCTTTTATTGACACCAAACACCGTCGAGAGCTCCGTCGATGTGCACGTCCCCCGCCGGCGAATGTAGCGAAGCAAATAATATTGGTCATGCGTCATTTCCTCGTCAAGCCCGACTTTCACGAGCGCCGCTCCACGTTTTATCACGAGAAATGACACAGACAAATAGCGGTCGATCCAATCATCCACGTTCCGCTTCTTCACGATTTCACCTCCATTGGTTCACGAATTGAACTATTAGTCCGCTATACTCCTCACGCGGCATTCATTGTCCATTTAGTTCAACTATTGAACTATTAATCAATTTATCAAGCGAAAAAGAAAAAGTCAATGAGGAAGACAGGCAAAACCTTACTGGTTGATAGACTGTTTTCATGCCTTGAAATAAGAACGGTTGCAAATGGAGCCGCGGTCATCTTCATCCGTTTTCGTCCTCTTCCCGAAAACACACTGCTCAATGAGCAGATAGGAAAAAGAAAATACTGGTTTATTTGCAAAACGATTACATAGAATTCACATTCTCTTCATATCGAGCTTGTACGATAAACATGACAAAATGAATTTGAAAAAAGGAGAGGAGAACGATGTTCAAATCGAAACGCTGCGCTGCTCTACTTATCGCTACGCTAAGTGTCGGACTCACGCTCAACCATGGCGGACAAGCAGTATCGGCTGCACCGTCCAAGCCCGCAAAGCCACCTGTCGTGAAAAATGTCATCATGCTCGTCGGCGACGGTATGGGAACAGCCCAGCGCAATGCCATTCGCCTAGCGACGAAAGGGATAGACGGGGAACTAGAAATGGACAGCATGCCATACAGCGGGCTCATTCATACAAACTCCGCCGACCCCAAATCATTCATCACCGACTCCGCTGCGGCTGCCAGCGCGATAGCGACAGGTGTAAAAACGTATAACGGCGCCATCTCCGTTGACTTACAAGGAAAACCGGTGAAAACGATTTTGGAACAAGCGAAAAAAGCCGGGAAAGCGACCGGGCTTGTCACGACTGCCCAAGTAACCGATGCTACCCCAGCGGCATTCGCTGCTCACACCGCCAATCGCTCCGCACAAAGCGACATCGCCAAGCAATACATCGAAAAAACCAAAGTTGACGTCATTTTGGGCGGCGGGGAAGACTACTGGTATCCAGCTGGACATCCTGGCTATTACCCAGATACGGCTGAAGATGCAGAAGAAGGAAGCAAAGGCACGCAAGGAAACTTAGTTGAACGCGCCAAGAAGCTCGGTTACACCTATGTCCGCACCGCCGATGAGCTGAAACGGGCAAAGGGGCGCAAACTGCTTGGATTATTCGCCAATGAAGAAATGTTCCAAAAACGTTCCGAAGGAGAAGGTAAGTACAACCCCGTCGTATCGCTGCCTGATATGACAAAAAAAGCGATTGATGTGTTGTCGAAAAACAAAAAAGGCTTTTTCCTTGTCGTCGAAGAGGAAGCGATTGATGAAATGAGCCATGACAATAACGGTTCGCTCATGATCAAAGCGGGGCAACAGTTTGATCAAGCAGTCGCCGTGGCGAAACGGTACGCCAAGCACCATCCAGACACACTCGTTCTTGTGCTCGCCGACCACGAATCCGGCGGCCTGACGATTGAAACGCCGGGCGACGCAGATGAATCAGAAGACAGTAACACGCTCTCTGACGAAAACGGCCCGTTTGCCGTCGCCCATTCTAAACAAACATTCACCTTAAACTGGACGACAACAGGCCACACTGCTGCCGGTGTGCCACTGACCGCCATGGGTCCGGGAGCGAAACGGTTTGCTGGCGTGTATGAAAATACGCACATTCATGACATTCTTGAGACGTTATTGTTTGGAAAAAGAGAAAGATAACCGATGCGTTATTTCCATCGTTCCCCTTCATCCGCTCTCTCTTCCCCGCCAATGTGTCGTTGACGGGGAGAGAGTTTTTGTCGATTTCTCCAGTCTTCGATCGGATGTCATGTCATTATGAACGTCCAAATTGATAGCCTAGCCATGCCAACCATATTCCAAATGAGTAGGTGACAGCCAAATAAGCCAGCGATTTTCCCCATTGTTTTTTCTGCATCATTTGCACACTCTCCCACTTTAAGGTGGAAAAAGTCGTGAACGCTCCCATAAACCCCGTGCCGATGAGCAGTTTTTCTGCATTGGCGGCACCGCTTCCTGCAAGCCAACCCAGCAAAAACGAGCCAAGCAAATTGACAAAGAGCGTCCCGAACGGAACATGTGGCATGCAGCGAGCGAACCACCGACTGACGGTATAGCGAGCCACAGCACCGAAAAAGCCGCCAAGCATCACCAACCATGGCGCTATCATGATTCCACTCCTTCCTTTCGTCCCCCATCACTCCGTTGGGCTGCAGCGTACCCAGCCCATGAGGCGAACAAACCGCCAAACAAACTAGCCGCAATATAAACAGCCGCCGCTCCCCATGCCCCTTGCTCCATCAATTCGACACACTCAACGCTAAGCGTAGAAAACGTTGTATACGAGCCGACAAAACCGGTCGTCATCGCCGTTTTCCACCACGTCGGCCATGTGGGGCGACAGGTGAAAACAACCGTCAGCCAGCTAAGCAAAAACGCGCCTGTCCAGTTCATTAACAGTGTCCCGAGCGGAAAACCGCCGACAGCGGCAGCGGGAACAGCCAATCCGAGCGCATAGCGGACAAGTGCGCCGATCATGCCAGCGATGCCGACAGCGACATACACCATAAGACATCCCTCCTCTGCAAAACAAGCAAACTCCTGCCACTCGCAAACGCAGCAGGAGTCATCAGCCGGAAGCCGGTGGTTATGGCGAACCCCATCGCCTAGTATGTTGATATGTCTTTTATTTTACAATGATGGCCTGTTCGTGTGAAGACAAGTGCGTTTGGATGCTAGTGGGCACGGCGGAACCCGTACTGTTCAAATTGCTTCAACGCTTGTTCACTCGTCAAATAGGCATAAAACTGGCGCGCTTCTTGCAGATGTTTGCTCGTCTTGACCACACCGAGCGGATAGACGATCGGTTCGTGCATCTCATCAGGCACCGCAGCGGCGATGTGCACGTTGCCCGAGACAAGCGCGTCCGTCCGATATACAAAGCCGGCGTCGACGTTGCCCGTTTCGACATACGTCAATACTTGGCGAACGTCTTTGGCAAGAACAAGGCGCGGCTCGACGTTTTCCCAAAGCCCGGCGCGCTCAAGTGTTTGTTTCGCGTATATGCCGGCCGGCACCGACTCAGGGATGCCAATGGCCACCCGTTTCGCGCGAGTGATGTCATCGAGCGACTGAATCGCTCCTTCTTCCTGTTTTGGCACAATGAGCACGAGTTCGTTGGCAACCACCGTTTTTTCATGCGTGGAATCGATCAGCCCTTCCTTTTTCAGTTCTTCAAACGGCAGGACGGCGGCAGAGAAAAACAAGTCGACCGGCGCTCCTTGGGCGATTTGTTTTTGCAAGGCGCCGGATGACCCAAAATTATAGTGAATGCGGATATTCGGATGTTCATGCTCGAAGGCGGTTTTCACTTCCTTTAGCGCGTCTTGCAAACTGGCAGCCGCTGAGACGGTGAGCTCAACCGGTTGTTTTCCACCTTCTGATCGACCTGCGTCACACCCGTGCAACCCGACAAGTAAAACCATCGCAATGATCACNGCTCGAACGCTTCGCATCGTTCTCCCCCTTTTTTCGCGATGGGCGCGAATAGAAAAACAGGGAGCTGCCTACGCTCCCTGCCTAACACAGCCGCGGCATTACCCGCGCAACACCGCGCCNAACTGCTCCTCGACCGCTGCCAAAACCCGTTCATGGACGGCAGTAACTTCTTCATCAGTGAGCGTCCGTTCCGGATCGTAGTAGCGGAGCGAGAAGGCGAGCGATTTTTTCCCGGCCGGCAGACGGTCGCCTTTATAGACGTCAAAGAGGGCCACGTCTTTTAATAGCGGGTTCCCCGCTTCGGCGATCGCCTGCTTGAGAGCACCTGCTTCGACATTGTCGTCGACGACTAAAGCGATGTCGCGCACGACTGACGGGAAGCGCGGAATCGACTCGTAACGGATCGTTTCGCCTTCTGTATTCAGTAGCTCAGCGAAGGCGAGTTCAAAGACATACGTTTCTTTCAAATCGTACTCTTTTTGTACAGCCGGATGGAGCTGGCCGACAAAGCCGATCTCTTTGCCGTCAAGCACAATCTCCGCTGTCCGCCCCGGATGCAAATCAGCACGCTTCGCCGGACGGTAGCTGATGCGATCAGACAGCCCAAGCAGGGCGAACAAGCCGTCAAGCACGCCTTTTGCAACATAGAAATCAGCTGCTTTTTTCTCTCCTTGCCAAAGGTGGGCATGCCATAAACCGGTGATGACGCCGGCGAGCCGTTCTTTTTCCGCCGGTTGGACATTTTCCCCCTTGGACAAATAGACAGAGCCGATTTCATATAGCGCGACGTTCTCAACTTGGCGGGCACGGTTGTAGCTCGCCGCTTCGAGCAAATGCGGCACCAAGCTTTGCCGGAGAACGCTCCGCTCCTCACTCATCGGCAACGCCAAGCGGACTGGTTCGGTTGTCTCCAAAGCAAACCGCGTCGCTTTGTCCGGACTAGTAAGCGAATACGTGATCGCCTGGAACAAGCCCGCGCCTTCGAAATAGCGGCGGACACGGCGGCGTTTCGCTTGGTACGGTGTCAACTCGCCCGGTTTTGCTTCGGCCACCGGCAAAGTCGCTGGCAAATGGTCGTAGCCATACAAACGGGCGACTTCCTCGATAATATCTTCTTCGATCGTAATATCGCGGCGGCGCGATGGAACATGGATTGTAAACGTTCCATTATCTTCCGTAAACGAGAATTGCAAGTTTGAAAGAATGCCAGCCACTTCCTCTTTCGTCATCGCTGTGCCGAGGACGCCGTTGATGCGTTCCAGCGCCACCGTTACAACAACCGGCTCTTCTTTCCATGTATTAGCTTCCACGATACCGCTGACGACCTCGCCGCCGGCGTATTCTGCCATCAAAGCAGCAGCGCGCTCGAGCGCTTCTTTCGTCCGCGCCGGATCAATCCCTTTTTCAAACCGGGTGCTCGCTTCGCTGCGCAACCCGTGGTCTTTCACCGCCTGGCGGATGACCGGGCTCGTAAAATACGCGGCTTCGATGAACACTGTTTTCGTGTCATCCTGCACTTCCGAGTTCGCTCCGCCCATCACACCGGCTAAGGCGACCGGCTCACGGCCGTTTGTGATGACGAGATGATCTTCAGTCAGCTTCCGCTCGACATCGTCAAGCGTCACGATCATTTCTCCCGCCTTGGCACGACGAACGACGATCTCCTTCGAACCGAGACGGTCGTAGTCAAACGCGTGAAGCGGCTGGCCGTACTCAAGCAAAATGTAGTTGGTGATATCGACAACATTGTTGTGTGGACGAATGCCGGCCGCCATCAAGCGCGCTTGCATCCAAAGCGGCGACGGGCCGATTTGGACGTTTTTCACGATCCGTCCGGCGTACAGCGGATTGTCTTCCGGCGCCTCGACACGGACAGAAATGTAGTCATGGACGCTTTCTTCATTTTCGTTCACCGCCGTTTCCGGCAACTTCACATCGCGGCCGAGAATCGCAGCGACTTCGTAGGCAACGCCGAGCATGCTTAAGCAATCGGCGCGATTCGGCGTCAAGGCGAGTTCGAGCACTTCATCGTGCAAGCCGAGCCATTCAAGCGCATCAGCGCCGACCGGCGCGTCGCTTGGGAAGACGAAAATGCCTTCGGCGTATTCTTTCGGCACGACTTTTGTTTCAACACCGAGTTCTTGGAGCGAGCAAATCATGCCGTTCGACTCTTCGCCGCGCAGCTTCGCCCGTTTGATTTTAAAATTGCCCGGCAGTCTCGCCCCAACTTTCGCTACAGCAACTTTTTGCCCCTTGGCGACGTTCGGGGCGCCGCAAATGATTTGCACCGGCTCTCCTTCGCCAAGATCAACAAGACATTTCCGCAGTTTATCGGCGTTTGGGTGTGGCTCGCATTCGAGCACATGGCCGATGACGACTCCTTTCATTCCCCGCTCAAGCGCTTCAACCCGCTCGACTTCAATGCCGCTTTTTGTAATGCGATCAGCGAGTTGTTCCGCCGTCACGCCCGTCAAATCGACGTATTCGCCTAGCCAACGATAAGAAACGAGCATTCCCAACTCCTCCTTTTTCTTTTAGACACGCAAAAATTGTTGCAAGAAACGAAGATCGTTCTGATAGAAATGGCGGATGTCATCAATGCCGTATTTCAACATCGCGATCCGCTCCGGCCCCATGCCGAACGCAAATCCGGTATACGTTTTCGAATCAAAGCCGGCCATCTCAAGCACGTTCGGGTGCACCATGCCAGCGCCTAAAATTTCAATCCAGCCCGTACCTTTGCAAACGCTGCAGCCGTGCCCTTCGCAGCGGAAGCAGGACACATCGACCTCGACTGAAGGCTCGGTAAACGGGAAAAAGCTCGGACGAAAACGGATGTCGCGCCCTTCACCGAACAGCTTGCGGGCAAATTCGCGCAGCGTCCCTTTTAAATCGCTCATCCGGATGTTGCGGTCAACAACCAATCCTTCAATTTGCGTAAACTGATGTGAATGGGTCGCATCATCGGTATCGCGGCGATACACTTTCCCCGGGCAAATGATTTTTACCGGACCGCGCCCGCGATGTTTTTCCATCGTCCGTGCCTGCATCGGCGACGTGTGGGTGCGAAGCAGAATTTCTTCCGTAATATAAAACGAATCTTGCATATCGCGGGCCGGGTGTCCTTTCGGCAAATTGAGCGCCTCAAAATTGTAATAATCGGTCTCGACTTCCGGACCTTCGGCGACCGTATAGCCCATGCCGATAAACAAATCTTCAATTTCCTCGATGACNCGCGTCAGCGGATGAGGATTCCCCAGTTTCACCGGACGGCCCGGAAGCGTCACATCGATCGCTTCAGCCGCCAACTTCCGCTCGACTTCTTCTTCTTCCAGTTTCGTTTGTTTTGCTTCGAGCGCCTTTTGGATCGCCTCTCTTACCTCATTGGCAAGCGCACCAATTTTCGGACGCTCTTCTGGCGGCAATGCTCCCATGCCGCGCAGCACTTCGGTAATCGGCCCTTTTTTGCCTAAATAGGCGACACGCACATCGTTGAGCGCTTTTAAATCGCCAGCTTGTTCAATTTTTTCAAGCGCTTCTCGTTCAAGCTCATGCAACCGTTCTTTCACGCCAATCCCTCCTCTAACAAAATAAAAAAACCCGTCCCTCATAAGGGACGAGTTGTTGCTCGCGGTACCACCCTTGTTAACAGCGCAAACGAAGACGCACTGTTCCCTTCATTGCTATAACGGCCTGAAGCCGGATCACCTTTACATCCTGCCTGAGAGGATGGTCCCGGTGTCAACTCGGGAGGTGAACTTCACTTGCGTCGGCCATAAAAACGCTCCCAGTCTATGGCGTTTTCTCCCTGGATGGCGAGCAGCAAGCTACTCTTCTCCGTCATCGTTGTTATCGATATGGGAAATGTCGCTATTCATTATACGCAAACCAAGAGACAAAGGCAAGGTAAGTCAGAAATTTTTTACTGCGCCGTCTGCAAGGAGTAAAGTAAAATTCCAGCTGCAACGGCAACGTTGAGTGACTCGGCTTGGCCGTAAATCGGAATGTAGACATTTTCCGTTGTCATCTTGAGCAGCTCGCGCCGGACGCCGCTTCCTTCATTGCCAACTAAAAGCGCAAATGAGGATGATTGCGGGATGGCACGGTAGTCGACCGCATTCTCCAAGGCGGTGCCGTACACTGGAACACCTTGCTCTTTCAAGCGCGTGATCCATTCTGCCACATCGCCTTTGACAANCGGAAGATGAAACAACGACCCTTGGGTTGCGCGGATCACTTTCGGATTGTACAAGTCAGCGCATCCTTCTCCTAAAATGACAGCATCAATGCCGGCTGCGTCGGCAGTGCGAATCATTGTGCCAAGATTGCCTGGGTCTTGCACGGCATCAATGAGCAACGCCGTTTTCACACCTGTAAGCTCATGCGGCCGCTGACGACAGATGGCAGCGATCCCTTGCGGCGTTTCCGTGCTGCTGATCGCCTTCATCACCGTCTCGGTCACGATCACTACCGGAACATCGCTGACGTCCCAGCCGGGCGGGATCGTCGTCCGTTCATCCACAATCAACTCGACAAGCGGCGCTTGGCTTTTGACTGCCTCTTCAACGAGATGAAATCCTTCTAGCAAAAAGCACCCGGTTTCCTCGCGTCCTTTTTTCGTCAATAACTTTTTCCAATGCTTTACACGTGCATTTTTCGGCGATTCGATCCGCTTCACCGCTTCGCCCCCCAATGTTTGGCGATAAACTCGTCGCGCCCGGAAGCGGCACGATCTTGCTTGTAATGCTCCGGATTTTTCTTATGGTAGTTTTGATGGTGCTCTTCCGCCGGGTAAAACGTTGTAGCTGGCAAAATTTTTGTCACAATCGGCTTTGAGAAACGCCCACTTTCTTCTAACGCCCGCTTTGACTGCTCAGCGAGCCGGCGCTGTGTTTCGTTATGGTAAAAAATCGCCGTCCGGTATTGCGGTCCACGGTCATGAAACTGACCGCCGTCATCGGTCGGGTCAATTTGGCACCAATACAGCTCTAAAAGCCGCTCATATGGGAACACGTCCGGGTCAAACGTGATTTGCACCGCTTCATAATGGCCGGTCGTCCCTGTTTTCACTTGCTCATACGTCGGATTTTCAACATGCCCACCCGTATAGCCAGAGACGATGCCGTAAATGCCGTCCAGCTCTTCAAACGGCGTCACCATGCACCAAAAGCAACCTCCAGCGAATGTCGCTTTTTCCATTGTGTCGTCACCTCATACGTCAAGTTTCTTCATTTTGATATTTGCTCCCCATTATACCATAGACGTGAACCACCGATGTATAAATCCGCTGCCATTGGCAAACGATAACGTTGTACAACAACGGCAAACGAGGTGATGACAATGAATTTAAATCTTCGCCATGCGATTATGCACAATGTCGCAAACAATTCGAAAGATCAGCTCGAAAATACGATTGAAGACGCGATTCAACGTGGTGAGGAAAAGTATTTGCCCGGCCTTGGCGTCCTCTTTGAAGCCATTTGGACNAACGCCAATGAGCAGCAAAAAGACATGATGCTCTCCACGCTCGAGCAAGCAGTCAAACAGTAAGCAGTCGCTGGCGCTGCGGTCCACCCTTCCCGCCTAGAAGGCTGATGAAACACAATGACTATGGGAAAAGGGAAACGTATTTCAACTTGAGAACGCCTACTATGAAGCTACATGCTCTGTTTCATCGCNCGCCTTCTAAACAGCGCCACCCCCAACACCTCGCCTCAACGAAAAAAGCCCGCCCGACTAGGGCGGCTTTTCCATTTTGATATAATAGGTAATCATAACAAATTGGAAGGGGAAAAACACTGCTGGTAAACAAAGCATATCCATTTAGAATCTATCCAAACAAAACATTTGGTTGTTCTCGATTCGTCCTTAACTTCTTTTTGAACAAGCAAAAAGAAAAAATAGCTATTAGTCTGAGGGATCCCTCAGTGTTCGCAGGAATCTCCCACTTCAAACAAACTGTAAGGCGGTTAAGCGGTGAGTAGTTCAACTCTCTTTCGGCCAATCATATCCCTCTGCTTACTAAAATAACTGCCCTGAGGCACGGCTCAACTAGTGAGACCGTTTTACTGCCGTCAATGCAAAAGCGGGTTGGAATACATCCGCCGGCAAAGCGAAAAACGGTCACAACATGTTGACCAATCAAGAAATTGGATAACAAGCGCCGCATACAAACCAGCACAATAAGTAGCGCTGTTTCTACCAAAAAGAAGGTGTCCCAAAACGTTCGGGACACCTGTTTCCT
>JGI1652J44930_10000354_pt1 | contig 18045 bp, 12 predicted proteins | sample NewIslsDNAsample_FD_44930 | JGI IMG/M metagenome (IMG submission 44930)
GGCTGATCAGTTCAACGTTTTCGACGCTTCCCGATTCAGAAATCTCTTCACGGTAGACTTCCACTTTTAATCCTTTTGAACCCGCCTGTATCGTCTGTTTCTGACCCGGGCTTAATTTCGAGCTGTAGCGGTACACAACTCTCGGTTTGATCTCTTTTACATTCTCCACACGATACTTGTAACTTGCTTCCTGCTCTGGTATATGCAGCGCCATCGCGAGCCGGCTGTCGCGCTTTTCCGCTTTTACAACGTACGAGTACAAATTAGGGTTGTGAAGTTTCAAGTCTTTTTTCTCCGCACGGCTAACTTCAGCTTCAATTCCCGCCTGCGTGTAACCCGGAACTTTTCCCTGCGAATGCCGCTCGACAATTTCAATATTCGTCTGCAGCGTCAAAGCGTATAAAGCGGAAGCAACAAAACTTGCTTCTTCAGAAGATTTCGTCATATTCAACGGTTCAAGCACATGTTCAATCAATGAAAAGTCCGTTTGCGGTTCAATTTGCAAATTGTTCATCTTCATAATCAAATTTTTCAAAACTGTATCTGATAGATTTGCAGGGATTTGAAAATTAACATTTGCAATTTTTGCAGGATTTGGAGATTGATTGTCTTTGTAAATGATTTTTCCTTCCCGATCGCCTAATTCTCTGGCAATTTGAACCGCTTCCTCGATTGTTGCTTTTTTATCGACATACTCCGGCCAAACGATGCCGTCTTTTTCATTCAACGTGACGTATAAAGAAATATGTACATTTTTCGGTTTTAAGAAAAATCTGTACCATCGACGTTTTGTTTTTTCTTCCAGCTCATTTAACGTTTTCTCGATATCAAACTGAAAGGAAGTTCTCGGAATCAGAAACGTTTCATTGCTGCTTTTGAGCGTGACTGCCCCGTTTGCCTGCCAGCTTTGAACCGCTTGAATCACCTTGTTTTTCGCTTCATCATCCGACAAACCTTCCACTGAAATTCCTGCAACTGTAGCCCCTTTCGGCAACTTTGCAGCTTGAGCAACGTTTACCGTAAATATTCCGATTAATGCAAAAGAAAATAATAATGCAAAAACTACAAATCTTTCAATTTTTTTTATTCTTCTCATAAACAAGCCGCCCTTCAACGAAACTTGCTAATAGTTAAAAGGAATTCCGTCTTTATACCCAATTTAACAAAACAGATACAACATTGTTCACAACTTGTCAAAATATTGACAAAGTTTTGCGTGCAAAAAATTACCGCATTTTTGCCGCAACTTTATTGATAAAAAAAAGCCTTTACACATGAATGATTCATGTAAAGGCCGGTTGCACCAGTAGCTCTCCTACGGCTCAGGTGCCCAAATACAAGCCGCAGGTCATCGCTTCCTTTTCCAATTCGCTTGCGCTATTCAACTGTTTTGGTTACTTTAAAGGTTAACAACATGAAAAATACTTGTCAACAAGATTTAACAAAAAATTTCAACAAATTTGTAGAATCCCTTGGAATCACAAAGAAAATCTTCCTTCATCTGAAAAAATGAAAGTTTCAGTGTAAAAATCTGGCATTTTCGGGTTTTTGTTTCAATAGCGAAGAACCTGCAATTCCTGGATGCGTCATTGCAAACGGATCGAGAATCTCATTCAATTCATCTTCCGTCAACAGTTCATACTTTAAGCAAAGTTCCCGAACGGAACGGCCCGTTTCCAATGCTTCTTTTGCAATTTTAGTCGATGCTTCATAGCCTATATGCGGATTTAACGCGGTGATGACGCCAATGCTTCTTTCTACATATTGTTTGCAGACTTCTTCGTTGGCAACGATTCCTTCAACGCAATATTTCCTAAATACTTCAAACACATTTTTCATTATTGTTAGTGATTGATGAAGGTTAAAAACCAAAACAGGCTCCATGACGTTCAATTCAAATTGACCGGCTTCCGAAGCAAGGCTAATCGTATGATCATTTCCAATGACTTGGAATGCTACCTGGTTTACAACTTCAGCCATTACTGGATTTACTTTGCCCGGCATGATTGATGAACCCGGCTGTCGGGCCGGCAAACGGATTTCACTCAAGCCTCCTCGCGGACCGGATGCCATGAGACGCAAATCATTTGCGATTTTAGACATGTTGACCATACAAATTTTCAACGCTGCCGATACTTCTGTTAATGCGTCCGTATTCTGAGTTGCATCGATTAAATGTTCCGCATGGTAAAGCGGATAGCCGCTCATTTCTTTCAGCAAAGCTACTACTCGTTCAGTATATTTCGGTTCCGCATTTAAACCGGTTCCGACAGCTGTAGCACCTATATTTACTTCAAACAGACCGTAGCGTGCATTTTCAATTCTGTTCATATCGCGAGTCAGTACGCGGGCATATGCTTCAAATTCCTGGCCCAATCGAATCGGAACGGCATCCTGCAGGTGTGTTCTTCCCAACTTAATAATGCCGCTAAATTCTTTCGCTTTTTGTTTAAACGCATCCCGTAAAGCTTCCGTTGATTGCAGCAATTGATCGATGAGCATCAGCGTTGAAATTCGGACCGCTGTCGGAAACGAATCGTTTGTTGACTGAGACATGTTCACATGAGTGACAGGACTTATTATTTGATAATCCCCTTTTTTCTCTCCAAGCAGTTCCAAGGCGCGATTCGCGATCACTTCGTTGGTATTCATATTCATGGAAGTACCGGCTCCGCCTTGAATCGGATCGACAATGAATTGATCATGCCATTTTCCTTCGATAATTTCTTCCGCCGCTCGTACGATCGCTTGTTTCCGTTTTTCATCAAGCTGTCCGACTTCAAAATTGGCAATTGCAGCCGCTTTTTTTACCATCGCAAAAGCTTTAATGAGCTCCGTGTGCATCCGATATCCTGTAATCGGGAAATTTTCTGCCGCCCTTAGCGTTTGAATGCCATAATAAACGTCAGCAGGCACTTCTTTTGCACCGATTAAATCTGATTCTTGGCGTACATTTTGATTTTCCAAAGCAGTTCTCTCCTTTTGCATGTCCAAACCCTCTTTATATATTTTCTGCATTTCGCGTTTTTTTATTTTTTTGGCAAAATGTTCTCAAAAATAATGCAATAAAAAAGAGCTCCTGCTGAAATGGGAGCTCTATTGATCAGTCATCCAGTATTTTCTTTGCAAGCTCTAGCGGCATTAGCGGCTGGCCATTTTGATATGCCCGCATATTACCGCCGGAAATTTCATCGATTAAAGCAATCTGTTTGTCACTGCCAATCCGTCCAAATTCAAATTTGATATCATACAGTTCAATATTTTTTTTGGCAAGTTCTTCTTTGATGATATTTGCAATTTCAATCGTTCGCTGTTTTAACACTGCATATTCGTCGCGTGTAAGAATGCCAAGCATATGAAGCGCATCTTCACTGATCGGAGGATCGCCGCGTTCATCATCTTTGATGGTGACTTCAACAAATGCATCGAGTTTTTGCCCTTCTTTTACATATTTCCCGTAGCGGCGATAAAAACTTCCGACAGCGCGAAAACGGCAAATCACTTCCAATCCTTCTCCAAACAATTCAGCCGGCTTTACCGTCATCGTTGCCTCTTCAATGTTTGCATCAACGTAATGTGTCGGGATGTTTTTCTCATTTAACAATTCAAAAAAATATTTCGTTAATCGCAAACCCGCTTTTCCGGCGCCCGGCACGGAAAGTCCAACCGTATTCGCCCCCGGATCAAAAACGCCGTCTTCTCCCGTCAGATCATCTTTAAATTTCAACAGATAATGGCCATCGTCCAAAACATATACGTCTTTTGTTTTTCCTGAATACTTTAATTTCATCGCCGATTCCTTCCCATACCTTAGAATACTTTATCATTATGCAACACTTTTTTAATAAAACGCAAGTACTATCAATGAGCGCTTTTACATTTTTTGGTCATTTGGCGAAGGTTTGGCTTTTGCACCAAAACTCATTAGCTTAATGTCGTAAGTCACATTGATGTTTGCATGCAGATATTTTTCATCCCAATTAAATTCATTATATTGTTGAACCGTTGAAAAATACCTTCTTGCATACACATTCCACAAAAACGGGTCACCCTGTAATTCCTTCTGTGTTTTTTCTATAAATTTCATCGTATTCTCTTCAAACTGTTTTTTTAATGACTGCTTTAAAATCTTCTGTTTTTTCTTATCCTTTGCATACTCTGTCATTGTTAAATCGGTTAAAACATACAAGTCTAAGGGAATGGTCACATCAATTTGAATCGGATCTTTTTTCAAATCAAATTTTAGTTTTACTTTTTTCGATTTCATCATATGGACAGTAAGATTGTACTTTTTATTAAGGGGATCACGAAGCGTACCAAGCGGATTTCTTAATGTTGTTTTATACCGCAACATAAGAGCGATTCGCGTTTCAACTCCATTTAACACGTCGATCATTTTCCCATTTTTAAATACGGCTGAACCGATCATTTGCACAGGATCTCCCGACTTTTGCGGAATTTCGCCAGATATATATTTTTGTTCAGATGTTTCAACCGGCTCTTTTTCCGTGGTAGCGTAGGCAGCTAAAAACAATCCTCCGGACAGATGCTGTAAATAATCAATCAACTTTGCGTATGGAACATATCCAATATCTTTCCAGCGTTCGCGCATAAATTCGTAATATTTATGGGGTCGGGTTTCCATTGCGGGTTTATTTGCATGGATAAATTGCTGCGCTGGCTCTTTCGTAACGATAAAACTTAAACGGTGGCGAATTTCCGGTTCGATAATCATTGAATTCAGCAATTGTACGAGATAATCATCCCTCGCTAATTCTTCACCAATAATTAATGTATCTAAATGCTTGAAGCTAATTCTTCTCGTTACAATGCTGTTTGCCAATTCTTTTGCTGTCAATACATCCATCGTAGTAATCGTTATGATATCGCTAGACGGCTCATCTAAAAAATCACCGCGCGCTGACGAACCTGTCTGCGGATTGGCAATTTGAAACGTTACATCGATTAAATTTTCTTTATCACTTTTATCAATTCCGAGCGCAACAACATACGCACGATCTTCCAGTTCCATCTTATCCCAGCAGCCAGATATAAAAATTAAACAAAACAGCAACAAACAAAAGGATATTCTATTCATTTCTGCAACCGTCCTTTCCAGCGATCGACTGCCCATAAGACAAACGGCANACAGACGGANATCCACGCAAAGATTACAATTGCATATTTCCGATATTCAATGACAGTAAAGACATTCTCAGGAATTAAACTAATGATTAACAGTAACGCAGCCAATGGCAGCAATAAAAATTGAAATTGCTTCACTTGCAAAACACGGGAGAGCAATAAAGCTGATACTAACAAATACAGGGAAAAATGAAGGGTAGTGACCATCGTCCAAAAACCTAAAAATATTCCTTCAATGTGAGAAACAAAATCACCGATCATCACGTATCGCGTCAGTTGCTGATAAGGAAAACTCATTTCTGCAACGTTTGGATAGTTAAATGTTAACTGCATGACAATTAAAAAAATCGCCATTTGAATGCAAGCGATTCCGATTCCAGCAAACGAACCAACGAAAAAATCTTTATCTTTCCGTAATTGCATATAAAATACCGCTATCAACATTATTTCCGCAACAATCGACAGATTGAGAAAGCTTTCTTTTGCAATGGTTGTAAAACCAGGCCCTCCAATCGGAAACAAATAACCAAAATTCAAATCTTTCCACGAAATCACAATAAGAAAAATCATTAATAGCTGAAAAACAGGAAAAATCAGCCATGCCGTTCGGCTAATCACTGCAAATCCTTGATAAGAAATGTAACAACAAACGGCGATTAAAACCAAAGACAGAACAAACAACGGTGTTCTTTGGTAAAACAATGTACTCACGATATCAACATGTCCGCGAAAATTAATGACCATGCCTGAAAAAAAAAGGATAAATAAACCTGTACAAATGATGACTCCGATAAATTTTCCCAACAATTTAAAAATGAGCTCGATAAAACCTAGCTGGTGTTTTTTCATTAAGGTGGCTAGTACAAAAAACGGCAGGAAAAATATGATCATGGATAAAATCGGGATCATCCATGCTGCCGTTTTTCCAGCTGTATAAAGAATGTGCGGCGTCGTATCTTTGAATTTGATTCCGATTGCAAACATGATGATTGCAATTAGCTCTCGGGCACTTATGGTTTTATTGAATGATTTGTTCATTTTTTCGCTCCTTTTGGATTCATCCGCTGTTCATCCTTTGGTTTTAGATGTGTTGGACGACGCCATTGTTTCTGAAGCGGCGGCCGCACATATAAATCTTTTGATGAAGGCAATGATGGCGATAACGGAGCAAAAAACGGAACGCCAAATGAAGTATATGACGTTGCGTAGATTAAAAAAGCAATAAAGCATAGAGACAAGCCAACAAATCCCATAGCGTTGGCGGCAATTAAAAAAATAAATCTTACAATTCGAACGGCTACATTAAAACCGACATCGGGTATTGTAAATGATGCCAATCCTGTGATTGATACAATAATGACAAGTATCGGACTGACCACATTCGCTTCTACGGCTGCTTGGCCCAAAATTATTGCTCCAACAATTCCGATAGTCGGTCCGATTGCTGACGGAACTCGGATTCCTGCTTCACGTAAAATTTCAAGCGTGATTTCCATAAACAACAGTTCCCAAAACACTGGCATTGGAATCTGTTCTCGAGCTGCGCTAATCGCTAACGTTAAATCTGTTGGCAACATTTCGGGATGATATGTTGTCACAGCTAAATATCCCGCTGGTACGAGCAAGGTAATAAACAGCGCCAACAATCTTATCACTCGGATAAAATTACCTGAAATCCAACGCAAATATTGATCTTCTGATGTATGAAACAACATCCAGAATGTCACCGGGACTACTAACGCAAACGGAGAACCATCCATTAACAACACAATATGTCCTTCGCGCAAAAACGAACAGGTTCTATCCGGACGCTCTGTTGTCATCGTTGATGGAATCAATGAATACGGGTGGCTTTCAATTAAATGTTCCAATACGGTTAAATCTAAGACAGTATCGATATTTATTTCATTGATCCGTTTTTTTACTTCCTTTACAAGCTCATCATTCGCAATGTCTTTAATATATAACATGGATATTTCCTGCGGTTCGCGATTTCCAACCCGAATGATTTCACACATCAAATCCGGATCTTTAATTCGTTTTCTGATTAAGGAGCGATTATCTAGTACAGATTCATTAAATGATTCTTTCGGTCCTTTTACGACCGTTTCTGTCAGGGGCTCAGTAATTTGGCGACTCGTATATTTTTGCGTATCTACTACAACGGCTTCACTTTCATCTTCAACAAATATAACCGTATGACCGTTTATAAGTGCGTAAATGGCATCATCAAACGTATTGATTTTTTTTGTAAATGACGCGGTTAACACTTTTTCGATGAGATACGTAACTCCATTTTCTTCATGCGGAACCCTTATAGTGCTGTCTATTAAGGGTTTTATGATATGCAATTCGATCAATTCTTTATCTGTAGTGCTTTCAATGAAAAAAATTACGGCTTCTTTATCTAAGGCTGTAATGACAATACGGCGGATTTTTAATGAATAATTTTGTGGATAGTGAAACCGCTGTTTGATTTTTTCAACGTTGTATTCAAAATGTTCTGTCAGGGCATTCATGGTATTGCAACCTTTCTCGTGTAAATGTGCTGTTTTTATTTTTTCCAATTTCATGTAAAACATGTATTTTTATTTGGCAGGAATGGGAACGACATCATAATAAAAAAAGGTTGACATCTTAATTAGTGATTGCCATAATATCAACAACGCAATAAATCAATAGCAACACCTTTTAATTAAGTCCAGTGAGGCTGAAAGGGTGTTTGATACAGGGGATCTGTATGCACCTTTCCGATCATTGGATAGGTGCTTTTTATTTTTTAAATCACTTTAAGTTTGAAAAGGAGAGACGGGTATGCAACAGAGGGAAATTCAAGTTCACGAACGATTGCCGCTTGCTCAAAGTCTTCCATTAAGTTTGCAGCACTTGTTTGCCATGTTTGGTTCAACTGTACTGGTGCCAATTCTATTTGGCGTTGATCCTGCAATCGTACTTTTGATGAATGGAATTGGCACGCTGCTTTATATTTTTATTACAAAAGGCCAGATTCCGGCTTATCTTGGTTCCAGTTTTGCTTTTATTGCACCTGTCGGTTTTGTCCTAAATAAATATGATGGCGCTGAAGGGTATGGCTATGCACTTGGCGGATTTCTCATGGTAGGAATTGTTCTTGTGGTTGTTGCACTTCTTGTAAAAGCATTGGGTACGAAATGGATTGACATCGTCTTCCCACCTGCTGCAATGGGTGCCATCGTGGCTGTGATTGGACTTGAACTTGTTCCAACAGCCGCTGAAATGGCTGGATTAATTAAACCAGCGGGTGCACCAGATAATTGGTCCATTGATCCGAAAGTTGCAACAGTTTCATTGCTTACTTTTCTTTTAACTGTCCTTTTTTGGGTAACACTTCGCGGATTTTTGAAAGTGATTCCGATTTTGCTTGGTTTCATTTCAGGATATATCATTGCGTATTTTTACGGCCTAGTTGATTTTTCAAAAGTTGAAGAAGCTTCATGGATTTCGATGCCAACTTTTTACAGCATTCAATTCAACTGGTCTGATATGCTAGTGATTTTGCCGGCAGCTCTTGTACTGATACCAGAACATATTGGACATCTAGTCGTCACTGGAAATATCGTCAAAAAAGATCTCATGAAAGATCCAGGACTCAGCCGCTCTCTTTTAGGGAATGGCGTTTCCACGATTCTATCCAGTTTTGTCGGATCAACACCGAATACGACTTATGGCGAAAATATTGGTGTATTGGCTATTACCCGCGTTTATTCTACATGGGTGATTGGCGGTACGGCTATCATTGCGATTATACTTTCATTTTTCGGTAAACTATCCGCTGTTATTTCATCAGTTCCTCAACCAGTACTCGGCGGAATTTCGCTACTATTATTTGGAATTATTGCTGCAAGCGGAATTCGCATGCTAGTTGAAGCACAAGTTGACTACAGTAAAGCACAAAACCTTATTCTTACATGTGTTGTTCTCGTCATTGGTATTAGTGGAGCAACGATTACAATTGGTACGGTTGCATTAAGAGGAATGGGATTAGCTACAATCGTTGCGATTGTTTTAAGCTTATTCTTTAAGCTGCTGGAAGTCACAAAATTATCTAATGAATNATTTGTTAATTATTGGTAATTNGCGGCTAACAATTATTATCTTTTTTGCTAAATTGGATTTTTTATTGTCGAATATTGCCCAGGAAATAATATTCAGGAAATAAAAAATGACAGGCTGATTGCCTGTCATTTTTTATTGATTATTATTTATTCATCATTGCGATAAAATCACTTAACAATTCTGTTCCGTCTGCTTCGTCATTTATCTCTTCTTTTTCCTCTTGTTTTTCTTCTTCATAGAGTTGCGAAATGTCGAAATTGTCTAAGTCATCTTTCGTTTTGTCGATTTTTGCCTGTTTTTCCGCTTTTTGAAGTTCATGAATGTCAAATGATTGATCTAAGTCATTTGATTTGCTGTTTAGCGAAGCATATAAAGCGGTTGCTTTAACTGGATCCTGAAGCAATTCATATACAATCGTTCCAATCAACATTTCCGAATGTGAATGACGTAGCCAGCTTTTCTGTTCTGGTGTCAATTGTTTTGGCAGAGGAATCGTTATGGCTTCACGGTCTTTAATTAATGTATTTTTTACCCCTTCCAATGCAAAACGGGCAATTGTGCTGGAAAAATTTCTCTTTTCTTTTTCTTTTATTTTTTGAAGCTGTTTCAAAATATGATCAGGTGTGTCAGAAGGTAAACGAAACGTAATCGCTTGTCCTCTTTTTATCGTCGAACTTTTATTTTTCACGCAATCACCCTATCAATTTTATACTTGTTGTTTTTGTCCTTTTTCCTTTTCCTCTTTTCGCGATTTTGCATAAGCTGAAATCAATTTGTAATATGCGTTTGCCATCATCCAGATGCTTTCTTTCTCATCTTCAAAGAACGCAATATTATAGCCATCTAAATTATTGTTTAATTTAATTAGGTAATCTTTTAAAACGAGCGCTCCGCCGCCTACGAAGTAACAAATTTCCGTTTGAGAATTTCTTTGCCACGTATTTCTCAAAAATCGATACTGTTTCTTTGCCAATTCCAAGAGAATTCTGTCGACGATATCATGGACGCTTGTTCGATTGCCTCTTACCATAATATGGTTTCTGTCTTGATTGCGTGTAATTATTTCGACAACATCCCGTCTGCTGTCCAATTCGACCCCATGTCTCGTTCTGATTTCTTCTCTGATCTCATCCAATGATTCTGCCACACCTACGTTATAGCCTTGCGCTTTATCATCATCTACATTGCGATTTTTAATTACAGCGATATCAGTAGACAGCCCTCCAATATCCTGAATGATGATTTGTTTATCAACCAAATCACGGTTGATAATATTGAGATTGTTATCCATCACAAGATTAATATATGCAGCGAAACCTTCTGGATAGACTTTAACTTCATCAAATTTGATATTTACTTTTAATCCTTGATATTTAGGCGTTACTAAAAATTCTACTTGGTGAACAGAACCAAGCAATCGAGAACGATAACCAACATCTTTTCCTTCTTTTACTTCCCGCAATGGCAATCCAGTACCTAATATATATGTTGCATCAATTACATTATTGGATCTTGGAAAAATTGACTTATTTTCTTCCCGTACTGCATCCAGTGCAAGGGTTGCAAACAGCATTACTAAAGTCTGATCTTCTTCTGATTTGCTCGAACCAGGATCTAGTTCCGTTGCATTATTGCTTTTTGTTGCCAGATGACCTACCCGATAAATAACATTATTTTCTCTTAGGGCAGGGGAGTGTACTTTAATATGTATTCCTTCCAATGGATTCTTTTTGTCCAATTCCTCAATTCCAATAACCGGACGATCTTCAGTATCAATTGCTACAACATTTGGAATATTAAGCTCAAAATCCGCCTTCCCGAAAATCGCTTTCACTGAGTCATTGCCAACGTCAACTGCAGCAATTCTACTTTTAGTCATACTCACACATACCTCTCTTCAATTCTTGGTAAAAATTGATAACGCTTACTATCTATTAGAATATACTAGATTTGTTTTTTCATCAATATCATATTTTTTGTATACATTTTTGTAGATTTGTTTTCGTTTTTGTTTACTTGTATTACAAATTGTAAACATATCGAAATAACTAATTGTATTCATGATTGTATACATGTACACAAATTTGTTTTCTTTTGTAAACATAATGTTTACAAGTATACAAAAACATAAACATTGAGTGAAATCCAAGAAATTCCAGAAATATCCATTTGAAAAGTCGTCAATAAAACAAAAAATTAAAAACTCCCCTACCCTATCCATTTAAATCAATCATAAAATTTGCTTGGACTGGAAAAAAATTAACTGATATTTATTTCCAGTCAAACAATAATGACTAACCTTTTCCATCAACAACAAAANGTGCAATAAAAAAATTTCTCTTCCACGCNAAATATTTTCATATTTGCGTTAAAATATGACTATGTTTATTTTTCATAGATTCCATTACTAGGTGTAAAATAATACATAGCTGTTTAGCTTTTACACGAAACGGACAAGATAGCATTAAACAAGAGATAATTTTCAATCCAAAATTGGAGTGAACTCAATTGCAAAACAAAAAAGAACTAATAGTTTTATTTATCGTTATGTTTTTAGTGATGGTTGGGTTTGGAATCATCATTCCAGTATTACCTTTTTATGCTGAAGATTTAGGCGCCTCCCCTACCCAACTAGGTTTGCTGATGGCAGTATATTCTGTTATGCAGCTGATATTTTCACCGATATGGGGAAGAATATCAGATCGAATCGGTCGAAAACCGGTCATGATTTTAGGAATCACCGGACTTGCAATATCGTTTTTCATGATGGCCTATGCAAGCAAATTGTGGATGTTATTTGCGGCAAGAATAATTGGAGGTCTTTTATCATCAGCCAACATGCCAACGGTCATGGCATACGTTGCAGACATTACTACAGAAGAAGATCGCGGAAAAGGAATGGGGCTCATCGGCGCATCGGTTGGTTTGGGATTTATATTAGGACCAGCGATCGGTGGAATTTTTTCAAAAAATAATTTAAGTACACCATTTTTTATTGCAGGAATCTCCTCTTTCATAACGATATTTTTAATTCTATTCATATTAAAAGAAACATTAACAGAGAAAAAAGAAATTCAGGAAGAGCAAAAATTTTCATTGAAACAATTAATTGTACAGCCGCTAGCAATTTTATATTTTCTTCAGCTTTTTGTATCAATGTCCTTGTCAGGATTAGAAGCAACTTTTGCATACTTTGCAGCTCAAAAAGCCGGATTAACCAGCGTCGATATTGGGTATATTTTTATGATAATGGGTATAGCAGGCGCAGTCGTTCAAGGTGGATTAGTCGGGCCATTAACAAAAAAATTTGGAGAAGGTTTTGTCATACAAATAGGAACAATGATTTCAGCAATCGGATTTGGCTTGATTTTATTCATAGACAGCTTTTTAAAAGCGGCTATCTTTTTAACAATATTTGGGCTTGGAAATGGTGTGATTCGGCCTTGCTTGTCCGCATTGCTGACAAAAAAATCAACAATCGGACACGGAAGCACAACTGGAATGCTTTCATCATTCGATTCATTAGGCAGAATCATGGGCCCGCCTCTAGCTGGGTGGCTCTTTTCGAAAACAATTGGTCTTCCATACATATCAGGAATTGTTTTATCCATTGCCGCTTTTCTATTGTTCTTCATTTACAAAATAAAAACCGACAAACATGAACAAACCTCAACACAATAGAATTTAAAAAATGCGGTCAACTTCTGAAATTGACCGCATTTTTTCTATCAACTCTCTTCGCAGCGCAGCGCATTTTGTAATATTTGAATCAGTATTTCCAAATAATCAATCATATTTCATGCAACGGATATAGCCTCGATTTTGACTTTCGAGGATTTCACCCAACTGAAATAATGCATCTTCATTCCCGTTTTTGCTGATTAACTGTACTGCGATCGGCATATTATGCCTATCCGTTTGAATTGGAATTGTTAAAGCAGGAAGACCCCAGACGTTAGCATATGCAACATAAGGCATATATTTTAAATAAGTTTTACGAACAGAAAAAATTTCACTATATACTTTCCCATGTTCAAGCGCGCTTGTATGATACACAGGCAAAATCAAAATCCGATTTTCCAAATATTCATCAAGTTGAACATCACCTTTGGCAAGAAAGGCTTCGATTTCTTCCACTCTTTTTTTCGAAGGTTTAAATAAGTTTGCTCCAATCAATGCCCAAGATAAATAGCGATGGACATCAGACTTGCCAGAGAGAAGTTCTTTCATATACTCCTTCACATCATTTCGTTTGGACCCAAAAACAAGTTCAGCAATATTTTCGCCACCGTCAATGGACATAATTTCCTGCCAGATTAATGCTACCTTATCTAAAAACGGAGGAACCGCTTTTTTCGCATCAAAATCATCTTTTAATTGTTCGTAAATCGTGTCAAGCATCTTTGCGGTATCATCAGAAATTGGATAGTTCGTCCGCGGTAATATTTTGATTTTAAAATTCGAAATATCTTTCCTAGGGGCGGGCTTCTTCGCAATAATGTTATAAATCAGTTTAACGTCCTCAACTGATTTCGCCATCGGACCGATTCCAAGCATCCGTTCCTGAAGAGGAATATCTGTATAAGGGAAACTTCCTTCCTGCGATACTTGCCGATTGCCAGATTTAAACCCGATTACACCATTAAAATGACTTGGAAAACGAATTGATCCGCCAATGTCAGAACCCAATCCTGCTGCAGCGCCTCCAACAGCAATCAATGCACCTTCCCCACCGCTTGAACCGCCGGCAGTTTTTGATAAATCCCATGGGTTATTCGTCCTGCCGTACAACTTATTATCAGTTTCCTGACAGAAACAAAGCGTGGGAGTATTTGTTTTGCCTAATATAATTGCCCCTTCTGCTTTTAATGCTTTTACAACATCAGCATCCTTATCACTAACAGCGTCTTTCCGACTGATCAGTCCGCCAGTCGTTTTCATTCCTGCAACGTCAAAAGATTCTTTCATACTGATTGGAACACCGAGAAGCTTTTTATTTCCAACACCATTTTGCTGAATTTCTTCATCCGCTTTTTCTGCTTCTGCCAAAGCCTGTTCAAAACGATCTTCAACGAGACAATTAATCTTGTCGTTCACTTTCTTTAAATGAGCAATAAAAACTTTTGTCGCACGCAGAGACGAAATTTCTTGACTGGCAATTTTTTTTGCAAGCGTACTCGCATCCATTGATAAAATTTCATTGTCATTCACAGCATCATCAGTTTTCATAACATCACCCATGAAACTTCCCCTCTCCTGCATCACGTTCCATACAATCTTTCATATAAAACTACTTCAACAATAAAAGTGAAATCCCTTTTCAAAATATAAAGAAGCACATCAGTTGATGTTCTCTTTCACGCTGGCGCTCTATTTCATGACAAGCCCACCGTCAACAATTAAATTTTGTCCTGTTACCGCTCTTGCCCAAGGTGATGCAAAAAATAGTACAGCATCTGCGACATCTTCTGGTGCAGTAACTTTTTTTAATGGAGTAGAATTTTGAATCAGTTCAAAAACTTCATTGGTTGTCGCTTTGCTTGCATCCGTAATTTTTAATAATCCGGCCGATACCATATTAACCGTAATGCCATGTGCACCCAGTTCATTTGCCATGTTGCGGGTAAATCCAAGCAATGCCGCTTTTGCCGTCGTATAGTCATGATATGGAACAACAGGATTTTGAACGAGATTCGTTCCGATATTGATAATGCGTCCAAACTTCATTTCTTTCATTGCAGGCAAACCGGCTTGCACTGTATTCAATGCCGCTTGAACGGCGCCTTCAAATTGGGCTAAATAATCATTCCATTCAATTGCATTTGCATCTTTTCGCTTTACTGGATCAAATGCATAATGAATTAAAGCATTATTGACAATTGTAGTGATTGGTGAATGAAAATATTTTTTCGCTTTTTGAAATAAATCATTCACTTCATCAAGTTTGCGGACATCCGCATGAATCGCAATCGCATGTTCACCGATTTCTTGNGCAAGTGCTTCCGCTNTATCTTGGCTAGAAAAATAATTGATGACAACGCGNGCGCCTTCCCTAGCAAAAGCTTTCACAATCGCCGCCCCGAGTCCACGNCTTCCTCCTGTGACTAGAACGACTTGCTCTTGCAAATTCAATCAAATCCCCTCCAAATTAAATTTTTTTCAATAAAATGCAAAAACGATCATGGAGTCTATGGAGGGATTGCCCGCAATAAAAAAAGTCCCTTCATATGGGAACCTGATAACAAGGAAGAGACAGAATAAAACACGTTCATGCCCGTCACGATTCCCTACGCTGGTATTACCCAGATCAGGTTCCAAGAGTTGAAAAGCTTTACGCGCTTTTCTCTCAGCCCGGCAATTCGGGCACCCCCATGTGATCGTGCATTTTATTGATTTACTTTCAGCTTAATCGATTTTTGAAAATGATACAACAAACGAAACGGGCATCTTACAGCCCGTTCCTAATCATTTCGATGGTGCTAAAATCAACTTTTGTCCATCTACATTACGGATTTTCGTTTCATGATACGTTCCATTCACCCAGTCAGGCATTTGGTCGTGATACCATTTGCTTTTAAAGTGGCCATCTTGACCCGGTCCGACAATATGATAGCCAACATCAGGATTTGCCATATCGATAACAAAACGCCATGAAGCCCCGTGATTCACTTCACCCGTTTCAATATCGTAACTTGCTTCCATGACAGTTACAGCGCTTCCGCCGACTGGAATCGGTTTTTCTCGGTTAAACAGATAAGCTAAAATCGGATTTGCGCTCGACAAAGGATGATAGAATTGGACTCGATGATAGTCTCCCCATTTCCACGTTTTTACGTCTTTACCAAACTCGCTTGACAATTTTTTCACCGTTTTTTTCAAAGAGTCCGCCAGCACTTTTTCAAGCCCGCCATTATCTTCTATCCAAACAGATTTTTCTCCATTTAACGCTTTTCGCAACAGTTCATCGGTCGTTTGCCCGTGTGCCGTAAACAGTTCCATCATTGATTCAGGAATTTCAGCGTATAAAATCTTTTCAATCTCCAAAAACCAATGATGGAAAATAAGCGGCTGCGGCAAATGTGCATCGTCTTTAAAGTTCCATTCTTTCAGAACTTCAATCGCTTGCGATTCCAAATCATTCCATTTCACATGCTTCAAAGCTTCAGCAAACATCGGAACAAATTCACGAGCCCGCAAATTCATCGTATCCATTTGCAGCGCCTTCATATCTTCTAACGTAAAATCATCGCGGGATTCAAGCACTTCCGCGATCCGTTCGTAGCGATACGGCTGCGCCCACACGTTGGAAATGTGATATGGATAGTTATCACCCGTTACTTTATTGTTTGCCGTCGCTATATAGCCTTTTTCCGGGTTGACCACCTTAGGCAGTTCAGAAAACGGAATGTATCCTTTCCATTCATATTTCGCTTCCCAACCTGGAAGTGGAACTAGCGCATCTTCGCTATTTTCATAGATTGGGATTTTTCCATTTGCTTTGTACGCAATCGTGCCATCTTTGGATGCAAACACAAAATTTTGCGTCGGAACGTGAAACTTCTCCAATCCTTTTTCAAACTCTTCCCAGTTTTTCGCACGGTTAATTTCTAAAATCGCTTCAAGCTCGGTTGTTGGCTCTAACGCTGTCCAACGAAGCGAAAGAACGGTGTCTTTGCCGCTTTCATGAGCAAATTCTGAAATAATTGGACCGTGGCGCGTTTCGAGCACTTGATAATCGATCGTTTTTCCATCTTTGACTTGAATCGGTTCATCAATCACAGTCGCTTTTTCCCATTTGCCTTCAAATAAAAACTCCAGCTCGTTATCCGGATTTCGCTTTTCAATGTACAGCTGCTGTACATCAGGGCCAGTATTCGTAACACCCCACGCGATATGATCATTGTGCCCGAGAATGATGCCGGGTACGCCCGCAAAAATGACACCGCTTACGTTCATGTCATCAGTTTCCAGATGCATTTGCAGCCAAACAGACGGAGTTGCAAGCCCCAAATGCGGATCATTGGCAAGGAGCGGTTTTCCGCTTTTCGTTTTTTTGCCGCTTACGACCCAATTGTTGCTTCCATTAAACGCATGAGAAATCACGGCATGTTCAAAGCTTTTTGCCACGTCCACTTTCTCGATTTCTTCATCTTGAATAATCGTCTTGCGTCCTTTCGGATATTGCGGGAACAATTCATGCGCTTTTTCTTCTGGAAACTCTTTTAGCAAATAATAGTTAAATGCTTGCCGTTCCCAATGTCCGCCGAGATCATATGCCATGTACTTTCCGATCGTAAGCGAATCAATCGGCGTCCATTTTTGCGGTTTTGAATCTAAAATCGTAAACTCAACCGGCAAACGATTATTTTCGATCGCTTCCTCAATGTAAGCGTTTACCCCGTCAGCAAACCATTGCAGCACTTGCTTTCCATAATCGGAATAATGTTCATAAGATTTTTCCGCTGCGCGCCGAAGTCCGAGCGTCCGGAAAAACTTATCCCGTTCCACCAATGATTCACCGACAATTTCACTCAACGTTCCCGATGCTTGCCTGCGTGACAATTCCATTTGAACAATGCGGTTTTGCGCTTGAATATATCCTTGAGCAATGTACAGGTCGCGATCGCTTTTTGCTTTAATATGCGGAATTCCTTTTTCATCCGTTGTGACAGTGACTTCATCTTCTAAAATATCCAATTCTAGCGTCCCTTCGACTTTCGGCAAAGAACGGTTCACATAATGATTGGCATATAGAAGTCCAGAAACTATAATAACGATGAGCAGCCCAATAATAAGAGCCAGGCT
>JGI1652J44930_10000355_pt1 | contig 18041 bp, 17 predicted proteins | sample NewIslsDNAsample_FD_44930 | JGI IMG/M metagenome (IMG submission 44930)
AAGCATGAATGCAAGGATTCCACCCAACATTGCCGTCCATAGCAAGAATAAGGGCATGCTTTCAAAACCCAGCCACAACGCGGCGGCAGACATCAATTTTGCGTCTCCCCCTCCTAGCCAACCGCGTGCAAACATGACGAAGCCGACGGCGAGTGTGAGCAGTCCTGCGCCGAAGTGAACGAGAAAGAATGACCAACTTGCATTCGAAGCGATGGCTGACACAAAAAAACCTACAGCTAGGCCCGTAGAAATCCAATTCGGGATCTTAAATGTTATTAAATCCATTATGCCGGCAAGAGCCATTGCGAAAGGGAATACCAAAAGTGGAGGATAAATTGCCATAGGATCCCAACGTTTCGATGGTCTTACTCACCTGGGATGTGCCACCAGAAATATGCCCGGCTCTAGCCGAGCCGGGCGACAGAGTTTGGTGCGAACGTAAGCTGGATCAATTANTTATTCGCNTNCTCAAGCTCGCTCTTGACCTTCCCGAATGTAGCATCAAGTTGATCACCAACGGCGCCAAGAGTGGCAATGATTGCAACCGCCAGCAAGGCAGCAATCAGCCCGTACTCGATAGCCGTCGCTCCGGACTCGTCCTTAAGGAAACGCTTGAACATATTCATATGACTCAACTCCCACTCGTGTTTGGCGCCTCCGCGCCGTGTTCTGCTGCATTTGAGCTGAACACGAGCAAAATTAGATTTGATCTCTTGCCGAGAAGTAAAAGTCGAAGCTGAACTTTGAAAAGTTTGCTCTACTTCGGCGTGTGAGGCATGAATTTCTAGTTATATTCCGCACGTTTTGATTGTAATTAGAAGTCTCCCGAATTTTGTGCGGAATATCGCCGTGTTGTCGTGGTGATAGCATCGTTAAAATGTTGTGAAACTCAACAATTCTGAAGATTTGAAAGGAAGTACTGCGGTTTCCAGTTAGATAGCCGAGCGGCTGCCGTAGCCTTCGTGCGCCGTTTCCGAATTTTTCACGCTTCCGCGCCCTAATCCGATTGACTCAAATGATATCAGGGGGAGGCTGTGTCTTTGTATCGCGTTCAGATTGGTGCTCGCTTCACAGTGGCTTCAATTGTCGCGGGGCTGACTGCATTGACGGCATCAGCAGGCGACGCCGCGGCGGACGATCTCATCGTCAAATATGATCAGTCGCAGCTTTGGCGGCTTGAGCGGCCAATCACCGAGATCATCATCGGTAATCCCACCATCGCGGATGTCACCATTCAAAGTAACGATCTTCTCGTGGTCACCGGTAAGTCGTTCGGCATCACGAATATCATTGCGCTTGATGCTAATCGTGAAGTGGTTGCCGAGCGGCGTGTTCTCGTCCAACGGGATGAGCGAAAGGTCGTGAATCTCCACAAGGGCGGCAAGCGAGAGAGCTACAACTGCTCACCTCAGTGCAATCCAATGACCACCATTGGTGACGATCCGGAGTACTTCGAGACGGTGGCGAAGCTTTCGGAGCGCAAAATAAAACTCTCCTCCGGGGCGGGTAGTGCAGACGCCAATTGATGCGCCTTGGATCGGAATGCTTTTGCGGAGTGTCAGCGAACTCGGTAACCGCCTAGCGTCGCCCCGGGGCCGATTTCTGCGAATGAGCGGTCGAGAGAGCGGATTATGTATTTAGTTAGCCCCGTGCGTTCGGTTTCTCAGCAACGTTCGGTTGGTCTCGCACGATCCTGGGCGCGAGATGAAAGGGGAACTACAGCCATCGAATTCGCACTGGTGGGTCTCCCGTTTTTTATGTTTCTTTTCGGCATCTTTGGTTTGGGGCTTTATTTTTTTACGACATTTTCTCTCGAAAGCGCCGTCGAGCAGGCTTCCCGCTTGATCCGCGTCGGTTTTGTGCAGGAAAGCGGGATGACGGCGGAGGAGTTCAAGCAGGAGGTGTGCAAGAGATTGCCGGCATTTGTTGATTGCGACGGCAAGATGCGTGTCAACGTGCAGAGCTATTCCGATTTCGCCTCTATAATACCCCCGGCCTGCACCGATACAGAGGGTAATCTCGTGCCGCCGCACGGCACAAGCTACAATACTGGTGGAGCGAGTGAAGTGGTGTTGGTCACGATTTGTTACGAGTGGGATATGGCTGGCCTCCTGCCCTTCTTAAAGCTAGGCAACATGCCAAGCGGCGCCGCGCTTATACAGGCTTCGGCCACGTTTCGAACGGAACCTTACGGGGACTGAGGGAAGCGGCATGAAGGGCTGGCTAGGGAATACTGCTCGGTATTTCACCTGCTACCTGCGGGACCGGCAAGGAGTGGCGGCAGTCGAATTTGCCCTGATTGTTCCGATCCTTTTTATGCTTTTTGCTGGCACCATCGAGTTCAGTCAGGCGCTGACCGTCGAACGGCGCGTGAGCCAGGTAGCGAACGCGACGGCTGATCTTGTGGCGCAGACAAAATCGATTACGACCAGCGAAGTCGCGGGCATCATGGAGATTGTTGGCCACCTTATGCGCCCCTATGATCCTCAGCGGCTGCGAGTAACGATCCTCAACGTCATCGCAAATATCAGCAGACCAAATGATACGAGGGTTTGCTGGTCGTTTGAGTACAATGGTGGCACAGCCACGTATACCGACGGAGAGCCCTATCCTCTACCCGACGACGTCGTTGAGCCGGGAGGCAGCGTTATCGTTACCGAAGTGGAATACGACTATGTGCCCATGATTTTCAGTTATTTCATTAAGTCCGCGTTTTCTCTGAAGGAGACTCATTATCTTAAGCCTCGTCTGTCGAGCTATGTACAGTACAATGGCATGACGTGCGGTTGAGCTTCAAAAAGCTCAGTTAATTACACCAAGCTGTTCGCTACCTGCTGGTGAGCAGCGTCCCGTACAAGTGTAGCAAGTCGTTTAACCACCTGGGTTTGCTCCTTCCACCGAGGAAATATCAGGATATACGTCAGTTCGATAGCTGGCTCGAAGGATCGTATGGCCATGCCAGGCTTTAGGCTGGAGCGTGCAACAAAAGCGTCAGCAACGGCGATCCCTAGGCCGCGCCCAGCAAGTTCGCAAGCTACAAGTCCATTTGGTGTCTCCAGCCGAATATTCGGCGTTGCGCCGATAGTCCGAAACGTCGCGTCAAGCCGTTGCCGCATGACTGTTCGCGGGGCGTTGGCAACTAAGGGTTGCCCTACTAGATCGGAAACATGAATTGTTTTTTTGGTCGCAAGCTCATGATCCTCGCGCATAACTGCGACGGCGCTGATCGTGACCATGGGTTCAATTTCGATAATGTCGCTGTCTAGTGGGAGAACGGTAATTCCAAGATCAAACTGTTCTTTTCCGAGCCAAAGTTCGATGTCGAGGCGAGAGCGGGCGTCGATGGATGCCGTGAAGCCTGGATATTCGGCTGTCATTCTTGCTATCGCCTCGGCAATCAACGCCTCCGTGACGTGAGGTGCCGTAAGTATGCGGACGTGTTGGCGCTGTTGGGTGCGGACGCGCTCAGCTGCGAGTTTGACTTCGTCAAGGCTGTGTAGCGCGTGCTCGACATGCGAGTAGAATGCTCGCGCTTCAGAAGTAGGAACAAGACGCCGTTTCTCGCGGTTGAAAAGCGGAAATCCAACCTCTTGTTCCAACGCAGCTAACAGACGGCTCACTTGAGGCTGCGTCTTGTGCAGTCGCTGCGCTGCCTCGTTGAGCGAACCGCCCTCCATAAAGGCTCTAAGAGCCTCTAACCCCTTGATATTCACTCAAGTCATCCTTGCGCATAATGCATGAACATTTGCGTAATATGAAATTGACGCATGAAGCAACGGCTTTAGGGTGTCAAGAAGGTGTGGTGTTCCGGAGGGGCCTGGATGTCGGACAGCGACGCAATGTGCTCGGCCTGGCGCAAGCCACCGTCGCGTTACTTGGAGGAGAGGCCCCCGCGCTTCCGTCTGCCTGAACGGCCTCGCTCGCTCTATCTCACGATGCGAGACGGCTGCCGCCTCGCTGCAGACATCTATTTGCCACTGGGTGAGACGCCGGTAGGCGGTTTCCCGACCATTCTTATTCTTACGCCGTACTATCGGCGTTTCGCGCTGCGCGAAGGCGCCTCTCCGACAACGGATCCGAGCCCAAATGCAGGCAAGTATCGGGATTTTTTTGTTCCGCGAGGGTACGCACTCGTCGTTGTCGATGTACGGGGTACGGGTGCGAGCTTCGGCACACGGGACTCCTTCCGGTCACCGGTTGAACGGGAGGATTACCGCGAGATTGCGGATTGGATCGTCGCCCAGCCGTGGTCGAAAGGGATCATTGGTTCAACGGGTATTTCTTACCTCGGTGCTGCGGCTTGCTTCCTTGCGAGCACTGGGCATAAAGCGGTTAAGGCAATCGCCCCGCTTTTCGCGGTGTGGAACACGTACGCCGACCATCTCTATCCTGGCGGAGTCCTGCTGAATAACTTGGCCCGGACCTACGATGAGCTGATGATCGGCCTCGATCACGATCGTCGAGATATTCTCGCGCGCCAGCCCTACTTTAGTAATCCGGACTTCGCCGGGCCTCAGCCGGTGGATGAGGACGTCGACGGGTCTCTCTGCCGCGCTGCGGTCAGGGAGCACTTGGCCAATTTTCATATGCCGGATTTCATTTCGGAATTTCAATTTGCCGATTCTCGATTGCCTTACGACGAGGCTTTCGGCGCGTTCTCGTTTAGCCCGTACCATTACGCTGAGAGCATTGACCCTGACGTAGCCATCTATTCGATTTCGGGGTGGATGGATGGCGCAGGCTTTTCCAACGGCTCCATCGCTCGCTACTTGTCCCTGCCGAACAAGAAACAGCACCTGCTTCTCGGGCCGTGGGACCACGGCGCGAGGACCAATGTTTCGCCATGGCGCAAAAGCGTCCAACCTGAGTTCAATGTCCTGGCTGAGGTGCTGCGGTTCTTTGACCACTACCTCATGGGGTTAGATACCGGCCTCCAGCACGAGTCACCGATCCATTATTTCTGTCTGCACGAAGAACAATGGCGCGAGGCGACTTCGTGGCCTCCGATCGAGGACAGCAAAATTTTTTATCTTTCAGCTAGCGGCGCTCTTAGTGCAGCTATCGGCAGTCCAGGCGAGGACATCTATCGGGTCGATTTCACAGTTGGCACCGGTTCGTTGACGCGTCACGAACGCCTCTCAGCAATCGATACCTCCGAGTACTATACTGACTGGCAGGGGCGTGATGAGCGCATGCTTTCGTATACGTCTCCGCCTCTAGAAGAAAAGGTCGAGATTGCTGGTCATCCTGTGGTCGATCTTTGGCTAAAATCGAGCGAACGCGATGCGGTTCTGCATATCTACTTATCTGAAGTTGAGGCCGATGGCACAGTGCGTTACGTAACGGAAGGAGTTCTGCGCGCGCTNCACCGAAAAGAAGCGGAGCCCCAGCGTTTCCAGAAGTGGACATGGCCTTTCCGTGATTTTTCGAGAGCAAATGCAGAGCCGCTCACACCGGGTGAGCCAGCGCGAATGCGCTTTGCTTTGCTTCCGACGGCTTGGGTCTTCCAGCGCGGTAGCAGAATTCGCATGTCAATCGCTGGCGCAGACTGTGATCATTATGTCCAGTTGCCCCACGGACGCCCTCCGGTCCTCGGCATTCAGCGCGGCGGACGTATGGCTTCGGCACTGACGCTTCCTTGGCGTCAGGGAGGGATTCAGTCCAAGACGAGAGGAAAACCATGAGAGTAAAATCGGCCCTCTGGACGATCAGTTTTGCCGTCCTCGCATCTTTCCCAGCTTTTGCGGGGAAGGACAATGATNCGTTGATCTGGGCGACAGCGACCGAGATGGACACGCCCGACTTGTATTACGGAAATCAGCGCGAGGCGTTGATCACCGCGTACGCGCAGTGCGACAGTCTTCTGTACCGCGATCCCAAGACAAACGAGTATTTGCCTTTGCTCGCAACGAGTTGGAGGTGGCTGGATGATACCACGCTTGAGATGGAACTTCGCANAGGCGTAAAGTTCCACGACGGAACAGATTTCGATGCCCAGGACGTGGCTGACACCCTGAATCACCTCGCTGCCCCCGACAGCGACATGAAGATCCGCGTGGTCGTCGACTGGATTAAGAATGTCGAGGTGGTCGACACGCACAAGATTCGCATTCACACGAAAGGGCCTACACCAGCTGCGTTTGAATACCTCTCTGGTACCTCGCCGATTTATCCATCGGGGCACTATCAAAAGGCTCCCGAAGTTCCGGGCGCTGATGGCAAAACGCGCCGCGATTGGGGCGCAGTTCTTCCAGTCTGTACCGGGCCATACAAGATTGAGAGTTACCAGCCGGGTCAGTCGCTTACGCTCGTCAAGAATCCTGACTATTTCGAGGGAAGTCCGAAAGGAAAACCCACGATCGGNAAGATCNTTTATCGGACGATCAAGGATACTGAAACACAAGTCGCGGAGCTGGTGACCGGCGGTGTCGACTGGATCTGGGGCGTTCCGCCCGAGAATGCGGACATGCTGAACACGATGCCCAATATTACCGTGGTCTCCGCGCCAACCATGCGTATGTCGTTCNTGGCGCTCGACGCAGCGGGCCGCACAGGCAAAAATCCTCTGACAGACGTGCGTGTCCGGCGGGCCATTGCCCATGCGATCGACCGTGAGGCAATCGCAAAGAATCTCGTCGGTGAAGGTGCAGCTGTTCAGAAGTCGCTGTGCGTGCCGATACAATTCGGCTGCGAAACGGACGTGGTACAATACGAGTATAATCCGGAAAAGGCAAAGCAGTTGCTCGCCGAAGCTGGGTATCCGAATGGTTTCACTGTTCAGTTTTACGCCTATCGCGATCGGCCGTATTCTGAAGCTGTTATCAATTATCTGAGGGCAGTAGGGATCAATGCGGAACTGCAGTTCCTGCAGTGGCGGGCTCTGCGTCCCCTCATTGTAGACAATAAGACGCCGATTGCACACCTGACCTTCGGCTCGAATGGAATGCTCGACGCGTCAGCTTCGACCGGCCATTATTTCCAGTTCAGTCCGGACGACTACGCCCGTGATGAAGAGGTGCGAGATTGGCTTGCCAAAGCAGAAAAGACGATGGATCCGGCAGTCCGCAAGGAGCTCTATTCGAAGGCGCTGAAGAAGATCGCCGATCAGGCGTATTACCTTCCGCTATTCATCTATGGCCGGACGTATGCCTTCACGAGCGATCTCGACTATCCTCTGACTGATGACGAGATGGCACACTTCTACATGGCCAAGTGGAAATAGCTCAGAACGGGTGCGGGAATAACCCGCACCCCACCGAGGGATATGACGTATTTTATCCTCAAGCGTATTTGCGTGACGTTTCTGGTGATCGCTGTTACTTCGGTGGTCGCCTTTTTGCTTGTCCATTTGTCGGGCGACCCCGCTGCGGCAATGGCTGGGGAGGGTGCTACCGAGAGTGACATTGCTGCCGTCAGACAGCTCTATGGTTTCGACCGGCCATTGATAGTCCAATATTTTGATTGGATTGGCCGTGTGCTGCAGGGCGAGTTCGGCCGCTCTTATTATTTGCGTATGGATGTCGCCGATGTCCTTGCCGATCATATGCCAGTGACAGCAACTCTTGGCGTGCTGGCACTCAGCTTCGCGCTACTTCTCTCGATCCCGTTAGGTGTTCTCGCGGCGCTCTACCCCAATACGTTGATCGATCGCATAGCGCTTTGGCTAGCTGTTGCAGGTCAGGCGCTGCCCTCATTCGTGTTCGCTTTAGGGCTCATGTACATATTTGGCGTCTATTTCCGACTGCTGCCGATTTCAGGCGGCGCTACATGGGCCCACTTCATCATGCCTGCTATTGCGCTGGGTTACTATGCAACTCCTGCTATAATGCGGTTGACGCGTTCGGGCATGATGGACGTGCTGCAATCCGATCATGTTCGCACGGCTCGCGCCTATGGCCTCGCCCCTTGGCGCGTCGTTGTTCGGCACGGACTTCGGCATGCGATTATTCCGGTCGTGTCACTCGCTGCCGTCCAGCTCGGCTTCATGCTTGGAGGCTCGATCGTCATTGAGACGATTTTTTCATTGAAGGGCCTTGGGTATCTGGCTTGGGAGTCCATTCAGCGTGCGGATATCGAGGTGATCCAGGCGATTCTGTTGGTCATTGCCACAGCTTATGCCTTTCTTACCCTTCTTGCTGACTTGCTGAACGCGGTTCTCGATCCGCGCATTCGGATGTCCTGAGTGCAATGACAGTCGCAGCTAATTCCGCAGCACCGACGATTGACCGCTCCATGTCGCCGGGCCGAGTGGCCCTGCGGCGCGCGCTCCGGCATGGCAGCTTTTGGGTTGGCGGGCTCATCCTCCTCGCGATTACGATTGCAGCGATTCTCGCTCCGGTGCTCACCCATCATGATCCGACGGCACAGGATCTGGCGCGGCGATTTCTGCCACCCATTTGGGCTGAGAAGGGTTCCTGGGAGCATATTCTAGGAACCGATAACCTTGGGCGGGATTATCTGGCGCGGCTCCTCTACGGCGCTCGCATCTCCCTCATTATCGGATTGTTCACCGTACTTATTTCCGGGGTCATCGGCACGGCGCTCGGCGTGGCTGCCGGTTACTGGGGCGGTTGGGTTGATCTCATCATCAACTTCGTGGTGACCATCCGTCTGACGCTTCCGGTCGTGCTCGTCGCATTGGTGGTCGTCGCCCTGATTGGAAGCTCCCTTTCCCTGATGATTGTCGTCATCGGGCTATTGTTGTGGGATCGCTTTGCCATTGTGGTTCGAAGTGCGACTCAACAGGTGGCGCAGCGCGAATTCATCATAGCCGCGCGGACGATCGGCAGCTCGACAAGCCGTATCTTGCTGAAGGAAATTCTCCCCAACATCACCGGCCCATTGATTGTAGTTGCTTCGATCGAGTTCGCGCACGCGATTTTGCTTGAGGCTGCTTTGTCGTTCCTGGGACTCGGTGTGCAGCCTCCTGAGGTGTCCTGGGGATTGATGGTTTCGGAGGCTAAGACGCAGCTCTTATTCCGTCCGTGGATGGTCGCCATTCCAGGCGCTGCGCTCGTGGCACTTATTTTCGCAATCAATCTCATCGGTGACGCCATCCGGGACGTGACGACGCCTGAGGGAAGAGCGTGAGATGCGTGGCGAACCGATCCTAGANGTTAAGGGGCTGCAGGTTGAAATTCCCGTAGAAGGCGCAGTTTTACGGCCAGTTCGGGGCGTCGACCTTAGCGTATCTCGCGGCGAGACTGTCGCGGTGGTCGGTGAGTCAGGTTGTGGCAAGAGCCTCACGGCGCTCGCCATCATGGGACTCTTGCCGCGGGCCGCACGATATACGTGCGAACGCATTACGCTCAAGGGCGAGGCCCTCACCAATGCATCACCACGCAGATGGCGGCAGCTGAGAGGCGATCGGATCGCGATGATTTTCCAGGATCCGATGACCGCGCTCGATCCCTGCTACCGCATCGGCGATCAGATGCGTGAGATCCTGCAGCAACATCGCCGGATTTCGAGTCAGGCTGCGCGCGAGAGGTCGCTCGAGCTCTTGCGTAAGGTCGGCATTCCGTCGCCAGAAGAGCGGCTTTCTCAATTTCCCCATCAGCTTTCCGGTGGTTTGCGCCAGCGGGTGATGATCGCCATGGCTCTGCTCTGCGAGCCGGAACTGATCATTGCCGATGAGCCAACTACAGCGCTCGACGTGACGATCCAGGCGCAAATTCTGCGCCTTCTGCGCGAAATCCAGCGCGACACTGGTATTGGCCTCATCCTCATCACACATGATCTCGGCGTCGTCGCAGGCATGGCGGACCGGATCGTGGTGATGTACGGCGGTGAGGTCGTCGAAGTCGGTGCCTGCGATGATGTCCTCAGCCGTCCTCTGCACCCTTACACGGAAGGCCTGATGCGCTCCATTCCGGTGCCGGGTCAGACGAAGCGCGGCGATCTACTTGGCTTTATTCCCGGAATTGTGCCTCGCCAGGTCGGTGAGCGCACGCGATGCGGGTTCATAGATCGCTGCCCTTATGCCGTCGAAAGTTGTGCAACGGGCCCTGTGCCTCTGAGCGCGGTTGGCAATGGGCGTGAGGTCCGTTGTGCTATTCCTGCGGAAAAACGCGATCCTCAAGCGTGGAATCGGTTGGCGGAGGCATCATGACAAATGATGTCCTGATCATGCGGGGGGTCACACGGGAATACGCCGTCGGGGGACCATTCGCGAAGAAAAAAACGCTCAAAGCCTTGCGCGGCATTGATCTCACCGTCTCTCGCGGGCAGACGCTCGGGCTCGTCGGCGAATCCGGTTGTGGCAAGTCGACTTTGGCGAAAATTTTGCTCGGCGTCGAAGAGCCAACAGCAGGAATCGTGTTGGTCGATGGACGCCCCCTAAATTCCTACGACCGGCTGGAGCGTGCAAAGCTCATTCAGCCGGTGTTTCAGGATCCTTATTCCTCGCTCAATCCACGTATGACCGTGGAGGCATCATTTCGGCGCCGTTGGCGGTTCGGGGAGTGGGGACGCGTGTTTCACGCCGCAAACGGGTCGAGGAGCTCGCTGCAGAGGTTGGTCTTCCTCGTCATCTCGTCGATGCCTATCCCAGTCAGCTTTCAGGCGGGCAGCGGCAGCGTGTAGCGATCGCGCGAGCGCTCATCGGCGAGCCGAAGATCCTGATTTGCGACGAGCCAACGTCCGCTTTGGACGTTTCGGTTCAGTCGCAAATCCTGAATCTCCTGCATCGATTGAAGCAGGAACTCAATCTGACCATGATCCTCATTAGCCATAATCTGGCCGTCGTGCATCATCTGGCAGACGAAGTTGCCGTCATGTACCTCGGCCAGATCGTGGAACGTGGNCCCAGCGAAGAAATTTTCGAGCGGCCGCATCACCCGTACACTGATGCTCTATTGAAGGCCGTGCTGATCCCGAGGCCAGGATCGCGATTGCCGGATCTCGGATTGCAGGCCGAATTTCCCAGCCCCGTCAATCCTCCATCCGGATGTGCTTTCCATCCGCGTTGTCCATATGCACAAGCCGACTGTTCGCGCATAGCGCCAGCTACACGCGGCGAGCGGCGCAGCTATCGCTGCCATTATCCGCTGAATTTGGCTGAAGCATCTCTGACATCTGCAGCTTCCTGACTGAGAGTTATCAATGTCTTCTCACATCGATTTGATTGTACGAGAGCAATGCCTCTTTGCCGACGGCCATGAGTTCGGAGATGCAGGCGCGTACGAGCGGCTGTCGGGAACCGTGGTTTTCCGTGTCGATCCCAAGGCTGAGGCGCAGCAGGGCGTGGTCGACATAGAGTTTGCCCCCACTGACGAAGATGGGCTGGTTCGGTTTGAAGCCGATTTCTGCATACTTAAACCAGTCGACCTAAGCNGGGGCAATCGGAGGCTTTTCTTCGATTATGGCAATCGGGGGAATAAGCGCGCGCTGCAGTTTTTCAATGATGCGCCACCTTCGAATGATCCGCGAACGCTCGCCGATGCTGGAAATGGCTTTCTTATGCGGCGCGGTTACACGATTGCGTGGCTCGGGTGGCAGGGAGACCTGTTGCCCGGCGATGGCCGGATGCTGCTGAAAGTTCCCGTAGCGACGGATAATGGTAAGCCCATTACGGGCATTGCAAGAACGGAATTTATCGCCGTTGAGCCAGGAACGAAAGTCTTCCCGCTGAGCTCTTTGATTTCCACCCGCAGCAATCCGACAGCATCGCTAGACACGAGGACGGCACGACTGACACGCCGCCGTTATGCCTTGAGCCAGCGCGAAGAGATTCCATCGGATCAGTGGTTCTTCGCCCGGCTAGATCAAGGCTCCGGCGTCGATAATCAGGGCCTGGAGCGCGCCGTCGTACCGTCCGACAGCCACATCTATCTCCCGTCGGGCTTCGAGCCAGGCTGGATTTACGAGCTAGTCTATCGGGCCAAGAACCCACTCGTGCTCGGCCTTGGCCACGTTGCTGTTCGGAACTTCATCAGCTTTTTGAAATACGGAGCTGAGACGAGTTCAGGAATGCCTAATCCCCTAAGGGACGGCCCAACTCGGATCGAGTACGCTTATGCCTGGGGCCGGTCTCAAACAGGGCGCTGTATTCGCGATTTCATCTACCTCGGCTTCAATGCGGATGAAGAAGGCAGGCGTGTTTTCGATGGCGTGATGCCCCACGTGGCGGGCGCGGGCAAGATGTGGATGAACCATCGGTTCGCGAACGTCGTTCTGCTACCGGGTCAAGAACATGAAAACCATTTCAGCCCGGTCGATCGGTTTCCCTTCTCATACGCTATTTCCACCGATCATTTCACTGGTCGTACGGATGGCATTCTGAAGAGACCAGAAACGGATCCGAAGGTCATCCACACGGATACGGCGTGCGAATATTGGCATCGTCGCGCGTCCCTTGTGCACACAGACACTCGGGGTAACGACCTCCCACAGCCGGACGATGTGCGGATTTATTTCTGGGCTAGCTCACAGCATTTCGCGGCACCCAACGTTGCCGCTCCGGCCAAAGGTCTCGCGCAGACCTATTTCAATGTCGTGGCCACCACGATGTTTTTCCGCGCTTGTCTCGATCTGTTAGACGATTGGGTGAGCAAGGGGATTGAGCCACCTCCAAGTCGGATTCCTCGTCGCGCTGATGGTACACTGGTTGATATCGAGGAGTGGCGGAAAATGTTTCCGCGCATTCCAGGTATCGCCACGCCGCGGGGGCCAAGTCGACTGGAACGGCTGGATTTTGGCCCCGACATCGACAGGGGCATCATCACCAAGGAGCCGCCGGATATCGTGCCAGGGGAGGAGTATCCTGTGCTCGTGCCTGCCGTCGATGAGGATGGCAATGATGTTGCGGGTGTGCGTGCTCCAATGGTGCAGGTACCGCTGGGAACCTACACAGGCTGGAGTCTGAGACGCAGGGAATTCGGNCACGGCGCCATGGTTGGTATTACGGGCAGCTATATTCCGTTTCCGGATACAGAGGATGAGCGAATGCAACTCGGTGATCCACGGCGTTCAATCCTGGCACGCTATGGATCGCCGGAGGGGTATGTTGAGGCGATCCGCAAAGCTGCTTTGTCGCTCGTAGAGGAAGGCTTTATGCTCGAAGAGGACGTAGAGCGGGCCGTGGCCGAAGCCAGGAACTGGGGACGGCCGCGCCACGATGTGCGTCTTTAATGGCGCCCCAACTCGACTGCGTAAGATGGGAAGCAGGAGGATCCTGGAATGGCGCAGAGCGGGATGGTTGTTTGCCCTCAGCCAGAAGCAGCCGAGACCGGAATTGAAATCCTAAAAGCCGGCGGCAATGCAGTTGATGCCGCCATCGCCTGCGCGATGGCGCAGACGGTTGTCGATCCGCTCATGTGCGGAATTGCCGGTTTCGGGAGCATGGCAATCTACATCCCAGAGCGCGGCGTCCACGAGTATATCGATTTCCATGCTCCCGCTCCGCTNGCAGCNAGTCCCGAAATGTGGGCGCACCTCATCAGAGGTGAAACGCGCGACGGCTTCGGCTTCATTCTCGAAGGGCGCGTGAACGAGCTCGGTTATCAGTCGATCTGTGTTCCCGCCGCATTGAGAGCTTTCGAACGGGCACACCGGACTTATGGTCGATTGCCGTGGAGTGCCATTCTTGAGGGGGCAATACGGTGGGCAGAGGAAGGTTTCTTCGTCAGGCCTGCGATGTACACCTTTTTCCTCGAAGACGGGAAAATGGGGCGGGCCGCAACGGCGGAAAGGCTGACGTACACTGCAGCGGGCCGCACCCTCTATTGTGCGCCNGACGGAAGTCCGAAGCGAATTGGGGAGANAATTCGCAATCCAGATTATGCGCAGACATTGCGCAAAATATCGGAAGAAGGNGCGGAGGCTTTTTACACTGGCGAGATCGCCGATCGAATGATCAGCGATATCCAGGCCCACGGGGGTCTGCTGTCAAGACAGGACCTCGAGCGCTATCAGCCGCGGTATGTGAAGCCGCTTGTCGGGACTTATCGCGGGCGCAGAATTACAACAAATCGTCCGCCTGGCGGCGGGGTCATGCTTCTCGAAATGCTGAACATTCTCGAGAATTTCGATCTCGCAAGCCTGGGGCACAATTCGCCAGAATACATCCGGGTTGTCACGGAAGCAATGAAGCGGGCGACCATCGACAAAGATCGCTACGTTGGTGATCCGGACTTCTTCGACGTCCCGCTGGATCGTCTAACCAGCAAGGCTTACGCTGCGACCTTAGCTGACGAGATACGCCGCGGGGAAAAAGCGCGTGTGCCGCGGTTGCAAGGGCCCGATCCGGCACCGCAGAACACGACGCACATTTCCGTCGTCGACAGCGAGCGCAATTGCGTGGCGATGACCCATTCTCTGGGAATGCCATCGGGTGTGATCACCGACGGGCTTGGCTTTTTCTACAACGGCTGCATGGGGGTTTTCGATCCGCGCCCGGGGCGCGCGGGAAGCATCGCGCCTGGGAAGTCCCGCTTCAGCGCCATGTGCCCAACGATCGTCTTCGAAGACGATCACCCGAGTCTTGTTCTCGGCGCACCTGGCGGAACCCAAATCGTCATGGGCGTATTACAGACCATTCTCAATGTGATCGACTTTGGAATGTCGATTCAGGAGGCCGTTGCCGCTCCACGGTTCTCGTCGACTGGAAATCCTATAGATGTTTCAAATCGCATTCCGCGATACGTAACGCGTGCCCTAGAAGCCGACGGGTACGAGGTCATACGCAATCCGTATGGTTATACGATTGGCTGGGTTCACGCGATCAAAATCCATCCGGCTCGCCTTGAAGGAGGCGCGGATCCTGGCAGAGACGGGGTCGCGTACGGTATTTGATCAAAGAAAAAAGTGGTCTTCCCGGAGGAAAGACTGGGCGTCAGTGTTTTGGGATAGCGTTTGAGAAACGCGCTATCGAGAAAGGAGCTATCGGCAAGTTTGTCGAGCCGGTGGTGATAAGTTCAGCCATTAAAGCTCCGACGCCGGGTCCAAGCTGAAAGCCGTGCGCCGAGAATCCGAATTGGTGATAAACGCCTTCGGCCGTAGAGCTGGGGCCAATGACTGGGATGTCGTCAGGCATGCGTGCCTCTATCCCGGCCCAGGCGCGAACGATCGTCGCCTGCCGCATAATCGGGAAGAGGTCCCACACCGTACGGGCACTTTCTCTGAGCTTGGTCCAGTCTAGCTCCGTGTAATTCGTATCAGGATAGGCGCGGCCCAGATGGCCGCCACCGATCAGTACTGTACCGTTATTGAATTGTTTGAACGACAGTTTGCGGCCGCGCAGTATCACGACGGGACGAATGAAGTGCGGCATGCGGGAGGTGATCATCAGCATAGGCGCGATAACCTCGAGCGGAACAGGCTCCCCGAACATCGCCGCAATTCTGCCAGCCCAAGCTCCCGCAGCATTGACGATAACTGGTGCCTCGAAAGTGTCTGCTGTCGTCGAGACGCGCCATGCCGCACCTTGGCGTGTAAATCCCGTTACCGAGACGCCTTCTACGACCTTCGCGCCGAGTTGAATTGCTTTGCGTCGGAATGCCTGCGTCGCTCGAAACGGGTTTGCGGCGCCGTCGCGACGGGAAACGACCCCGCCGGGACAGCTGTCGGATACAGCGGGGACGAGCTTTTTCAGCTCGACGCGATCGATCAGTTCCTCATGGGTGAAGCCCATTGCCCGCAATTCGTCCACGCGAGCGCGGAAGCTTTCGAGCTCGGCCTCGGTTTCTGCAACCAGCACCTGTCCTTCGGAAGTAAAGCCGCAGTCGTCCCCCACGAGATCCTCGATCCGCTCCCACAGCTCCATCGAAGCGACGGATAGGGGGACTTCCGCAAAGTGGCGGGCGAGTTGTCGGACGCCACCTGCATTGACACCGGAGGCGTGACGGCCAGCGTGATCCTTTTCGATTACGACTGGCTTAAGACCGCGCATTGCCAAATGCAAAGCCGTCGAACACCCATGGATTCCAGCACCAATGACGATGACATCGGCTGTGTGGCTCATCCGCGTACAACCGCCTTTACTGCTGTTTCGGATTGAGGCATCGCAGCGATTTCGGCCAGTTGAATAGGCTTGATTGGCGGCCGCAACCGATAATAGCCCACCTGCTGCGGAGAAACGTTTCTTTCGGCAGCGATCATTTCCGTAGCGGTCAAGCCGCACAGGCGGCCCTGACAGGGCCCCATGCCGCAGCGAAGAAAAGATTTCAGCTGGTTCGGACCCTCGCAGCCAAGCGCGACCATTTCCCGGATTTGCCCAGCGGTAACCTCTTCGCAGCGGCAGACGAGCGTCTCGTTCTTCTCGGGAATTCGGAAGTGCTTCGGCGGCTGGTAAAGCGTNTCAAGGAAAGCGCGCCCGGCCTGCGCTTTTGCCAGCGCTTGAAGAAGAATCTGCTCGGCGGGAAGATGGCTGAGCGCCTCGGGTTTAAGAGCCTTCACCGCGGCATAAGCGGCGAGGCGCCCTCGTTCGGCAGCTGCAAGCGCGCCGCTTATTCCAGCACCGTCACCGGCGATAGCAATGCCAGGAACGGAGCTGTTTCCATACTGATCCAAAACCGGGACCCAGCAAAGCTGCAATTCATCCCACCGATGGTCGATGCCGATCGACATCGCGAGATTGACGTTAGGAACGACGCCCTGATGCAGCAAGAGGAGGTCCGCTGCCATGCGCGTTGCGGGTTGACTTCCCGTGGCGAATAGCACCTCCGCCAATTTGTCCTTGCCCTGGGCCTCGAGCTTTGTGACGCCTTTAATGACCCGTGTTTTCCGCCGAACTTCGGTGAGAAGGCGCAGGCCTTTCGCAAAGTAGGGAGACAGCAGAAAGCCAGGCAACTGGCGCAATGCGCGAACGTAGTTTTCAAGCGGTGTCGTATCGAGGATCGCGGTAATGTCGCCGCCAGCACGAAGGATTTGGGCGGCAAGGAGCCACAAGAGCGGGCCAGTGCCAGCGAGAATGACCCGACCGGATGGCACCAGACCCGATGCTTTCAGCAACGTTTGAGCACCGCCTGCCGTCATAACGCCAGGAAGCGTCCAGCCCGGGATCGGGAAGGGGCGTTCCTGCGCGCCTGTTGCAAGAATTATCCAACGTGCGTTGATGAGATGCGTTTGACCGCCTTGGGAAACGTTGATTTCAAGGGCGCGCGAAATACTCCAAACGGTTGCGCCCGAAACAAGCTGAGCGCCACTCGACTGGAATTCTTGAATGAGCTTTTGACCGTCCCAATAATCCTCTCCGAGAATTTCTTCTCGGCGGACCGGGGTCGTCGTAATAGCGCGATAAATTTGACCGCCGGGGGCCGGATTCTCATCCAGAACAATTGTAGTAAGGCCAGCCTTGGCTGCCGTGGCTCCCGCCGCGAGCCCGGCAGGTCCCGCACCGACCACGGCGACGTCGTATGTATTTTCAAACACGGGTGCTCCATTCACCGGTGTGCCTCCCGTTTGCCGTGTTGCGTTTCGATGCGCATTCCCTCTCGAACCGGAATAAGGCAGCCTTGGCGGTTGCCGACGCCATCCACGGTCACTAGGCATTCGAAACACACGCCCATCATGCAATAAGGCGCTCGTGGGGCTCCACTCACCGTGGACGCGCGATATGGATGGACGCCGGCGGCGAGCAAGGCTGCCGCGACGGTGTCCCCAGCGCGAACCTGCACGTCTGCACCATCGATGCTAACGGTGACCGTGGCGGCACTTGTTTCAGGCAGCCTTCGAAACATGGAACCTCCGCGCACTGAATGCGCCGACCACTTCGGCATCGAGGCGACCGGCGGCGATCATTGGAGCTAGCGTCAAAGCGTGATTGGCCGCAAGGGTGACGCCCGAGTGGCAACACGCCACGAATGCCCCAGGGCACGTCTCCGACTGGTCGTAAATGGGAAAACCGTCGGCCGTCATAACGCGCACACCTGCCCACATGCGTACGACATTGAGACGGCCGAGCAGGGGGAACATGCGAATAGCGCGCGACGCCATAACGGCACTGATCGACAAATTCAGGCCATCTGGGGTCGTCCCTTCCTCCTTGCTGTCGCCAATCATAACAGTGCCTTCATCAGTTTGCCGGATGGTGACGACGGGGT